>WNEZ01017531.1_pt1 | contig 14420 bp, 15 predicted proteins | sample 5400521 | NCBI WGS metagenome assembly WNEZ01 (sample SAMN13153339, study PRJNA577476) | soil metagenome | isolation source: 120 cm saprolite under Douglas fir tree site 2 hole 1 replicate 1 | place: USA:California | collected 2015-04-18
TGGCGGGGATGGATGGGAATCGAACCCACCCAGGACGCCTCAGCAGCGCCCCGCAAACGGTTTTGAAGACCGCGGGAGGCACCAGCCCCCGATCATCCCCAGCGCTGGAAAGATGCTATTCCGTCAGCGGGATGCCGATGCCGTCGACCCCGAGGGGCTCCGCATGGCGCGTCAGCAGTCCGACCAGGAACCCCAGCACGCGATCGACCGACGAGGTGCCGGCGATCGTGGCCACCAGCGTCGGCTCGGGCGAGCGGAAGGCACCCAGCTTGCCGTCCTTGGCGACGCGCGCAAAGCCCCGCGTTCCGGACTGGACGAAGGTAACCCGGACCTTCGCGTACCGCTCGCCGGAGTGGACCAGCGTCAGCGGGTTCTTGCGCCGGACCTCCCAGGCCCTGATCTCCTGCCGCTTGATTCGCCGCTCCAGGGTGGTCAGGAAACGCTTCCCGCCCGGGTCCTTGCGTGCATAGATCGCAACCTGCACGCGTGAACAATAGCCAGGTTGGCGCCGGCCGGGGAACCCAGATGGGCCTAGGTCAGGCCTCGATCAGCGCCTCGAGCTTGGCCTTCAGGTCGCCTTTCATGTTCGGGCGGTAGCCCACCGTCCGATCTGCGGGCTTGCCGTCCTTGAAGATGATCACGGTCGGAATCGACATGATCCCCAGCGACATGGGCGTCGCCGGGTTTTCGTCGATGTCCATCTTCATCACGGTCACCTTGTCGCCAAGCTCGCCATGGAGCTGCTCGACGATGGGCGCGATCATGCGGCACGGGCCGCACCAGGCCGCCCAGAAATCGACCAGCACCGGCCGGTCGGACTTCAGCACGACGGACTCGAACTCGACGTCTGTGACCGCACGTATATCTGACATCTAGGACGCTTTCCTTTCCGTTTTGGAATCCGACTTCGACGTTGACTTCGTGTCCGGCTTCGACTCCGATTTCGGCTTCGACTCCGATGTGGAGTTCGATTTCAACTCTGACTTGCTGTCCGAGCTGGACTCTGCCGCGGCCTTGTCCGAGTCCTTCGTGGCTCCATTGCTGGAGGCGGCCGCAGCGCTCTTTCCCGATCCGTAGTCAGTGGTGTAGAACCCGCTGCCCTTGAAGCTGATTCCAACTGGATACAGGATCTTGTTGAGCTTTCCCTGGCACTTGGGACAGGCTTTGAGCGGCTGGTCGCTCATCCTCTGTTGGATCTCGAACTCGTGGCCACAATTGCTGCAGCGATAACCGTAAGTGGGCATCTTTTTTGTCTCTTTTTTAGGGTTCCTAACTATAGCCGCCGGTTGGCATCGAGACGGAGAAATACCATCCCGGATGGCGGCTTGGGGTAAAAGTAGGTGCTCTTCTGAGGAAGTGTCTTCCCCTCCTGCGCCAGCTTCAAAACCTGCCTCAGGTCGGGCGCGTCCAGAAAGAAGGCGCCCACCCCGACGCCTTCATCCACCCAGCGCACCGCCTCGCCGGCGTCGCGGGTGTACAGCAGGAAGTCTTCGGGGTTGCGCTTGCCCAGGATGTTGTCGATCACCTGCTCGTGTAACTCCACCAGCGCCACGTTCCCTTCCAGGGGCAGCACCTGAAACCGGTGGTCGTGGTACAGGCCCGCCGCCACCCGGCCGTGGAGTCCGGCCAGGGTCGCCTCCAGCGAGGGCGCGTCCTCGCCGCCGGTGACCGCGACGCCGGCTTTCAGGACCCGATGCGTGGGCAGGACCTCCAGGCCGGGATCGTCGATGTCGGTGAGCAGCGCCAGGGTGAAACGAGAAGCGGCGTCGGGCTCACCGCCGACCTCCTCCGCGTAGGCAAGCGCGGTCTCGTAACGGTGGTGACCGTCGGCGATCAGCACCGGCAGGTCCGCAAAGGCCGCCTGCACCGCGGCCTGGATGACGCCGTCCGAGATCGTCCACAGGCGATGGTCGGTCCCCTCGGGTCCACGAAACTGGACCGCCGGCGACTGCCGGCTGACGACCTCGGTCATCTGCTGCAGCCCGCTGACGCGTCCTTCGTAGACGAACCAGAGCGGCTCGAGGCTCACATGCGTGGCACGCATCAGCGCCAGGCGGTCCTCCTTCGGCCCACGATGCGTGCGCTCGTGTGGCAGCACCACGCGGTCCTGGTATGGCTGCAGGCGCAGCGCCGCGATGAGGTCGCGCCGCCGCCGGCCGTTGAAGGCGACCTCGTGCACGTACATCGACGGCTCGTCGGTCTGGAGAACGCCGTCGCGCTCCCACTCTTCGAACGTCTCGCCTGCCCGCGCGTAATCGGTGCCCGGCCGCGTGACGTGAACCACGTTGAAAGGCGAAAGCGACCTGAACCGAGGCAGCTCCGCCTCGGAGATGACGTCGTACGGCGGTGCCACCAGCGAGCTCAGATCGCCGGCGCGTGAGAGGCGGTATCGGATGCCCGTGAAAGCTCTTACGTCAGCTATCGGACGTTCCCCCGAGCTCCACGTACCGGAGGTCGGACATGCCTGCCACCTCACGGAGCCGCGCCAGCACTTCGGCGCCGACGGGATCGTCCACGGCGAGGATCATCATCGCGTTGCCGCGGGGCGCGTCGCGCCCGACCTGCATGCTGGCGATGTTGACGTCGTGCTTGCCCAGGATCGTGCCAAAGCTGCCTACCACGCCCGGCCGGTCGTCATGCCGGCTGACCAGGAAGCGCCCCTCGGGCACGAGGTCGACGCGAAACGAGTCGATCCGAACCGCGCGCGGCTCGCCCATGAGCACGGTCCCGGCGAGCTCGTGCCCGTGCATACGGAGCGTGACGAGGCTGGCATAGCTTCCATGCGCGGGACTGCGGCTTTCGATCAGCTTGACGCCCCGGCCGGAGGCGATCAGCCGCGCGTTGACAGCGTTGATGCGGTCTTCAGTGAACGGCTGCAGCACGCCTCGAATCGCGGCCGCGACCAGAAGGTTGACGTCGTGCTCGGCCAGTTCGCCCTCGCATTCGAGCTCGATGGCGTCCACCCTGCCGCCGAACATCTGGCTGTGGAGGGAGGCCAGGCGCTCGGTCAGCAGCGCAAAAGGACGCAGGTAAGCGAGTTCCTCAGGCGGCAGCGCGGGAGCATTGACCGCGTACCGCGGCAGGTCACCGGCAAGCACGGCGGCCACCTCTTCCGCCACGTCGAAGGCCACAGACGCCTGGGCCTCGATCGTGGAGGCCGCGATGTGGGGGGTGGCGATGAAATTCGGTAGCCGGAAGAGGGGACTCTCGCCGGCCGGCTCGTGCTCGAACACGTCCGCCGCCGCGGCAGCGAGCCTTCCTGACTCGAGCGCCTCGCACAGGGCCGCCTCGTCCACGATGCCCCCGCGGGCGGTGTTGATCAGCCGCGCGGTCGGCTTGAGCATCGCCAGCTCCGGTGCGCCGATGAGGTGACGGTTGGCGTCGACGAGCGGCACGTGGACCGTGATGAAGTCGGATCGCTCGAGAAGCTCGTTCAGCGCGACCAGCTCCACGTTGAAGAGCTCCGCGCGCTCAACCGATACGACCGGGTCGTAGGCCACGACCTCCATCTCCAGCCCGTGCGCGCGCTTGGCGACCTCGGAGCCGACATTGCCGAGGCCGATCACGCCCAGCGTCTTGCCTCGGATCTCGGTCCCGATGAACTTGGACCGAGTCCATTCCCCCCGTTTCACCGAAGCGTCCGCCTGCGGCACCGAGCGCGCAAGGGCGAAGAGCAGGGCGATCGTGTGCTCGGCCGCGGCGACGATGTTTCCGCGCGGAGCGTTGACGACCAGGATGCCCTTGCGGGTCGCGGCCGCGACGTCGATGTTGTCGACCCCCACCCCCGCACGCCCAACCACCCGCAAGCGGCGACCGGCTTCCAGAACCGGCGCGGTCACCTTGGTCTCGCTGCGTACCACCAGGGCGTCGAAGTCGGGAATGCGCTCGATCAGCTCGGTCTCGCTGAGTTTGTTGACGACCGTAACCTCACCCGCGCGACGAAGGCGCTCGAGACCGTCCTCGGCGAGCGGGTCGGCGACGAGGATCCTGGGCACGGGGCTTAGGGCACTACGCTGGGACGCCCTGCAGCGAAGCCGTGGCCGCGGCCACCGCCCGGCCCTCGGCGGGGGCGACGTCCAGCTCCTCGAGCGCCTGCTCGATCGCCCACAGCACCTGCACCACGTCGCCCTCGGCGACCGCGCCCAGATGTCCCACCCGGACCATCTTCCCGGCCATCTTGCCCTGGCCGCCGGCGATGACCACGCCGAACTTCTCGTTGAGGAGCTTCCGCAGCGCGGCGACGTCGACTCCGGGCGGGGGCACCGCAGACGTGACAGTGTTCGAGCGGAAGCCCTCCTGCGCGAAGAGCTGGAAGCCGAGCGACTGCAATCCTGATTGCGTAGCCCGCGCCAGGCGAGCATGCCGCTCGTATACGTGCTCGAGGCCCTCTTCCTCGAGCATGCGCAGCCCTTCCTGAAGAGCGAAGGCGACGCCCACTGCAGGGGTGAACGGCGTCATGCCTTTGTCGGCCCACGTCTTCGCTTCCTTCCAGTCGAAGTAGAACCGCGGCGAGCGAGCCTTCGCCTGCTGGGCCCAAGCGCGATCGCTCACACTCACCAGCGCCAATCCCGGCGGCGCCATCCATCCCTTCTGCGAGCCGCTGACTGCGACGTCGATCCCCCACGCGTCGGTCTCGATCGCGATCGAGCTGATGGAGCTCACCCCGTCGACGACGACGATGCGGCCGGCGTCGCGCGCGACGCGGGCGAGCTCGCGCAGCGGGTTGGTGAGCCCTGTCGACGTTTCGTTGTGCGTGAGCAGCACGACCCCCGCTTTCGGGTGGCGCTCGACGACCCTGGCCAGGTCGTCGGGGTCCACGGGCTGGCCCCACTCGAACTCGAGCCTCACGACGTCAGCGCCGTAGGCGGCGGCCAGGGCGGCGAAGCGCTCGCCGAAGTTGCCGCACAGCGCGACGATGACCTCATCGCCCGGCGAGACCAGGTTGGCGACGGCCGACTCGAGGCCGCCAGTGCCAGACGACGTGAGCAGAAGCAGATCGTTCGACGTCTTGAACACGCGCTTCGCACCGGATGTGATCTCGCCCAGGATCGCCGCGAACTCCGGCCCGCGGTGGTCGATCATGGGGCGGTTCATGCTGCGGACGACGCGCTCCGGGAGCGGCGTCGGGCCGGGGATGCGAAGCTGGGTCTGGAAGGTCATGGGCGCGCTCCGGTAAGGGGTTGCGGCGGCGTTTTGAATTCTACTGGGCGTCCCCTCTGGCCCGCGCCTGCGGCGGGGCCCACCTCCCCACACTGTGGGGAGGCCGGGGAGGCCAGGGGAAGCTAGTGGGACTCGGTCGTGTACGGAAGGAGCGCGATCGCCCGCGCGCGCTCGAGCGCTGTGGTCAGCGGGCGCTGGTGGCGGGCGCATGTGCCCGTCACGCGCCGGGGCAGGATCTTGCCGCGGTCGCTCACGAATCGGCGCAGCCGCGAGATTTCCTTGTAGTCGATGTACGCGATCTTCTCCACGCAGAAGGTGCAGACCTTGCGATGCTGGCGCTTCGGACCCCTGCCTCCGCCGCCGGAGCCGCTGTCGCGTGGTGGACGGTTGACTGCCATGCCTCTCTCCTAAAACGGGATGTCGTCCGGGTCGACGTCGCGCGGCGCGTCGTCCGGAGCGGGAACTGCAACCTCGTCGTGAGCCGGGCCGCCGGCGCTGCGGGCCGGCGCGCCGGCACCACCGCCGCCGCCGCTTCCGCGCGGCTCGAGAAACTGCACGTCGTTGGCGATGATCTCGGTCACGCGTCGCTTCTGCCCATCCTGTCCCTCCCACGAACGGGTCTGGATGCGGCCCTCCACGTAAACCAGAGCGCCCTTGCGCGTGTACTGGGCTACCGTCTCGGCCAGGTTCCGCTTGCCGATCGGGTAGGCGACGATGTTGTGGTAGTCGGTGAACTCCTTCTTCTCGCCGTCAGGCCCGGTCGACCACCGGTTGGTCGCGATGCTGAAGTTGGTGACCGCGGTGCCGCTGGGCGTATATCGCATCTCCGGGTCCTTCGTCAGCCGGCCGATGAGCAGCGCCTTGTTCAGATTTGACATCTAAGCCTCCTCTTCCTCCCGATCCCCTTGCGACCTGCTCGCCACCGCCTCCGCCTCGACCGCGATCGGCTCGAGGATCACCTCCGCCGGCGGCGGTGCCACGGCGGGGGCTGGCGCGGCCTTCTCCGGCTTGCGCACGATCAGGTGCCGGAGCACCTCTTCGGTGATCTTCAACGCGGCCTCGAGCTCGGGGATGCGCTGCGGATCGATCCGGAAGTCCTGGAGGACATAGGCGCCCTCCTTCTGGTGTTTGACCTCATACGCAAGCTTGCGCTTGCCCCAAAGGTTGGTCCGCTCGGCGGCACCACCAGAACGCTCGATGAGCGTGTTGACTCTCTTGATCACGTCCTGGACCTTGTCGTCATCCAGGTCGGCGCGAACGATGTACAGAACTTCGTAATCCCGCAACGGGGACCTCCTTCCTATGGGTTCAGGCCCCGTCACATCTACGCGATCGAAGGCTCCCCAGCGAGGGTCCAAGGGGAAATCAGGGCGCCGGCTGCCACCCAAGGTCAAGTCCGGCCCGGAGGTCCCGCTGCTTCCGGTCGTCGTGGCCGGGCTGCTGGTGGCGCTGTTCGTCGGGCTCGTCATCTATTACTACGTCAATACCAAGCCGGCCACGGTGGCCGCGGCGGCTGGGATCCCGTGTGACCAGCTCGAGCACTCGCAGACTCACTACCACGCGGTCCTCCAGATCATCCACGAGGGGGTGCTCACCCCGCTTCCGGGCGGCATCGGCATCCAGGGCGGCGAGTCTTCGCCCACCTGCTTCTACTGGCTGCACGTGCACTCCGCGAACCAAAATGTCATCCACATCGAGTCGCCAAAGGACCAGACATTCACGCTGAGCCAGTTCTTCGAGGTGTGGAACCAATGGTCGACCAATAAGGGCGGGCCGAAAGAGCCCCTCAGCGCCACCCAGGTCTCCTCGTTCACCCTCGCACCGGGCGAGAAGCTTTACGTCTACGTCGACGCCGGGGACGGCAAGGGTGCGCAGCTCTTCACGGGTGACCCGGCGACGATTGTCTTGAAGTCGCACGAGGTGATCAGCCTCGAGGTCACCTCAGGGCCGGCAACCACTCCGCCAGGGTTCGACTGGGCAGCGCCCGGCAACACGCAACTGTGAGGCTGATCTAAAGCAGCCGTCGACTACGCTTCGCCTCGATGGCGCAACAGGGTCCTCCGCCCACTTTCTCGCCCGATGGCCATTGGTGGTGGGACGGCGCGGGCTGGCAGCCGGCCGTCTCGCCGGACAGGCGATGGCGCTGGGACGGTAGGGCCTGGATCGCCATGGGCGACACACGCCCAGCTTCGGGCCTTTCGACCGGGGCGCTGGTGGCCATCATCGCATCGGCCTCGGTGGTGGTCCTCGTGGTCGTATCGATCATGGCCTATGTCGGCTTCAGCCGCGCCAACGGCAGCCAATCGTCGGGCGGCTTCTTCCCGACCGCGACCGGATCCCCTACGTCAGGCTCCGGACAGGCGGGCTCCATCCCGTGCGACCAGCTCGAGCACACGCAGGTGCACTACCACGCATTGCTGCAGATCTTCAATCAAGGCCAGGCTGTGGACATCCCCACCAACCTTGGCCGCGCCGCGAATTGCCTGTACTGGCTGCACATGCACACGGGCGAGCCGGGGATCATCCACGTCGAGTCGCCGGCTGACCGCACCTTCACCCTCGGCGACTTTTTTCAGGTCTGGGGAGCCTGGACAGGGAGTCCGCAGCCGCTCGATTCAATGCATGTCTCATCGATCACGTTGAGCGGCAATGAAAAGGTTCTCGTCTACCGGGATGGGGGCGACGGCGCCGGCCCGGTGGCGTTCCCCGGCGACCCGAAAGCGATCGTGCTGAAGTCGCACGAGATCATCACCCTGGAGATCGCGCCCCCGATGGTGAGTCCTCCGTCCCAATTTCCGAGCGGCTTCTGACCGCTACCTGACCGCAACCTCGAGGAGGACGCGGGCGGCTCGGTAGTGCTCGAGCGCGTCGTAGTCTCGCTCAGCGCGCAGCGCTCGGTCGGCAAGCCGCAGATGCACGCGCACCGCCATGTCCGGGTTGCCGCGGCCGATCGAAAAGGCCTCGCCGTGCTCCAAAGCGCGCAGCCGTTCGAGGCGATGGCTGTCCCGATGCGCAGTGATGACCTTGCGTTCCTCGGCCAGGACCGCGTCGGCTTGTTCCGTACGCCCGAGCGCTCGCAGGACCTCAGCCTGACAAAGCCGCGCATCCGTCCGGATCGGCCAATCGGAGGCCTCGGCGGCCTCCCCAAGCGCCGTCAGAGCACGTCGCGCCTGGCCGCGCGCCATCAGGACCCGCGCCCTCTCCAACGCCAGCTCGCGATCGAGGTTCGGCAGCCTTCCCTCGAGGAGGTAATCGACCTCGGTCCCGAGCCGGCCTGCGATGACCCGCAGCACCCTCGTCGACGGCTGGCTCCGACCCAGCTCGACCTGGTTCAGGAACGCGCGGCTGAAGTCCCCGCCGCTGACCTTCGCCAGGCTCATGCCCCGCTGCTGGCGCAGCCGCCGAATGCGCTGGCCGAGGGTTTCTTGCCTGGGCACGTTCGAACCTTACAGGATGTAAAGCCCGGGTTTACAGTCCTTGGGCCCGGGCCCCGCGAGACAGCGCTCGGCGCAGCCGTCGGTCCTGATACACGATGTGATCGGCCATGCGGAGAAATGCCTCACGAAGGGGGCCCGCCTGCGCCTCGGCACTGGTGAGCTGCCAGCTCACGACCTCGAGCTCCTGCCAGGTCGACCCGGCGCGGTCACTGAAGGCCATGTGGACGCGGTCCTCCTCGGCCCAGGCTTCGAGCGTCGCCGAGCATCGGTCCGCGCGATTGGTGCCGTCCGTCCAGTCGCCGACCGCGATCGAGAGCACCACGCGGGGTTCCGGATCGCGATGAAAGTGCTCGAAGATGTCGGCGCGGTAGATCGCGATCGGGTCGTCGTCCTCATACATGACGCCGATCACGCTCTCGAACGCGGCGCCACAATGAGTGCAGGTGCCGGCAGAGAGCTGGTCATCGTGTTCCAGCCGCAGGGCGCCCATGTCAGAGGTAGTCCTTCGGGTTGAGGCTGCGCGTGATGGTCGTGAAGTTGTGGAATCCGTTCGCGGTCACCATCCCGGTGTCCTCGATGCGGACCCCGCCGAGGCCAAGCTTGTAGAGCCCGGGCTCCACGGTGACGACATCGCCTTCTCGCAGCGGCTCGTCGCTGGTCTGGCGAAGCGACGGCTCTTCGTGCACATCGAGACCAACGCCGTGGCCGGTGCTGTGGTTCATCTTGGCCACGCCATCCGGACCCTCGTAGCCAACAGACGTAGTCCCATAGCCGCGGTCGACCAGGACCTGGCATACGGCGAGGTGAACGTCTTTGCCCGGCACACCCGCCCGGATCGACTCCACCCCCGCGTCGAGCGCCTGCAGCGTGGCGGCATGCATGCGCTGAAATTCATCGGGTATCTCGCCGACGACCACCGTGCGCGTGAGGTCCCCGTGGTAATGGCTGCTGCGCCCCACTGGAAAGATGTCGATGATCACAGGCGCACCCGCCCGGATTGGGCCCTCGCCGCGGAAATGCGGCAGCGCGCACTCGGGCGAGCCGGCGATGATCATTTCGGGGCACGTGAAGCCCATCTCGCCCAGGACCAGCTGGGCGCGCGCGTAGAGGCGCTCCGACGTGAGGGCCCTTCCCTCCGACCACAGGATCCCGTCCCTGATATCAGCCGCGGCCAGCTGCCGAACCACCTCGACCACCGCGGCCTCCGCCGCCCGCTGGCTCGCCTGGATGGCCTCCGCCTCGGCCGCCGATTTGTGCCGTCGCTCGCCGAGAAACAACTCACGATCGACACCGGTCGCAATCCCCTCGGCGCGCAGGTCCTCCAGGTGCGCGGCAGGGAGCCGGGGAGACACCCGGGCCTCGTGCACGCCTTTCTCGCGCAGCATCTTGGCGGCCAGACGCGCCCACGATTTGTGGGCATACACTTCGCGGTCCTCGACCACATTGGCCACCTTGCTCTGGGCGCGGGCGCGATCGATTTCGAGAGGGCTGACCACGAGCACGTCATCGTCCTTGGCGAAGCGGATGTACAGGCCGGTCTCGACCGCGAAGCCGGTGGCATAGATGAAGTCGGCATCACTATCGCCGGCGGGGATGAGGACGATGGGTTGGGTGCTCGTGGGTGTCGCACCTCTGCGCGTCCCCTCTGGGCCGCGCCTACGGCGGGGCCCACCTCCCCACGCAGTGGGGAGGCCCGAGCCCGCTTCGCCGAACCCCGCGCCACCCACGGCCAGCGCGACCGCCTGCAGCAGCTCGAGCTGCTGGTCGTAAGCCCGCTTGGGCGGGCGAGCCCGGGCGCGGCCCTCCAGGTTCAGCTTCTCCTGGACCTCGTACCCGCTGGTGTACGCGACCTCGTATCCGAGCTCTCGCAGCTGCGTGAGGTCACGCCGGAGGGTCCGTTCGGATACACCAGCGCGCTCGGCGAGCTCGAGGGGGTTGAGCCCCGGCTCGGCGACGATCGCGGCGAGGATGTTGAGAAGACGGGCGAGCCGGCGGGCGCGATTCACCCCGCCCGGTTCATGAGCGGCTGGTTAGCCGATCTCTTCCCAGGAGGTGGTGTTGCCCTCAAACGGATCGGGCTCGGCCTCTTCCTGGTTCCGCCGTCCTCTTGACCATGAGCTACAGATCATACCCAAGCTAACCCTCCGTTAATCCGGCTTTAGACTTAGCGTTCGAACCTGCCGCAGGCACAAGTTGGGGGTGGGATGGCCGCTGATTACCCGACGGAAAAGATCCGGAACGTCGTCTTGCTCGGTCACTCTCACGACGGCAAGACCACGCTGGCGGAGGCCATGCTGTTCGCCTCCGGGGCAGTACCGCGCCTTGGCTCGACGGACCAGCAGACCGCGACCATGGACTTCGAGCCCGAAGAACAGAGGCGCAAGATCTCGATCAACCTCGGCGTGGGCTTCGCCGAGCACGGCGGCTTCAAGATCAACATCCTCGATGCACCTGGATTCTTCGACTTCACGGGCCAGGTGCTCAGTGGCCTCCGGGTGGCTGAAGGAGCCGTCGTCGTGGTCGGTCCAAGCAGCCACCTGGCCGTCGGCGCAGAGATCGCTTGGGAGCACTGCAACCGCACCAACAAGCCCCGCATCGTCGTCGTCAACAAGCTCGACAAGGAACATTCGGACTTCTACGGCGCGGTCGGCGCCATGCGCGAGGCCCTCTCACCACGACCGTTTCCGCTTCACCTTCCCATCGGGGCGGAGCAGGAGTTCCGCGGCATCGTCGACCTGCTGCATCTCAAGGCTTTCGTGACCACCGACGATGGCAAGGGCAGCGAGGCTCCGATTCCCGACGACATGCAAAAGCTCGTCGACGAGTACCGGGGCCAGCTGATCGAGGCTGCGGCCGAGAGCGATGACTCGCTGCTCGAGAAGTACCTCGACGCCGGCACGCTGAATGAAGAGGAGATCCAGCGCGGGCTGCGCGAGGGCATCCTTGCCGGCAAGGTGGCCCCAGTGGTTTGTTGCTCGGCGACGAAGCTGCTCGGCGTGCGCACGTTGATGTCGACGATCAACGAACTCCTGCCCCCGGCTGAGGGCGATCCCGCCAAGCCGACCAAGGCCTTTGTTTTCAGCACCGGTGGCGATCAGTTCGGCCGGGTGAGCTACTTCAAGGTCGTGGCCGGCTCGATCAAAGCCGACCAGCACCTCACCAACCTCGGCCGTGGCGTGGATGAGCGGCTGGCACAGATCTTCTTCCCGCGGGGCAAGGAGCACGTGGCCGCCACCGAGATTCGCACGGGCGACATCGGCGCCGTGACCAAGCTCGCACACACCCTGACCGGGGACACCCTGGGCGCCAAGGACGGAGGTCCGCTCGCACCGCTGGACCTGCCGGAGCCGGCCTTCAGCCTCGCCATCACCCCCAAGGCCAGAGGCGACGAGGAAAAGATCTCGAACGGCCTCGCGCGGCTCGCCGAGGAGGACCCCACCCTGCACGTCGAGCGACTCGAGGAGACCAAACAGCTCGTCATAGCGGGCCTCGGCGACGTCCACCTCGACGTCATCCTTGAAAAGCTGAAGCGCAAATACGGAGTGGAGGCGACGACAGCCACACCTCGCGTCGCCTACCGCGAGACCGTGTCCGGCCACGCTCGGGCCGAGGGCCGCCACGTCAAACAATCCGGAGGGCATGGCCAGTACGGGATCTGTGTCATCGAGGTCGCGCCCACCAAGCGTGGCGACGGCTTCGTCTGGGAGGACAAGATCTTCGGCGGCGCGATTCCGCAGAACTTCCGCGCTTCGGTGCAGAAAGGGATCGTGGACAACATGGCCAAGGGCGTGGTCGCGGGTTACCCGATGGTCGACGTCAGGGTCACGCTCATCGATGGCAAGTTTCACCAGGTCGACTCCAACGACATGGCCTTCCAGATCGCCGGGTCCATGGCCATCCGCAAGGGAGCGCTGGACGCCGGCCCGGTGCTGCTGGAGCCGATCGTCGAAGCGACGATCAAGGTGCCCGAGAAGAATCTCGGCGACATCATGTCCGACGTCAACGGCCGCCGCGGCAAGATCATGGGAACCGAGCCCGATGACGGCTACCAGCTGGTTCGGGTAACGGTGCCGGAGTCGGAGATGCTGAGGTTTTCGCTCGACCTGCGCTCCATCACGCAGGGTCGCGGCAGCTACCACAAGAAGTTCTCCCATTACGACGAGATGCCCGCACACCTGGCGAAGACGATCATCGAAGAGTTCCAGAAGCAGCACGAAGCAGCTCAGTGAGCGCGCCCAGCGCCCACGACGTCTGCATCATCGGCGGAGGAGTGACCGGCGCCGGGATCGCGCGCGACCTTTCCTTGCGCGGGCTTTCGGTGCTCCTGCTGGACAAGGGTGACTGGGGAGCCGGGACGACCGGCAACTCGAGCTGGATGATCCATGGCGGACCTCGATATCTCGAGTTCGACTGGAACACGACACGTCTTTCCACACAGGACGCGGGCTACATCGTTTCGATTGCGCGGAATCTCGTTTATCGGGTCGTCTTCATCATCCCCGTCATGCCCCACGACAAGAACAACATCGAGCGCATGGAGACGGCGATGGAGGTCTACGACCGCTTCCAGCCGCTCAAGAAAGCCCATCCGCATACGCGGCTGACGGCTGCGGAGGCCCTACAGGTCGAGCCCGGGCTGACGCCCGATTTGATCGGGGCCGTGACGATGGAAGAGTGGGGCGTCGACCCCTACCGTCTCGTGTTCGCCAACGTGCAGGACGCGATCGCGCACGGGGCCCGCGCCCTCAACCACACTCGGGTGGTCGGCCTTGTGCGCGATGGCGGCAGGGTGATCGGGGTTCGCTACCGCGGGTCTGACGGCGCCACGTCGGAGGCTCGCGCGAGAGTCGTCGTGAATGCGGCCGGCCCGTGGGTGCCGGAGGTCAGCCGCATGGCCGGCGCCGACGTGCACCTCCGCCCGGCCAAGGGCATTCACATCGTCTATCCGCACCGCATATCCAACTTCTCCATCAGCGCCGAATCGATCGACGGCCGCGACCTGTTGATGGTTTCGCACGCCGGCTTCACTCTGCTGGGAACCACCGACGACGACTTTTACGGCGACCTCGACTCGGTCGATGTGCTCGACGACGAGGTCGACTATCTGCTGCAAGCGTTCGAGCGCGTGTTTCCGTCGATCCGCACCTACCGGCCGGTCCGGACGACGACCGGGGTGCGCCCGACCCTGTTCAAATGGAGGCGCTACGAAGACGAGCTTTCGCGGCGATACGAGGTCATCGACCACGCCAAAGATGGCGCGGACGGATTCGTGACCATAGCCGGCGGCAAGCTGTCGATGTATCGCTTGATGGCGGAGCAGACCTCTGACGTGGTGTGCCGCAAGCTGGGTCACGAAGCACCCTGCGTCACAGCGACGCGTCCGCTTCCAGGCAACGAGTCAGACGTCGAGCCGGCGGCCGAGCTCGGCCGGCGCTCCGGGATCACCGCACTCGCGGCGATGAAGCTGCAGACCCGACACGGATCCAACGCCGGCGCCGTGTTGAAGGACTCTCGGTCAGGACGAATGATCTGCCGGTGCGAGCCCATCACGGAAGCCGAGCTCGCGCACGCGGCCCGTCACGAGCAGGTCCGCACGCTCGCCGATGCCTTCCGCCGCGTCGGATTGGCGGCCGGACCATGCGCCGGCGCGGCTTGTGTGCTGCGCGCCGCCGGAGTCATCGGTGGTGAGCTGGGATGGAGCGCGTCGCAGCGATTCGACGCCGCACGCGAGTTCGTTCGTGAAGCATGGTTGGGGCGCGCGCCAGTCCTCGGCCATTCCGGTTGGGCGCAGGAAGAGCTCGCGATCGGCTCGTTCCGAGGTTT
>WNEZ01003052.1_pt1 | contig 14412 bp, 3 predicted proteins | sample 5400521 | NCBI WGS metagenome assembly WNEZ01 (sample SAMN13153339, study PRJNA577476) | soil metagenome | isolation source: 120 cm saprolite under Douglas fir tree site 2 hole 1 replicate 1 | place: USA:California | collected 2015-04-18
TCAACGTGACCCACGCCAAGCACATCATGACGATCGAAGACCCGGTGGAGTTCGTGCACGCCGACAAGCTGAGCCGGGTGGAGCAGCGCGAGGTGGGGCGTGACACGCCGTCGTTCTCACGGGCGCTGCGCAGCGTCTTCCGCCAGAGCCCCGATGTCGTCCTGGTCGGAGAGATGCGTGACGTCGAGACGATCCAGACCGTGCTGTCCCTGGCGGAGACGGGACATTTCACGCTCGCGAGTCTGCACACGAGCTCGTGCGCAAACACGATCCACCGGATCATCGACGTCTTCCCCGAGGACCGGCAACTACAAGTGCGCGCCCAGCTGGCGCTGTCGTTGGAGGCCGTACTGAGCCTGGCGTTACTGCCTCGCGTCGGAAGCGGGCTCGCGCTGGCGACCGAAATCATGATCGCGACGCCCGCGATCCGGGCGATGATCCGCGACGGCCGGGCTCACCAGATCTACGCGGCGATCCAGACGGGTCAGCAGGCGGGCATGCGGACCATGAACTCCTCGCTCGCCGGCCTCGTCAAGCGGCGGCAGATCACGCGCGAGGACGCTGAAGCGCGGTCGCCAGACGTCAAGGAGCTGCGCCAGCTGCTGGCCTCGTGATGATCGCCGCGATGCGTTCGGTCCAGCCCGCTCGCCGCTGGCTGCTGTTGCTCGTGCTCCTCGTCGCCGGCGCGCTCTCGGGCTGCGCCATCGGCGGTGCGGTGCAGCGCGCAACCCAGGGCCCGACCGCCGACGAGGTGTGGGTGGCGCGGTTCGTGCAGGGTTACGGCAGGCTGCCGACGTTCGACGAGCAGGTCGCGTGGAAGGAAGGGCTCGAGTCCCGGGTCCTCGCGTACCTGTCGCGGCGGCCGGAGCTTGCGACATCTACGCGAGCCAGTCAGTTCCGGTTCCAGCGACGCGTCATGGTCGGGATGCAGAAGGACGAGGTGGTGCTCCTGCTGGAGCAGCCCGACACGATGACGTCGGACGAGGCGGCGATGCGGGCCGCGGCCGGACGCTTCTGGGAACCTATCGGGAGGCATGCGAAGGAGATGTGGATCTACCCTTCCGGCTGGCGCCTCTACTTCGACGGCGATCGGCTCGTCGACGTGATCGTCGCCGACCGGAGACGGCTCGAGTGAAACGACGGGAGGCCTCATGACTATACGTGCCGCTCTTCTATTCCTCTTCGTGTTCGCGTTAGCGGGCTGTTGGTCGACTGCGTTCGAACGACCAGGCGCCAACGCGGCGCAGATGGTCGGGGACACCGATGCGTGCCGGATGGCCGCGACGCGTGGCCGGCTCGAGCTCCAGAACTCGCTCAGCGGGAGTGCGACCTTGCTCCTCCCGGTGTCGGAGCTCGACCAACGTGCCTTCGCCGACTGCATGCGCCAGCGCGGCTACGTGGAGGGATCCACCGACTAAGCGATCGCAGTTCCGGAAATCTATAGGTGTGCCCGCCTCTCACATCCTTCGCGCAAAGATTTCAGAGTCCTCACGCAAAACTTTCAGAATCGAAGCTCTCAAGGAATCGAAGCTCTCAAGAATTGAGGTAAGCGCTACGCTCTGACCCGCCGCGCGCGATTGACGATCCGGTCGCAGCCTTAGCACACCTCAACAATTTCGGATCATTGCTCGACAAGAACGTGATGAGCGCTCACTGAATCTCTCTCCTAGGGGTTCGCGGCATCTGTCTTGCTGGTCACACATCTAGCTTGCGCGCACCTAGAGTTCTGTCCACAGCGGCTCAGTTTCTCGATCCGGGCGCGTCGCTTGCCAGGAGGCAATCCCTTTGAGAAGCCCACGTACGACTCGCGTCATACTGCTGGCAACTGCGCTCGCGCTTCTCGCCGTCGTCAGCGTTCCGCTCGCGAGTGTTGCCCAAACCTCTTTATCCTCCTCGTTGCTCGTCAAGCTCGTGGACGGGCTGTCCCCCGCGCTACAGGCCGACGTCATCGCGCGCAACGGCGGCGTCGAGAGGTCCGTCATTCCGGCCCTCCGCCTGCACGTCATCGACGTGCCACCGAGCGATCTCGCCGCGGTCAGGGCGAACTATCAGGCCGATCCCCGGGTCGTGAGCGTCGAGGAGAACCGGACGCGGGTGTGGGAGGCGGTCCCTGCCGATCCGCTCTACCCGAACCAGTGGGCACTGCCCAGGATAGCCTGGGACCAGGTTTTCGGAAACGTGACGCCGACGGGCACGGCGAGGGTCGCGCTCCTCGACACCGGCGTCGACGCTTTGCATCCGGACCTCGCCGGCAAGGTGGTGCCGGGCACGTCGATCCTCGACGGCTCCAACGGGACGACCGATCCGTCTGGCCACGGGACGTGGCTTGCCGGAATCATCGCCGCGCAGACTGACAACGTGCCGGTCGAGGGCATCGCGGGCGTCGCCTATGCGGGCGTAACGGTCCTGCCGGTCACGGTGCTCAACGTCAACGGCGAGGGGCAAGATAGCGACGTCATCGCGGGCGTCATCTGGGCGGCGGACCACGGGGCCGACGTCATCCTGATGGCCTTCAGCAACCCCGGCTTCAGCCCGAACCTCCAGGACGCGATCGACTACGCGTGGTCCAAGGGTATCGTGCTGGTCGCGGCCGTGGGCAATGGCGCGGTGAGCGATCCGACCTTTCCCGCCGGCGACCGCGGGGTCATGGGCGTGGCCGCGACAGACGCGAGCGACGCCCTCGCCTACTTCAGCAATGATGGCCAGGCCGTCTTCATCGCCGCACCCGGCGTCGACATCCAGACCACCGACATCGGCGACGCCTACGTGGTGGTGAGCGGCACCTCGACGTCGGCCGCGATCGTCGCCGGCGCCGCGGCGCTCATGAAGGCTGTGGACCCGACGCTGACCAACGGCATCATCGTCGGCCGCCTCGCGCGCAATGCCGATCCGGCGGGCACGCAATCGCAGACAGGCAACGGGCGGATCAATCTGGCGCGCGCGCTGGCGGATACGAGCACCGAGTTCGTCGAGCCGGCGGGCGCTGCGCCTGTGGGGGCCGGCGGGCCGTTCGTGGGGCCGTATGTGGCGGCGGCCAAGACCTTGACGATTAACTTCGCAGGCACGAGTGGCGGCACAATCAGCTTTTCGAGCCTCAACCCTACTGGGACTGTCGCCGCCTGTACGGCTACGTGCGGCCGCAGCGTCGACAATAACCAGCAGGGAACCATGACGGTAGCACCGAACATCGATTCAGTCTTCGCCGGATGGAGTGGCTCAACCTTCGGCGCCGGCAATTCAGGCACCACAACCTGTACCGGTACTACCTCGCCATGCAACTTCTTCATGGGAACCGGGGGCGGATCGGCCCAATCCATAACCGCAACGTTCAATCTTGTCGCGCCGACCAAGCTCGCGATCACTTCGGTGAACGGTGGTACGAACCCGACTGCCGGCACCGCTTTCTCGGTGACCGTCCAGTCTCAAGCGCCAGCCGGGACGCCCTCCAATGTCATTGCAAACACCGGGGTGACCCTGTCCCTCAAGACCGGCACCGGCACGCTTAGCGGCACACTCAGCGGCACTATCCCCGCCGGCGGCAATTCAGTGACGATTAGCGGTGTCATTTACAGTAAAGCCGAGAGTGGTGTGGTCCTAACCGCCGCGCGCACCAGTGGCGACAACCTTGCGTCCGGTGACAGCGCGCCGTTCACGGCGAATCCTGGCGCGGCCACCAAGCTCGCCTTCATCACTGCTCCGTTCTCGATCGCGATCAATCAGTGCTCACCTGCGATTACTGTTCAGAGTCAGGACGCGATCGGTAATCCAGCCAACGTGAACCCGGCGCGCACAATTAATCTCAACAGTTCTTCAGGCGGTGGCTTCTTCAGTGATTCTAATTGCAACACGTCGATTGCGAGTACGACGATCGCCAACAACGCCAACACGAGCCCGAACGTCTTCTATAGGGACGGAACCGCCGGCTCTCCGACTTTGACGGCTCACGACACGCGCGGCACTGGCGCCCTCACCGATGCGACGCAGACAGAGGTCATCAACAAGCGCACGACGACGACGAGCGTCACCCTCTCCCTGTCGACCGTTGACGTGAATCAGCCGACAACAGTGAACGTGACTGTGACGGACTCCGACAATGGACCGAAGTCGACGCCGACTGGAACCCTCGGCATTGGTGTTGGCGTCGGTAGCGACTTGGTAACCGGCACCTGCACTCTGGCGCAGACGGTTCTTGGCACGGCGACGTGCTCGGTGACAGTGACGCCACAGGTTCAACCTGGAACGCACACAATCACCGCGACGTTCAGCGCGACCAGCCTGCACGCGACTAGCAACGATACGAGGACGCTGACCGTCAACGCCCGGTCGACGTCGACCAGTGTGAGCCTGGTGCCGTCCACGGTGGACGTGAACCAGACCAGCACGGTCAACGTGACGGTGACGGACACCGATGCGAACGGGACGAAAGTCACGCCGACGGGGACGGTGGGGATCTCCGTTGGCGTGGGCAGTGACGTGGTGACCGGCACGTGCACCTTGGCTCAGACGGTCCTGGGGACGGCGACGTGCTCGGTAACGGTGAAGCCGGTGGTGCAGCCGGGGACGCACACGGTAACGGCGACGTTCAGCGCGACTAACGTTCACTCGACGAGTACTGACACCAAGACCCTGACCGTCAACGCTCGGTCGACGTCGACCAGCGTCAGCCTCGCGCCGTCCACGGTGGACGTGAACCAGGCGAGCACGGCGACCGTGACGGTGACGGACACCGATGCCAATGGCACCAAAGTCACGCCGACTGGGACGGTGGGGATTACCGTTGGCGTGGGCAGCGACGTAGTGACCGGCACATGCACTTTGACCGAGTCCGTCCTGGGGGCGGCAACGTGCTCGGTAATAGTGAAGCCGGTGGTGCAGCCGGGGGCGCACACGGTGACGGCGACGTTCAGCGCGACTAACGTTCACTCGACGAGTACTGACGCCAAGACCCTGACCGTCAACGCTCGGTCGACATCGACCAGCGTCGGCCTCGCGCCATCCACGGTGGACGTGAACCAGGCGAGCATAGTGACTGTGACGGTGACGGACACCGATGCCAATGGCACGAAAGTGACGCCGACCGGGACGGTGGGAGTCGGCGTCGGTGTGGGCAGCGACTTGGTGGCCGGCACGTGCACTCTGGCGCAGACGGTGCTCGGAACGGCGACGTGCACGGTGACGGTGACGCCGCAGGTACAGCCGGGGACGCACACGGTGACGGCGACGTTCACCGCGACTGCCGTTCACTCGACGAGTACTGACACCAAGACTCTGACCGTCAACGCCCGGCCGACGTCGACTAGCGTCAGCCTCGCCCCATCCACCGTGGACGTGAATCAGCCGACCACGGTGACCGTGACGGTAATGGACACCGACGCGAACGGGACGAAAGTGACCCCGACCGGGACGGTGGGGATCAGCGTCGGCGTGGGCACCGACGTGGTGGCCGGTACGTGCGCGCTGGCGCAGACCCTGCTGGGGACGGCGACGTGCACGGTGACGATGACGCCGCAGGTGCAGCCCGGGACGCACACGGTCACCGCGATGTTCGGCGCGACGGCGGCCCACACCGGGAGCTCTGACACCAAGACGCTGACCGTCAACACGCGCTCGACCTCGACCAGTGTGAGCCTGTCTCCGTCCACGGTGGACGTGAACCAGGCGAGCACGGTGACCGTGACGGTGATGGACACCGATGCGAACGGAACGAAAGTCACGCCGACGGGGACGGTAGGGATGAGCGTCGGTGTGGGCAGCGACGTGGTGGCCGGTACGTGCGCGCTGGCGCAGACGGTCCTTGGGACGGCCACGTGCGCCGTGACGGTGACGCCGGCGCAGGCGTCTGGCGTGCATACGGTTACGGCAACGTTCAGCGTGACGGGGGTTCACACCGGGAGCTCTGACACGAAGACGCTGACGGTCAACACTCGCTCGACCTCGACCAGCGTGAGTCTGACACCGGCAACCGTGGTCACAGGGCAGTCGAGCACGGTGGCCGTGACGGTGAGCGATACCGATCTGAATGGAACGAAGTTGACTCCGACGGGGACGGTGGGGATTAGCGTCGGCGTCGGTACCGATGTCGTGGCTGGCACGTGCACTCTGACGCAGACGGTGTTGGGGACAGCGACGTGCTCGGTTACGGTGACGCCGGCCCACGCGCCAGGTACGCACACGATCACGGCGACCTTCACCGCGACGGACATTCATTCGGGCAGCACTAACACACAGACGCTCACGGTGAGCCCCGCGGACACGACGACGGTCATCACGTCGGACTTGTCGGCGGCGACGAAGGTGGGTCAGGCATACGCGGTCCAGTGGTCCGTGAGCGTCAACGCTCCGGGCGCTGGCACACCAACAGGCAACGTGACAGTGAGCGACGGGACAAATAGTTGCTACGCCGCGGTCGCCGTGGGCCAGTGCTCGATCACGTCAACCACGCCCGGATTCCCCAAGACCATCAAGGCGACGTACGCTGGTGACACCGATTTCAACACCAGCTTCGTGACCACGACGCATGTGGTGGACGACCCGCCAGTGTCGGTCACTGACGCGTACCAGACGCTGATGAACCAGACACTGACGGTGTATGTGCCGGGCGTGCTCTACAACGACAAGGACGTGGATGCCGGACAGTCGATCACGACCATTCTGGTGAGCGGACCCTCGAACGCGAGTGCGTTCAATTTGAACCCGGACGGCTCCTTCACGTACACGCCGGCGTTCGGTTTCACGGGCACGGACAGCTTCACGTACCAGGCGACAGACGGCATCTTCGCCGGCAACACGGTGACGGTGACGATCGAGGTGCTGGCGCCGGCTGCGGCGCTGGTGGCCGAGAACGATGCGTACAGTATCGTGCAGGGCAGCGCGTTGAGCGTGAGCGCGCCTGGAATACTGGGTAACGACCATGGGCCGAGCCTGGCCGCGGCCCTGGTCGGCGGGCCGCCCGCCCATGCGAGCGCGTTCAATCTGAACGCGGACGGCTCCTTCACGTACACGCCGGCTGCTGGGTTCACCGGCGTCGATACCTTCTTCTATCGCGCCACCAGCGGCTTGAACTCGAGCGACCTCGCGATGGTGACCGTCGCTGTGCTACCCGATGCGACCCTTCAGGCGGTGAACGATTTCTACCTGACGACGGGTGGTTCGCTGGACACCGCCGGGTCTGGCCTGTACGGGGTGCTCCATAACGACGGACAGAGCCTGTCGGCGGCAGTGGTGGTGGCGCCACTGTACGGAACGCTGACGCTTCAGGGCGACGGATCGTTTGTCTACCTGGCCGGTCAGAATTTCGCTGGCGTCGACAGCTTCACGTATCGAGCGCTGAGCGGGCAAAGCGCCAGCAACGTCGCGGTGGCGACGATCCGCGCGCCGGAGGTGACCGTCGTTGCGCCGGCGGTGACGTACAACGACAACGCGACAATAACGATCACCGTGACGTTCGACGGTCTCGGCCCCGCCGCGGGCAATATCTCTCTGACCGTGGATGGCACGCCGCAGGCCGGGCCGTCCACGCTTGATACGAGCGGCCAGGCGGTGTTCACGCTGGTCAGCCCGCCTGCAAAGGAAGCGGGGTACGCCCTGGTCGCGACGTACGCGAATGCAGCGTACCAGGGGCACAGCACCGCAACCGGCACGCTCGTGGTGCACAAGGCGACGCCCATAATCAACTGGTCGAACCCGCAGGACATCACGTACGGGACCGCACTGGGCGCCACCCAGCTCAACGCGACGGCGACGTTCAAGAACAATACGGTACCAGGGACGTTCACGTACACCCCCGCGGCCGGAACGGTGCTGAATGCCGGCCTGGGCCAGACACTGCACGTCGCCTTCGCGCCGACGGACACTTCGAACTTCGACAACGCGTCGAAGGACGTCCCCATCAACGTCAACAAGGCCCCGTTGACGGTGACGGCAAACGACAAGACCAAGACCTACGGCGACGCGGACCCGGGGTTGGACGTGAGCTACAGCGGGTTCGTGAACGGCGACGGCCCGACCGCGCTGAGCGGGACCCTGGCGTTCAACTTCGCCGGTAAGCCGCCGACGAGCTACGGGCCTTCGGCGATCGTGCCGGTGAACGCCGGGACGTACGCGGTGCGGCCCAGCGGCCTAACGAGCAACAACTACGACATCACGTTCAAGGGCGGGACCTATACGGTCAACCCGGCGCCGCTGACGATCACACCGGACGGCGGCAAGAGCAAGTTCTATGGTCAGACGTTCACGGCCTTCACAGGCAGCGTGGTGGGGCTGAAGGGTAGTGACCAGGCGACGGTCACGTACACGTCGGCCGGTGCACCGGCGGCGGCGGGGGCCGGTAGCTACGACATCACCGTGGACACTGTGACGTTCACGGTGGGCAGCGCGTCGAACTACGCCATCACTAAGAACACCGCCACGAATGGTCTGACGGTGAACAAGGCCCCGCTGACGGTGACGGCAAACGACAAGACCAAGACCTACGGCGACCCGGACCCGGGATTCGACGTGAGCTACAGCGGGTTCGTGAACGGCGAGGGCCCAGGCGTGCTGGGTGGGACGCCGACATACAACTTCGCAGGCAAGCCGCCGACGAGCTACGGGCCGTCCACTACGGTGCCGACGGATGCGGGGACGTTTGCGATCCGGCCGAGTGGCCTGACGAGTAGCAACTACGACATTTCATTCAAGGGCGGCACTTACACAATCAACAAAGCTGCCTCAACGACGGTGGTGACATTCGAGACCGGGCCGTACGTGTACCGTGGCACGACCTTCACGGCGACGGCGGCGGTGACGGGCGTGGGCGGGCTGAACCAGTCAGTGGCGGTGGTCTACAGCGGCGACTGCACGAACGTCACGGTTGACAACGGCTGCACCGCGACGGCGACGTACGCCGGGGACCCGAACCACCTGGGGAGCACTGACAGCAAGAGCATCACGATCACCAAGGCCAGTTCGACGACGGTGGTGACCTTCGAGGCCGGGCCGTACGTGTACCGCGCGACGGCGTTCACGGCGACCGCGACGGTGACGGGCGTGGGTGGCCTGAACCAGTCGGTGGCGGTGGTCTATAGCGGCGATTGCACGAACGTCACGGTTGACAACGGCTGCACGGCGACGGCGACGTACGCCGGGGACCCGAATCACCTGGGGAGCACTGACAGCAAGAGCATCACGATCACCAAGGCCAGTTCGACGACGGTGGTGACCTTCGAGGCCGGGCCGTACGTCTACCACGCGACGGCGTTTACGGCGACGGCGACGGTGACCGGTGTGGGTGGCCTGAACCAGTCCGTGCCGGTGGTCTACAGCGGTGACTGCACCAACGTGACGGCGGCGAACGGCTGCACCGCCACCGCGACGTACGCCGGCGACACCAACCACAACGGCAGCAGCGATAGCAAGAGCATCACGATCACCCAGGCTGCCACGTCCACCACGGTGGTGGCTGGCACGACGCGCGGGACTTATACGGCGACGGTCAGCCCGGTGGCGCCGGCGACGTCGGTGCCGACCGGTACAGTGCAGTTCAGCATCGACAACAATCCGATCGGCGGGCCGGTGGCGCTGGACGGCTCGGGTCACGCGACCAGCATCGTCCTTAGCACGCCGGAAACGGCGGGCTCGCACACGATCAGCGCCGTCTACAGCGGCGACACGAACTACAAGACGAGCACCGGCACCCTGACGGACATAGCGTCGGCGGTGGCTGACGACGCCTACGCGACGCTACAGAGCTCGACGCTCGTGGTGGGCGCGCCGGGCGTCCTCCTCAACGACGCGGACGCGGACAGCGGGCAAACGCTGCAGGCCTTCGTGACTCAGCCACCCGCGCAGGGGACGCTGACCCTCAACACCGATGGCTCGTTCACCTACGTGCCGGCTGCGGGCGGGGCTGGGCTCGGGGTCTTCGCGTTCAAGTATTCGGTGTTCGACGGGGTGCTGTACAGCCCGGAAGCGACGGTGACGATCACCGTGCTGGAGGGCAATGAGACGCCGGTGGCGCTGAACGACGCGTACAGCGTGACGACGGGCGGTTCGATCACGGTGGCGGCGGCCGGCGGCGTGCTGGCCAACGACCATGGCACGACGCTGACGGCGGCGGTGCTGGCCGGCGTGCGGCACGGCACGCTGACGCCCGATCTCAACGGCGATGGCGGCTTCACGTACACGCCGACCCCGGGCTTCACCGGTGTCGACAGCTTCCTGTACCAGGCGAGTGACGGGACCCACACGAGCAACGTGGCGATGGTGACCATCACGGTGGTCGCCGCGGACAACACGAACGCGCTGGATGATTACTACCTGACGGACAGCGCGGTGAGCGGCAACGTGCTGAGCAACGACCATGGCTTGCCGCCCGCGGCGGCGGTGGTGACACCGCCGCTCTACGGCACGCTGACGTCGTTCCCTGGCGACGGGACATTCAGCTACACGCCGGGCCTCAGCTTCGCGGGTGTGGACAGCTTCACGTATCGGGCGACCGGTGGCACGAACGCGGGCAACCTGGCGACGGTCACTCTCCGCCATCCGGACATCACCGTGGATGCGCCGCCGGTGACGTACGGCGTCGACGCGACCGTCACGGTGACCGTGACGATCCCGGGCCTTGGGCCGGCGGTGGGTAGCGTGTCGCTGAGCGCCGTCAACGCGACGGTGGCGGCGCCGACCTTGCCGCTGGACCAGAACGGCCAGGCGACCTTCACGATCACGCAGCCGACGGCGGCGAATTCCCCGCATGTGCTGACCGCGACGTACACGAATCCTGCCTACAACGGCTCGAGCACGGGCAGCGGCTCGCTGACAGTGAACAAGGCGACGCCGACGATCAACTGGGCGAACCCGGCGGACATCACGTACGGAACCGCGCTGAGCGGCACGCAGCTCGACGCGACGGCGACGTTCAAGAACAATCAGGTGGCAGGGACGTTCACGTACACGCCCGCCGCCGGGACGGTGCTGAGCGCCGGCCAGAACCAGACCCTGCACGTTACCTTCACGCCGACGGACACCGGAAACCTCAACAGCGCGTCGCAGGACGTCTCCATCAACGTCAACAAGAAGCTCGCGTCTGTCACGCCGGATGCGAAAACCAAGACGTACGGCGACGCCGATCCAACGCTCACCGGCACCCTCAGTGGGTTCGTGGCAAGCGATAATGTGATCGCGACGTACAGCCGGACGGCGGGCGAGACGGTGGCGGGTAGTCCGTACACCATCAGCGCCGCGCTGAGTCCGGCCGGTGTGCTCGGCAACTACAACATCACCTACAACACCGCCACCTTAACGATTAACCGCAAGGCGGCGTCAGTAACACCCGACGCGAAGAGCAAGATCTATGGCTACGCGGACCCCGCCGTGACCGGCGCGCTGTCAGGCTTCCTGGCCGCGGATGCTGTGACGGCGACCTACAGCCGCACGGCCGGCGAATCGGTGGCCGGCAGCCCCTACACGATCAGCGCGGTGCTCAGCCCGGCAGGCGTGCTCGGCAACTACGACATCACCTACAACACGGCCAACTTCACCATCAACCGGAAGGCCGCGTCGGTGACGCCCTACGTCGCCAGCAAGACCTACGGCGATCCCGACCCGACGCTGACGGGCACGCTCAGCGGCTTCCTGGCCGCGGACGCTGTGACGGCGACCTACAGCCGCACGGCCGGAGAAACGGTGGCCGGCAGCCCGTACACGATCAGCGCGATCCTCAGCCCGGCCGGTGTGCTCGGCAACTACACCATCACCTACAACACGGCCAACTTCACCATCAACCGCAAGGCCGCGTCGGTGACGCCCAACGTCGCCAGCAAGACCTACGGCGATCCCGACCCGACGCTGACGGGCACGCTCAGCGGCTTCCTGGCCGCGGACGCTGTGACGGCGGCCTACAGCCGCACGGCCGGCGAGACAGTGGCGGGTAGCCCCTACACGATCAGCGCGATCCTCAGCCCGGCTGGCGTGCTTGGTAACTACACCATCACGTACAACTCCGCGCCGTTCACGATCAATAAGCGGCTCGTGTCGGTGACGCCGAACCCGAACAGCAAGATCTATGGCGACGCCGACCCGAATCCACTTACCACCGGCATGCTGACCAACTTCGTTGCCGGCGACAACGTGACGCCGGCCTACAGCCGCACGGCCGGCGGGACAGTGGCCGGCAGCCCTTACACGATCAGCGCTACGCTCAGCCCGGCGGCCGTTCTCGGTAACTACACCATCACGTACAATACGGCGAGCTTCAATATCACCAAGGCCACCCTCAACGTGACGGCGGACAACAAGGCGAAAGTCCTCAACGCTCCCAATCCGTCTCTCACTGCAACCTTCACCGGCTTCAAGAATGGCGAGACGCTCGCCACGAGCGGCGTCACCGGTAGCCCGACCCTGACGACCACCGCTACGACGACGAGCCCCGTGGGCAGCTATCTCATCACTGCTGCGCTCGGCTCGCTGAGCGCCGCGAATTACTCCTTTGCGTTCGGCACCGGAGCTTTGGCGGTCCAGTACGCGGCCGCCGGCCTCACCTGCAACGGCGAGGTGGGACATCAGATCCTCCAGCCTATCAACGTTGACAACACGAGTGTCTTCAAACTGGGCAGCACGGTACCGACAAAGTTCCGGGTCTGTGACGCGAACGGCGTCTCCATCGGAATCGCCGGAGTCGTGACAGCCTACGGACTTATTTCACAGGTGACGGACGGTTCGTTGACGGTCGATGAAAGCCAATACTCCACCACCCCCGACACGGCGTTCCGGTGGGACTCGAGTGCGCAGCAGTGGATTTTCAACCAGTCCACGAAGAACAACCCAACCCTGAACAAGACGAACACGCGGTATTACTTCAGGATCTTCTTGAACGACGGCACGTACATCGACTTCCAGTACGGCTTGAAGTAGGTCACGTGCACAGAGAAGACGGCTGTCGCCCGGCGCCCGCCGGGCGACAGAATCTTGCTTAGACACACGCCCGTGAGACTCACAACGGTTCTGGCAGTGGGCGTGATGGCGCTGACGCCTTTTTATGCTCGCGCCGAGATCCGCATGGAGGAGCGTGACGGCGTGCTCTACGTCCAGGACGTCAAGCCGCCGCAGCTCGTCGCGCCGCAGCCGGCGTCTCCTCCCGGCGAACGCGTCGTCACAAAAACCGCCCCGCCCTACCGCGACCTGATCCGCGCGGTGGCGGCGCGGCACGGGCTCGCACCCGAGCTGGTCGAGTCCGTTATCCGCGTGGAGTCGAACTTCGAGGTGCGCGCCGTGTCGCCGAAGGGCGCGCGCGGGCTGATGCAGCTCATGCCCGCGACGGCGGCGAAGCTTGGCGTCCGCAATGTCTTTGACGGGCGCGAGAACATCGAGGGTGGGGTCCGCCACCTGCGGCATCTGGTCGACCGCTACGGCGGCAACCTTGCGCTCGCGCTCGCGGCCTACAACGCGGGCGCGGAGGCGGTCGGGCGGTACGGAGGTATCCCGCCATACCCGGAAACGCAGGCGTACGTGGCGCGCGTGCTTCGGCTCGTCCAGCGCGCGGCGCCGTCGCCGAGTGCCGAGGCACGAGTGCTCCGCCGCTACGAGGCGGCCGATGGCCACGTCGTCTACTCCAACCTTCCGATCGATCAGCTCTCGGTGACCGTGCGCGAGCTGCTCGCGGAGCGCCAGTAGCGAGCGGGGCTGACAGGGTTCCTTTTCTACGCTGGCTTGTCCCCGGGCCGGCCTCCGACCAGAAGTCCGAGCAATAGTTTTAGCATTTTACACGACCCAGAGCGTGTCAACCCGGCCGGAAGCCACGTCCGGACGGAGACGTCGAGCGTGTGACTGCGCTCAGTCCTTCGGCGCTTCGCCCCTGGACAGCCGCACGAGGAACCTGCCGAGGTCGCGCGCCATATCGTCGTAGGCCTCGCCCATCAGGTCGGACGAGCCCCCGCCGATCTTCGCAATCCGCCGGTCGGCCGTCGCCATCACGACCTTCCCGGTCTGGACGTCGACGAAACGCATTTCGGCTTGCGTGCGTGCCGCGCCTGCGCCACCACCGACCCACATCCGGAGGGCCCGGTCACCGCGGCCCAGCCGCGTGACGACACCTTGCAAGCGCAGGGTCGGTTGCCCGGTGCTTGCCGTGTATTGACTGTCACCGACGTTCACGACCTGATCGAACAGCTTGCTGTCGCGCAGGCGTCGCACCAGCTCGACCTGGAGGATCCCGGTTATCTTGTCGGCGAACTGACGGTCCTCGCCGTCCTTGACGGCCGTGTCCGTAACCGGGAACTTCTCGACCGCGATGACCTTGTACTTCGTGATCTCGAAGCCCGGCGTGATCGCGACGAGCCCTGCGTGCTTGTCCTTCACGCTGGGCGTGAGGCCCTCGATCGTCAGTGGGTTGTCCGCTCCCGTCTGGATGGCACCCTGCTCCATGCAGCCCGTGAGCAC
>WNEZ01004286.1_pt1 | contig 14410 bp, 16 predicted proteins | sample 5400521 | NCBI WGS metagenome assembly WNEZ01 (sample SAMN13153339, study PRJNA577476) | soil metagenome | isolation source: 120 cm saprolite under Douglas fir tree site 2 hole 1 replicate 1 | place: USA:California | collected 2015-04-18
GCAATTCGTGTCAAGGACTTGAGCGAAGAGCATATCGTCAAGATTCGAGAAATTATTCAGGAGGGCTATCAGGTCGAAGGCGATCTGAGAAAGACCTTCTCGATGAACATCAAGCGACTGATCGATAGTGGCACGTATCGTGGTCTGCGCCATCGGAAAGGGTTGCCGGTTCGCGGCCAGCGGACCAAGACGAATGCGCGGACGAGAAAAGGCCGTCGCTCCGGTGTGGGAAGCAAACCAAAACCGCCTGCGCGTTCGACATAGTGCGTGACCGTTATTTGAGTAGGGAGCTTGTATGAGCATAAAAAAAGGGAAGAAGAAAGAACGCCGGATCGTGCAGAGCGGGGTGGCCCATGTCCAGGCCTCCTTCAATAACACGATCGTCACCATCACCGACATGAGCGGGAACACGATCGTGTGGGCAAGCTCAGGGAACCAGGGGTTCAAGGGCTCTCGCAAGAGCACGCCCTTTGCGGCTCAGCGGGCTGGCGAGGCTGCTGCGCGCAAGGCGATGGAGAGCGGAATGCGCCAAGTGGATGTCTATGTGAATGGGCCTGGGTCTGGTCGTGAATCGGCAATTCGATCTCTTCAGGCCGCGGGATTGCGGATCCATATGATTCGGGATGTTACCCCGATTCCACACAACGGATGCCGGCCACCTAAGCGGCGTCGCGTCTAGCAGGCTGCGGAAAAACTATTGTGGCACGGTGGAAATTCAATGAGCCGCATGTCTAGGACAACAGGAGAACACCGCGCAGGATGCTCAAAAAGGCGGTCCAGCAAGGCCGCAGCGAGCGAAGAGGCGAAAGGAGTACGCTTCGGTACGTTGAGCCTCTGAGCGAAGCGAGAACGCCGCTTGGTGAAAGGTGCGTCTCAGCGCGCCGGGGTTGGGCGGGTGAGAAGAGCGATTTTTCGCATCCTGCTAGTGGCGTATGTCGGGAGAGTCGAATACACGAGAATTGTTGGGCGCACCCAGGTGGTGATGTCCGGTAACCGGAGGTAGAGCAGTGGCAAAGTATCGCGGTCCCGTCTGTCGGTTGTGTCGGCGAGAGGGTGAGAAGTTGTTTCTGAAAGGCTCGCGCTGTATGACAGAAAAATGCGCCATCGAGCGACGGAGTTATCCTCCTGGACAGCATGGGCAAAAGCGCCCGAGGAATTCAGAATACAGCACCCAGCTCAGAGAAAAGCAGAAGCTGCGCAGAATTTACGGTCTGATGGAGTGCCAGTTCCGTGGCGTGTTTGAGCGTGCGGAACGCCAGTCCGGTATTACCGGCGAGGTGCTCTTGCGGCTGTTGGAATGCCGGTTGGATAATGTGGCCTACCGATTAGGGTTCGGCGCCTCGCGGAAAGAAGCCAGACAGCTGGTGAGCCACGGGCATCTGACCATGAATGGTCGAAAAATCAATGTGCCTGGTGCGCAGGTCAAGGCGGGCGATATCATCAGCGTTCGGGAGCGAAGTCGCACATTGATCTCGATCCAGGCCGCCTTAGAGTCTGTTGATGGGCGAGGCATTCCAGAGTGGTTGGAGCTGGACAAGACGGCCTTTAAGGGCATGGTACGAGCGTTGCCGTCGAAAGACCAGATTTCGCTGCCGGTGAATGAGCAGATGGTCGTGGAGTTGTATTCCAGGTAGATGCGGAATTGGGAGAGGGGGTCGCCCTTTGCGGCGAACTGGTGCCGTTCAGTGGCTGGCTACTCGATGAGATGAAGGGGGAGTCATGATTAAAGCGATGAAAGACTTTCAGATCCCGATGCGGGTGGAAGTCGACAAAGATACGCATACCCAAACGTTCTGCAGATTTACGACTGAGGCCTATGAACGTGGGTTTGGAACGACGGTCGGCAATGCGTTACGGCGTGTGCTGTTGTCGTCGCTAACGGGTGCGGCAGTGACCACGGTGAAGATCGAAGGGGTCCTGCACGAGTTCTCCACGATTCCTGGTATCACGGAGGATGTGACCTCCATTATTTTGAACGTCAAAGGACTGCGGCTTGCCGTCCATACCGATAAGCCGAAGACGCTCCGTCTCAAGAAGAAGGGACCCGGTGAAGCGAAGGGGTCTGACATCATTCATGATGCGGACGTGACCATCCTGACCCCGAATCTCCATATTGCGACGTTGGACAAGGATGCCTTGTTCGATATGGAAATGACGGTGAAGCATGGGCGGGGCTACGTGCCTGCCGAGCGAAATAAGGAAGAGGGGCTGCCGATAGGTGTGATCGCGATCGATTCGGTGTTTTCGCCCATCAAGCGCGTGAACTTTCATGTGGAGAATGCCCGCGTCGGTCGCATGACCGATTATGATAAGTTGACCTTGGAAATTTGGACGGATGGGACCATTTCGCCTCGGGATGCCTTGTCCACGGCGGCCGGCATTCTGCGCGATCACATTGATATCTTTATCAATCCCGATGAACGAGTCGAAGGGCGTGCCGATCTTGGGAGCGATGAGGCGCAACGTGAGGTCAATAAGCATCTGTTCCGTAGCGTGAACGAGTTGGAGCTGTCGGTCCGTGCCGCAAACTGCTTGAAGAATGCGAACATCAAGACCATCGCCGACTTAGTTCAGAAGACCGAAGGGGAGATGCTGAGGACGAAGAATTTCGGTAAGAAATCGCTCAACGAAATTAAAGAAATCTTGACGGAAATGGGCCTGGGTCTCGGTGTGAAGCTGGATGCAGTGCAACAGAACAGCGGTAGTCCGAAGAGCGAGTAACGAAACAAGAGGGAACCCGTGCGGCATAGAAAAAAAGGCAGACAGCTCGGTCGACAGACCAAACATCGGTGGGCCCTGTTTCGAAGTCTCGTGACCTCGCTGCTCGAACATGAGCGCATCGAGACGACTGAGACCAAGGCAAAGGAAATTCGAGGGTTCACGGATCAGATGATTACGCTCGGCAAGGAGGGGACATTGCCGGCTCGGCGGCAGGCCCTTGCGTTTATCCGAAGCAAGGACGTCGTCTCAAAATTATTCAGCGACGTGGCGGTTCGATTCAAAGACCGTCCCGGTGGCTATACGAGGATGGTGAAGACGAGACGGCGGGTCGGCGATGCCGCGAAGCTTGTCGCGATCGAACTCGTCACGCGGCCGGATACTGCGCCCGCAAAGAAACAAATACCGACTGCATCAACTCCCGCGAATCCCGCTACCGGCTAGGGCTCCTATCAACTCAACGGGATCTAGTTGCGGGTGCAACGCCGCGTTATAATTTCGACGATTCTCCCATCTCGTTCACTCCATCTCTACCGAGTAGACCATGCCGGGGTTCTGGCATAAGTTTACTTGGTTTCGAGCACATGCTACTATCGTGCCAGTCTCCTTCATGCTACTCAAAAGGAAGCAGGGACAAAGTGTGGCAACGCTGGGTACGGGGAGGTTTGTTAGCGCTCAGTGTGGTATTGGCCTGTTTCCTCGCATACCTGCTCGTGACCAATTCGACAATGGTTCCCACCCCGACGGCGGCGGCGCCAGGCTCCATGGACACGGCTGATGCCACGATCTCCCAGTTTACGTTCACCCAAACGAAGGGCGATACGGTTCAATGGCAGGTGCAGGCGCAAGAGGCTCGTCTCTTTGAACGGGACAGGCGGGCGATGCTCCAAGTCGTCGCAGTCACACTATTCGGCCAGCAGGGAAAGGAATTGACGGTGACCGGAGATGAAGGGACATTGAATACGGAGACGAAGAACTTTGTGCTCGCGAACCGATCAGAACCACTCGTGATTCACACCGAGAGTGGATACGTGATCTATACCAACCATCTGGCTTGGACTGATCAGACGAGAGAGATACGCACGCAAGATCCCGTCCGTATCGTTGGGCATGGATTAGAAGTGACGGGGCGTGGGTTGTTGGGACATCTGGACACCGAAGAATTTGAAGTACTTGAGGACGTACATGTGGATTTGGCTCCTGCTTCTTAATTTATTCCCGCTTGGGATGGCTTCATTGAGCGAATCGGCTGACGCAGCCATTCCCAAAAGTGGTGTTGAGCAAGCGGTAAGCACGACCATTACGGCCAAGAGGATGACCGTAAAAAATCAGGATAACCAAGCGGTGTTTGAGGGGGCGGTCGTACTGACTCGTGGGTCATTGGTTGTCTATTCCGATCACATGGTGGTGATGTTTCGCGCGCAAGACCCACCCATGAGTGATAACCAGAAAGGGTATACGGCCGTCAAGGGCGCCACGCCTTCGAAAGGGCCTGATGCTCTGCCGGCTGTGTCGAATCGTTCGGTCAACAAGATTGAAGCGACCGGACGAGTGAAAATCAAGAAGGATTCAGGGAGTGCGACCTCTGAGAAAGCTATCTACTACCATGATGGGGATAAGATCGTCCTGACGGGTGACCCGGTGGCCTGGGATAAGGGAACAAGGGTCAGTGGCAAACAAATCACGATGTTTTTGGCAGAGGATCGGAGTGTGGTGGAAGGAGGCTCGCATGTGCGGATCGAACCGGATGGGGGGGCGACCAAGTGATCGAAGCGGTTCAGGGGAATGCGCCGTCGACCGGCTCCCCGGTGAACGGGACAGAGAGTGTTGGTTTACGGGCGACGGGGTTGGTGAAAAGTTTTCGCGCGCGCAAGGTCGTGAAAGGCGTGTCGATTGAAGTCCGCGCCGGGGAGGTCGTGGGTTTACTGGGACCCAATGGGGCTGGGAAGACCACCATTTTCGACATGATCGTTGGTCTGTGTCAGCCTGATGAAGGGGCGATCTCGCTCGATAAAGAGGTGATCACGGATCTGCCAATGTACAGACGCGCGCGGAAAGGAATTGGGTATCTTCCCCAAGAATCATCTGTGTTTCGACGCTTGTCGGTTGAAGACAATATTCTGGCAATTCTTGAGATGCTGGACTACTCTCGGGCAGAGCGTCGCGACCGGGTCGATTCCCTTCTCAAGGAACTGGACCTCTGCCATATTCGAACGAGCATGGCGTATGCGTTGTCGGGTGGGGAACGGCGGCGGTTGGAAATTACTAGGGCACTCGCGACGAGCCCGTCATTCATGTTGCTCGACGAACCCTTTGCAGGGATCGACCCAATTGCCGTCGCCGACATCCAACAAATTATTACCCGATTGAAAGAAAAAGAGATCGGCGTTTTGATCACCGATCACAATGTCCAGGAGACTCTGTCCATCACGGATCGGGCCTACATCATCAACGAAGGGTTGATTCTTGAGGCCGGGTCTCCCGAATCCATCGTCAAGAGTGAGACGGCCAGGGCTGTCTACCTAGGGGAACGGTTCAAGCTATGATGCGTAAGGATCTGTGCGTATGAAGCTCAGGCTCGACCTTCGACTGAGTCAAAAGCTGATCATGACTCCCCAATTGCAGCAGGCAATTAAGCTGCTGCAATTGTCGCGACTCGAACTCCAGCAGAGCTTAACGCAGCATTTGATGGAAAACCCGCTCTTGGAGGATCTCCCCGCTGGGGCGGAGGACAGTGAGGCTACAAGTGCAGAGGAAAAGGCGGAAGATGCGGCGGCATCAGCGGACAGTGAGCCATCGAATGCGGAGGAGTCGACTCCGGAAGAACGGGATACGCCGGATGAGGCCTCAGCGGCTGGCTGGGAAGAGTACTTTGGGAGCGATCGTCGGATCGGCGGATCCGAGTCGCAGTCGTCCTCGCAGGACGAGTTTCCTTCCTATGAACAAACCATGGCGAAAGCGACATCCTTGGAAGACCATCTCCTCTGGCAACTGTCGTTTTCCGGTTTATCCGATCGTGAAAAGGGGATCGGGCGCTTGATCATCGGTAACCTTGACGATGATGGGTACCTGCGCATGTCTCTCGCAGAGATGGTCGGAGGGACCGACTTCTCCGAGATGGATGCGGAGTCAGTCCTGAAGGATATTCAGAGCTTTGATCCGACTGGCGTAGCGGCACGAGACCTTGCGGAATGCCTGCTCTTACAAATCGGACATTTGGGGAAGAGTCCCATGGGATCATTAGGGGCTCGGCCCGGCGCCTTGAAGGGATCGATTGTTGAAGCCATTGTTCAGCACCATCTCAAAGACTTGGAGAAGAAACAGTATGCGAGGATCGCGAAAGCCTTGGATGTTACGGTAGAAGAGGTTTTTCAGGCGACCAAGGTCATCGAAGTGCTTGAGCCGAAGCCGGGACGACCGTTTACGAACACCCAGAACTATGTAATTGTCCCTGACGTGTTTGTCGTCAAGAATGAAGGGGAGTGGGTGGTATTACTGAACGACGATGGACTGCCACGTATGCGGATCAGCCCGTACTATAAGCAATTGATGGGGGCAGGTGAGAGCGGGTCGGCGGAGACGAAGGCCTATCTGGACGAAAAGCTGCGGGCGGCGCAATGGGTCATTCGCAGCATTGAACAGCGGAATAAGACGATCGTAAAGGTGGTGTCGAGTATCGTGAAGTTTCAAGAGCAGTTCTTTGAAAAGGGCGTGCAGCACCTGAAGCCGTTGGTGCTCAAGCAGGTGGCTGAAGATATTGGGATGCATGAGTCGACAATCAGTCGTGTGACGGCGAACAAGTATATGTATTGCCCGCAGGGGATGCTGGAGCTGAAATTTTTCTTCAACGCTGGTCTGCAGCGAACGGACCAGCCCTCCGACATGATGTCGTCCGTGACGGTGAGAGAGATGATTCGGAAAATGGTGGCAGAGGAAGACGCGAGCCACCCCCTCAAAGATGAAGAGATCGCAGCGCGGCTGCTCACGCAGCAGGTTGTGATCGCGCGACGGACGGTGGCCAAGTATCGGGCGGAAGAACATATTCCATCCGCCACTCAACGTAAGCGGTTCTTTTAGACCTTCCCTGTCCAGCTGCGCTCGTAGTTGGCTCTTATCTGGTGTCTCCCCCTGGTGTTATGGATGCTTAGAACCAACAAGCATAATCGAGTGACAGAGTGCCGAGGTTATTCAGCTTGAAAGGATGAATGCCTATGAAAATTACAGGACGACACCTCGTGATAACGCCGGCGCTCAGACAGCATATTGAAAGTCGGTTTGAGCGGCTCGTGCGGTATGAAGTGACGCTGAGCCATCTGGAAGTGATCCTGGGTGTGAGCAAGCTTCAGCATAGTGCGGAGGTCGTCTGTACGATGCAAGGGCGACGGATTCAGGCAAAAGCTTCGACGCTGGAAATGTACGCGACGATCGACCAGCTCGTGGACCGCTTGGGCGCCCAGATACGAAAACACAAGGAACGCCAGGCTGATCATAAAGAACCGACAAAGAGGTCGGTGCGTAAGATTCCGCGTCCGGCTCTTCGTAAGGAGGAGGAAGAACTTGAAGTCATTCGTCCAGTCCGGGCTGTTCTGACTCTGGAGGACGCGAAGCGCCGGCTAGATCCTCTGCCTGGTTCGCTGGTGGTGTTCACCGCACTGTCTTCGGGAAAATTACAAATTCTACAGCGTATCGATCGTGATCGAGTGGTTCTGATTGATCCGTAAGGGGCTGACAGGCATGGCAGGACTCAAGTTGGTTGTGATCAGCGGTCTTTCCGGCTCAGGGAAGTCGCATGCCCTCAAGTGTTTCGAAGACGTCGGGTATTTCTGTATCGACAATTTGCCGCCGGCCCTTCTCCCGACCTTTGTCGAGCTGTGTCATCAGCAGGGGGGCGAAATTAAAAATGTCGCGCTCGGTATCGATGTCAGGGAACGCGTGTTCTTTTCCGATCTCGTGGGGATTCTTGAGCGGGTTAAGGCACTTGGTCATGCGGTTGAGTTAATATTCTTAGAAGCTCGTGAGGAGGTGTTGGTTCGTCGATTCTCGGAGTCTCGGAGGCCCCATCCGCTCCTGCCGCATCTCCCGGTATTGGAAGGAGTGCGGTTTGAAAAGGAGCGTCTCGCTGATCTTCGGCGGCACGCCGACCGTATTATTGATACCTCAGATTTGACGGTGCATGAGTTGCGAGAGTTGTTGATCAGGCAGTTCAGGCAGGAGGGCGCGCCTCACCGGTTGACCATCTCGCTGGTGACATTCGGCTACAAGTTCGGCGTACCGTACGACATTGACCTCCTGTTCGACGTCCGGTTCTTGCGGAACCCGTTTTTCGTTCCTGACCTCAAACCATTGACTGGAGAAGACCCGCGGGTGCGGAGCTATGTGCTGACCGATCCGGACGCCGTCGCGTTCATTGGGCAGCTGGAAGGCCTTTTTAAATTCCTCATTCCTCTCTTCGAACGAGAACGCCGCAGCTATGTGAATGTTGGGATTGGCTGCACCGGCGGACGTCATCGGTCTGTGGCGATTGCCGGCCGACTCCAAGAAAGCTTTTCAGCACTTGGATATCAAGTGACCGTCGCTCATCGCGATCTCAATAGGCAATAACCCACGGAACCGTTAGAGACGTCCTCCCACCACCATAGTCTTCGTTTCTATGCGTGTACACGGAAAGCGATTTGCTTGACAGGTAAAGCATACGGACTATACTTAGCATGTGCATGAAGCCAATCCGCAATGTAGACGCATCGTTCAGACGTATGTGGGACGTGATTCAGGTCCAAACGGCTCCTCATAATAGGGGAAGGCGGAGTGGCGGGCAGGACGCAGGTGAATAGCCGGAAGGGTCTCGATACACATTCTTTCTTGGGGGCGTTGAAGATTGCGGGGGTATGGTCATGATTGACAGTCTGCGCGAAATTCACATAAAGATTTGTTCTGCGCGGACAGTCATGTACAGTCAGAGGCACGTATGTTGAGTTCATTCAAGAGTCTCGCCGAAGCTGATCTGTTCTCGATGTTCACCCCGAAGCGACAGCTCGTTGGGCTGGATATCGGGTCGAGTGGTATCAAGCTCGTCCAGTTGAAGGAAAGCCGAGGGCGGTACATTCTCCAGAAGTTTGGCTTCAAACCACTCGAGCCGGAAGTCATCGTCGATGGTACGGTGATGGATGAGGGGCGAGTGGTGTCGGCGATTAAGGAATTGTTTGAGGAAACGAACATCAAGGTGACGCAAGTCGCCGTGTCGATTTCTGGCCATGCGGTCATCATTAAAAAGATCAGCCTGCCGCCGATGCCTGATGAGGAGTTGGAGGGGCAGGTGAGGCTTGCCGCGGAGCAGTACATCCCCTTCGATATTAATGAGGTGAACATCGACTTCAGTGTGTTGCCCTCTTCCGAGGCCGCAGGCGATACACAGGGAGAGATGTCGATTATTCTTGTAGCGGCCAAGAAAGACAAGATTAATGAGCTGACCGAACTCGTCAAAGGGGCGGGGTTGTTTCCGATCGTCATGGATGTGGATGCCTTTGCGATCGAAAACATGCATGCGATCAACTATCCTGTCTCTCAGGAGGATACGACCGCGCTCGTCAATATTGGCGCCAGTGTCATGAATATCAATATTGTTCGAGGTGGCACCTCGCTGTTCACACGTGATATTCCCATCGGGGGGAATCGCTATACGGAAGCCATTCAGCGAGAAGTGGGCATGTCCTATGAAGAGGCAGAGGAAACGAAAAAAGGCGCGCGTTCGGCAGGGAGCAATCAGGCCGCGGTGACCACTGTCGTCGACAGTGTCAATGCCGAAGTTGCGTCGGAAATTGCTCGGACCATCGATTATTTCAAGTCAACCATGTCGGATGCGGAAGTTCAGCATGTTCTCTTGTGCGGAGGGGGCGCTCAGATCAAGGGCCTGGTCACGCAACTGAGAGACCGAATGCAAGCTGTTGTCGAGGTAGCTAATCCGTTCAGTGAAATCGATACCTCAGGGAGCGATTTTGATCAGAATACGTTATCCGAGTTAGCTCCTCTGGCTGCCGTGGGGGTTGGATTGGCCCTTAGATCGGTGGGGGATCGATGATTCGCATTAATTTATTACCAGGGCCCAAGGGGCATAAGGCGAAGCCTCAGTATGATGTCAGAGCACAGGCGCTGTTGGGTGTGGGGATGTTGTTCATCACCCTGGCAGGATGCTGGTGGTACTCGGCGTCACTCGATGAAGAGATAAACGTGCGGCAGACCGAAAAACTCGACAAGGAGAAGCAGGTCGCGCAGTTGAAGGAGCAAGTGAAGCAGGTTTCCGATTTTGAAAGCCGAAAGAAAGTGCTGGAAGACAAAAATCGTATTATCGACGAATTGGAAAAGTCACGTGTTGGCCCTGTCAAGGTGCTCGACCATGTCAGCCAGAGTCTGGAACCGCTGAAGGTGTGGCTAGTGAGAGTCGCGGTCAGCGGGAAAGAGATCGATCTTGAGGGTCGTGCGGCGACCAACGATGATGTAGTGGAATTCGTGAATAACCTGCGCCGTACCGACTATTTCACGAATATCAATCTTCAAGAAAGTCGAGCTGCGGTGGAGAGCCAACTCAATATCTATCAGTTTAAACTTGGTTTCCGTCTCAAAGGGTAAGAATCATGAAGCTGCCTGCTATTAATCTTGACCTATTGCGGTCAATCCCATTGGTTCAAAAGGTGGGGCTTCTTCTGATGGTTCTTGCAGCGATTATCGTGGGCTTTTACTACTATGTAGCCGAGCCAAAGTCTGCGGAGATTGCAGGGCTCCAGGGAGCGATTGGCACGCTTGACACCGAGATTCAAACGTTGACCATTAAAGTCAAGCATCTTGATGAACTCATTGCTGCCAGTAAGCAACTAGAGATTGAGCTCGCGAAAAAGAAAGAACGATTGCCGCCTGAAGAGGAGGCGGTGATGTTGCTCAAACAGGTGTCAGACTTGGGGATTCGCCTTGGACTCGACATTAAACTGTGGAAACCGAGTGCCAAGAGCGAGGATCCATCGAAACTCTTTGTTCGGATGCCGGTGAACGTAGAGGTCTCTGGCGGCTACCATACCGCAGCCTTGTTTTTCGATCGAATCAACGCGCTGCCTCGGATTGTGACCGTGTCTGGCCTTAAGATGGGATCTCCAAAGTTTGAAAAGGGACGGATTGTCACACAGACCGTGTTTGACCTTGTCGCCTATGCGGCACCAGAGGAAACCAAGCTGGCTGCGGTGGTTCCGGCGACTCCTCAGAAGAAATAGGGCATGGAGTCTTGGATGTGTGCGAGGCCACGAGCGATGAACGCCTTCTGTGAAAACTGGCGGTTGACCATGAAGACAACAAGCATGACTCTGATTGGATGTGCCGGCCTGCTCGTCGCAGTTGGCATGGGCTTTGCCGACACAGGTATGAGTTCTCATGTCGGACAAATTAGCCCAATGCGGCAGGATTCCTTAAAAGTTCCTTCTCTCAACGATGCGCCGAGGCACGCACCGTCTCCAACCGTAGCCGTGGCAGCTGGCGATGAGAATGCTCAACCGGTTGCACCCAATTCAATGTTAGAGCCAGTGAGCGCACATTCCTATGACCCTTCTGGGCGGCGCGATCCGTTCGTACCAGTGTTGCAACAGTTAGGACTCGGGCCGATCGATCCCACGTTACCTCCGCTCCAGCGCGTTGGGCTCACGGAGATGAACCTGATCGCTGTGGTATGGGGGGCCTACGGCAATACGGCCATGGTTCAGACGCCAGATGGGAATGGATATACGGTGCGTCGAGGAACGCGTATCGGTCCCAATAATGGCGTGGTGAGTGCCGTGACGGAGAAAGGTATTGTGGTGCAAGAAAGGTTTACAGATGTGTATGGGAGCAAACAGGAGCGGGAGTATGTCAAGCTCCTTCACCCGAAAGAGGGCGCAGAATGACACCTAAGCTGACCATGACAACTACTGCATTTGTTCGCGTACTCTCGGCGGTGGGAGCGCTCAGTGTCCCAATGGCTATGCCATCGATGGGGGCGTCACCCGACGTGCCTGCTGTCGATTCAGGCATGCCCTCGAGCATCGAGGGAGGTCTGGCGCAGACCCTGACTCGCATAGATGTTCAGCGCGGCACGGACGACATCCGTGTTGTCATCTCGGGGGATGGCAGGCTGGCCCATGAGGTGACACGTCTTGATGAGCGGCGTCTCATGATCGACATTCCAGGCGTGGCTTCCGCCATACGCAACCCAGTCATATCTGTGAATCACCAGATTTTGAAGCAAGTGCGTCTGGGTTATCATGCTGATAGAGTACGGGTGGTATTGGATCTTGCCGGTAAGGCTGCCTACTCGGTTGAACCGCAAGGCGCGAATCTTATTGTGACTCTTCGGGAAAGCGCCGGTGGGGATATAGGCACAGATACACACCCTAACCGTGGCGAGGCGGCCGAAACCATCGAGTCGGAGAATCCTGTAAGGCCGCTGGTCCAGGCGGATGTCACACCTCGGGTGGCTCGACGGACAATGCCCACGGTTCGGCAGTCTTCAACGAAATTTTATGTGCGACCTGTCCAGATGACCACTGAGGCAGATGGTGGTGAGAAAGGCCTGCCAAAGGAAGATTTGGTTGTTGGAGAAACGCATTATATCGGCCGGCGCATTTCGCTGGATTTCCAGCGATCAAGCGCTCGATATGATTTTGAAGATGAATGGGTTAGGCAAGATCAGGCAGAGCAATATCCTTTGGATCGATTCGCTGGCGAACATTGCTAAACAGCAAAATGAAGAAGCATCGGCGATAGATTCCAAGCTCAGAGCGGAAGAACTGGTCGATCGGGTGTTCTATATTAGAAACCTGCAAGCGACAGAACTCATGACGTCTCTTCGGCAGTATATGAGCCCTAGAGGGTTGATGCAAATGAGTCAAGGGTCCAATGCCTTAATTGTCCGGGAGACGCTAACCAGGATTGGGGTGATAAAACAGCTGATTGATGGGCTCGATCTTGAAGTACCTCAAGTCCAAATCGAATCTAGGATAGTGCAGGCTGATACGACCTATTCCCGTTCGTTAGGTGTTCAGTGGGGTGTACAGAATACGAACACGCTCGGGAATTCTTTTGGGGTGGCGAACTTCAAGACGGGTACGGTCGGACCATTTGGGAAGCAAGTATCTGATTTTCTGGTAAATCTTCCCGCCACAGTCGGTGGCTTGACGTCAACTCCTGCCGTCGGGTTCACGTTTGGGAGAACAGATGGAGGTGGAGCGCTGTTGGATATGCGGTTGTCGGCAGGTGAGTTGCTCGGTCTGAGTAAAGTCATTGCCGCGCCGAAGATCACAACTCTGGACAAGCGAGAGGCCAAGATTTCACAGGGGGAATCGATCCCGTTCCAGACGACCTCTCTCCAGGGGACTCAGACGACCTTTGTGGATGCGAACTTGGAGCTGAATGTGACTCCTCAGATTACCTCGCGAGATCCGAAGGAAACCGGTAAGCTGATCATGATGAAGGTTCGCGCAACCAGAAACGCAGTCGGTGCACGAAGCAATCCGGCTGGTCCAAGTATTGACCGCCGCGAAGCCACTACCCAGGTCATGATCCGCGATGGCGAGACCATGGTGATCGGCGGGGTCTTTATCGATACGCAGAGCAACAGCGTGGTTGGTATCCCCTATCTCTCTCGTGTGCCTGTTCTGGGATGGCTCTTCAAACAGAAGACCGAGGCTGTAGCGAAACAAGAACTGCTCATCTTCTTGACGCCCACTATCGTGAGGACCTCTTGACGCCCAGTATCGTGAAGAGCTAGAAGTTTCGCTTCTAGCTCTTCATTGATGGGAAGCTCAAGGGTGGTCAGGCTTCGCGGTTGGTGCGTCATCTCGATCCTCCAATGCAGTACTCTCCAGTCCGCTGCTTATCCCTGACATGATCAATGCTGACAATGCTCGGCGCAAGAAAATGCGACGGGCCATAGGTCGTGTGCGTGTGCAAAACAATCGGCAATCGAATTGACATCATGGCCTGGGATTGCGGTGAGGGCCATTTGAAATGACCGATGGGATGCTCAATAAGTCTAAAGAGGGTATTCCTGAGGCCGTGAAATGCGATCTTTTGGCTTGGAAGCTGATCTGAAAACCTTCTAGTTTCCGAACCGTTGTGGTACCATCCCCCCCGATGTTAGCCATCGCAATTCATCATCAACGCAAGCGAAGTGTGTCGTGAAGCCAGGCCTTCCTATCCAAGAAGAATCGGATGGGCGATTGGTATATTGGGTGAGGAGAGGCCGTCGTTGAGCAAGGCCGGTGTGGCAGAACAGATTGTACCGGTGACCTTGGAGGAGCGAAGCTACGACATCGTCCTTCATCCTGGGTTACTTGCGACAGTGGGTGAAAGGCTCAGCGCCCTTACGACTTCTCCGAAAATCGGGGTTGTGACAGATAGGCATGTGGCAAGCCGTTATCTTCAAGGGACTCTCCGCTCGCTTCGCAAGGCGGGATACGACCCGACTCCGATTATCTTGCCTCCCGGAGAGCGAACAAAGACACTCGATACAATCGCCAAGATTCTCGATGCGTTAGCCAGGCACAAGTTCGAACGTCAGTCCCTGTTGCTGGCTCTTGGTGGCGGAGTCATCGGTGATGTCACCGGCTTTGCTGCCGCGATCTATCACCGAGGAATCCCGTTCGTACAAGTACCGACCACGCTTGTGGCTCAAGTAGAT
>WNEZ01005257.1_pt1 | contig 14405 bp, 16 predicted proteins | sample 5400521 | NCBI WGS metagenome assembly WNEZ01 (sample SAMN13153339, study PRJNA577476) | soil metagenome | isolation source: 120 cm saprolite under Douglas fir tree site 2 hole 1 replicate 1 | place: USA:California | collected 2015-04-18
CTTCGGCAGCGACAGATGAATCACCGCCCGTACTGCGGGCTTGTTGATGCCGAGGCCAAATGCGATCGTTCCCACCAGCACCCGCACTTCGTCCGACATCCATCGTTCCTGATTCTGCCGGCGCATGGGCGCTTCCATCTTTGCGTGATAAGGAATCGCCGCAATCCCGCTCTCCTCCAGATATTCGACCGTCTCTTCCACCCGGCGAATCGTGGGTGAATACACGATCACGCTCTCCCCGGCATATTGTCGCAATGCGCGGGCGAGCAACTCCATCTGGGTCCGCGCTTCGCATTCGTGTACCACGTAGCTCAAATTCTTGCGATGGAAGCTGGCGATGTAAAGATGCGGATCGCGCATCTGCAACTGCTTCAAAATGTCGTGCCGCACCTGCCGCGTCGCACTGGCTGTGAACGCCGCAATTGGAATCCCTGGAAAGCTCGTCCGCAGCCGGCTCAGCTGACGGTAGTCCGGTCGAAATTCGTGTCCCCACTCTGAAATGCAATGCGCCTCGTCCACGGCGAAGAAGCCCACAGGCACCGTGGCCAGCCAATCGAAAGTATTCTCAGCAGCCAGCTTCTCCGGAGATAGATAAAGCAGCCGATATTCTCCTCGCGCCGCTCTCTCCATGACTTGCCGTCGCTCCGCTGAACTCTGAAAGCTATTGATCGCCGCCGCCGGAATGCCCATCTGCGCCAGTTGCGCCGCCTGGTCCTGCATCAGCGCGATCAACGGAGAAACCACCACCGCTGTCTTCCCCGAAATCACCGCCGGAAGCTGATAGCACAGCGACTTCCCGCCTCCGGTCGGCATCACCACACATGTATCGTGCGCGGCCAGCAGACTCCGGATAACATTCTCCTGCTTGGGGCGAAACTCGTGGTATCCCCAGTAGCGCCGCAGCGCTTCCGACAAGTCTGGACTAGTTTCGGGCATTCTTCCTTCGACCTTCTCGGCAGTATAGCCTTAGACCTGTCCGTGAAGTCTGTGAGCGCTCGACAACCGATTTGTGATGAATCAGCAAGAACCACGTAGGGACGGACGCCCTCGGCCGTCCAGCAGCGCCCATTAATTTCAGGATCGAGAACTTGATGGCTGAGAAACGAATAACCCTCGGCGTAATCTCCGACACCCACGGCCTGCTGCGGCCCGAGGCCGTCGACGCTCTGCGCGGATCCGACCGCATCCTCCACGCTGGCGATATCGGCGCGCCTGAAATCCTCGAAGCGCTCGCGAAGATTGCCCCCGTAACCGCGGTCCGAGGTAACGTCGACACCGCCTCGTGGGCGCGCGCTCTGCCTGTAACCGAAGTCGTCGAAGCCGGCGGCGTGTTGATTTATATGCTGCATGATCGCGGCCAACTCGATCTGAAGCCGGAAGCGGCCGGATTCCGCGTCGTCGTGTACGGCCACAGCCATCAGCCCAAAATAGAAGAGAAAAACGGCGCGCTCTATTTCAATCCAGGGAGCGCCGGCCCGCGCCGCTTCAGTTTGCCAGTGAGCGTAGGCAGGTTGAAGATCAAAGTGGGGAAAGTAAAGGCAGAGTTGGTCGAGTTGAAGATATAGTTCTTAGCGCTCGCTATCGGGTTTTTTTTTGCTTAAGAAAATCAAACTCTTGCGCGATCGGGTCGAGGATTGGAAGAGCTATCCATTCTCGGTCCCCGCCATCAGCAGCCTTGATGAGCTAGTACTACGCTCACGAATCTGTTTCTTCGCCGGCGAAAACGGCACGGGCAAGTCGACCCTGCTTGAAGCCATTGCAGTGCACTACGGCTTCGGTCGCGAAGGCGGCACGCGGAGCTTCATGAACGACAGCACCGAAAGCAATCACGACGTTGATCCCCTCGTACGCGTCTTGCGTCTATCGTTCGACAAGCGCACCGGGGCGGGCTACTTTCTACGGGCCGAGAGCTTCTTCAACACCGTTACGCAATGGACAATCTCGGTATCAATGAATTTTACGGTGGCCGCAGTCTCCACACTCGCTCGCACGGTGAAACCTTCTTCAAACTGCTCGAACTCAAGTTCCAGCGGAATGGCTTGTTCCTGCTGGACGAACCCGAAGCGGCGCTCTCCCCGCAGCGGCAGTTGGCATTTCTTGTACTTCTCCACGACGTTTTGAAGAAGCACAAAGACGCTCAATTCATTATTTCTACGCACTCGCCGATACTGCTCGGGTATCCGAAGGCTCAGATCGTGTCGTTCGACGAGGGACCGCTTCATGAAATTGACTATGAGGAAACTGCGCCGATGCAGATTGTGCGCAGCTTTGTGAATCAGCGGGAGAGCTTTTTAGAAGAACTCTTCAATGACCCACCGTCGTTGTTCAGTGACGAGTCCTGAACAGAAAGAAAAGGCCGACTCGAAAGCCGGCCTTTTCTTGTTTCCAACTTTTCGCGGACAGGAGTGTCCGTGCCACACTACGGTTTCTTCGGCGCGATCGCGTCCTTCGCGGCTTTCGCCACGCGGAACTTTACCACCGTCTTCGCCTTGATCTGAATCGGTTCGCCAGTCTGCGGATTGCGTCCCATGCGGGCCTTGCGATGCGCCTTCACCAGGCGGCCGAGGCCGGGCACAACGAACACACCGTTCTTCTTCGTCTCTTTAATCGCCGTGTCTGCCAGATGCTCCAGAAAAGTCGCGGCAGTCTTGTTGTTGGAGCCGAGCTTCTCGGCCAGGTGGCGGGTGAGTTGAGTTTTGGTCATACCAGAAGCCATGAATTCCTCCTTCAGGAACTTACAAATTTGCCTGTATCCAGCGCATAGTAACGCACTGCGCTGTGGAAAAGTAGCATTTTATGCAGATTTTATGCGGTTTCCAGTAAGGCACCCCTTGAATATCGGCGTAAAACGAGGGGTGCGGCAGCCGGAGAGGGCCCAAAATGGCCCGGTTCGCGGCAAAACGCGATACCCATGTAGAGGCGCGGCTTGCCGCGGACCCGGCCCTGAGCGCACCGCACGCTGGTCTGCTCGCGTGGAAAAGGGTTCCGCCCTGTCCAAGCCGAGCGCAGATCGGCACCCGCACTCACAGCCTTCGCCCCCGCATCACCGTCACCGCCGATCCTTCCGCGAGAAAAGCGGACTCCGGTTTGCCCCGCGGCACTGCCGCGAAATCTTTTCCGTGCAACCCGTCTACATCGCCCTCAAATGCCGACTGCCGAACCTGCCAGACTCTCCACGACGGATGCGTCACGCGATATTCCACGCAGCCACCATCGGGCTGCGCCACGTATCCCCAGTAGTGCTCGGTAATGAACTGCTCCATCGAGCCGTCTCCTGCCAGTTCAGAGTTGCCATCGGTTTCAAGGTTGATCCCATTCCAGCAGTTCTCGCTCCGCCATCGGTACGCCACCCTGAGGCTATTATCGCCAACGGAGCGAATCTCGTGCGCCATGGGCAGAGCAACATAATTTTCGTTGTAGAACGTGCGGGCGACGAATGCAATCGCCCGGCGCGGAACCAGCTCGCGGATGAAAACCACGCCTCTCCGCGTTTCGCCTCCCGCTGGCCGTCGGACGTAAAACCGCAGGTTCACTTCATCGAAATTCGAGTGCATCGGGATCGGCAGGAACCCGAACAATTTTGTTTTCAGAAATCGAAATCCGACAAGGCTGACAAAAACTTTGTCGTTCCAGCGATCGAGTTCGGTTCCGCTTGGGACAAACGGAAGAAGCAGATCGGCGTCCACTTCATAGTTCAGCATGGCCAGATGCTGCCATTCTGCGGTGAGAAAAACTCTGTCGGCGCCCACATATCTTAGGATGGCCGAACCGGGCCGCGTGATGCATCAGAAAATCCGCGTGGAGTGGCTTTAACTGAGGACTGGGAACCGAGAACTGAAAGCCCTACGGATCGTACACCGCGGTATGCATGCCCGCACGCCGCGCAGCGTCCTGCATCTGGTCGAGCTTCCGCGTCTGCTCGTCGAGTTGTTGCTGAATTTGCGCCACACGCTGCAGTTGCCGCGCCTGATACCGGTTGGCCGGGCCCTCGTACTGCACGCTCCCGTTCGCAGACTGAATCGCCGCATTCAGCTGGTCGATCCGCGCCTGCAGCGTTACCATCCTATTTTTTTGTGCCAGGATCTGCCGCTTCCATTGGTCAGCCGCGCGCTGTTCCGCCAAGCGTTGTTCCGCAGAGCGATGGTCGGCAAACCGCCGATCCGCCGAAAGATGGTCAGCGGCTTCGTTGCTGACGGCTGCGCGCGCTCCCGGCTGTGCCGCGCCCGGCTCCTGGTTCGCGTCCGGATCCTTTGGAAGGTCGTTGTTCGTGATCACCTTCGGCTGCGCCGCAGCTGCATCTTCGGTCTTCTTCTCACGGTTCTCGCGCGCAACGTCGCCCAGCGACTGCCCATACACGGCGGAGCTCATCAGCAATGCGATTGTCATCTTCAAGAACCTTCGCTGCATAACCCTCTCCCATGCGCTCGTGCTGAGCTGTTCCCTGAGTGCTAACTCCCAATGCTAACCCCACTGGCTGCGATCTGTTGCTATGCTTGTAACTCGCGCGCCAAACGAAAGTGCCACACCGTCATGGCCAACCGGCCACCTCTAGGACTCGCTCCGGCGTCATTCCGGTCTCCCGCAAATGCCGGATGCTCAGCGCATCCTGCCGTTTCGCCAGCCGCACGCCAGCGGCGTCGCGTACCAGGTCGCAATGGAAATAGTCCGGTGCGGCGTACCCAAGCGCGCGCATTAACAACAACTGCCGTGCTGTTGACTTCAGCAAATCCGCGCCCCGCACGACTTCCGTGATCATCATCGCCGTGTCGTCGACCACGACCGCGAGTTGGTAAGCCGGAACCTCGTCGCGCCGCCAGACCAGGAAATCCCCGAAATCACCGCCTGCAACGTAGCGCTGCCGGCCCAGATTCAAATCCGCAAACTCAATCTCCTCGCCGTTGGGAACGCGAAACCGCCAGTTCACGCCCGCAGGCTCCTTGAACTCCCCATCCTTGCGTTCACGACAAGTTCCCGGATACACTGGCTCATCGTCCGCGTCATTCGGGGCGTTCGCCGACTGTGCCAAATCCTTGCGCGAACAGGTGCACGGATACAGAAACCCGCCATCCCGCAGCCGCCGCCAGGCTTCCAGATAGTGCGCCCGGCGCTCACTTTGCGCATAAGGGCCATAGGCCCCGCCACAATCCGGCCCCTCGCTCCAACGAATGCCCAGCCAGCGCAAGTCTTCAATCATGGCGCGGGCAAATTCCGCCCGCGAGCGCTGCGGATCCAAATCTTCGTTCCGTAGAATCAAAGCTCCCTGATTCTCGATCGCCCGCTGCGCCGCGATCCAGAAAGTCCGCGCATGCCCAATGTGCAGCAGCCCCGTCGGCGACGGCGCCAAGCGTCCGCGATAACTGGAAGGGGAGAGTCTGGGCGAGGCTTCGCTCACAGAAGCAGTGCTCACTGAAACATTCTAGCGGGAAGCACCGTAGGCCACGGGCAGCGTGTTGCCGGTAACACGGCGTGTACGACGGCGCACGTAGTCCGCGCCAGGTACACCCATAAGTCGCGCCGCATCAACACTCGCGGAGTTGGCCGCTCTCCTGCCATATCACTTCCGACTGCGCCAGCCGCAGAGGAGGTGACAAAAATGGCAACGATTTGGAAATCCGCTAACCAGAAATCCACTAACCAGAACTCGACTAACCAGGCAACTAACAACACAATCTCCGGGACGACACTTTCGTCCTGGTCGCGCCAGCAGAAGCTGGCTATGATCGCGGGCTTCGCCATTCTCGGGCTGTTACTCGCCGTGAGCGCGTGCTCGAAGCAATCTCCAAAACCAGCGCTGGTCGGCGTCTCCAGCCCAGCGTCCAGTTCGGCAACGCCCGCAGCCGCAGCAACACTTGCAACCACCACAAATGCTGCAGCCTCACCCGCATCCACAAAGAAGACGCCAAAAACAAAGAAACGTCCCGCGAACGTCACTTATAGCGACGCTAACTCCGGGGTCTCGTTCCGCTACCCGCGGAAATCCGCGCTGATTTCCGGCGACAAGGCCCTGCCGCAGTTTGCCGGCCTGGGTGATGCGTCGATGAACTTCGTTCAGCCCGGCGGGCTCGCAGTCGCGACCGTCGAACTGCCGAGCGGTTCGTATCCCGGCACCGACTTCGCGTCCGCCTTCTTCAATGTGAACGTCAATCGGGGCGTCTCCGAGCAGGAGTGTGGGCACTTCGCCTTCGTCGATTCGCACAACGTCAACGGCGGGCCCGTTGCCACCGAAAAAGTGAAGATCGGATCGACCGACATGGAGACGACGTCCAACTTTTCCGCCAGTGCCATGACGCAAACTGAAACGCAGTACTACCACAGCTACCAAAATGGGGGCTGCTACGAATACGTCCTCAGCGTGGGCACCGCCGGATACGGCGTCAAAGACGACGTTGAGCCGGTCAACCGCGACGAAGTCTTCGCCACGCTGGAAAAGATTCTGGCCACAGTGAAGATCAATCCGGTCGAGCAGGAGCACGTAGCCGAACAAGCAGCCAGCAGCACCGCCAGCGGAAAGGAATAACTTTGCGACGCCAGGCACGATCGGGTCGGGTCATCTTTAGATGGCCCGATCACCCGATTTCCTTGCATCCTTGCCGAATCAGGCTACATCTGAATCGTCATGCTAAAAAGAGCCCGACGAATTGCTGTGCTTTCCACCATCGCCCTCGTCGCTAGTCTATCGGCGCTCGCGCAGACCTCAACCTGGAACATTGACCCCGCGCACTCGACCGCGCAGTTCACCGTGCGTCATCTGGGAATCTCGAATGTCACCGGGAGTTTTACGAAGGTGACGGGAACCGTCGTTCTCAACGATAGAGACATTACGCAGTCCGAGGTGTCCGCCACCATCGACGTCAACTCGGTCGATACGCGGGTCGAGGCCCGGGACAAGGACCTTAAAAGCCCTCATTTCTTTGAGATTGAAAAGTATCCGACCATTGAATTCAAGTCCAAAAAGATCGTAAGCAGCGGCGGGAGGCTCCAGGTGATTGGCGATCTGACCATCCACGGAACCACGCGCGACGTCACGCTCGATGTTGATGGACCCACGCCTGAATTGGCTGATCCGTGGGGCAATTTGCGGCGCGGAATTTCCGCCACCACGACGATCAACCGCAAAGATTTCAATCTGCTTTACAACAACCTTGTCAAGACCGGTGAAGCGGTGGTTGGAGACACCGTCAAGATCCAGATCGACGCGGAAATGGTGAGAAAGAAGTAGGTCATCGGGTCATTGAGTCATTGAGGCATTGAGTCATTCAATCGCTGAGAATCGGTCCGGGTTTTCAATGATTCAATGACTCAATGATCAAATGATTCAATGAGCCATCCCCTGATCCTCAGGGTATTATCGATCTGTGGCGATCAAGAACCCCGCAAGGAACAAACTACAACTTTTGCATTCCAAGAAGCTGGCCGGGCTTCCCTGGCTGGTGCATGCCTTCTCGACGCGGCATGGCGGAGTGTCCCGCGGCTACGGCGGAAATGCGCTGAATCTGGGGTTCACGAAGCAGGACTCACGCGCGGCCGTCGAGCGCAACCGCGACCTTTTCCTTAAGGAACTGGGCGTTGCCAATGGACGCCGCAGCTGGCCATTGATTTCGCTGCGGCAAATTCATTCTGATTTGATCCATCGAGTTGACCGCACTCCGCAACAGCCCCTGACTGGAGACGGGCTTGTCACGGATACGCCGGGGCTGCTCGTAGCGGTGCAGACTGCCGATTGCCTTCCCGTCATTCTAGTGGATCGCAAGCGGCGGGCTGTCGGCGTTTTTCACGCGGGGTGGCGCGGCACGGTCAAGCGCATCGTCGAGAAGGGTGTCGGAGAGATGCGGAAATACTTTGGGAGCGATCCACGGAACCTGGTGGCGGCGATCGGTCCGGGCGTGCAGGGGTGCTGCTACGAAGTGGGCGAAGAAGTGCGCACCAGGTTTGAAGGACAGTTTGCATACGCCAGGAGCTTGTTCCGCGAGGTCAAGGAATCCGATCCGGTGCGGGAGAAATATCCGATGCTCTTCCTGACGGCGCGTGCGCCGGGACACAGCGAATTGCCGGTGAAACTCTTTCTTGATCTGGTAGAGGCGAACCGGCGGCAACTGCTGGGCGCGGGCGTGCTGGCAAACAATATTGAGGCGAATGCACCGTGTACGGCGTGCCACACGGAGTTGCTGTTCAGCTTCCGGGCCGAGAAGGGCGTTACGGGGAGAATGATGGCGGCGGCGGGGATCAATCCGGAATAAACCGTCGCGCTTCGCGCGATTGGGCGGACGAGAGCGTCCGCCCCTACGCGACCTGTTTATGCTAAGTCGAACGTTAGTCGAGGGTCGTTCGCCGTTCACCAACTGGCAAAGGCTGTTATCCTTGACCTCTTGGTGGAGCGACGGGCGCCCTCGCCCGTCCCCGCCGGTTTCCAGGTATGCCTTATCGCGTTGTTTCTTTCACCATGGCCCAAGTGCGGCAAGGGGCGCTCGGATTCCAACGCGGCCTGAGCGCGATCCTGCGCGAACGTCCGGATATCAAAGTGTATTCGGTAAGCCCGTTCGACCTCGATGAACGCCGCCGGTTCAAGGATCGGTTTGGAGGAGACATCGTGTACTTTCTCAACGACGCGGCCTGTCGGGAATGCACGCGATTGGGCCTCAATCTGCAATTCCTGGAGGAAATGCCTGACGATGAAATGCCACGCCGACGAACCGTTGTTGTCGGCATGCCAGAACGGACTGGCGGAGCCCCGACGGTCTAACGCCGCAATTAAAATCCGGACGAGAAGGGGTTAGTCTTTCTTGTGCTTTTTTTGCGAAGAGTCAGACTTGGGCTTGTCGTCTTTCTTCGTATCCTTTGTGTCCTCCGCGTCTTTCATGTCTTTGGCTTCTTTTGTGCCGCTGTCCCCTTCGGAAGAAGAAGCGGACGACCCCGCCGAAGCCGCGCCCTTCTTCGCGTAGTCGGTCACGTACCAGCCCGAGCCTTTGAACTGCACGGCTGGAGCCGAGATCACTTGTTCGATGACGCCTCCGCATTCGGGGCACTTTCGCAATTGCTTATCGGAAAATTTGCGGATTTGTTCAAAGCGGTGTCCGCACTTCTTGCACAGGTATTCGTAGTTGGGCATTGATGAGCTGATTTTAGAGGCGGGGATTCATCGGCGTCAATTTTGTGGAGACTCCGATGGCATCCTGAGTTCGTCTACCACCAAGGACACGAAGGTACACGAAGGTTTCAATCCTACGGTTCCTTTGTGCTCCTTCGTGTTCCCTTAGTGTCCTTCGTGGTTAATTCAAGCTCAGCGCTTCAACAGATCCACCGGCTCGCGAACGTTATGCACCCGGAAGTACTTTGCCAACGCCGGATATTTTGCGGCCACGGCTTCGTACATGGCATAGGCCACGTTGCGATAGGACGTGTGTCCGGCGGGCGTGGTGCGCAACTCGGAGATGTAAACGGCCTCGGCGAAATCCATTTTAAATAGCGTGCGCTTGCGGAAAGCGAGTGGGATCGCGTACTGCGCGCTTTGTTTGGCTTCTTCACTGGCGGTCGCGGAAAGCTTCTGCACGGCGGTTTCGGTTCGCTTCATCGCGAATTCGTATTCGGAGCGAATTCCTGCAGCCTCGACTTCGGGCGGCGTGTCGAAGCCGTGGCCGGTGGTGAAATCCTGCATGATCTGGACGCAGCGCCGGTGGCGGTGCATGTCGCGAAAGCCACCGATGTCCATGAGGATGTCGAAGCGGAACTGCTGGCCAGCAGAGAACGGACGCGGCATCTCGTCGTGGCTGCCGCGATGGCGCAGTCCGAGGTCGATGATTTCGCGGCGTCTCGCCTCGCCAGCCGCTTCTATCGTCCGGCGAAGCTGCCTATAAGAATAATGACAGTGGCCGTACAAGAGCGTGGTCGCGAGTTCAATCTCGAGCGCGTCATTGCTGCCAGAATCGGCGCTGTGATAATCGGCGTCCAACAAATCAACCAGCGGCGCGGGTTCGATGGCGGTATCACGCGTGAGTTCGGCAGCGGCCTGCTGGAGTTCGCGGCGCGTCTCGATTTCGTAGCGATTTGGATCGGCGTACTTGACCAGCGTGGGCGCGACCCGCACTTCGCGCAGGAGTTCGCGCTCGGCGCGTTCGGCGATTTCGGGTGACACGGCGCGAATCTCGGCAACCAGGGCACGCAGCGATTCTTCGTTCGCGTTGTAGGCGGGGGAGAGCGCGGCTTGTTTCAGCTGCGCTCCAAGGTCGCGGACTTCTTTATGTGGTTGCGAGAGCAGGTGTGCAACCTGGCTTTCCAGCGTGCGGGCGTTGACGATCTCCCCGAGTGAGGTGTTGGTGGCGAGCGGCAGTAGATAGCGCGAGATGTCGAAGGCGCGGGCGCGCAGGGTGCGTTCGTACGCCTCCAGCTTCATTTCGGAGGGCCGGGGTGTGATGCTGGCGAGATATTCGAACGTCCGCAGCGAAACTTTGTCGTAGGCCGTGAACAATGACTCGATGGTTTCGCGATAGAGAGTCCGGGCGGATGAAACGTCAGAGGCTCCAACGCCAATCTCGGGAGCGTCATTCTCGAGAGCATCATTCTGGAAACTGGGCGTGTAGTAACCGCTCTTCCTGAAGTCCTGGTAGCGAGTAGAGCGCTCCTGGCCGTCCCAACGCTGCTCGTCGACAACCACGATGGCGGCCAGGATGGAGAGGCGTTCAATAGCGAGCGCAATGTGGGCAAGGTCGGCAATGGAGCGGTGCCCGTACTGGAAATAGAAGGTGTTGAGAAACTTTTCGGCCTTCTGCTGAGTAATTTCCTTCAGCGACTCCTTCATCGAGAGCGCCGAGCGCGAGTACTTGGCCATGGCATAGGCCTGGATCTCGGGCTCAACGCCGTAAACGGCGAATACTTCGACGGAGGGTCCGGGGGCGGGGGTGCGATTCGAGGTTGCGGGCTCGGTTGAGGTCACTTGGGACATGCGGGTGGAAGAATGTTAATCGTCTGGTGGGCCGGACGCAACCTTTGCAAAACGTCGAAGTGTTCCACGTGGAACATTGTACTTACTATATTGCGCGTACAATTATCGAGATTGTACGTCTACTCATAGACATACAATAAGCAGACCGGCCACAGTTAGGTGGTCATTTCGTGCTCGGCGGCTACGTAAGTCTCTGATAATGCTCAGGGGGCGAATGTGTGCTGAAAAGCCACGGGCGGGTCTCCTTGCTACACTGTAATTATTACTCTTACTCTCAGTGGATAACCTTGTCCGAATCCGTAGCCATGGCGATCGCGAGCCGATCGATCTGTTGCAAGCCACGCTCCCCGAACACATCGAACAAGCTCGCCAACTCTTCCTCGTCGAATATGGCAACTCGCTCGGCTTCAGCCTATGCTTTCAGAGTTTCGATGAGGAGTTGAAAGACCTTCCTGGCGCCTACGGCCCGCCGAGCGGGAGACTGTTGCTTGCCCGATGCGCAGACCACGCTGCCGGGTGTGTTGCGTTGCGCAAACTCGAAGCCGGTATCTGCGAAATGAAGCGGCTCTACGTGCGGCCTGACGATCGCGGCGCGGGCCTGGGCCGGATGCTGGTGGAGCGCGTGATCGCGGAGGCGCGCATGATCGGCTATGAGCGCATGCGTCTGGATACGATTGAATCGGAAATGAAGGATGCGGTTGCACTCTATCGCCGGATGGGGTTCCGGGAAATCGCGCCCTATTCCGCAGTCCCCGTCGAGCGCGCACTCTGGATGGAATTACTGCTGTAGACGATTGTCCACGGCCCTCACGACCGTCGGCTGGGTTGCGACCACCGGAGACGGTTTCGACGTCTTTACCTCGGCTGGGATCGGGGCGGGAATCCGGGTTCCAGCCTCGGCGACGGGAGCCTCCGTCAGGGTGTGGCCGAGGATGACGATATCCACACGGCGGTTCATACCACGGCCTTCCACGGTGCGATTGGCCGCGACCGGGTGATACTCGGCGAATCCAGCAGCGCTCAGACGATCGGGAGCGAAGCCGTCCCGGACGATGAGGAGCCGCACAATTTCTGTTGCCCGGGATGTGGAGAGCTCCCAGTTCGAGGCAAACTGGGAGGTGTGGATGGGGGCGTTATCGGTGTGGCCCTCGATCCGCAGGCGATAGTCGCGCCGCCGGAGCATGTTGGCGATGCGGTCGAAAGCGGCCTGCGAGGTGGACTTCATTTGGGCCGAGCCGCTCTCGAAAAACCCCACTTCGCGCAGACTGATGACCAGACCGTCGGGCTCGCGGCGCATGGCGATTTCCTTGCGCTTGATTTCCGAAACCAGCGCGGTTTCCAGTTCCGCCTCCAGTTGGGCGAGATCGCCGTTCTCTACGCCGCTGTCGAGCGGACCTTCCGGGCGAGACGCAATCCGTCCCAGGCTCGCTGTGCGCTCCGTGTTCTCGATGGCCTGCGCCTTGCTGAAGGGCATGGGATCTGTGACATCGATCGGCACTTCGGTAGTGGAGGCCTGAAAGACGCCCATCTCCTGGAAAGCGACCTGGATGGCCAAGGCCAGCTTCCCGACTTTTCTTTTGTCGACTTGCGACGAGGCGTAGCCGGTCGTGCTGGAGTTGGACAAGTTATTGGCAATGGTGTCCAGATTCGTTTGCTGCGCCTGCATTCCGCTGGCGGCGGTGTAGAGTGCTCGGAACATCGTTTTTCTCCTAAACTCTTGCCAGATCGCTGCTGGCAATTTTGTTAAATGCGGTGTCAAACATCGACAAGGCACGCTGCAGCATTTCAGCCTGCCGCTGCACTCCGATCAGCGTCACCACCGAACTGATGGAATTGACGTTCGAAGATTCGAGCGCGCCCTGCTTGAGCGCCGACTGCTGCGCCGGTTTCGCGCTGCCCGCGGGTGCGGCAACCAAGGTTCCACCCTCGGAGGTCAGCTTGGTCCCCGGAGCAAACTCCACCAACTGGATGCTGCCCGCGACCGCGCCATTCACCGAGAGCGTCCCATCCGACGCGATCGAGATTGCTCCCGCCGGAACGTTGATCACCGCTTTAGCTCCGAGGGCTGGGTCTCCGAGCACAGGATCGCCCGCCGCCGTCACCAGCTCCCCATTGCTGGACACCTGGAAGCTTCCGTTGCGCGTGTAGCGTGTGCCGCGCGCCGTCTGAATGGCGAAAAAGCCGCCGCCTTCGATCCCCACATCAAGCGGGTTTCCGGTCGTTAGCAGATTGCCTGCGGTCATATCCAGGTGCGTCCCTTCGAGCACCCCGAAATTGTTCGTCGCCAGGTTGAGCACATTCGGAACCGTCGGGCGCGAAACCGCCAACAGCGATTGGAATGTCGTCTGCTGACCTCGAAACCCGGCTGTGTTCAGATTGGCAAGATTGTGGGCTGCCACTTCGAGTGCCTGGGTCTGCGCCCGTAATCCCGCGCACGCTGCATAAAATCCGCTGTCCACGTTTGGCTCCTTGTAGTTAGACAGGAAGCAAGTTGATAGCCATGATGGAGAGGTTAACGTTTTCACAAATGACCTTGTTCTAAACCGCTTAGGAGTGGCAGCCGGGGAAGAAACATTGGAGGCGTCTTAGAGTTAGCGGGCGGGGAAAACTCTGCCGGGTGCAACGCGGAAACCCGGCAAGAAAGACCGGGTCTCAGTAAGGTCGCGCCAAGCTTTTTTCTGGGACCTGACACCTGAGACCTGACACCTTGGCTGGAATCAGCTCTGCACTTGAAGACAAACGGCCACCGGCGCGCCTTCAAACAGCAGGACTGTTTCCAGGGCGGTCCCATCAGCCATCGAGTGGAGGCTGTACTCTCCGCCGCTGACGACGGTCGGCACGCTCAACATGCACCGTTCATCCGTGCCCGCCAGCTTGTTCTTGAAGTTTCCCGCGATCATGTTGCAGATCTCTCCAAGCGCATCCGCTACCTGTTCTTGGGAGTCGGCTGTGTCCCCCAACATGCTCTTGGCAACCTGGCCAGCGGTCTTCGCGTCGCAGCAGACCGTCACAATTCCGCACAGAGCCCCGGCTAATCCGACCATGGCGGTGAATTCCCTGTTCACCTGCGGCTCGGATTGGGCTGTCGGCTTCACCCGGCAGCCCAACATAATTTCGAAAACTTCCTCGACCGAAAGCTCGAGAATGGGGAGCCAGTTCTCTTGCTGAGACCGGGTGGCGAAAGTGGTATCTATACTCATGGTTTCCTCCCCAAGACGGGCAAGACGTGCTCTTTCACCTGATCGGGAGTGAACGGCTTGCGGATGTATCCGCGAGCGCCGGCCGAAAGCGCCTGTACCACGTGCGATTCGCTGCCTTCGGTCGTGATCATCACGATCGGAACGCCTTTGGCGCTTTCCACCGTGGCGACCTGGCGGACAAATTCCAGCCCATCCATGACCGGCATGTTGATATCGCACAGAATGAGGTCGACTGTGTTGCTCTGCAACGCGGCCAGCGCTTCGGCCCC
>WNEZ01010141.1_pt1 | contig 14404 bp, 15 predicted proteins | sample 5400521 | NCBI WGS metagenome assembly WNEZ01 (sample SAMN13153339, study PRJNA577476) | soil metagenome | isolation source: 120 cm saprolite under Douglas fir tree site 2 hole 1 replicate 1 | place: USA:California | collected 2015-04-18
AGCCTGCTCGTACTTCAAAGCATTCTCGATGGCCAGCGCCATCTTGGAGCTGATGGCCAGCAGGATGCGCAGGTGGTCGGAAGTGAAGGCGTCGGTTTCCGCGTGATATAGCGCCAGCACGCCCACCACTCCGGCCAGCCCCTCCAGCGGAATTGCCAGTGCCGAGCGCAGGGTGCTGAACTTGGTCGGATCGTTTAGATATCCCGGCTCGACCGACGGATTGCCGTTGATGATGGGTTTCCGGTTCTGCGCCACCCAACCGGAAAGGCCGCTGCCCAGAGGAATACGAAGCGAAGAGAACAGACGGTGGTTGTCTCCGCTTACCAGCTCCGGAACCAGCTCCTGGCCCCGTTTTACGTAGATCGCGATGGCGTCGTAGGGCACCAGCCGCCTGAGCTTCACCGAGAATACCGACAAGGTTTCACCCAGACTGAGCGATGCGCCCAAATCCTGGCTAAGCTCGAACAGTGTCTGCGCCTCTTGCCGGGCCGCGGCGATGGAGAAGAGGAAGGTGGCTTCCTGGCCGGGAGCGTCTTTGACCGTAATGTCTTCAAATCCGGCTGCCGGCGCAGCCCCGGTTTCCACTTTCACTTCGGTGGAGAGTTTCGCGTTCGGTTCGCGCGCGAACTGGGATTGCACAAGTTTCTCGAGCTGGCGATAACGCTTCTCCAGCACTCTTACCACTTTAGGGTCAAACGATTTTCCCGACTCTGCCACCAGGCGCTGCATGACTTCTTCCAGGGGCAAGGCGCGACGGTATTGGCGGTCGGAGGCCATGGCGTCGAGAAAGTCGACCGAAGAAAGGATGCGTGCTCCAATGGGAATCTCCTCGCCCTTCAACCCGAAGGGATACCCCGAGCCGTCCCACTTCTCGTGATGTGCCCGCACAATCGGAACTACGGGATAGGGGAAGCGAACCCGCTCCAGGATCTCAGCCCCAACCAGAGGGTGGATCTTCATCTTTTCAAATTCTTCCGGTGTAAGCCGGCCCGGCTTGGAGATGATGTGCTCGGGAACCGCGAGCTTGCCGATGTCGTGCAGAAGCGCGGCTGCATGAAGAGCTTCCATCTCCTCCGAAGTCACGCCCAGTTCCTTGGCTACCTCGATGGCGTACACCCGCACCCGTTGCAGATGGTCGTGAGTGGTGTGGTCCTTGGCTTCGATGGCCAGGGCCAGCGCCTCAATGGTGCGCAGGTGCAGGGTGGCCATTTCCTCAACGTGACGCTTCTCGTCCTCAAGTTTTCCGAGGTAGAGGCGGTAAGAGCGGTAGATCAGGTAGATGATGGGAACGATGAGCAGCGAAGTCTCCCATCCAAACTCTCGGTTGAACCAACCAATCATCCCGGCGAAGCCAGCGCCCACCAGGTAGTAGGGGAATGACCAGAAATAGCATTCCACCCATATCCTTTTGATGGACTTGTGTTCGGTGAGTGCGATCACTGCCGCTATGGAGCCGGTGTTGGCCGCAAAATAAGTGATTGCAGCCAGGCCGAGCAGCAAGGGATGACTCTTAACCTGCGCTCCGGAGATCGCCAGGTGATAGAGGTTGTAGGCCACGGCGATCGAAATCGCGCTTGCGGACAGGTTAAACGTCACCTGCAGCGGGGTGGGCCGGTCCCGATAGAAACACTGCACCAGAATCGCGGCGGTCGCCAGAGCCAACGTTTCCGCGAAGCCCAGTTCCAGTATTCCCAACAGGATGAACAGGAAGTTCACCGACATGGTGCCGGTGATTCCCGGCAGGCGGACCTTAAGCCGCGCCGCCAGAATCGCGATCAGGAGATAGCAAATGAACTGAGCAATGTTTCTGCTGGTGGGTTCGACCGCGCCATAAATGAGCACACACGTCCCCACCAGGACGACCAGGCTGATGAACACCCTGGCGCCCCAGCTCAGTTCTCTCCACGACTGAGAGCCGCTAACCACGTCCCTCCGTTATGATTCCTGTTGGCATTTTGAGCGGGAATCCGCATTTATTGATAACAGCTAACATCTTCTAATACAATAACTTGCGTTCCTTCTGGGCAAACTTTCGTAACCTCAACATGCTCGTTCGGAAGCCCGCCTTCGCAAGCAACTCAAAGTTCCATCGGGCAACAAAATCAAAAGCTGCGATTTCAGATACTTGTGATCTGGCTTCACGGCGAGCCGGGATGCGTAAGAAAGAATAATCACCTGGGACGCTTACCGGAGGTTACGAAGGTGTATTCGAGGGGCGCGGGGGAGGGGCGGATAACTTCCGCGGAATCCGGAAGTCAGAATTGTCATCCCGAGCAATCTTCAGCTCGCGCAACGCGCGAGCATGGATTGTCCAGGGACCTCGGTTCTGCCCGGCGCAACGGTGCTTCCATGCGCCGGCCAAACCCAGGTCCCTCCTCTTGCCCTCACCGCGCAAGCGCGGCTCGGGATGGCGCTCGGGATGACAGATGAAGGGGGGACTGAAAGCGGCGGGCGCGCTCTAAACTTCTCGAACCCAGTGGAAGGTGATTCTCAGCGATTCCTCAATGATCATTCACTGGTCTTTGATCTTTGAGTGATCGGTCGATTTCATGCGATAGAAGCTCAAGGATGCATCCCCTTGCTTCAACAGGCGATAACGATGAAGAGGGGCAAACCCGTCGCCCGGATCGAATCTTTTGGTGTGCTCGGCGACGACGACTGTGTCTGGTTTGAGCAAGGGGGATTGAGAGAGCAGCTGTAACGTCCGCTGGTAGGAATTTTCCATGCGGTAGGGGGGATCCAGGAAGACGAAGTCGGCAGTGACGTTCTTTGCCGCCAGCTTTCGCAGCGCCCGCGTAACCTCGTCTCTCAGGAGTTCGAAGCCGGCCTCGACCTGCAACGATTGCAGATTGCGCTGGATAAGGCCGGCAGCGGGAATGGAGGATTCCACAAAGTACACTTCTGCTGCTCCCCGGCTCAGAGCTTCGATACCGACCGCACCGGTGCCGGCGAACAAATCAAGCCAGATCTTGCCGTTGAAGGCGATCGCATTTCCTCCGGCCAGCACGTTAAACAGGGTTTCGCGCAACCGGTCGGAGGTGGGGCGCAGGTCCATCCCGCGGAGCGAGTGCAGCGGACGGCTGCGAAATTTCCCGGCTATCACTCTCATAGCACTGTCAACCGCCTCAATCGGAGCGCCCGAGCCTTCCATTACCTTTGTTTTGGGGCACTCGCAACTCTCCGTTCCTATACATCGTGCTAACTATATAGAATGGTAGTGTCGCAAAAGGCTGCGGGTCTCTCATGAGAAGCTGGTCGATATCTGCCGGGCGCATCTTCGGGGTTGAACTCCGTATTCACTGGACTTTCTTCTTTCTGCTGCCGCTATTTGTGTTGTACACCGAATACGCTGCCCACGGGACCACCACCGCAGGACGAGGTCTGGCCCTGGTCGCGATCATATTCGCCAGCGTTCTGGCCCATGAGTTTGGTCACGCGCTGGTAGCCCGGCGCTGGGGTATCCAGGCGAAGTCCATCATGCTATTACCGATTGGCGGCATTGCCCAGTTGGACGAAAATCAGCCCGCCGCCGATACCAAGCTCACCCCCTGGATGCGCGACATACGGATCGCAATGGCGGGGCCTTTGACCAACCTGGTTATCGCCCTGGCCTCTGGCGGAATTATCCTGGCGGTCATCCCCGGGGTGGACCTGTGGTCGTGGCCCTTCATGCTCTCTCGCAATCTTCCACGCAGTCTGGTTTGGATCAATCTTTACCTCGCAGCTTTCAATTTGCTGCCCGCCTATCCCATGGACGGGGGAAGAGCATTGCGGGCGCTATTCAGCCGCCACATGGATCCCGTCCAGGCGACGCGCCGCGCCGTGTCGATCGGCCGGGCCTTCGCCACGCTGTTCATCCTGGTCGGCATGATCTTGCCTAACTACTGGCTCATTCTGATGGGATTGTTCCTGTTTATCGCGTCCCAGATGGAAGAGCGCTCGGTGGTGTTTCAGTCGGTCCTGGAGCGAGTTCACCTGGAAGACGTGATGCTCACCGATTTTGCCACGCTCTCCCCGGCCGACACGCTCGAAGATGCGCTGGACAAAGCGGTTCACTGCCTGCAGGACGACTTCCCCGTGATTCGCGGTAACGACATGGTGGGAGTGATTTCGAAACAGAAAATACTGGAAGCCCTCCGCGCCGAGGGTAACGGCTACGTCCAGGCGGTCATGAACCGGATTTTTGAAGTTGCCCAAAAGGGAGAATCACTGGCCTCCGCGTTTCGCAAACTTACCGCCCGCAATCTAAGCATCATTCCGGTGGTGGAAGATCAGCGCCTGGTCGGGATCGTTACCCTGCAAAACCTGATGCACTCGATGGCGCTGCTGGCGGAAAGCCGCAAGTTGCGCAAGCAGGCATTGAATTCCTAAAAAACGGCCACGGATTTTCACTGATTCTCACGGATCAAAACCTTTTCATTGTTTTGCTTATCCGTGTGAATCCGTGCAAATCCGTGGCCCGCTTTTCCTAGAACTTCACCACGATTCCGACCGATGGCTCCGCCATGTGTCCTCTGGCCCCGGTAAACAGGTTCTGCACTTTGAAGTCGGGCGCCTTGTAGACCAGCCCCCGGTATTGCAGGCGCAGAGCCAGGTGATTGATGAGGCTTGACCTGCGAATTATGGGCAGGCTCGAGAAGATGCGGTAGTCCACTCCGCCTCCGTAGAGGAGCGCGGGCCTGGTTTGCTTGCTCGAGGGCAGGGAGGTTTGCACGTCATTAATTGTGTCCGAACCGTAGGTGGGGTAGAAGGTCAAGGCGGCGGCGCCCAGGAAAACGAATGGCTCCATTTTCGGGCTTTGGAGGAAACTGAAAACGTAAGCTCCTGAGTATTCGGAGATGGTGCCCGGAATTCGATACGTCAGTGGCGACGCAAAATAGATCTGCGAATTCCGGGTGTGAGCATAGTTAAGTTCCACGGAACTGCTGGCGCTGAACCTGTACCTGCCGGTGATGAGAACGGCGCCGGAATTCGTCGGAGTCAGGGTTGTCCCGTTTCCAGTGGACGTCTTGTTGAGCACGGCTGCCCCGCCCAGGCTTACGTCGAACCGGTTGTCCTGGCTTAGCCCAACCGATGTGATAAGGAAAAACGCCGCCACTACGATGCCAGTTGTTCTGAACATCAATTGTCCTCGCGTGATTGTGGTCGCAGCCCACAGCCTGGATTGTTGGAACCAGCTGCGGCTTTCGGGGATGTACGGTCGCACCGTCTTATTTCGATAGCAACTCATCGCTAGTAAAGCCGTCATCCCACACCGCAGTTTGTTACGCGCTCCGCGCGCAAACGAATTGCGGTGGGATCTGGGTTCTTGCCGGCGCAATCACCGAGTTCCTTGAGGAGCAAAAACCCAGGTCCCGCGCTTGCCCTCACCGCGCAAGCGCGGCTCGGAACTTCGCTCGGGATGACATGCTCTTGGCGAAGCGGACACCTGGATCCGTTGTCATGGTCAGGTGCCATGGTCAGTAGAGCAAGTCGCTAAAACAGCCGGATCGCCTTGGCCTGCTCAATTGCGGGCACTTTTCTCAGTTCGGCCAGCACCTCGGGAGGGACATGCCCGTCCACGTGCACGACCGCAATCGCTTCCCGAGGAGCATCGGGCTTCGCGTTGCCCACGCGGCGGCCCAGGGAGAAGTCTGCGATATTGATCTTGTGCTTGCCCAGAATCGTGCCCACTTTCCCGATCACGCCGGGGACGTCTCGATTGCGCATGTAAATGAGACTGCGCTCGAGCGGCGCTTCCACATCAATGCCATCCACGTGCAGCAGCCGCGGCGTGTCTTTGTGCAGGACCGCGCCCTTGACCAGATGTTCTTCAGTGGCAGTCTTCAGCAGCACCGAGAGCACGCTGCCCGAGCCCCCCTTGGAGCCGTTGGTCTTGCGGGACTCGTGGATGCGCAGCCCGCGCGACGAAGCAATCGTGGCTGCATTCACCAGGTTGGCTTTTTCCTCCAACGCTTCATTCAGAATCCCCTTAACGGCGGCGTTGCGGATCAGTTCGGTCTTCGATTCGGCGATGTGTCCGGAGTAGCGCAGTGAAATCTCTTCCAGAGTCCCCTCGCTTACCTGCGCCAGGAACGAGCCCAATCGCTCGGCCAGCATGCTTCAGATATTCCTTTACCTGAAGCGCGATCTGATAGCCGACCGCTTCCTGGGCCTCGTACGTGGAGCCTCCAATGTGAGGCGTCAGGATGACGTTGTCGATGGCAGTCAACGGCGAGTTCTTCAAGGGTTCTTCGGTAAAGACATCCAGCGCAGCGCCGGCGACGGTGCCCTGCTTGAGGGCTTGCGCCAGCGCGGCTTCATCCACCAGCTCGCCGCGGGCGCAGTTTACCAGCCGCACGCCCCGCTTCATCTTCTTCATCGACTCGGCATTGATCATGCCGGCGGTTTGCGGCGTGAGACCTACATGGAGGGTAAGATAGTCAGCGACGGCGTAGACTTCCTCCAGCTTCGCCATGCGGATGCCCTTTTCCTTCGCCACCGTGGTGGAGACGAAGGGATCATGCGCCACGACTTCCATCCCGAACGCCTGCGCCCGCCGGGCCACTTCCATGCCGACTCTCCCCAGGCCCACGATGCCCACAGTCTTGCCTCGCAGTTCGGTGCCTTGTAGAGATTTTTTCTCCCACTTCCCGGCATGCATCAGTTCGTTGGCCCGGCCGATGGGCCGGGCCATCGCCAGCATCAGCGCGAGAGTGTGTTCGGCTACGGCAATGGCATTGGCGCCGGGAGTGTTCATCACGGCGATGCCTTTGCGGGTGGCGGCATCGAGGTCGATGTTGTCGACGCCCACGCCGGCGCGCCCGATCACTCGCAGCCTTCGAGCGTGTTCCAGAAGCGCTTCGTCAACCTGCACCGCCGAACGAACGATCAGCGCGTCCGCCGACTGCAGTTGGTCCGCAAGCTTGCCCTCGATCTGTTCCGGAGTAATTATGGTCCATCGCGGCTCGCGCAGCAGATCCACCGCCGATGACGAAATCTTCTCTGCCACCACGACTTTCATGATTTGAGTTCACTCGCCAAAATAAGTTGCCCCATCTTTCCGCGCTCCAGCCCGCGCCGTGCGCTCTTGACACGCAAAATCTTTACCAGAAAGTGACACGTCGTTGACACCTCGCCATCCGCCGCTTTGTAGGCTAACCCCAGGAACTTAAAAACAAACCACGCGCGAGGATCATCATGAAAACAGTGCCCGTTTTTCTGTCCACAATCATCCTGCTGGCAATCGTCGCTCTCGGATGCGGCGGCTACGGATCCGGCTCAGGCTCAGGCTCGGGTTCAATGGCGGCCGGAGCTCCGAGCATTGCAGCGCTGGTACCCAACACGACAACTGCCGGCAGCAATGGATTTATATTGACCGTCAACGGCAGCGGGTTTGTCACCGGGTCGGTAATTTATTGGAGTTCGACGGCGCACATGACCCAAGTCGTAACCAACGGCCAACTCACCACTTCGATCTCGGCCGCAGAAGTTGCCACTGCCGGCACTGTGCCCGTTCATGTGAGCAACCCGGGCGGAACGGGTATCTACATGAATCAGTCCGGCCAGAATTCGAACACCATGAATTTTATGGTGCAATAAAAAGTGGTGTAGTAAAACGGTGCAGTAAATCGCCGTGGCCCTCAAGCGCCAACCGGCTGCCGTTTTTCCGCCAGGCAGCGCGCGTACACTTCCTGAGCTGCGCGCACGGCAGCGCCATATTCCACCGGCTTGCCGGTCACGCCGGTGAGCACGTGTTCGAGCGCGGCCAGAATTCCAATCGTGTCCAGATAGTCGTAGTAGCCCAGGTGCGCGATGCGGAACAACTTGCCCTTCATCTCGCCCTGCCCGTTGGCCACCACCGCGGCGAACGATTCCCGGAACTCTTTGACAATCGCCCCGGAATCAGTTCCTGCAGGCGACTGGATCGCCGTGAGCGCCGCCGCCGGCGAGGAGGCCGCGAACAACTTCAGTCCCAACGCTTGCGCTCCCGCCCGGGTCATCTCCGCGGCCAATTCGGCATTGTTGATCAAGGCTTCGCGCCCCGCCGCCAGGTCACCATTCCCCATCTGTCGCACAAAATCGAGGGCGGCGCCCAGCGCGGCAAACAGGGAGGTCGCAGGCGTGAAGGCCGATTCTCCCTTGGCCGCGGCCTTCCGCTCTTTGCGAAAGTCGAAGTAGTAGCGCGGAGACTTCGTGCTCTCCATGCGTTTCCAGGCGCGCTCGCTGACGGCGCAATATGCCAGCCCCGGCGGGATCATCAGCGCCTTCTGCGAGCCGCCGATGATGACGTCGACACCCCATCCGTCCACATCGAAGTGGGTTGTGCCCAGGCCGGTGATGGCGTCCACCACCAGCAAGGTTTCGTCGCTCTGGGCGCGAACCAGTCTCGCGAGTCCCTTGACGTCATGGCGTGCGCCGGTGGAACTCTCGGTCGCCTGCACATATACCGCGCGCACATCGGGCGTCAGCTTGCTGCGAACTTCATCGAGTGACAGGGTCTCGCCATAGGGAGCGCTGATCACTTCGACCACACACCCAAAAGCCGTGGCCAGATCGCGCCAGCGTTCGCCAAACTTGCCGGCAGTAAGCACCAGGACTTTGTCGCCGGGCGAGGTAAGGTTTGAGACCGAACCTTCCATCACGCCGGTTCCTGAGGAAGCCAGCACCAGAACGTCGTTCCGCGTGCCGATAAATTCTTTCATGTCCGCCAGCACCCGCGCGTACAGAGCGCGGAAGTCGGCGGTGCGATGGTGCATGGCGAACGAAGCCATGGCCGTCTGTGCCGCGGGAAGTATGGGAGTGGGGCCGGGAGTAAAGAGACGATTCTTACGCAACATTTACCAAGGATTCCTTTGTTTAGAAGATCGTTTTAGTTTACCGGAATCAGGGCCTATTCACCACGGAACCGGGGGATGTGCATCCGTTCGGAAGGAAATGCCCTGCACGGCGAGTAGGGTGCGGCGAGTAGGGCGGCGAGTACGGTGCTCCAGCGAGTGGGGTGGAGCAGGCCTTCAGGCCTGCATTCAGCTGCTTTTCTTGCGGTGGGCTTCAGCCCCAGGTACCTCAGCCGCTGAAGCCGCAGTTCACACCCTTAATGGCAGCGCTAAAGCGCTGTTCCACCCAAAATTAAAAATCCTCCGAGGTGAGAATTCAAAATCAAACGCTTAGAAGGTCTTCCTTCGTGTGCCTTCATGTCCTTGGTGGTTAATGATTTTGACCGCCGACGCAAACGCTATAATCCCACCATGAGCCTCCCCGAGCAGATCCAGCAAGACATCATCGCGGCCATGAAGGCGCGTGACGAGCATCGCCTGTCCACGCTCCGCATGGTCAAGGCCGCGCTCAAGAACCGCGAGATCGAGAAGATGGCCCCGCTTGATGACAAAGAAGCGCAGCAGGTCCTGACCACGCTGATCAAACAGCGCAAGGATTCCGTCGAGCAATTCACCAAGGGCGGCCGCCAGGAAATGGCCGACAAGGAGGCCGCTGAAATCACGCTGATCGAAACCTACATGCCCAAGGCCGCCGGCGAGGATCAAGTCGTCGCCGGGGTGAAGGCCGTCATCGCGGAAATGGGCGCGCCGACGATGAAAGAGATGGGTGCAGTGATGAAGAACGTCATGGCGCGATTCGCTGGGGCGGGAATTCGAGTGGATGGGAAACAGGTCAGCGATGCGGTGAAGCGGGAGCTGAGCGGAAAATGACTGGAACTCATCTTATAAACACGCCACTGTGCGTTGTGGTGAAATCGACCATGTCACGCCAATGAGCTCGCCTCGCGACTGTGTGGATGCGCTGGTCTGCGGTTGGCAAATTCTGCCGCCGGTTCCCGCAGGCTGGTGAAATACACATGCCCACGCTGGATCAGGTTTCCGCTCAACCAATATACGGAGCATCCCTGTATGCGAATTTCCTTGCCGGTTGAGATGTGGGCGGCGGTAAAAAGCCATTCGACCGCAATCTGATTGCCGGTTTCCATGTAGCTGGTGATGTGGTGGGTACCGTTGGAGTACTTGTTCATCATGGGGATGATCCAGCGCTCCCCGACCATTTTCTTGCCGGTGAGGGTTGCTCCGTCACCGAGGAGCGTGACCACTGCATCATCACTGAAATACCCCAAGACTTCATCAGAAGTACTTCCTCGCCACGCCTCAAAATACTGATCGATGATGCGGCGGAGCGGGCAGGCTTCAGCAACATTCTGGTTTGTCATAGATTCTCCTTGTCAATAACGAATTCCAAAATTTTCCCGGTGGGTCCTGTACTGCTTTTCAAGAAACGCTGACGGACCCGCCCTGCGCTAATGCCGGACGCTGGACCACGAGAACGTTGCTCCGTCCTTTAGCCCGATAGGTCTCGTGCAACCACGCGGGAATGGCCAAGCTAAGCACCGTAGCGAGTGCCACGCTGAACTTGGCCCACCCGGGAAGAGCGGCCCAGTACGGCAACCCCGCTTCGAACCACGGAACAGTGACGAACAGAGAAAACACAAATACCTGCAGAGAATGTCTGCCCAACAGGTTCATGAACTTGAACAGGCGGAACTTCATCAGCCTCAGGTCAAGAGTTCGCGGAAGCCACCAGATGATATAGCCAATACAGGCCGCGTTGAGGAACCTCGCAGGGTTTCGTCCACCAGCGATGAACTTCAGGGGTGGCGTTAGTCCAGTGATGAATTCGAAATGGCGGTCCACGAAAAAGAAGAGGGCCACCACGATGCATATCGCCAGCAAAATGCGTGACCTGGGTACCGCCTCTTCCCCACGCTGTTTCCGCGAGCCCAGATATTGCCCGGCGATGAAGTACGCTTGCCAGGCCAGGAGGTTGAATCCTCCCAGGTAAATCCAAGGCACATCCTGAGTGGCGTCTCCGAAACCGAATTGCGACACCAGCCACAGCAATGCGCTGATCAAGCCCACCAACCAGGCCCGGCCCTTCATCATTTGATCGAGCACAATCGGAGTGCACAGCAGGAAAATGCAATACATCGGCAGAATGTCGCACTGGCCCGGCTGATACAGGAGTAGAGCACCGGCAAGAAATGCCTGAATGGGGTGATCGGCTTGAAAGGAAATCTGCTTCACAACTACCGCACCCAGGATGCCAAGCGTGAGCAGCAGAAGATGGACCAGATAGATGTCGCGTGTGCGGCCGAGTACCCGCGCTTCCATGACAGCCTGCCCGCGCTTGCTGCGGATCCGCAGGTACACCCACGCCGATACCAGGCCGGACAGGAATACGAACCCATCCGGGGCCGAGGCGAAGCCGAAGGTATAGTGGGTGAACCGCTCCAGCGGATGCCGGGGCAAGTGCGTAAGCGTCATAAGAATGAGGAAATAGCCCCGCAGGCTATCGACTCGCCAGTCTCGCGACATATCCGCACTGTTTCATGCAATCTCTCTTCCAAGGAAGATTAGCTAAATGAATAGGTTAGCGGTGTATGGCGCTCTGCGGGTGCGCAACATATTGCAACTTTGGAAGGGTTTCGATTCCGGGCAGTTGCAGAAGTGATTGTGATGAATCCTCCACTTCGCTCAGGGCAAAAAACGAGGGGACACAAGAATCCCTGGTACCAAGGATTACCGGCTCCGCTGCAATTCTCGATACGCTTCGCTCTTTGAAACTCCCATCTCCTTGGCGATCCTCTTCAGCGCCGCTTTCTCGTCCAGCTTTTCTTCGGCCATGATCTGCTGGAGCCGCTGACGGACACTTACGCCTGCCGCTGCTTTCCGCTCCGTCTCTTCCGCTTTGCCGATCAGCAGCGTGATCTCGCCCTTGATATCGCCACGAGCGTTCAATGTTTCCAGAATCTCGCTGGCACGGCCACGCAGGAACTCTTCATGAATCTTGCTGACTTCGCGTGCGATTACCAACTGGCGTTCTCCACCTAGAATCTCGACCACGTCCTCGACGGCTTCTTTTACCCGATGCGGAGCTTCGTAAAAGACCTGGGTTCGGGGCGTGGACTTGATGCTCTCCAGCATCTGCCGCCGTTGCCCGCTCTTCGGGGGGAGAAATCCGCTGAAGCGAAACGAGTCCGTGGGCAGGCCGCTGGCCACCAGCGCCGCCAGAAACGCCGATGCTCCCGGGATCGGCACCACCGGAATATGGTGCCGGATGGCGAGAGAGATCAGGCGAAAGCCGGGGTCGGAAATGCCCGGCATGCCGGCGTCCGTCACCAGCGCGACGCGCGCGCCGCCCTCCAGGTCGAGTACCAGTTCCGCAGCCCGGGTCATCTCATTGTGTTCGTGATAACTCGTCTTCCGAGTCGAGATGCCATAGTGATTCAATAGCTTCTGCGTCTGGCGGGTGTCTTCGCACGCGATCACATCAGCTTCCTTGAGCACACGCACCGCTCGCAGAGTGATGTCTTCGAGGTTGCCGATGGGCGTTGCCACCAGGTAGAGTCCCGGCGCCAGGGAACTCCTCGGACCAGCGTCTGATCCTTCGCCCGTTTTCATGAGGCGAGTCTAACATTGGGTGTGCGGCTGGGTACCTTGTCTGTGCCCGCGGGTTCATTGACGTGGTTGGGCGCAAACCCTAGAATCGAAAGAATAGCTGTCAGTTGTCAGTTCTCAGGTTTCAGTTCAGACCCAGGTTAAACCTGACCCGCGTTTCAGGAGAGTCTCAGGAAGTCCATGCCACTTTACGAATACGAGTGCAAGAAGTGCCATCAACGCTTTGAGCGAATCCAGAAATTTTCCGATCCTCATGTGAAGAAATGCCCTAAGTGCGGCGGGCCGATCGAGCAAGTGATCTCTGCACCAGCGGTGCAATTCAAGGGTTCAGGATGGTACGTCACCGACTACGCCAAGAAATCCTCGGCGGGTTCTTCTTCCAGTTCTTCGAATGGAGACTCGGCCTCAAAGAGTGAAGGCAAGTCCAAGGCGGAAGACTCCCAGAAGTCGGAGAGTTCGGAGAAAGCGGAAAGCTCAAAGAAGTCTGAAAGTTCCAAGAAGGCGGGAGACTCGTCCAGGAAGAGCGACAGGGCGCGCGATAAGAAGTAGCCCCCACCGATTCAGCGCCACTTCAGGCTGTAGCCCAGGGCCGCCAGAATCTGATTCTCAAACTCATATTCAAGTACAAAGGTGAAGCTTGCGCCCTGGCTTTCCCACGACGCGGCGTACCTGGTGAGGTCTTTCCCGTAAAGCGTGTAGGCGGCGGCATAGCGGACGTTGCAGGGTTGCGGGCAGGCTATCATTCCGGTTGGGTCGGGACGATCTTCGCCGGTTGCGGCCAGCAGGATGCCAGCGGAGACGTCGGGCTCGGCACTGACCCGGAGCTGGTGAGGCATAATCTTGAGCGCCCCCGCATCTCCGGGGCGAATGTCCGCGGTGGCTCCTGAAAGCGACCTTTGCAAGGGATTGAGGTCGACCTCGTGCGCCACGGTCTGCTGCGCCGCCTTCCAGATTGTCCACAGCTCAGCGTCGGAGTGTCGGGTCTGGTTTACGAAGCCTTCAGGACCCGCATCCGGCTGCCCTCCGCAGCCTAGTAAAACCAGCAATAGCATGAGTTTCCACGGGTTCCGCGGCATAGTTCCCCTGGGTTCGAAGTGATCCCAAGAGAGCCATCGGCCCGACCGCTCGCCAACTCCAGCGGGGGCGCCAAGAATCGTTTTCTCCCGTGCCGCATCTAACTAGTCGTTATAACGAGGATTCCAACTATGATCACGATTCGACAGGGTAACGAGCGCGGCGGAGGCGACTTCGGCTGGCTCAACACCAAGCACACATTTTCCTTTGACACCTATCGCGATTCGCGCTTTATGGGATTTCGCTCCCTGCGCGTCATCAACGAAGACTGGGTGCAGGGTGGCCACGGCTTCCCCATGCATCCCCATCGCGACATGGAGATCATTACTTACGTTCTCGAAGGTGCCCTGGAGCACCAGGACAGCATGGGAAATGGGTCCACCATTCGCCCCGGCGACGGGCAGCGCATGAGTGCGGGGACGGGCGTGCGGCACAGCGAAGCTAACTCGTCTGAAAGGGATGCGGCGCACCTGCTTCAGATCTGGATTCTGCCCGACCGGAGCGGCCATAAACCCGGCTACGAGCAAAAGTCATTTCCGGAAGCCGAAAAACGCGGCAAGCTGCGCCTGATCGCCAGTCCGGACGGCAAAGACGGCTCCGTGACCATTCATCAGGATGCAAGGCTTTACGTGTCGCTGCTTAAGCCGGGCGAGGAAGTGAAGCACGAGTTAGCCGATGGCCGTTTTGCCTGGGTCCAAGTCGCCAAGGGCGCCGTGGAAGTGAATGGCAAGAGTCTCAGCCAGGGTGACGGAGCTGCGGTCAGTGAAGAGAAGCAACTGGTCGTAAAGGGGGCGGAGGACGCGGAGATTCTGCTGTTCGATCTGGCGTAAGGCAATGCCCGGCGGAGCGAAAGCTCGGCAGTATTGTGTGGCGCGGGCGCCCTCGCCCGC
>WNEZ01008567.1_pt1 | contig 14401 bp, 13 predicted proteins | sample 5400521 | NCBI WGS metagenome assembly WNEZ01 (sample SAMN13153339, study PRJNA577476) | soil metagenome | isolation source: 120 cm saprolite under Douglas fir tree site 2 hole 1 replicate 1 | place: USA:California | collected 2015-04-18
ATACCTGCATCGCGCCGGCGACCGGTCGGTGTCGCAATCGCGCCTGCTGACCGATGTCTGGGGCTACCACGCCGGCGTCGACACGCACACGGTGCAGACGCATGTGCATCGGCTACGCCGCAAGATCGGCGACGACCGGCGCACGGTCAGGCTGATCGTGACCGACGGTCGCGGCTATCGGCTGGCCTCCGTCAACGCACAGCGCAGCGCCGCCTAGTCGCCCGGACGAAAGGGAGGAAGCAAATGGCGTGCAAGATCCTATTGGTCGATAGCAACGAGCGCGAGCGCCAGGTGCTGGCGCAGCGCCTCGCGCTGTTCGGCGACCCGATCATCGGGCAAGCCGGAAATAGCGCCGAGGCGCTCGCCCTCCTCAGCCACGAGACGTTCGACCTTGCGCTGATCGAAAGCGCGGTGCCGGATCTCGGCGCCAGCGATTTCTGTTGGGTCGCGCGCCGCCGCGGCATCCGCTCGCTGCTGCTCGTCGTCGGAAATGGCGGCGACAGCGAGACCGTACTGGCACTGGAATCGGGCGCCAACGACTACATCGCGCGGCCGTTCGGCATGAGCGCGCTGCTGGCCCGCCTGCGCGCTCATCTGCGGCAGCGCCAGCTGAGCGACGACGCCGATTTCCATGTCGGGCCGTTCATGTTCCGGCCGGGCACGCGGATGCTGGTGCGCCGCGCCGACCAGAAGAAGCTGCGGCTGACCGAGACCGAGACGGCGATCCTCAAGCATCTCTACCGTGCCGGCGACCGGCCGATCCCGCGCGAGCAGCTGCTGCGCGACGTCTGGGGCGGCCGCACCGTCAATGCCCACACCATCGAGACGCATGTCTACCGTTTGCGCCGCAAGCTCGAGCGCGACCCGCGCGCGGCGACGATCCTGGTGACGGAGCCGGGCGGATACCGTCTATCGCCCCTGGCGCAACACGCCGCGTGAACGCCGTCACCCGGAGCGAGCCGGCGATGAAGCCGCGACAGAATTCTCACATTCGCTTGCGCTCACGCGCCGCTGAGCGGGCGTGACGCGCGCCCGGATCTAAGCTCATTGCCACATATCGGACTGCGCCGTCCTCGGCCAGCCGCCAACCAAAGGGAGCGCCACATGTTGAAGGGAAAGACCGCCGTCGTCACCGGCTCCACCAGCGGCATCGGCCAGGGCATCGCCGAGGAATTCGCAGCGCAAGGCTGCAACATCGTGCTCAACGGCTTCGGCGATGCCGGCGAGATCGCCGCGCTGCGCACGCGCATTGCCCGCTCGCACGGCGTCACCGTCCGCCACGACGGCGCCGACATGAGCAAGCCCGACGCCATCGCGGGGATGATGACGCGCGCGATCCGCGAGTTCGGCGCGGTCGACATACTCGTCAACAACGCCGGCATCCAGCACGTGGCGGCGATCGAAGAATTTCCCGTCGAGAAATGGAACGCGATCATCGCCATCAACCTGGTCGCCTCGTTCCATACCATCCGCCACGCCGTACCCACCATGAAGCAGCGCGGCTGGGGACGGATCATCAATGTCGCCTCGGCGCACGCGCTCGTCGCGTCGCCCTTCAAGTCGGCCTATGTCGCGGCCAAGCACGGCATCGCCGGGCTGACCAAGACGGTCGCCCTCGAAGTGGCCGAGCGCGGCATCACCGTCAACGCGATCTGCCCGGGCTACGTGCTGACGCCGCTGGTCGAGAAGCAGATCCCCGACACGGCGAAGGCGCGCGGCATCACCGAGGAGGAGGTGGTGCGGGACGTGCTGCTGGCGGCGCAGCCGACCAAGCAGTTCGTCACGGTGGAGGAGGTGGCGGCGCTGGCCGCCTTTCTCGCGTCCGACGGGGCGGCATCGATCACCGGCGCGATCATTCCGGTCGACGGCGGCTGGACCGCGCATTGAGCGACAGGGAGGTTACCATGGACGTCGACACCAGCATGACACGGCCCACCCGGGGCAAAGCGACCCAGCCGAGGATCGCGATCAGCAAGACGCCTGCGGTCGGGAAAGAGCCGCGCAAGGCACCGACGCCCGAGAAGCCGGTCGGGCAGGTCGTGCTGGTGCTGCAAGGCGGCGGCGCACTCGGCGCCTATCAGGCCGGCGTCTATCAGGGCCTGATGGAAGGCGGCATCGAGCCCGACTGGGTGATCGGCACTTCGATCGGCGCCATCAACGGCGCCCTCATCGCCGGCAATGCGCCCGAGCATCGCCTCGAGCGCCTGCAGGAATTCTGGGGCAGGCTCGGCAACCGCCGCACCTTCGACGAGGCGTGGTCGTCGGCGTTCTTCGCCGGCGCGCTCGCCAATCTGCACACCATCACGCAGGGCGTGGCCGGCTTCTTCCAGGCCAATCCCCATGCGCCCTGGGGCATCCATTTCCCGGTCGGCATCGAGCGCGCGGCGTTCTACACCACCGAGCCGCTCCAGCGCACGCTGGGCGAGCTCGTCGATTTCGACCACCTCAACCGCCGGCAGACGCGTCTCACCGTCGGCGCGGTGAACGTGCGCAGCGGCGAGATGCGCTATTTTGACAGTCGCGACATGGCGCTCGGGCCGGCGCACATCATGGCCTCGGGCGCGCTGCCGCCGGGCTTCCCGGCGGTGCGCATCGATGGCGAGCCCTATTGGGACGGCGGACTCTACTCGAATACGCCGGTCGAAGTCGTGCTCGACGACAATCCGCGACGCGATTCGCTGATCATCTCCGTCAACATGTGGCAGCCCAACGGCTCCGAGCCCGGCACCATCTGGCAGGTGCTCGGCCGGCAGAAGGACATCCAGTATGCGAGCCGCGGCAAGAGCCACGTCATGCGGCAGGAGCAGATCCATCGCCTGCGCCACGTCATCCGCGAGCTCGGCAGTCGGCTCTCCGACGCGCAGCAGAACGATCCCGAGGTGCGCGAGCTGCTCGGTTACGGCTGCGGCACGACCATGCATCTCGTGCGCCTGCTGTCGCCGCGGCTCGACCGCGAGGACCACACCAAGGACATCGATTTCACGCGCGCCGGCATCCGCACCCGCTGGCTCGCGGGCTACGAGCACGCCCAGCGCGTCATCGCCGAGCAGCCCTGGGTCTGCCATGTCGATCCCCTGCAGGGCGTGCTGATCCATGAATCGGCGGAAGAGTGAGCATAACGTCCGGGCATCGAAACGAGAGCCAAACGGCATTTCCGCGACGCGAGCAGATGCTTGATCCTTTCTAACAGCGCGGCAGGCCTTGCGCCCAGCGCCCGAGCAATCAGAGGAGAAGCAACATGATCACATCGACGAGGACTGTACTGAGAGCCGCCGTGGTCGCCCTGGCGACGTCGCTGGCGGCAGGCGCGGCTTTCGCCGGGGAATGCCCCGCCGACAAGCGCGGCACCGACGTGACGAAGCCCGGCGCGACCGCCAGCAAGGACGTGACCGACGTGGTCCTGGCGTCGGTCGACCTGGCGAAGGAAAAGGTCGCGCTGTCGGATCACCAGCTGCGGCTGCGCAAGCTCGAGATCAAGCCCGGCGGCATCGTCGCCTGGCACAGCCATGGCGACCGCCCCGCCATCATCTACATCATCAGCGGCGACATCTACGAATACGCCAGCAATTGCTCGGTGCCCATCCTGCACAAGGCCGGCGAGGTGTCGCGCGAGGCGACCGGCACGGCGCATTGGTGGCAGAACACCGGCAATCAGACGGTCGTGTTGCTATCCGCGGATATCCTGCACGACGCGAAAGACCACAACATGTAACCGCGGGCGCCTCGTCGCGCCCGCTCGGAGTGTGACGCGTCAGCTCCCCCCTGCCGTCACACTCCGGTCTTTCACCATCGACCACGGAGCTCGATCGCCATGGACAAAGCGAGCTACCTCGAAGCGCTGCCGATGGCGGCACGCCACGATCGCGCCCACGGCGCGCTGCGGCGCAGCTTCGTCATCGGACTGACCGCGTTTCTCACCGTGGTCGATCTCTTCGCCACCCAGGCCATCCTGCCGGTGCTGGTCAGGGTCTATCACGTCACGCCGGCGGCGATGGGGGTCGCCGTCAATGCCAGCACGCTGGGCATGGCGGTCGCGGGTCTGGCCATGGCCTTTCTCAGCCGCCGCATCGATCGGCGGCGCGGCATCCTCCTGAGCCTGGCGCTGCTGTCGCTTCCGACGGCGCTGCTCGCCATCGCACCCAACCTCGCCGTCTTCACGGTGCTGCGCATCGTGCAGGGGCTCTTCATGGCCACGGCCTTCACGCTCACCCTCGCCTATCTCTCCGAGCACTGCAGCGCCGCCAACACCACCAGCGCCTTTGCCGCGTACATCACCGGCAACGTCGCGAGCAATCTGGTCGGCCGGCTGCTGTCGGCGGCGCTCGCCGACCATCTCGGCCTCGCCGTCAATTTCTATGTCTTCGCACTGCTCAACCTCTTGGGCGCGGTGCTGGTGCATTACAGCCTGAACCAGACGACGCCCATGCCGGCCGAAGGCGGGACGGCGTCGGCCTCGGCGCTCGCCACGTGGCACGCGCATCTGCGCAACCCGCCGCTGCGCGCCACCTTCGCCATCGGCTTCTGCATTCTCTTCGCCTTCATCGGCACCTTCACCTATGTGAACTTCGTGCTGGTGCGCGCTCCCTTCGCCATCGGCATGATGACGCTGGGCTTCGTCTATTTCGTCTTCCTTCCCTCCGTCGCCACCACGCTTGCCGCCGGCCTCGCCGTCCGGCGCTTCGGCACGCGGCCGACCTTCTGGGGCGCGCTGGCAGTGGCCGGCATCGGCCTGCCGCTGCTGGTCACGCCGAACCTCGCCGCCGTTCTCGTCGGCCTCGCCCTGGTCGGCGTCGGCACCTTCTTCGCCCAGGCAACGGCGACGGGCTTCGTCGGCCGTGCCGCGACGGCGGACCGCGGCTCCGCCAGCGGCATCTATCTCGCCTGCTACTTCTTCGGCGGCCTCGTCGGCGCCGCCGTGCTCGGCCAGCTCTTCGACCGCTTCGGCTGGACGGCGTGCGTCGCCGGCGTCGCGTTGTCGCTCGCCGTGGCGGCGCTCCTGGCGGTGCGGCTGAAGCTGCCGGCGATGGAGGCGGCACGATGAGCGCCGCGCCGCGCCGCAATCCGCATCTCATCCGCGACGCTCGCGCGGATTGGCGGCGGTGGAGCGCGCGCGAGCGGGTCGCCGCCTGCACCCTGGCGGTCCTGCTCGGCGCCAGCGGGCCCGTCTTGCTGGTTGTCCTGGCGCTGCCCTGGCCCATGTAAGGCAGAGGAGGCGTGACATGTCCCTCTCCATTCCCGTCCTCTACGGCTCGGTCCGCGAAACCCGCCAGGGCATCAAGGCCGCGCGCTTCATCGACGCGCAGCTGCAGCGCCGCGGCCACCGCACCACGCTGGTCGACGCCGCCGAGCTGCGCCTGCCGCTGCTCGACCGCATGTACAAGGAATACGAGAAGGGCAAGGCGCCCGACGTGCTCGAGCGGCTGGCGCGCCTCTACCGCGCCGCCGACGCCTTCGTCATCGTCAGCGGCGCGGCGCTCAAGAACATGCTCGACCATTTCCTCGAGGAGTATTTCTTCCGCCCCTCGGCCATCGTCTCCTACTCGGCGGGCGCGTTCGGCGGCGTGCGTGCCGCCATGCAGCTGCGCATGACGCTGGCCGAGCTCGGTATGCCCAGCATCCCCTCGCTCTTCCCTGTGCCGCACGTGCAGGACGCATTCGACGTCTCCGGCCACCCCAACAACCCGGCATTCGAGCAGCGCGTCGGCCGCTTCATCGCCGAGCTCGAATGGTACGCCGAGGCGCTGAAGCAGGCGCGCCAGCACGGCGTCCCCTACTGAGCGGAGCGCCGCCATGGAGGATTTCGTCAAAGCGCTGACGCTCCATCTCGCTTCGGCCACGGAGGCTGCGGCGGCGCTGGTGATCGGGCTGGCGATCATCGAGGCCGTGCTGCGGTCGCTGCTGATGTTCGCGCGGCAAGGCGCCGGCGGGGACGCGGTCCCCGGCCCGGCCGGCCGCAAGGAGGATGTCCGTCTCCGGCTGGGCCGCTGGCTCGCCCTGGCGCTCGAATTCGAGCTCGCCGCCGATATCCTGCGCACCGCCGTAGCGCCGACCTGGAACGAGATCGGCCAGCTCGCCGCCATCATCGTGCTGCGCACCGCGCTCAACTATTTCCTGCAGCGAGAGATCGAGACCTCGCGGACGCGCGAGCTGAGCCGAGCGGTCTCTCCTGCCGCCGCTCTTGCCGCTGAATGAGGACTCAGCCCGCCGGGCTCGCCGCCGCGTCAAGCGGCTCCGGTGCGGCTGCCCCGGCCGGTGGCTTCGCGGCCCCCCGGGCCTCGCGGCGCAAGGCGAGCGCCGGCTGGCCGAACCACTTGACCCGCAAGGCTTCTCGCAGCAACGCGCCGACCGCCGGCGAGTGCGGGCGGCCGCGCACCGTGATCATGTTCACCTGGCGCCAGAATTCCGGTGCGACGATCGGCAGCCCGACCACGCCCGGATGCTTCACCGAGTTCGCCGGCATAAAGGCCCAACCCAGGCCGGTCGCGACCATGGCCAGCGTCCAGTCGTCGCGATCGCTCCAATAGATGGCTTTGCACTTGACGTTCTGGGCGGCGAAGACGGGATCGGCGTAGCCCGCGAATTCGCAGTTCATGCGATGGATGTAGCATTCGCCGTCGAGATCGGCGACGCGGATCGTGCTGGCATTCGCCAGCCGGTGGCGAGGGTTGATGGCGGCAACGATCTGCTCGCGGAAGAGCGGCACGACGTGGGTGCGCTCGTCAGGCTCGCGTCCGGGCAGGCAATAGATCGCCACCTCGAGGCGACCGTCGAGAAGCCGCTCCTGCAGGTCCCACGCATTGGCGTCGCTGAGCTGCAGCTCGACGCCGGGATGCCGCTGCTGGATCGAGCCGATCAGGTCGATGATCTGATCCGGCGCGATGGTGCACATGATGCCGAGCTTGAGCATGGTGTTGCGCAGATGGGTGAAGTCCTGGGCGCGGCGCTTGGCTTCCAGCGCTTCCCGGTAGACCTGCTCGAGATGCGGCCGGACCATGCGGCCGAGCTCGGTCAGATGCGTGTTGGTCCGCTCGCGATGGAAGAGCGGCCCGCCCAGCTCTTCCTCGAGCGATTTTATGGCGCGGGTCAGCGCCGGCTGGGTGACGTCGCAATGCTCGGCCGCCCGGGTGAAATTGAGCTTGTCCGCAACGGCGAGGAAATAGCGGACCTGATGCATCTCCATGCGATTCCCCTATCGCTCGCAAGCGATCGGCAACCCGCTGACGCGGTTGACGATCTTACGCCAATGGGGGCGCACGGCAAGAATCGCACGATTCTTGCCCGACGCTGGGCGGCTCCGCCGGCGCTCGCGCGGTCACACGTGTGCGTGACCTCACGGAGCGATGAGCGCGGTTGAGCGCCGTCCGGAGATAGGGTGGGGCCGGCCAGCAAAGGCGGACTGTTCATGCCGAATCCGCCCTGCCGCGCCCGTCGTCTCCGACGCGGAGACGACGCCACGCCACGAACACAAGACCATGGAGGGTTTCATGTCTGCTTTCCGCAATGCTCTGCTTGGATTGGCCGCGCTCGGCGCGATGGCGGCGCCGGCCCTTGCCGATTCACCCGCCTCCTATGACGGCGTCTTGCTCTTCTACCCGGACACTGGCCGGATGGTGATGGGTCATGTCGACAAGGCGTCGATGGACGTGGCGATGAAGCATGCCAAGCCGCTGAACGGCCCGATCATGATCGTGATGTCCGGCGGCAAGGCCTACATCGTCGACAACATGATGGACAAGATGCCGGACGGGTCGCGCATGATCGACTACTTCGACAAACGCACCTACGGGAACTTCTGAGCGCCGGCGGCACGCGGCAAGCGACAGGCAAGCCTGGGCATTTTCCCGGTGGGCGCGGTGCCCGGGTCCTGACGTCGTTTCCGCGGCCTTTCCGTTGGCGTGCGGAACATCGCACGCGACGGCGCGTTGTCTTCATGCGTGGGGTTTCCCCGGCGGCATTCGTCGTGGAGTTGGGCCGCGCGCGAGCGCCGCCCTGATGAGACGACGATGCGATCGCCGGGGTCACAACAACGCTGCTCTCGGGGTTCGCCGCCCGGGGAGAGGACGATGCGCGCCATCAAGATCGCTGGTTTGATCCTGGCCGGGCTGGCGCTCTTGGCCGGTGCGGCGATCGCCGCCCTGGTCATCGGCGGCGGCACGCTGGTCGCCGAGTTGATCGAGAGCCGCGCCTCGGCCGCGCTGGCGCGGCGGGTGACGATCGGCCACCTCGAGATCCGCTGGGGCCGCCCGCTGCGCATCACCGGCGAGGACATCCATGTCGCCAATGCGGCGTGGGGCTCGACGCCCGACATGCTCGCCGCCAAGCATCTCGAGCTGGAGCTCGACCCGGGCGCGCTGCTGCGCCTGAGCCTGCACGTGCGCCGCCTCATCCTCGACGAGCCCGCGGTGTTCCTGGAGACCTCGGCCGAAGGCAAGCGCAATTGGACGCGCTCGGGCGAGCCGAGCACGCTGTCGCCGCTGAGCCGCGTCGCCGAGATCGGCGAGGCCGCGCTGCGCCACGGCCGCTTCCATTTCCGCAACGGCCAGAGCGGCGCCGAGACGGATATCGCGGTCGACGAGCTATCGGCCAAGACGCCCGATGCCGACAGCCCGATCCATATCGCCGCAGCCGGCGTCTTTCAGCGGCAGCCCTTTGCCTTGTCGGCGACGATCGCGCCGCTGACTCGGCTGCAAGCCCGGCGCGAGCCTTACCCGGTCAAGCTCGACGGCCACCTCGGCACCAACAATTTCCTCGTCGACGGCACCATCGGCGATCCCTTCGCCCAGACGCCGCTGGCGCTGCGCGTCGACCTCAAAGGGCAGAACATCCAGGAGTTTCTGGCGACGCTCGGCGTGCCTGTGCCGAAAATGCCGATCTATCGCCTCGCCGGCGAGATGCGGCGCGACGGTGCGCAATGGCGCTTCAGCCGCGTCACCGGGCATATCGGCGCCAGCCATGTCGGCGGCGACATCCTCGTCGACGAAGGCGGGACCGTGCCCTATATCCGCGCCGATCTCGCCGCCGAATACCTCGATCTCGCCGACCTCAGGGGCTTCTACGGCGGCGACCCCAACAAACGCCCGCAAGACGTGCCGCGCGACCCGGGCGACGAGGGCCGCGTCATCCCGGATCTGCGCCTGCCCATCGGCAAGCTGCTCGGCCTCAACGCCGACGTCTCGCTCGATGCGCCGCGGGTGAAGCCGGCCGCCGGGCTACCCTTCGAGCGCGTCGCCTTCAGCCTGTCGCTCAAGGACGGCACGATGCGCATCAACCCGGCGCGCGTCGCCATCGCGCGCGGCGAGGTGCTGGGCGACCTCGAATACCGCTCGACCGCGAGCCCGCCGCGCTTCCGCGCCGATATCGAGATCCGCCACATCGACCTGCACCAGCTGCTCGCCGGCACGAACATCCGCGACGACATGAAGCAGACGGCAGGCGTGCTCGGCGGCTTCGCCCAACTCGAATCGGCGGGGATGACGCAGCGGCAGATTATCGCGGGCCTGCGCGGCGATATCGGGCTCTTCCTGCAGGGCGGCCGCTTGAGCTCCTCGCTCGCCCGCATGTTCGAGCGCGACATCGCCGAGGCGCTGGGCCTTGCACCGACCAGCCATCGGCCGCACCCGATCAACTGTTTGATCGAACGCTTCACCCTGCGCGACGGGGTGGCGACGGCGACGACGCTCCTGCTCGATACCGACGCGACCGTCGTCACCGGTCAGGGCAACGTCAACCTCGCCGACGAGACCCTCTTCCTCGACCTCAAGCCCTATCCCAAGCGCGCCGGATCGAGCCGGTTCGGCGTGCCGCTCGAGATTCGCGGCACGTTCGCCAAGCCGGAGGTTGCCTCCGAGACGGTCGGGCTCGCCAAGCGGCTGGGCGCCGCCATCGGCCTGCTCACGCCGCCCGCCGTGCTGCTGCCGATGGTCGACACCGGCCTCGGCGACAAGAACAAGTGCCGGGAAGCCTTCGCCGTGTCGCCGCCGGCGGGAGAAGGCAGCTCGGCGCCGCCGCGGCGATGACGTGTCGTCCGGTCGAGTGCTACAGTTTTCACCATAGCGGGAGGCGGCCGCGCCGGGCGGGGGCGGGCAAAGCCGCAGAAACCGCGCGTCCCGGGCCCGCGCGTATCACGTGAAACCTATACATCCTGCGCCGAGTGGACCATTCCTGCCGCCGGAGTGCACCAGATTGGGACCACGTGGTGGACCAGCTCGGCACCACATACGGCTGATGGACGGACCATGGCGACGGCGCCGCGTGGCGGATCATCGCGCCGGGACGAAGCTCACCGAGAACACGGCGCCGCCGCCGGCGCGGTTCTCGACCGCGATCGACCCGGCATGCGCCTCGACGATGCGCGAGACGATGGAGAGGCCGAGCCCGGCATTGCCGGAGCGGCGGCGGTCGCGCCGCCAGAAGCGGCGGAAGATGACCTGGCGCTCGCTCTCGGGGACGCCCGGCCCGTCATCGAGCACGCGCGCCACGCCGGGCTCAGTGACTTCGATCTCGACCGTCGTTCCCGCGGGCGTGTGATGGATGGCGTTCTCGGCCAGGTTGCGGATCGCCTGGAACAGGGTTTCCGGATTGCCCTTGATCCACACCGGGCCCTTGGCGCCGGTAAGGGCGATGCTCTTGTCCTGCGCCAGCGCCAGCGGCGCCATGAAGCTCGCGACCTCCGCGCACACGCTTTGCAGGTCGGCCTGCTCGGCGGGATCGACGACGAAGCTCTCGAGCTCGGCGATGTCGAGGAGCTGGCTGACGATCCGGCTCATGCCGGCGATGTCCTGGCGCAGCGCCTCGCGCACGCGCTGGTCGGCGAGCGTGTCGATGCGCGCGCGCAGGACGGTGAGCGGCGTGCGCAGCTCATGCGCGGCATCGGCGGTGAACTCGCGCTGCGTGCGGAAGCCGTGCTCCAGGCGCTCGAGCGCCTGGTTGACGGCGCTGACCAGCGGCAGGATCTCGCGCGGGATGTCCGCCGTCGGCAGCCGCACCTCGGTCCGCGCCGGGCTGATCGTCTGCGCCGTGTCGGAGGCCTTGAGCACCGGTCGCAGCGCGCGGCGGAAGATGGCGATGTCGATCGCCAGCAGCAACAGCAGGATCGGCAGGATGATCCAGCCGACGCGCGGGAAGAAATCGGCGACGATGTCGTCGATCAGCACGTCGCGGTGCGAAAGGTCCTGCGCCACCTGGATCCACACCGTCCGGCCGCCGACCTGCTTGGGGATGCTCGCGCCATAGATCACCGCGTCGCCGCGGCGCGTCTCCAGGAAGGACGGGCCGGGCGCGCGCCGGTCGTCCGGGAAGATCGGTGCGTGGTCGGCGAGCGAGCTGAAAAGGGTCTTGCCGGCGCCGTCGAGCACCGCATAGGCGTAGCGGCCGTAGCTCTCCGAGTAGAGTTCCTCCAACCCGGCAGGAAGCCTGAGCGACCAGGCTCCGTCCGGGCCGGCCTCGAGATAGCGCGCGATGGTCTCGGCATGGTCGCGCAGCGCGCGATGCTGCAAGTCGGTCGCCGTCGAGCTGAGCAGCCAATAGAGCGCCAAGGGCATGCAGATCGACGTGATGCCGATGGCGATGACGTGCAGCGAGATGATGCGCGAGATGATCGACTTGAAGCGGATCACCGCTCGCGGTCCTCGGCGATGAGGTAGCCGACGCCGCGGATGGTGTGGATCTGCACCTTGCCGCCGGCATCGGCGAGCTGCTTGCGCAGGCGATGGATGTAGACCTCGACGGCGTTGGAGCCGACATCGGCGGAAAGGCCGAAGAGATGGTCCTCGACGAGCTTCTTCGACACCACGCGGCCGCTGCGCCGCATCAGGATCTCCAGCACGGCGACCTCGCGGGCGGAGAAGAATTGCGGCTTATCGTCGACGAAGGCCTGCCGCGCCTCGGTGTCGAAGGCGACATTGCCGACGCGCAACAGCTGGCCGAGCAAGTCGCCGGGCCGCCGCAGAAGCGCCTGCACGCGCGCCACCAGCTCCTCGAAGGCGAAAGGCTTGGCGAGATAATCGTCGGCGCCGCTGCGCAGCCCGGCGACGCGGTCGTGCACGCCGCCGCGCGCGGTCAGCACCAGCACCGGGGTCGCGTCCTTGCGCTCGCGCAGCTCGCGCAATACCGCGAGCCCGTCGCCGTCCGGCAGGCCGAGATCGAGCATGACCGCCGCGTAGCGCGTCGTCGCCAGCGCCGCCCGCGCCTCGCCCGCCGTCGTCACCACATCGGCGGCAAAGCCCTCGGCGCCGAGCCCCTTGAGCAGGAGCTGAGCGAGATCGTTGTTGTCTTCGACCACAAGCAGTCGCATGAGACCGCGATGCTCCTGATTTGCCGAGGCGCCATCGCGAAATTGTAGCACGTGACGGCACAAGCTGGCGTGGCGGTAGGCGGCCGGCGGCCGGTGGAGCTGACCAGGACCAGGAGCGACAACGCTCGGGCGAACGCGCCATGACGCACGCTTCGAAGCGGTTGCCCGCGCCGATGGCCATGCTATGAAGCGCCACAGCCCAAGGGTGCGCGCGTGGCGGAAGAGAGACGGCACATCGCCGGTCAGCGATGGAGGATGGCGCTTGCTGTCGTCGCGGCAGGCCTGCTTTGGTCGAACGGCGGGTGCGCCGCGGCGGAAGCGAGCGACGCTCCCGCGGCGGCGGAGGCCGAGAATGCCGCGTGGAGCGTGCATTTCCAATCGACCGGCGTCTGGCAGGGCTATCCCGGCTTCCATTCCCCCTTCCAAGGGCCGAACAGCCTGCCGGGCGGCGGCGAGGCGCGTGAGACCGTCAGCGCCACCGCGTTTCTCGGCCGAAGGCTGCCCTGGGAAGGCGGCGAGTTCTACGTCAATCCGGAACTCAACCAGGGCTTCGGCGTGGGTCGGACCGCCGGTGTCGCCGGATTCCCCAACGGCGAGGGTGGGAAAGCCGGCTTCAACACGCCCAAGCCCAATGTGGCGCGGTTGCTCCTGCGCCAGACCTTCGGCCTGGGCGGCGCCCAGGAGACGATCGCAGACGGCGCCAACCGGATCGCGACGTCGCTCGACGTGTCGCGCGTCACGGTGACAGCGGGAAAATTCGCGGCGACCGACATCTTCGACGACAACCAGTATGCGCATGACCCGCGCACCACCTTCCTCAATTGGAGCCTGTGGGAGGCCGCCGCCTGGGACTATCCGGCGGACCAGAAGGGCTACACCGACGGCGTCGCGATCGAGTGGAACCAGCAGGACTGGGCGCTGCGCGGCGGCTGGTTCCTCGAGCCCAAGATCGCCAACGACCGCGACCTCGAGCCGCGCTTCTGGAAGGCGTTCGGCGCGGTGGCCGAGCTCGAGACGCGGCACGAGCTGCGCGGCGAGCCCGGCAAGCTGCGCTTCCTCGTCTTCGCCAACCGCGCCCATATGGGCAATCTGCAGCAGGCCGTCGCGCTGGCGGCGGAGACCGGCGCGCCGGCGGACATCGCCGCCGTGCGCAACTATCGCTGGAAGGCCGGATTCGCCGTCAATCTCGAACAGGCGGTCAGCGACGATGTCGGCGTCTTCTCGCGGCTCAGCTGGAACGACGGCCGCACCGAGGCCTGGGCCTTCACCGATGTCGACCGCAGCTTTTCGCTCGGCACCAGCCTCAAGGGCACGTCATGGCAGCGGCCGAACGACACCATCGGCCTCGCCGGCGTGGTCAATGAGCTCTCGAAGGTGCATCGCAATTTCTTCGCCGCCGGCGGCATCGGCGTCCTCGTCGGCGACGGGAGGCTGAACTACGCCCCCGAGGGCATCGTCGAGGCTTACTACAGCTATCGCGTGGTCGAGCCGGTGGCGCTGAGCCTCGACTACCAGTTCGTCGGCAATCCCGCCTACGACCAGGATCGCGGTCCCGTCCACCTCTTCGCCGCGCGGCTGCACATCGAATTCTGAGCGCCGCCCAGACCGCGAAGGGATCGGTCTCCGGCGCGGCGTGCCGATCGGCGGCTCGGAGCCGCGCAAGGACGGGCTGGCGCTCGGCTACTGAGCGGGCCCGCGGCCCAAGACCAAGTGCTACACATTTGACCAGCGGCGGGGAGCGCCGCGCCGCCCGCTTCGGTGCGCGCCGCGGCGAGCGCGCGCGGCAAACCCGCGCAAACCCGCCGCGCGACCCGGCCGCTGCGCGCCGATTGTGCCACGTGAAACCTACACATGCCGCTCCGAGTGGACCATCCCGGCCGGGGAAGCGCACCAGATGCGAACCACCGAGTGGACGCGTTCGGCGCAACGACAGCGCCATGCGATCACCAGCCGCGCTACCCGGCGCGGCGGCGGCGCCAGGCGAGCCCGGCCAACCCGGCGAGGCCGGCGCCATCGGTCGTCATGGCATCCCCTGGCGCCAGCGAGCTCACTTGCAGATCCTCGGGCGTGGACGAGGCGCCGCCGAAGGCGAGATCCGAGCCGAAGATG
>WNEZ01015517.1_pt1 | contig 14400 bp, 16 predicted proteins | sample 5400521 | NCBI WGS metagenome assembly WNEZ01 (sample SAMN13153339, study PRJNA577476) | soil metagenome | isolation source: 120 cm saprolite under Douglas fir tree site 2 hole 1 replicate 1 | place: USA:California | collected 2015-04-18
TCAGGCTTTCGCCCATTGCGCAAAATTCCCCACTGCTGCCTCCCGTAGGAGTCTGGACCGTGTCTCAGTTCCAGTGTGGCTGATCGTCCTCTCAGACCAGCTACCCGTCGTTGCCTTGGTGGGCCATTACCCCGCCAACTAGCTGATGGGCCGCGGGCTCATCTGGAAGTGATAGCTTGCATGCAGAGGCCATCTTTTCCCTCGAGGTCCGAAGACCCCGTGGGCTTATCCGGTATTAGCCAGCCTTTCGGCAGGTTGTCCCGATCTTCCAGGCAGATTACCCACGTGTTACTCACCCGTGCGCCGCTCTACTAGGATTGCTCCATTCGCGCTCGACTTGCATGTGTTAGGCACGCCGCCAGCGTTCGTTCTGAGCCAGGATCAAACTCTCCAATTGAATTCTTTGAAGTTTTGAACTTGGCACGCACCAAAGCGTTTCCGCCTTGGGTGCGGTGTCCAGAGATAATTCTCCGCGCTTTTAACGCGGTGAACGCTCTCAAGAAATTTGACTGCGGTTTCCGCAATCTTCTTGGACTTGCTATTTGGTTTTCAAAGACCGAGCAGGGCCTACGACGGCCCGTTTTCTTGCTCTGCCCCTTCATCGAAGGGGCCGAGGCTTATATGTGACCCGAAAGGCCCTGTCAATAATCGAGAACGGGGGGACGCCAACGATCGACTTCTATCCCCGAACGCCGATCGGGCACAACTGCTTTCGCGCTCTTTTTTCTCGGCTCCCACATCGGCTCGCGCGTCAGCCTGCTTCCTGTCCTCGCTGTGCGACGCGGGTTGAGAAAAATAGCGCGTAAGGGTGCGTTGTCAAATGAAAATTACGAGCGGTCGAGCTTCACTTTCGTGAGATCCACGCGTTCGCGGCGGCACCGTTCGGCGCGGATCACCGACACCAGATCGCCGAAGGCCCGTTCGAAGTCGTCGTTGACGATGATGTAGTCGTACGACGCGACTCCCCGCTCGATCTCCGAGCGAGCGGCCAGCAGCCGGCTCCGGAGCGTGTCCTCGGTTTCCGTCCTGCGTTCCCGAAGCCTCCGCTCCAGCTCTTCGATCGACGGGGGAAGGACGAATACCGAGACCGTGTCGGGGTATTTGCGCTTGATCGCATTGCCGCCCTGGACGTCGATGTCGAAGACGGCGATTCCTCCGGAGGCGCGAACCCGCTCGACGCTGGCCTGCGGGCTCCCATAGAAGTGGCCGTGAACCTCGGCCCACTCCACGAAATCGCCGAGCTCGATCTTTTTCTGAAAGGTCAATGCGTCGACGAAATGGTAGTGCTCCCCATTCCTTTCGCCACCGCGCGGCGGGCGAGTGGTGTAGCTGACCGAGAAAACCGCTTCCGCCATCTCCTTCATCAGGCGAAGCGCGAGGCTCGTTTTTCCGGCTCCGGAAGGCGCGGAGAGCACGAGCAACAAACCAGGACTGACGCGCGTCTCGGTCATTCCACGTTTTGAACCTGTTCGCGAACACGCTCAAGCTCAGCCTTCATCGCCACGACGCGCGAGGAGATCTCCGGGTGTTGGCTCTTCGATCCAGCGGTATTGACCTCCCGGTTCATCTCCTGCACCAGAAACTCCATCTTCCGGCCCGAGGGCTCCGGCGTTTGCGAGAGCTTGCGAAACTGGTCGAGGTGGGAGAACAGGCGGGTGATCTCTTCGGCAATGTCGGAACGCTCGGCGAAAAAAGCGATCTCCTGCGCGAGCCGTTGAGGGTCGATCACGACTCCGCGCGCCAACTCGGCGACGCGTTCGGACAATCGCTGCTGGTACTCGGCAAGTACCCTGGGCCCGAGCGCCTTCACTTGACTGGCGAGCTCCTGGATCAAGCTCAGTCGCGCCCGGAGGTCGGCTTCGATCGCCTGTCCCTCCAGTTCCCTCATTTCGGTGAGCCGATCCAGGGCGTGCGCGAGGGATGTCTCCAACGCTTTGGAGGCTTGGGTCAGATCGACCTCGCGTTCCTTCACGCTGATCACCCCGGGCTGGGCGGCGATGTCCTGCATCCGAACCTCACCGGCGAGCCGCAGCTCAGCAGCCAGGGTGCTCAGCGCGGCGAAATATTCGCGCGCCAGCGCGATGTCCACCGCCGGGGCGCCGCCGCTTTCGCCGAGGCGGTGTCGCTTGATGAAGACCTCGACGCTGCCCCGCGCAATGCGGTCTTTGACCATCTTGACGATGCCCTGTTCGAGCGAAGCCAGCTCGCGCGGAAGCCGCGCCTTGACCTCGCAGAACTTGTGGTTCCAGGATCGGACCTCGACGGAAAGCTCCTCCGCGTCAACCGTGGCCTGCCCGGCGCCGAATCCCGTCATGCTTCTGAGCACTCTTGCTTGCTAGGGGCTTTTCACCCCAAGGTCAAGCAGTAGCGACGCTTGGCCCATCGGGAGCGCGCTCCTATAAGCTGCGCCGCAATGACAGTCCTCAAGCGCCTCGAACGGATGGCGAAGACGGCACTGGCGGTGGTCGCCGCGCGCCTGTTGCGGCGCCCGGGGCGGCAAAAGAGCGCGGGCGAGCTGACGCATGTGACGCCGCTGTTCGGGATCATCAAAGGCGCGATTGCGGGCGCGAAGGTGGATGCCCTGGTCCACGCGAAGGCGGCGCGGATACTCAAAGACCATCCTCAAGTCGATCGGGTCATCCCCTTCGACGCGCGCCGTCTTTTCCTTGGCTCGCTGGCGCCCGGCATCCGCGCGCTGCGGCACGAGAGGTATGACGCGATCGTGGACTGCACCAATTGGACGGATCCGTCGGTGCGTTCCGCTTTGATGTCCCGGCTGATCGGTCCGCTCGCAGTGACCATCGGCCCCGCGGCGTGGCCGGTCGCGGGACTGTACTCGGTCGCGGTGAGCGCCCTGCCGGGAGGCTGCAATGAGCTCGAGCAGCGGGTGCATCTCCTGTCTCCTCTGGCGAGCCCAACCGGCCCGGTCCGCCTTTCCTTCCGCCGCCCGCGACCGACACCCTCGCTGCAGCTCCTGGTTGGCCGCTTGCGCTCGACTCCCTACGCCGTGGTCAATCCCGGCGGACGCCTCGATTGGCGAAGGGTACCGCCGACGGCGTTTGCCGCCGCGGTGCAAACCCTGACCGCTCTGGGTCTTCGCGCCGTGGTCACCTGGGGCCCAGGCGAAGCTGGCCTCGTCAAGACCCTCGCCGAGCTCGCGCCCGAGAGCGTGGTGGCTCCGGAAACGGACATCGACGAGTTGGCGGCGCTGATGGATTCGGCGCTGATGACCGTCTGCAACAACACCGGACCGATGCACCTTTCCGTCGCCGTTGGAACACCGACGCTGGCATTTTTTTTGAGGATGGATCCGCGTCGGTGGGGATACGGGTACCCGCCTCACCGAATGGTCGATCTGACCTCGACACTGGAGGGCGGGGCAGACCTTGATTCCGCGGTGCGTGCGGAGGTGTCGCAGTTCGCGCAGCAGCTTCTTTCGCCCGACGGATCCGCCCAGCGTCAAAAGGCCGGTGAAGCCGCTACCTCACCTTCTCATCCAGGCGGCGCGCGGCGTCCACCAACATGACCGGAATGTCATCTTCGATCGCGTAGACCAGAGCGCAGCGCCGGCAGTGAATCTCGTTTTTCTCTTCATGGAATTCGAGGTCGCCCTTGCACTTCGGACAGACGAGGATCTCTTTCAGCTGCGCGTTTAGCACCATCTCCTCCACCCCGTGCTTGCACCGGCACCGCTTGGGCAGCCCTCTTTCAGGGCGTACTCCGGTGCAGAATTGTTGTCCGGTTGATCAGCTCCGTGCTGCTGTGTCGCTTCGGGTCACCCACGATCTCGACCCTGCCCCCGTACGACTCTACTTCGGTTCGCTCCGGAACCGTGAGCGGGGTGTAGTCCGTCCCCTTCGCGTGAAACTCGGGGCGCAGGGCCCGAATCACCGCTCGCACGTCGGGCTCATCGAAGATGAGCACCTGGTCCACGCACCCCAGGGCGCCGATCAGCTCGGCGCGCTCCCTTTCCGGGACGACCGGTCGCCCAATGCCCTTGGAGAGGCGGGCGGAGCGATCGGAATTGACCGCAACGACGAGAATGTCGCCCAGGTTTTTGGCTGCCTCGAGGTAGCGCACGTGGCCGACATGCAGCAGATCAAAAACTCCGTTCGCCAGCACGATCCGCCTGCCGTTGGCTCGCTCCGCCCGGAGCCGTTCCGCAACCATGTCGAGGGGGGCTATTTTTCCGGCCGCATTCACGCTTTGGCTCGGGAGAGCTCGCGGATCAGCTCGGCGCGGGGAACGGTCGCGGTACCTTGCTTCTGCACCACCAGGCCCGCCGCCACGTTGGCGATTCGAGCAGCATCCAGCGTGCTTGCGCCGGCGCTGAGCGCCAAGGTGAAGGCGGCGATCACGGTGTCTCCCGCGCCGGTCACATCAACCGCTTCCTCGGGACCGTAGGCCGGGATCAGCTCGGCGCGGCCCTCCCGATCAAAGACGGCGATTCCATTTCGACCTCGGGTGACGAGGAGGGCTTGACACCCCAGCATCTTCAACGCCGAGCGCCCCGCCTGGATCAGATCCCGCTCGGTCTTGAGCGTCCGGCGAACGAGGCTTTCCAACTCGGGCTCATTCGGCTTGCAGACGGTCACCCCGGTGAACGAGCGCAGTTGGAAGCGGGAGTCGACGCACACCGGCATGCCGTCCGAGGCCAGTTGGCGCAGAACCTGCCTGCACTCCTCGCCCAGCGCGCCGATGGAATAGTCGGAGACGACCACCGCGTCCGCGTTTTTGGCCGCCTCCGCGGTGAGGCGCGCGATCTCCAGGCGGTGTCGACTCGCCAGCTCGCCCCCGCCCCGGTCCAGCCGCAGCATCTGCTGTCGCGTGGTATTTACCCCGCCGGCGAGGATCCGCGTCTTGGTCTCGGTCTCCAGCTTTTTCGAGCGGACGGCAAGGAGCTTGATCCCGGCACCCTTGAATTGACGTCGAAGCTCCTGCCCCATCTCGTCGGCGCCCAGAGCCCCAACGACCAGCACCTGTCCTCCCAGGCTTCGCGCGTTCGCGGCGGCATTGGCGGCGCCGCCGAGCTTCACCTCCGAGCTTTCGTAGCGAACGATCAGGACCGGAGCTTCCCGGCTGACCCGATCGGTCTGACCGTAGATGTAGTGGTCGGCCACGAGGTTGCCCACCACCAGCAATCGCCGCTTCGGAAATACCTGCGCCACATCCACCAGCGTGGGAATGGCCTGAACTTTGGCAGTCGAGCTCATCCGGATCGATTCTTACAAGATGGCGAGCCTCTGGGACAGGATATCGGCCCCTTCCACGATCTCCACGTCGATCCGGATCGCCCACGCTGGAAACCCGATCGGCAATCGCACGCGATCCTTCTCGGTGGTGACCAACATCTCAGCCTGAAGGCCTTTTGCTTCATCGAGCAGGCGTTGGAGCTCTTCGGGGGTGAATCGGTGATGGTCGGGGACGAACCGGGAGCCCACCACCTTGGCGGACAATTCCCCCAGCGTTCGCAGAAAGCTGGTCGGCCGGGCCACTCCGGCAAAAGCATAGACCAGGCGGTCGCGAATCGCGGCGGGAGGTTGCTCATCCCCCGCCGGCGAGAGGGCGGCGCTGGGAGCATATCTGGCCCGAATCGAAGCACGCCCTGCGGTTTGAAACGACCGCTCGCCGCTGGTGCGGATCCAGAGAAGGTCCGCTCGCGCCAATGCAGCGGCCGGCTCTCGCAACGGTCCGCGCGGAAGAAGCCTTCCATTTCCCAAGCCCACCGCCTCGTCGACGACCGCGATCTCCAGATCCCGGTGCAGCCGGCGGTACTGCATGCCATCGTCGAGGAGGAACAGATCGATTCCATCCTCGCGGCGGGCGCGCCGGGCAAGATCGACGCGATCGTTCCCCACCCACACGACTGCCTTGGGGCAACGGCGAGCGATCAGCAAGGGCTCATCACCCGAGGTCTCCGCTGCCGTTTCTTCCGCGGCGGTGAGCCGCACAGCGCCTCGACTTTTTCGCCCGTAGCCTCGCGATAGGATCGCCACGCGGCGTCCACCCGCCCCGAGCAGATTCGCCAGGTAGATCACCGCCGGCGTCTTCCCGGTCCCGCCCACGTTGAGGTTGCCAATGGAGATCACCGATGCCTCTTCCACCCGGATGGCGCTCAGCCACCCCCGGGAGTACGCGGCATTGCGACACCCCACGCCGGCCCGAAAAAGCAACGCCGGCAGGCTCAAGGGAGACAGCGCCGCCCGGCGAACCCAGCCTTCCGGGTGATTCGGATACCAGATGCTCTCCCAGTACCCCAAAGCGCTAAGGTCGCTTGCCATTGAGCAGCCGTTCGAGATGATCCGCGTTGCGCTTGCTCGCCCCGGAGACCTGGCGAACGGCGGCCTGGGCAAGCTCCCCCAGAGAGGCGACCGTTTCGGCGCGCGTCAGAAGATCCGCCAATACCCGATGGAGGTGGTCCGGATCGTTCACCTGGATCCCGCCCCGGCCAACGAGCACCTGCACGCTGTCGTGGAAATTCTCCATATGCGGGCCAAAGAGCACCGGTCGCCCCTGCGCCGCCGGCTCGAGGATGTTCTGCCCTCCTCGCGTCGTGAAAGAGCCACCCACGAATACCAGGGTTGCCAACCGGTAGGCCCGCGAGAGCTCGCCGATGGTGTCGAGAACGACGACCTGACCGTGGGAGCGGTTGCCCTCCGACCGCAACCCCACCGACAGACCCGCCTCGCGCACCAGGGCGACAATGCGCGCCGCCCTGTCGATGTAGCGCGGCGCGATCACCAGGCAAAGGTCCGGATGATCCTTGAGCAAGCGGCGGTACACTGCGATCAGCTGCTCCTCCTCGCCCTCGTGGGTGCTGCCGGCGATCAGTACCGGCGCATCGCGGGGAAGCGCGAGAGCCGTCCGGAGCTCCTCGTCCTCCGGAGCAGGGGTGCTCGCCGGCGCGAGCGCGTCGAACTTGGTGTTACCGGTCACCCAAACCCGCTCCAGTGGCGCCCCGAGGCCCAGCACTCTTTCTGCCTCTTCGTCCTCTCTCATCAAGAACAGATCAATGTCTCGCAGCGGGTTGCCAATGATCGAAAAGAGCATTCGATATCGACCCAGATGGACCGGGGAGAAGCGGCCGTTGACCAAGGCAACCCGGGCACCCCGATCTTTGCAAGCGCGAATCAGGTTCGGCCAGATTTCGGTGTACTCCAGCACCAGGAGATCTGGCTCGATCGCCCGGGCAGCGCGCCGGGTGGCGCCCCAGAGATCGTAGGGCCCGTAGACCAGAACGTCGATCTGGGAAGCCAATCGCTCGCTCGCCATCATGTAGCCAGTGTTGGTCGTCGTCGAAAGAACGATCACACAGTCGGGAAATCGAGCACGCAGCTCCAGAATCATCGGCGAGAGCGCCTGGAGGTCGCCCGCACTCGCACCATGCAGCCAGACTCGGGGGCCGCTGCCTCGCGGGAACGTCCCTTCGGCGTAGAACCCGATGCGCTGGAGAAACCCCTTGCGCGTCTTCCGGTGGATGCACAGGAAGGGCAAGGCGATCCAGAACAGCAGATAGCTGGCGATGACGTACGCTAACCGCATTCCCGCGCTCGCTTAGCATCCACGCCTAAAGCGTGATAGCTCCTGCTCGCCAACACGGCAGATCATGGGGCGGCTTCCGGCCAGACAGATCAGAACGGACATTCCTCCGCCCCGTTTTCCCTCGCGGGGACGGGGCCTGTGGCAATCGGTGGTTCATGCCTGGAGCGGATTGATCCACACCGTTGTCGATCAGCGCAACATGCGCATTCACGTGACCGCCGCGGTTCTGGTCAGCCTGGTCGGCAGCGGCATCTCCTTGGGCCTCGCGGAGAAGGTCACGCTGATCTTCTGCGTGCTCTTCATGTTCTTCGCCGAGATTCTCAACAGCGCGCTCGAGCACCTGGTCGACCTGGCAGTGCAGGAGGTCCATGAGAATGCCCGCAGCAGCAAGGACGCGGCTGCGGCCGGCGTCCTCGTTCTGGCCATCGGTACGGTCGTCATTTTCGCGGCGATTCTGGTCCACAATTGGGAGGCGGTTGCCTCTCATGGCCCGGAGATTCGCCGGCAGGTCCTTCTCGGCATTCCCGTGGCGGCCACCTGTGCGCTGCTGATGATGGACGTAGCTAAGTCCCCGGCCGTCGACGCCGGTTTGTTTCTGATCGGGTGCGGCCTTCTTGCCGTGCTGACAAGTTGGTCGACCAGCTACGTGTTCAGCAGCATGACCTTTGGTTTGCTCATCGTCGCCGGGGACAGCGCGAGGCTGAGACGGCGGATTGCCTCTTCAAACAAGCCACGGTGACGCGCGATTTATACGGAGACTTCTTGCGAGCTCAAATCATCTTCCTCGAGAGCGGGCAGAGCCTTGTCCGACTCACGAATCTCGCTGGCCACGAGATCGATCAGCTCGGTTGCGATCCCGATGATCTGGTTTGGGGTATAGCCACCGGCGCGAAGTTGATTAAAGAAGGTGCGAGCGAGAATCTTCGTGCCTTTGTGATCGGTACTCATTCTCTGACCTCCCAACCGTGACCGTACAATCGCTTCAGGCACGGTGCTTATACAACCCACGTGCCAGGAAGGCCTTCCCGGATGGAATTCCATCCCTTGCGCGTACTTACGTTGTTAGGCAGGTCTCACCTTCGCTCCCTCAACTGCGCAACCCGCTACGCACCTTGCCCCGCAACGCCTGGATGCAGGTGCATACGAACATTCGCACCAAGGACAGTCCTTTGGACCGTCTGTCCGAGCTATGAGCCTGATATGCGATACACGGTACGAACCCCTGAAGGAGAGTTGACCTACAACAGCTTCGGCGAAGTTGAGCGCGCCTGGCTGAACGGGCTCGTCGACGGCGACGACGAGATCCGAGAAGAAGGCGCGAGCAAGTGGCGCAAAGCGTCCACGTTCCCGGTGTTGGCTCAGGCGCGGCGCCGTGGAGATGCGGTTTGGGGAGGAACCCAGTCGGCTTGGATAGTGATTGCGATCATCCTCGCGTCCGCGGCGCTCTACTCGATCGCTCGAGGCCACCTCTGGTATGGGCTGGCAATCGCCTTTGCCCTGGCCTTGCTCTTGACGAGAGTGACCTACAAGGCTTTTAAGCGCAGTCGGCCGTGAGCCGCAGGAGCATTCAAAACCGATGGCGTCCGCAACAGTCGCAGGCAGCAAGTACAACGTTCGAGTGGTTCAGGACCTGGCCGACAACTGGTCGCTGGAAGTCTACGAGCGTCCAAAACCTCCTCCACCCAAGGCCGGGCCGGCCGCAGCCAAAGCTGCCGAAGTGAAAGCCCCGGACGAGACCGAGCCCTAGCTTTATGACGATGAACGAAAACACCGAAAGCCCTATAGAGCCGACTGCCGCCGTGAGCTCTCCTCCGGGTCGCGAGCCCAACGCCCCCGCAGCGCAAGAGCTTCGCCTCGAAAAAGTGCGCAAGGTCTACGTCAGAGATCTCGAAGAAAAAGAACGGGTTCAGACCGTCTTTCTGGTCACTCGCAAGGCCCGAAACGTCGGCCGAACCGGCAAAACCTTTCTGGTTCTCATGCTCGCCGACAAGACCGGAGACATCGACGCGCGGATCTTCGACGGCATCGATCAACTCGAGGCCCAGTTTGCAGTGGGCGACTACGTCCTGGTGCATGGTGAAGTGATCACCTTCCACGGCAAGCTTCAGATTCTGATCTCCTCGCTGGAGCGGCTGGACCCGGAGCCTATCGACCCGAAGGAGTTCGAGCCTCCACACCCGCCTCACGATGGAAAGCGGGTCCTCAGTCAAATCCGCGAAACCGTTGCCAAGGTGCATGATCCTCACGTGAAAACACTGCTCCTCGCATTCCTGGAGGACCCTCAGGTCATCGAAGGATTGCAGCGTCCAACCGCGAAGGCAGGCCCGCACGTTGGCAGTGGGGCTTTGGCCGAGCGGCTGGTTTCGATGATGAAGCTCGCCAATCGGCTCGCCGAGCACTACCCGATGGTGGATCGAGATCTTTTATTGGCCGGCGCCCTGCTCCACGATATCGGCAAGGTGCGGGACCTCTCAGAATCGAGCGATGAAGCCCGGTTGGTCGGACACCTGGTCATCACGGCGCAGGCGATCCACGAGAAAGCGTCGCAGATTCCCGGCTTTCCTCGGGCTCTAGAACATCACCTGACCCATCTGGTGCTGTCCCATCTGGGCTCGCCTGAGCGCGGATCCCCGAAGCCGCCGATGACCTTGGAGGCGCTCTTGCTCCAGAGCATCGTCCTGATGGATACGCAGGTGAACGCCTGGCTGGAGCTGATGGCAAGAGATCCAAACGAGCGGTGGACCGAGCGCTCCAGGCTCTACGACCGGCAGCTGTGGAAGGGCCCGACTCCGACCGTTCGCAACAAAGCACCGGTGGACGCAAAACCTCGTCGCCGCAACGGAGCAGACCGGCGCCGGGGGAGCGGTCCGCTGCCCTCGGCTCACGAATCCAGGCACGAAGCAGCCCGCGACGAGCCACGCCGGGAGCCATCCCTACCAAAGGAAGTCACCTTCAAGCCGCTGAGCGAGATCGCCTCCGAGCCCCCTTCTACCTCTACCCTCCCGCCCGAAGAGGGCCAGCAGATCGCCTCCGAGCCTCCTTCTACCCCTACGCCCGAAGAGGGGCAGCGTTCGGAAGAGTAGCCGCTTTGGCAGCCCTCTGGTTCCGGGGCGTCAAAGCGCCAACTTTGGCCCAGATCCTGTCGCTGACCTGACGGAACCCGCCGCGCCGAAGGTCGGGCCTTGCGCGGATCCTTTTCTTCGCTCTAGGTTCGGCGCTTTCCAACCAATTGGGGGCACCATGGATAAGTCACTTGAGAAGCTTTCGGAAGGATTCCGGAAGGGACAGATCAACCGCCGGGAGTTCATCCAACGCGTCGTCCTTGCCGCCGGCGGCATCGTCGCGGCAGGGAACGTGTTGCGCAAGCTCGGATTCGATCCCGGGCTCGTTCGCGAGGCACAGGCGGCAGGCGCGGATATCATAACGATGGATCTCACCTACCCAAGCAGCGACGGGGACGTCGACGCGTACCTGGCCAGGCCGTTTGGAGACGGACCATTCCCCGCGATGATCGTCATCCATGAGATCTTCGGGCTCTCCGAATTCGCCAAGGACGTCGCCCGGCTCTTCGCCCGCAACGGCTATCTCGCCCTGGCGCCCCATTTCCCCGAGGGAGGAGGAGCGCTTCCCGACGGCAAGCACGCTCAATGGATGTTGGACACCATTCGGACGGGCACCGCCGTCGTTCCCAATGATGAGCAGGACAAGCTGCGCGACGGATTCATCTTCTTGAGTCAGCGGTCCGACGTGGATCCCAGCCACATTGCCTCCGTCGGGTTTTGCTGGGGTGGCGCGCGCTCGTTCACCTTCGCAACGCGAAATCCCGACCTCTGGGCCGCGGTCGTCTTTTACGGCAGCACCCCGCCGCTGGATGACCTCGACGCCATCCAGGCACCGGTGCTCGGGCTCTACGGCGGACTCGACAACGGCTCACCGACGAGCATTACCGGAAGATCGGCGGAGACGGCGCGGGAAATGCGCGCTCGCGGAAAGGACTTCGAGTGGGAAGTCTACAATCAGGCGCCGCATGGCTTCTTTAGAGCAGATGCTCCCCCGGGCACCCGGATAGCCGACACGCGGCCGGCGAATATCGCGAAGGATCTTGTCTTCGATTTCCTCCAACGCCACTACGATCGAGGATAGGCAGCCGGTAAGCTCACGCCCCTGTCTGCAGTGGCATCTTGAATCCAAAGAGGCGGGCGCTGTTCTGCGAAGTGGCCAGCGCCACCGCCTCGGCGGACAGACCCTTCAAATCGGCGAGTTTTTTGACCACCTCGGTGACGTAGGCCGGCTCGTTCTTCCTTCCGCGGTATGGCACCGGAGCGAGGTAGGGGCTGTCCGTCTCCACCATCAGGCTCTCCAGGGGCGCAAAGCGGACGGCCTCTTGAAGGCCTTCGGTCTTCTTGTAGGTGAGGATGCCAGACACCGATAGGTAGAAGCCCAGGTCGAGGTATCGACGGGCGTCATTGAGGTCACCGGTGAAGCAATGAATCACGCCTCGGCGAACGCCCTGGCCGAGAAGGATCTCGTGAGAGAGGAGATGGGCGTCGCGAACATGGACCACCAGCGGCTTGTCCACCGCGACGGCGAGAGCGCACTGCCTGCGAAACAACGAGGCCTGAATGTCGCGCGGCGAGTGGTCGTAATAGAAATCGAGGCCCGCTTCTCCCACCGCCACCACCTCCGGCCGACGGCAGATCTCCGAGAGCGTCTCTACATCCTGTTCCGTCGCCTTCGCCGCATCGTGGGGATGAATACCCATCGTGGGAGAAAAGAACTCGGGAGCTGAACGGGCCGCCTCCAGCGCACTTCCGAAATCGCCGGGCTCGCGGAATTGACCGATGACCACGGCGTGGACCACCCCTGCGGCCTTCGCGCGCTCAACCGTCGCTGCAACGTCTTCGAGCCGCTCGAGATGGCAATGGGAATCCACCACCCTCATGCGTATTCCTCGAGGAGCTCCCTGGCCTCTTCTTGCGCCTCCGCGGATTTGAGCGACTGGAGCGCAGACTCGATCTGGGCTCGCGCTTCCCGAACCCCGAGGCGGCAGATTCCCTCGGCCGCATCCAGGCGAAGGTCGTCCGACTGGTTCAAATCCTGAAGCATCCGCAGCAACCCGGGGAGGGCTCGCCTATCTTTGAGGTGTCCCAACCCCCGCGCCGCGGCGCCGCGGCAGGATTCCTCATCTTCTTCATCGCCCAGGATTGATTGGAGCCTGTCAAGCGCCCCGGGCGCCTTCACTTCGCCGCTCAACTCGATCGCCAAAGCGCGATCCGCGCTTCGGTGTGCTCTCGTTCGCTCAATCAAGTGAAGGGCAGCGGCTTGATCTCCAAATCTGGCGAGGACCCCCGCGGCTTGGGTGCGTTCATAAGATGGAAGCCAGGGGCGATTGAACAGAGCCTGGATCGCGGGAATGGCCCGCGGATCGCCCAGGCTTGCCAGCGCGCCCAGGGCCCGAAAGCGCAGCTCGCCCGTCTGGAGCGCTTCGATGAGAACGTCCATTCCCGCCGAATCGCCGATCGCCGCCAGACCCCGGGCCGCTTCGAAGCAGACGGAGGGGACTGAATCCGGGACGAGAGCTCGCAGCACCTCGCGGCATGACGGCTGTTCCAGATCTGCCAGGGCCCCGGCAATCTGGACGCGCACCAGCGCCGAGGTATCGCCGGCGAGCGGCGAGAGAAGGCGCTCCAGGTCCTCGGGCGGAAGAAATTGCGCCGCGATCTCCACCCCGACGCGCCTGACCTGCTCCTGAGCGTCGGCGAGCAACCGGGTCCAGACGGCGCTGATCTCGGAATGAAAGTCTTCTTCCTGGGCAAGGTCGCGAAGCTGTCGGGCTGCAGCCGCGCGGTCCTCCGCCAGTGCGGGCCGATCCAGGGTTGAAAGCGCCCGATCGCGCAGCTCTCGCCAGTCAGGCACTACTTCACCTCGGCTCCGGGTGGAAAGTCGCCGGGATCGATGAGCGTCAATTTCGACCCACCAGGCCCGGCGGTGAGAAGCATCCCTCGGGATTCGATGCCGCGCAGAACGCGCGCCTTTAGATTCGTCACCACCACCACGTTCCTGCCCACCAGAGGCTCGGGCGCATACGCTTCCGCGATCCCGGAGACGATCGTCCTCGGCGAACCCTCTCCCACGTCCACCGAAAGCCTGAGAAGCTTGTCCGCCTTGGGCACCCGCTCGGCGGAGAGAACTTTTCCGACCTTGAGGAGGATCTTGGCGAACTCCGCATATTCGACCTCGCGAACGGCATCGTGCGCGTCGACCTGGGCCGCCGGAGCAGCCGGCGGGCTTTCGCTGGGAGAGCCCATCACCCCCGAGACCTGCGCCTCCTCCAGGCGACCGATCAATGGCCCGGGAATCCCGATCGGCCGGGCGCGATCGAGCAGGGGATATTTCGCGTCGGCAATTCTCTGGAAGGTGAGAGCCGGGGCGTTGAGCTGCTCGAACAGCTTGTCGGCCAGGCGCGGAACCACCGGCGCGAGCAGACCGGCAAGCAGATAGGCGACCTCCGCCGCGTCAGAGAGAACGGCCCGGGCCGATTCGGGGTCCGTCTTCAGTTTCGCCCACGGCGCCTGAGCCTGAAGGAACTGATTCGCCGCCTGGGCGATCTCCGCGATGACCTTGATCGCGGCCCGGTATTCCAGCCGTTCGAACGAGGCGCGCACCTCGGAGGAACGGTGCAGCGCATCCTCGACGAGCGTCCGCCCCGCTCCTGACCCTGCTGGAGCGAGCCGCTTCTCGAGCGAGTTGGCGAGCATGGTCAGCGCGCGATTGGCGAGATTACCGATATTGTTTGCCAGGTCGGCGTTGACGCGGAGCCGGAATTCTTTCAGTGAGAGATCGAGGTCCTCGGGGCTG
>WNEZ01003059.1_pt1 | contig 14398 bp, 20 predicted proteins | sample 5400521 | NCBI WGS metagenome assembly WNEZ01 (sample SAMN13153339, study PRJNA577476) | soil metagenome | isolation source: 120 cm saprolite under Douglas fir tree site 2 hole 1 replicate 1 | place: USA:California | collected 2015-04-18
GATGGCGAAAAACGCGAACCTTACGTCGAAAGCGATTCCGCAAATCCGATTAGCGTTTATGGCGAATCGAAACGGGCGGGGGAACAATTGGTTCTACAAACGGCAGATCGACTTCTGGTCGCGCGTGTCTCTTGGGTTTTTGGCCCTGACCGGCCAAGCTTTATCGATGGCGTGATCCAGCGGGCACAGGAAAATGAGGAGGTCGATGCAATCGGCGACAAATTTTCGACGCCCACTTACACACACGACATCGCCCAAATGTTGCCGCGGTTTTTTGAGCTCAACGTTGAAGGCGGCGTTCTACATTTCGCCAATGCTGGCGAATGCAGTTGGCAGGAATACGCGCAATGGGCGCTGGATTGTTGTCAGGGGTTTGGGATATCCGCGAAGGCGAAAACGGTTGGCGCGCTTAAATTAAAAGACATGAAAAACTGGGTGGCCCGCCGTCCAGCCTATTCGGTGCTTTCCAGTGCGAAATATACGCAGTTGACCGGTGCCTCACCGCGCCCTTGGCGTGACGCCGTCGCTGACTATATTAGCCGCTTCTACTCAAAAAAATGAAAACACACATCTTTGCTCTTACGTTGTCAGTCATCATTTGCGTCACTGCGCGCGCGGAATTGAAATGGGACCAAACCTCGATCGAATTGCATCCGGCGGCTGCCGACAAGCAGGCGATAGGCCATTTTAAATATCAGAACGCCGGCAGCAAACCCGTGCGATTCAAATCGGTCCGCACTTCTTGCGGTTGCACGGCTGCGCAAACCCAAAAGGAGGAAGTGCCGCCGGGAGAGAAAGGTGAGATCACGGCCACCTTCAACATTGGCGAACGCACCGGCACACAGGTGAAAACTGTGACGGTGGAAACCGACGATCCGGCAAATGTCACCACCGTGCTCACCCTGAAGGCCGTAATCCCAACGCAACTCGAGATCACTCCAACGTTTGTGTTTTGGGGACAAGGTGAAGCGCCAAAGCCAAAGACAATCGTTGTTCGCGCAGCCAAGGACTTTCCAGTGAAACATTTGAAGGTCACGTCATCGAGCCCGGATTTTCAAGCGAGGGTTGAAGAGACGGGTGACGGCCAGTTCAAAATCGACGTTCAACCCCAGGAAACAACCCGATCCATTGCTTCGACTTTGACGATTCAACCGGAAGGTTCGCCGAGAATATTTTATGCCACTGCGCGCATTACCACTGCCCCTGCTGCTCCGACTGCTCCGACTCCTCCGGCTGGTCAAACACATTGAAATTTTCACTGGCCTGCCAGGCGCTCATTCTTGCAGCGTTTTCGCTTCTTCCCGGTGTGGGACAGGCGATTTATTTTCGCGACAAGGTCTCCTGGCAATCACCAATCCCGCCTTCGGAACTGGTGAGCGTCGATCAGGCGCGTGCCTGGGGTGATGGCGCAATTTGGGTGGATGCTCGCCCGAGTGAGGACTTCGCGCGCGACCACGTTCCCGGGGCGATATCGTTGAATGAAGATCAGTGGAACGAGTTGTTGCCGCAGTTTTTAGCCGTGTGGTCTCCGGGGAAGAAGGTCATTGCTTATTGCAGTGCGCAAAGTTGCGATCTCGCCCGTGACGTCGCCGAACGGCTGCGCAAAGAAGCGCAGCTTCCTGATGTATTCGTGCTCGAAGGGGGATGGGAAGCCTGGCTTAAGAAGAAGCGTTAAAACGTTGAATCGTTATATCGTTATATCGGTCCCATCTGTCTTATTGGTCTCAACCACCTTTTGGGCAATCTTCTGGCCGGTATTTTCCGCGATCTTGGCTGCAATAGCCGTAATCGCAATCATAGCGGGCAGGAGGCTCACCCTCTGGCGCATCGTCGATCTTATCATTGCTGCTGTTTTCATTTATGCCGGCGCGATTAAGGCCCTCGATCCGGTCCAGTTCGCTCACGACATCGACAATTACAAAATCCTGCCGTGGACCGTCGGTGTAGGGCTAGCGTTTTATTTGCCGTGGCTGGAAATTTTCTGCGGTCTGGCGCTAATCCTGCGCCGTCTTTATCTCGGTGGATTATCGATCTTAACCGCGCTCATCGCGGTGTTCCTCGGCGCCACAATTGCGGCGAAATTCCGCGGTCTCGACATAACCTGTGGCTGTTTCGGCCATGCTAGCCAACACTGGAACTTCTCGGTTCATCTCGCGCTCGATCTTCTCTTGCTTGTGGCGCTGATTTTTCTACTCCTTCGCTCAGGGCGAGATTTTCGTTCGGCATGGCAAATCCTCAATGATCAGGAAACTTAAATCCGGCGGCTATCGATTGTATTCGCGGAAGAAGAATCCGAAGACTGGGAAGCGAAGGAATCTCAGCACCTTTAGGACGAAAGCTGCGGCCAAGAAACACGAAAGAGCCGTGCAGTACTTTAAGCGGCATTGACTCGTTTGGCTGCAGGTATTAAACAAGCAACAGGAGGAGTTCAATCATGATACACATGCTGATTCGTTCCAAAGTCGCTGACTTCGCCAAATGGAAGCCGGTCTACGACGCGCACGCTCCGGCGCGGCAAAACGCAGGGCTAAAAGAGGAACATCTTTTACGCAGCATCGACAACCCGAATGAAGTGATCGTGCTCTTTTCGGCGGAAGATCTCGATAAAGCGAAAGCGTTCGCCGCGTCGGACGATTTACGCCAGGCGATGCAGAGAGCGGGAGTGAGCGACAAACCAGACGTTTATTTTCTCGAGTAGCGGCCCCAAACTGGCGGTTCCAGTCAATTTTGAGACCAGATGAAGGCTGTAAGTCCTTTGTTGTGCGCGCACCAAAGGGCGACTGACGGCCATTTGCTAGTAAAAAATTGTGCTGGAAATACGCGCAGCAACGGAAGCGGATCACGACGCGATTTGGGATATTTTTCATGTGATCGTCGCCAGTGGCGACACTTACGCGTTTGAGCCGGAGATGTCGCGCCAAGAGGCGCTGGCGTATTGGTTCCCATCCGATACGCGAACCTACCTTGCAGAAAACGATGGCCGCGTAGTCGGCACTTACATTCTAAAGCCGAATCAAGCCGGAGCCGGTTCGCACGTTGCGAATGCCGCCTTCATGGTTACCCCTGACGCGCGCGGACTTCAAGTAGGCCGAAATATGGGCGAGCATTGTCTGGGCGAGGCGCGGCGACTTGGGTTTCGCGCGATGCAATTCAATTTCGTTGTCTCGACGAACACCGCCGCGATCCATCTTTGGCACCAACTTGGTTTCAAGATCGCCGGCACTCTGCCTGGCGCATTTCGGCATCCCGAAAAAGGATATGTCGATGTTTACCTTATGTATCGTTCGCTGGTTGAGAAATAGAAGTTGCCGCACCTCCACGACGCGCGCACGGCGCTATGCCTACAAAGGATCTGCTCTAAACAAGCATTGCCAAAGAGCTGATTTCCTGGTGAACCTAAGTGTGAAATGCAGACGGTGATTCAAGTTATCACCAGCGGACGCGGATCTTTGCGCAACAAGATCATGAGCGATCCGCAGCTCGAACGGAAATTCAAGCTTGTGCCGACGGAGCACCAGAGACCGGGGCGCCCACATGGCTGGGCAAAAATTCATAGTGCGCGCGAAGCGCATGGCGTGATCAATTTGGAATGGCACGGGCGCACCGGTGTGCTCATCTGCCGTGTGGTCACCAAATTTGGCAACAAGCCTAACTCGATTATTGGCGATTTTATCGATTACCTTCTTGCTCGTCATCAAGGCCGCATCCTCGCCATCCACATCATGCGGCGGTGAGTTCGGGCGTTATTGAAAATTAAGACGAAAGGTAACGGCGTACGAGAGCATCGTTTCTGAAATCTTGCTCTTAGTTGTACGGTCGGGCCCAAGGGAGGCAAAGCGAACATGAACCTCATTGTCGTTGTGGTGATCGGCGGATTAATCGGTGCACTCGACGGTGTTGGAATCTTCTTTGCACCAGGCGAACCCTTCAAGACCGAAATCTTTTTTGCGGCGATCTTGAAGGGAATTCTCGTGAGTCTTCTAACCGGGAGGTCATTAACGAGCAACAGCGGCTGGTGGCAAGGGGCTGGATACGGGTTGTTCTACGGTTTTGCATTTGCCCTGGTTATTTTTCTGGCGAAAGGCGGATTCAAATCGAAGGATGCTCCGTACGTTGTGCCCTCAGGTGCGATTCTTGGTTTAATTACAGGTCTGTTGCTTGTTAGGTTCGCGTTTCTGAGATTGTGACTGCGAACCTCATCAAAGCCTCGTTCTCGCCATTCGCGTCAGGCGGCGATAATTGCCGAAAATGACAGCAGGACGCGCAGCGCTCGGATTCCGCGTGAAATCGGGCTGGGCTATTTCGATTCTCATCGGCGGCTCCGCTCGCTCGCCGCACTTGCGCGAGAGCGACGCGATCAATCTTTCGGATCCGCGAAATCCAGAAATGCGGCAACCTTATCACGCAGCGATGGGAATGTTGGAGACCGATACAACCAAATTGAAGCGCCGTATGCAAAGTGTGCGCCAGGCTACGGAAAAATCCGTTGTCGATCTTCTCAATCGGTGCACCCACAATGGCTACGCGATTCGTCGTGCCGCGCTCGTGGTTGGAAGCGTGATTGATCCCGAGTCTATTGCCAATCCGCACATTCGCGCTCATGCCTTGGAGGGACGCTTGTTTCGGACCACGCTCGAAACCACTCTACAATCGTGTGGAGTTCAGTGCGCGATTTTCATCGAGCGTGATACGTACGCAGCCGCGTCGAAACTCCTCGGCCAATCACACACTCAAATACAGCGAACGCTCGTCCATCTCGGCCGTTCCGTGAACGGGCCATGGCGCGCGGATCAAAAACTGGCAGCATTGGCTGCTTGGATATCGCTGTAGCACTTCTCTCCGAGCGACGCACTAATTGGATTTGGCGGCGTAATACACCCAACTGGGAAACGGACTGCGATTATGATTCACGACAGATTCGGACTGAAACATGCAAGATCGACATCGAGGCGAGCTGCCCTTCAACCGCAGAATTTTTCTCAAGAGCGGCATTATCTTTGGCGGAGCTGCATTAGCGGGCGTCGGGCTGCTGCATGGCGCCGAGGCAGAAAAGAAAGGAGACGAACAAGAAGCCGAGGTTGGTCCGCCAGAAGATTTGATGCGGGAGCACGGCGTGCTAAAACGCGTGCTTTTGATTTACAGCGAAGCGTTGCGCCGCCTCGATGCGAAAGAGGATCTTCCGCCCGAAGCTTTGGCTGACGCTGCGGGAATTATTCGCCATTTTGTCGAGGATTATCATGAGAAGCTCGAAGAAGATTTTCTCTTTCCGCGCTTCGAAAAAGCGAATCGGCTCGTCGACTTGGTAAAAGTGCTTCGCACGCAACACCAGGCCGGGCGCGGGGTCACGGATCTCACCCTGCGATTCGCGAATCTGCAATCGCTCAGGAATGAATCCGAGCGGGCGCAGCTCATTGCTTCCATGCAGCAGTTCATCCGCATGTACAATCCGCATGAAGCCCGCGAGGACACTGTTCTTTTTCCTGCTTTTCGAAAGATCGTTTCGCCGCATGAATTCGATTCTCTCGGCGAAGATTTCGAGAAGAAAGAAGACGAGCTCTTCGGCGAAGACGGATTTGAAAAGATGGTGGACAAGGTAGCTGGAATCGAGAAGCGATTCGGGATTTACGACCTCGCCCAATTTACGCCGAAGATCTAGAGTATCATGCGCCGCCTTTTCCTTACGAATGCACCTGGCGCGACCTTTCTCGTGCGAATTTTGGTCGGCAGCGTTTTCCTGTCCGAAGGCATTCAGAAATTTCTTTTTCCGGCGGAACTTGGGGCCGGGCGTTTTGCCAAGATCGGCATTCCTGCTCCGGACATAATAGGCCCGTTTGTGGGCGGATGCGAAGTGGTTTGCGGCGCGCTCCTGATAATCGGATTGCTCACCCGCCTCGCAGCCATTGTGTTGCTCATCGACATTAGCGTGGCAATCCTCTCGACAAAAATTCCGGTGCTTCTCGGGCACGGCTTCTCGGGCTTCTCGCTTCCGAAATTGCCGCACTATGGTTTCTGGAGCATGATGCATGAAGCGCGCACGGATTTTTCCATGTGGCTTGGACTTCTTTTTTTGCTCCTCGTCGGTGCCGGAAGAAAGTGGTCACTCGATGCATCCATTGCGCCGAGAGGCGGCGCGTAACTTATCTGCGCGCCATCATCAAAAGCTGGCGCGGCTGCTGCTTTGCCCCGGGGCGCAGCGCGATACTAATCCAGATCGGCAGGCGGCCTGAGAGAGCGCGAATATTGCGCATCAAAGGCGCGCAACGCCGCCTGGACAGTGTCGCCGAAGCCAGCGATGCCCTCTTCAATAGCTGGACCGAGTAATGCGATAACGGTGCGGCCACGAATCGACAGCCGAGGACGACGTGTCGCCGCGGGGCTCCGGGGGTGCGCTGTGCAATAGCGCTCCATTTCTTCCATCGCCGCCAACGTTTGCTCGACAGCGTGCTGCCCGTTCCAAATTGCTGTGGCGTTTCTCATTTAACAGTCAAAACGTGCCACCCGGCGGGACTGGATGTGCCTTTTTTCGACAAACGCGCATTTGCGCAACGGATTAGCGGCGCGTTCGTTACGAATAGGACAAGACTGAGAAGACCGTGGGCGACAATCCTGTCGATTTTCAGAGTCAGAACAAAACAAAAAAATCCGGAGCCTACGGGGCTCGAACCCGCAACCTCCGCCGTGACAGGGCGGCGCTCTAACCAATTGAGCTAAGGCTCCTCGCGAATTCAGAGTGTAAAGGCGGCTGTCTTCTGCCGCAAGCAACGTGACGTTGCGTCCAGCATCTGCGCGTGAGGGATTCCGAAAGGATTCGGGAGCAAGCACGCGGCGTTATAGCTGGACGTGCGAAGAGCAGCTCCTTCCATTTTCTTTGCAACACAAGATCGACATGATGGTTGAACGTTTTGTATGTGGGTGGCGTCGAAGATTGCGGAATGTGCCTGACAACGCTATAGTAAAACTTGGTTCGGCGGATTGACCCAAACCATAAATGAGCGACGAGCGCAGCGAAGGGTTTCAGGGCGGGGAAGGGGACTCGGGTCCGGTTAATCTCCTCGATTTATTTGATCGTGTGATTGCGTCGTTGCCTCCGGGCGATCCAGTTCGGCAGGAACTGGTCTATCTGCGTCCCGAGATTTCCAATCGAGAAGAAATGATCCTCGAAGCGCGCCGGATGATTGAGAACCTCGAGGAAGTCGTTAAGAAAGTGACTTCCCCTGCGAACCGGATTGGCACGTTTCTCGACGCCACCTCGCACGATACGGCGCACATCGTGGTAGGAGGCGCCGATTATTATTGCAATGTCGATCCGCGCATCTCGCTTGCAAAATTGAAAAAGGGAACGCGCGTCCTGGTCAACGAAGCGTTCGTCATTGTTGGCGATCTCGGATTCGAAACGGCGGGCCCGGTGACAAAAATCACGGAAATCCTTGGCAAGGATCGGTTGCGCGTCGGCTCCGAACATGGATTGCAATCGATGGTGCTGCAGCGCTCTGCGGATCTTGCCCACTCGACCTTGAAATCGGGCGACGAGGTCCGAGTTGACTCAAACTACCTGATGGCGCTTGAAATGCTCTCGAGCACGAAATCGCACGAACATTACCTCGACGATGTCCCGGAACTGCCGTGGGAGAAAGTCGGCGGGCAGGAGGCGGCCCTCCAGGCTATCAAGGACGCGATCGAGCTTCCGTTATTGCATGTCGATCTTTTCAAAAAGTTTCAGCACGCCACACCGAAAGGTTTTCTGCTCTACGGCCCGCCTGGTTGCGGCAAGACACTCATCGGCAAAGCGACGGCCTTCAATTTAACGAAGCAGCTTCGAGAAAAGACAGGCGTGGAAATGCAGGAATATTTCATGCACGTCAAAGGCCCGGAGATTTTGAATATGTGGGTGGGCGAATCGGAAAGGATGGTGCGCGAAATCTTTGCCACCGCTCGGGAAAAACGTGGCGAAGATTTCATGCCGTTCCTTTTTATCGACGAGGCCGAGTCGATTCTCGGCACTCGCCGCGCCTCGCGTTACTCGAACATCCTTTCCACGTTGGTCCCGATGTTTTGCTCGGAAATGGATGGGATCGATTCACTCAACGACGTGGTGATCATCCTAGCTTCCAATCGTGCCGACCTGATTGACCCAGCCATTTTGCGTCCTGGCCGGATCGATCGAAAAATCAAAGTGGATCGCCCGGACAGGCAGGGAGCGCGCGAAATTTACCGCATCTATCTTACCGACGACCTCCCTTACGATGGTATCCTGGCGAAGGAAGTCGATGGAATCGGCGCGTCGATTGAGCGTTTGATTGAACGGTTCGTCGACTGGCAATTTGCACGACGCGATGAAAACAAGTTTCTCGAGGTCACGCTGCGCAGCGGGCGCAAAGAAACTCTTTACCGCAGCGATCTCATCAGCGGCGCGATCATTGCCTCGATCGTGGAGCGCGCGAAAGCGATGGCGATTAAACGGGCCATTGCCACTCAACAGGAGGAAGGAATTCGGGAAACCGACTTGCAGCTCGCGTTCAATGCCGAGTATGTGGAGAACGACATTTTCCCGACCACTGACATCACCGAAGACTGGCTCAAGCTAATCGATTACGATCCAGAAAACGTGGTCAAAATTGCACCTGTGAGGCCGCTCTCCGATTCACGATCGCGCACAACATCTGCAGTGATCTGATGTCTCTGCGACTTCAGGGGAAGCTGTTAGCTTCCTGCTCATATGGCTGAACCGCCTCGGCTGTCGGAAATTCAGTTACCTTGCATGAAAGCCGATTGTTTACTTTTGACCTTGTGTGAAAGACCGGCGGTAGGTGTTGGCCAGCATGAAAGTATTTGAAGCCATTAACGCAACTATCGCAGACCTCCGAATGTGGCGCGTCCTCGCCGGTGTTATCATGCCTGATCACACACGCTGGATCGTTTCGCCGGCCGAAGAGCGCGGACTTTCAGTCGGTGATTTTGCGACAGGTTTCAAACGGTCGCTACGGAAAACGCGGGATTCGCAGTCTTGGGAATGGCAACGCAGATGCTTTGATCGTCTTTTACGCTCCGATGAGAACCTTCACAGTGAGTGGATTTACGTGCAGGACAATCCCGTGCGTCAGGGACTGGTCCAAAAACGCGAAGATTGGCCGTGTTACGTAGATTTCATTAATTGCAAGGGAAGCTCTCAGCTTCCCCTACAGACAGACCCTGGAAAAAAATGAAACGCGTCTTTGGTCTTGAGACCGAGTACGGCATCACCGTGAGCGGCGCGGACATGGTCGATGTTGTTGCCGAATCGATCGAGTTGGTGCGGCGTTACACCGAGCACGGCGCGCTCATGAAATGGGATTATGAGTTGGAAGATCCACACCTCGACGCACGCGGCTTTCGTGCTCGCGAATTACTTCAGGACACCGACGAATCGGCTTACTACGAGATCGATAAGAACCGCCCGCTTAGCTTCGAGGAAATAAAAAGCGACCTCGTTCTTTCGAACGGCGCCCGTTTTTACAACGACCATGCGCATCCGGAATATTCCACTCCGGAATGCACGACCCTCCGGCAAATTGTCGCGCAGGAAAAGGCCGGCGAACGCATTCTCGCCGAGTGCGCACGACGCCGAAATCAAAAGTTGCCGCCCGGCCAGGAGGTTCGTCTTTACAAAAACAACACCGACTTTGTCGGGCACAGTTACGGTTGTCACGACAATTACCTAATGAGTCGCGAGATCGCATGGGACGCGATTGTCGCCGGAATACTGCCGTTTCTCATTACTCGCCAGATTTTCGCGGGCGCTGGCAAGATGGGCATTGAAGGGGAGGGCGCACGGGGCGATCCTGGGATCTTTCAAATCTCACAACGCGCGGATTTTTTTTGGGTGCTGGTTAGCATTGATACAATGAATCGCCGCCCTCTGATCAATACGCGCGATGAACCCCATGTGGACGCGAGCCGCTATCGGCGGTTTCACGTTATACTCGGCGACTCGAACATGAGCGAATGGGCCACGGCCATGAAAATTGGCACCACGTCGCTTATTCTCGATATGATTGAGCGCGGACAGGCGCCGCAACTTGAGATCGCGCAGCCGATTGACGCAAACAAATCAATCAGCCGCGATCAAACTTACGATTGGATCATCGAACTGAAAGATGGCCGGAAAATCTCTGCGATCGATGTCCAACGGATTTATTTGCGGGCCGCGAGCAAGATCGACAACGGCGTGTCCGAAGATGGGCAATGGGTTCTGCGCGAATGGGAAAATGTTCTCGACGATCTTGAGCGCGATGTGATGTCAACGCGCGATCGCGTCGATTGGGCGGCGAAGAAGTTCTTGCTGAACGCGTTGCAGGAAGAAGAAAAACTTTCGTGGAACGACCCGTGGCTGCAATCAATCGATCTCGAATATCACAATGTCGATCTTGAGCGCGGCTTGTATTATGAGCTTGTGCGCCAGGGTTCCGCCCGCCGCGTCGTGGCCGAAGGTGATATCAAAACCTCGATCTTCAATCCGCCCGAAACCACGCGCGCCTTTTTCCGCGGCCGCGCCGTGGCGCGTTTCAACGACGAAATTTCCTCGATCCAGTGGGACGAAATCGTTTTCACAAACGGATGGCAGTCGCGTCGCGTCGCGCTACCCGAAGCAGCAATGAACGGGCGGCTCGATGCGCTCAATCACGCCGCGCGCAACGGCAAAGACTTCACCGAATTCATCAACGCGATCGACGCGATCGGCGAGTAGCAGATGCGTTGCACCGGGTCGGAACGCAGACGAGACGCCCAGCGGTCGCACAGGCTGCAAGCCTGTGTTCCGCACTCTGCTGTTATTTCATTCCCACTCGATCGTGCTCGGCGGTTTGCTCGAAATGTCATAACAGATGCGGTTGACGCCTTTGACTTCGTTACTGATTCGAGCGGAGATGCGCGCCAGTAACTCGTAGGGGAGGCGCACCCAATCGGCGGTCATGCCGTCCTGGCTTTCGACGATTCGAAGCACAACGGTGTTTTCGTACGTTCGTTGATCGCCCATGACGCCCACCGATTGGACGGGCAGCAAAACAGCAAACGATTGCCAGACTTTGTAATACCAATCGGAGGCTTCCATTTCACTTTGCACAATCGTGTCGGCTTCGCGCAAGATGGATAACCGCTCGGGCGTGACCTCACCGAGAATGCGAACGGCGAGACCCGGGCCCGGAAAAGGCTGGCGATAGACGATTTCCTTAGGCAAGCCGAGCTGCAATCCGGCCTGGCGCACTTCGTCTTTGAACAATTGGCGCACCGGCTCGACGAGTTCGAAGTGCATTTTCTCTGGCAATCCGCCGACGTTGTGATGACTCTTGATCACCTGCGCAGGATTGCCCTCGATCGACACGCTTTCAATCACATCAGGATAGAGAGTGCCTTGTGCGAGAAACTTGTAACCGCGGTGTTTGCGCGCCCCGTTCTTGCGATCTTCCTCGAGCAATTCCTCGGTCGCGTGCTGAAAGACTTTGATGAATTCATTGCCGATACGCTTCCGTTTGGTTTCGGGATCGGTCACCCCTTTGAGCAGCGCGAGAAAGCGTTTGCTCGCATCCACGTATTTCAAACGCACGTGGAAATTTTCGCCGAAAACACGCTGCACGATTTCTTCTTCGCGCGAGCGCAACAGTCCATTGTTCACGAAAATACAGGTAAGTTGGTCGCCGATTGCTTTGTGCAAGAGCGCGGCAGTGACTGAAGAATCAACGCCACCGCTCAAACCGAGCACGACCTTTTGATCGCCGACCTGTTTCCTGATGCGCGCGCAAGCCTCTTCGATAAAGGAACCCATCGTCCAGTCCATCGCGCAGTGGCAGATGTGATATACAAAATTCTGCAGAATCTCTTTGCCGCGTGGCGTGTGCGCGACTTCCGGATGGAATTGCAGTCCGTAGAGTTTGCGCTCGGGATTTTCGATCGCGGCGAAATCTGAATTTTCCGTGCGGGCCGCGGTGCGGAAGCCAGCGGGCAGCGTTGTCACCTTGTCACCGTGACTGCTCCAAATGTCGATCTGTTCTCCGAGTCCCTCAAATAATTGCGAGCTGTTGGTGATGCGCAGCATGCCTGGGCCGTATTCACGGCGCGCGCTGAACTCCACCTCTCCCCCCAGATGATCCGCCATTAGCTGCATCCCGTAGCAAATGCCGAGCACCGGAATTCCGAGAGAAAAGATTTCTGGATTAAGGTGTGGTGCGCCCTTGTCGTAAACGCTGGCTGGCCCGCCGGAAAGGATCAGGCCGTTCGGTTTCAGTCTTGCCACTTCAGCAGCCGGTGTGTCGAAGGGCACAATCTCCGAATACACCTGGCAGTCGCGGATGCGTCGCGCGATGACCTGTGTGTACTGCGAACCGAAATCGAGGATAAGAATTCTTGAGTGCGCTGATGAGGCCACTGTCTTCACGCGCTACGGATGAGTTTGCGGCACACTATGCTGGCCCGCCGGATCGTCGGACGGCCGTTCGATTGGGCCAAGCGTTCCCTGTCCGGTCGCGCCGCGTTCAAGCTGCCCTTGCACTTCTTGCGTGGTCAGTTGTTCAACCGGATCAGCGCAGCCGCCCGCGATCAGCCATGCAATCGTGAGCAAAACCGCCATGCGCTTCATCCGCATATTTTAGAGAGCGAACGCGGTATTGCAATTGCAGATTGCGGAAACGAAACCACTGAAATGTTAAAAAAGTTAAATTGTTGAAACGGCAGACGCTTTCCCATTGTAATTTTTTTAACAGTTTAACCTTTTAACCTCTGCCTGCCATGATCGATCCGGAACTCTTGCTGCAAGGCTATCGGCTTGGTGTTTTTCCGATGGCGATGGAGGATGGCGCAATCGAATGGTTCTCACCCGATCCGCGTGCGATCCTGCCGCTGGAGGATTTTCACGTGCCGCATGCGCTTCGGCGTCTCCTGCGCAAGAAAGTTTTCGAAACCAAGATCGACAATCGCTTCTCGAAGGTGATCGAGGCCTGCGCGGCGCGTGACGACACCTGGATCAATCGCGAGATCATCGAGAGTTATACGCGTTTGCATGAGCTTGGTTGTGCCCATTCGGTCGAAGCATGGGCCAGCGGCAAGCTCGCTGGCGGACTTTACGGCGTCGTGATCGGCGGCGCCTTTTTTGGCGAATCGATGTTTCATCGTGTGACCGATGCATCGAAGATCGCATTGGTGGCATTGGTCGAACATTTGCGCAGTCGAAAATTCGCGTTGCTCGATACGCAATGGCTTACGCCGCATCTGCAACAATTCGGCGGCGTCGAGATTTCACGGAATCATTATCTGCGTCTCTTACGTAGAGCAGTCGAATTGCCGCGAAAATTCTCAGCGGACTGATGTTTGATTTTCTTGGTGCGATTTCACCAGCGCGGGCCAAAAGTTCGGACGGCATTGTAAACGATGCCTTGCCGGAGGTTCGATGCACCGACTGCTGCCATTGCTTCATGCAGGACACGATCGGCTGTTTCGCGGTTCACCCGTTTTTGTGGCAGCTGCTGCGCGCTGAGGTCGCCCTTTTGCTTGTAAATGTAATCGTGGACGACGCTCGGATAGGAAATGTCGTAATCATCTGGCGAGAGCCACCACCAGACCGTTCGCGGGATGGATCCCAAGTCAGTCAGGAAATCCTTTGGTATCTCGATAATCCCGCCGAGGAGCGTGCTTCGATATTGCAACGGCGTAATGAGTTCAAAATAGGGGCAGTTGGCGTTTCCGGTCTTGGCGATGGCCTCTTGGCGGCTCAGGCAGCAGAGATTCAGTTCACTCAGGAATTGATCGCTCATGCAAGCGAGCGTGAGACGATTCTGGTTGCTGCGCAAGACGATTAATAGAGGCAACGGAACAGAATCCTTGCTTCGTTGTTGCTCAGCCGCGCGAATTTTGCATAGTGAACGCCCGGCTTTCGCCTGCGATTGTCGATCTTACGGCTGGGTAGCTCAGTTGGCAGAGCAGTGGACTGAAAATCCACGTGTCGGCGGTTCGATTCCGCCCCCAGCCATATCTTATAAGATTGTGCCGTGGAACGGTTTATCCGTAGAGATTGTGTCTGTTTCTTGCATCAACCGGTCTTCCCGGAAATGAAAGAATATACCGGTTTACGGAGGGCAGAGTGTCATGCAGTGTCATGCAATAGGCCTTTCCCGCGCCGGAAACCGGCCTAGAAACGCGCGTTTGAGGCTCGGAGCGGGTCAAGACAGCGGGCTGAGGGACTCCGGGCGTTTTAGGGGCCTCCCGCGCAACAACTTGTTCACCGTCACCGAACGCGCTGGCGCAGAAGCGAAAAAATTGCTCATTCTTCGCTAGTCGCAATTTCTTCTTCTAAGTGTTTAACGAACAAATTAACGAGATGAGTAGCAAGTTCCTCGGTTCCGTACGCCTCCGACGTGTCTGTGCTCACCCAGAC
>WNEZ01007855.1_pt1 | contig 14397 bp, 7 predicted proteins | sample 5400521 | NCBI WGS metagenome assembly WNEZ01 (sample SAMN13153339, study PRJNA577476) | soil metagenome | isolation source: 120 cm saprolite under Douglas fir tree site 2 hole 1 replicate 1 | place: USA:California | collected 2015-04-18
AAGAATCCGGCGAACATTTTGTTTTCGGGCGCTGGCGAGCAAGGTTTTGAACGCGCGCGCCGAACGCAACTCGACATCGACATATTTGGCGTGAGGAAGAAAACGCAGGAGCAACTCGTGGCGCTCCTTCCGGGAGAGATTATTGGCGCCGCCTTCCCGCGGATCGCGCGCGGTGATGATAACTGGCGACGACTCGCCACGGCGAGTCTGTCCTTTGGCGGACAAGATCGACATCTTGCGCTCGAGTTGATCGACCATGCCATAAAGGCAATCGAGGCGAAGTTCGAAAAGATCCGGTGGCTGACGCATGGCAATGGCGAACCGGAGATCGCGCGGCGAAGTGATGACACCTACGATTTGCGGCGTCATTTTCTTGACCGGTTGGCGTGTTGTCATTGTGAGCGGTGCCCTCGAAGGCGACTCGTGCGGCAATGAGAGCTGCTGAAGCGTACTATATTATAGAGGGCGCAATTTTCTCGTCGAGCGAACCGTCAATCGTGCGGTGCGTAGCGTGCCAGCATCCGCTCGACGTATTTGGCCAGAATGTCGAACTCGATGTTCACCAAGTCGCCTGCTCCGATATTGTCGATGTTGGTGTGGCGTTTGGTGTGCGGAATGATCCAAACGGCAAAGCTCTTTGCCAGGAGCTCAGCGATGGTGAGACTGATGCCGTTGATCGCGACCGAGCCTTTGTAAGCCGCGTAATGCGCGAAGTCGGCCGGCAAGTCCACTTCGAGACGGGAATCTCCGCCGGCCCGCTCAAATGAAATCACCTTCGTGCTGCAATCGATGTGACCTTGCACGAAATGGCCGCCCAACGGCGCGCCGGCCGCGAGCGCGCGCTCGAGATTTACCGGACTATCGCGTCGAAGTTGTTTCAAGTTGGTGCGGTCAAGCGTTTCCTCGAGCAAATCGAACGTAATTTGCTCGGCACGTTGCGCGCTCACCGTTAAGCAACAACCATTCACCGCCACGCTGTCGCCGACAGTAACCGCGCCGGCGAGTCGCGGGGCACTCACCTCCAATTGAGTGCCGCGGTCGCTCATGCGGATCCAAAGGACGCGACCCACTTCTTCGATTAAACCGGTAAACACGCCGTTACCTTTAGTGCCGGAAATTGAACCAGCCAACAAGATAGAGAACGGGTAACAGCACCGGCAGCGCCACCTTAAAACTGAAGCCGAAAAAACTTGGGGTGGGGAGTCCTTCGTTCATCCAAAAAATGAGCATGGCTTGGCACGGCAAGATCGACAACTTGTTTGCGCGCGCCTCGGGTCGAACTTAATTCCCTTCCGAAAATTGTGCGCGCCCAACTGATTTTGAGATTCGCGATTGCCGCCGCGCTCGTCGCAATCACGTTTGCGGTTTTTGCGCAAACGCTCGGCCACGGCTTAGTCAATTACGACGACCCGGTTTACGTCAGCGAGAATCCACACATTCAGGCTGGACTAAACTGGCGCAGTCTCTTCTGGGCGTTTACTCACGTCCATTCTCACAACTGGCATCCTCTGACGACGATGTCGCACATGCTGGACTGCCAGCTTTTCGGCTTCAAACCCGGTGCGCATCATTTTGTAAATGTTCTGCTCCACACCGCGAGCGCGGTCCTGCTTTTTCTTCTCCTCGAACAAGCCACGCGCAGTCCGAACCGGACTGGCATTATCTGGAGGAGCGCATTCGTGGCTGCGGTTTTTGCAGTTCATCCGCTCCACGTCGAATCCGTGGCCTGGGTCTCGGAACGCAAGGACGTTTTGAGCGGTTTCTTCTTTATGCTGACGCTGCTCTCCTATTTTCACTACACGCGAGAACCGAAGGTCAGCCGCTACCTGATAATGTCGATCTTGTTCGCCTGTGGTTTGATGTCGAAACCGATGCTGGTGACGCTGCCGGCTGTTCTTTTGTTGCTCGATTATTGGCCACTGAATCGATTTGAGCAATCGAGCGCTTTAAAACTCGTTCTCGAGAAAATTCCGCTGTTTATTTTATCGATCGGCTCAGCGGTCGCGACGCTGATCGCGCAGCGCGGCGGGATCGTTCAGATTGGGCACCTGCCGCTGACATGGCGAGCGGCGAATGCAGCGTCGGTTTATCTCATTTATGTCTGGCAAATGATCTGGCCCGCGAATCTTGCGACGATTTATCCGCATCCCGGCCGATTGCCGGTTTGGGAAACAGCGTGCGCGGTCGCGCTGCTCGTTCTGATTACTGGCGGAGCTTTCCTTCTGCGAAAAGGTCAGCCTTATTTTATCATCGGCTGGCTCTGGTACTTGATCATGCTGTTGCCGGTGATCGGGTTGATCCAGGTTGGGAGCCAGGCGCATGCTGATCGTTACACTTACTTGTCGCAGATCGGGCTCTGCATCGCGGCGACTTGGGGAATTGCCGATCTTTCTCGTTCGTTTCGTTATCGTCGCGAAATTTTGACCGTCGCCGCGCCGATGATCGTGGCCGTTTTGGCGTGGCGCGCCTGGATTCAAACTGCATACTGGCACGACACTGAGCGACTCTGGAATCGAACGTTCGCCGTCACGAAGCGGAACGACATTGCTCATTTCGCCATGGGCGAATTTTTGCTTAAGGCCCACCGCTTGGATGAAGCCATCACTCAATTCCAGATTGTTCTGGCCGGTCATCCCTACGAGCCGGATGCGAATTTCCAAATCGGTTGTGCTTTCATGGAAAAGGGGGAGCTCGATTTAGCCATCCGGCATTTTGGAAGGACGCTCAAGATTCAGCCCGAGAATTCAGAGGCCGAAACAAATCTCGGGAATGTTCTCCTAAAATCCGAACGTATGGAGGAAGCGGTTGAACATTATCAGAACGTCGTTCGACGTGAACCGTCGAGTGCGCTCGCGCATTACAACCTAGCGGTCGGACTCCATCGCTTGGGACAGCTGCCGGAAGCGATCACCCATTATAAGAAAGCGCTTGCGATCGAGCCGAATTATCCGGACGCAGAATATTTTTTAGGCGAGGCGCTGTTGCAAAACGGCCAGCCGGACGAAGCGAAGATCCATCTGGAAAAACATTGAGCTTCAATTGAATTGCCAATGGTGAGGATCAAACAATCGCGCTCGTCGTTGTTCGGCGTCAGCATTTTTTTGGCAGCGATCACGTGGGCGGTCTTCGGTCAAACATTCCATCATCAATTCATTAATTATGATGACCCGCTTTACGTGCTCGATAACGCGCCGGTGCGCGCGGGCTTGACCTGGCGCGGGATCGGATGGGCGTTCACGCATGTTCATTCCCAGAACTGGCATCCGCTCACGACGATCTCGCACATGCTCGATTGCCAATTGTTCGGTGTGAATCCCGGCGCCCACCACTTGGTGAATGTGTTTTTCCACGGCATCGCGGCGGTGCTCCTTTTTGTTTTGCTGCAGCAAATGACGTCGCGCCTCTGGCCGAGCGCGTTCGCCGCCGCGGTTTTTGCAATTCATCCATTGCGAGTCGAATCGGTGGCGTGGATTGCGGAACGCAAAGACGTGCTCAGTGGAATGTTTTTTATGCTGACGCTGGTTGCGTACGCCGCCTACGCGCGCAAGCAAACGCTCGGTCGCTACGTGACGATGTCGATCTTGTTCGCATGCGGTCTCATGTCGAAACCGATGTTAATCACGACGCCAATCGTTTTGCTGCTGCTCGACTATTGGCCGCTCGATCGGTTTGCAAGATCGACAATCAAGAAGCTCGTCGGGGAAAAAATTCCGCTGTTCGCATTGTCGGCGGGTTCAGCGGTCGCGACTTTGTCGGCCCAAAATTTTGCGCTCGGATCGATTCAGTTTCTGCCGCTGAAGTGGCGAATCACGAACGCGATCTTCGCTTACTTTGAATACGTCCGGCAAACGTTTTGGCCGGTCGATCTCATTCCGTTTTATGTCCACGCGGAAAATCGGCTGGAAATGTGGCGGCTTGCGATTGCGGTGATTGTTTTGGTCTCGGTCACGACGATTGCGTTCCTCCGGCGCCGACAAAATCCATACCTGATCGTCGGTTGGTTTTGGTATTTAGTGATGCTGATTCCAGTGATCGGAATTGTGCAGGTCGGTTTGCAAGGCCATGCCGACCGTTACACCTATCTTCCACAAATCGGATTGGACTTCGCGCTGGTTTGGTTGGTTTGGGATTTAACGAAATCATGGCGCGCCCGAAAAATTGTGTTGAGCGTCGCGGGCGCAATAATTGTTGCCGCATTGTCGATCTTGTCCGCGAAACAAACGACGCATTGGCGCGACACCGAAACATTGTGGCGGCACACACTCGCGGTGACTCCGGACAACGATGTCGCACACGCGGGACTTGGCGGAATTTTATTTGTGCGCGGGAAAGTTGACGAATCGATCGAGCATTATGAGCGCGCGCTGCGTCTGCGCGATGGGAACGTAGCGGCGCATTTCGGTTTGGGGCGAGCGCTCGCTGCGAAAGAGAAGACTGACCCCGCGATTTTCCATTTTCAAAAGGCGCTCGCCATTCAGCCGGATTACATCGCGGCGAGCAATGATCTCGGCGTCTTGTTCGCGAGCAAAGGTGAAATTAAGGAAGCGATTGCGGCCTGGCGGCAAAGTTTGTCATTCGATCCGGACAGCGCGGATGCGGCAAACAACATTGCGTGGGTGCGCGCGACTGCAGCCGAGGCCGATTTGCGCGACGGAAAAGAAGCGCTCGAGCTCGCGCAACGCGCATTGCAAATTGGTGGTGAAAATGCAGTCGTCTTGCGAACGCTGGCGGCGGCGCAGGCTGAAAACGGCAAGTTCGCCGAAGCGATCGCGACCTGCGAGCGCGGCCAAGAATTGAGTGAGAGAAACGGCGACAGCGCGATGACCGAAAGTTTACGCGCTTGCATGGAATCGTTTCAGCGTGGCGAAGCGTTGCACCGGACCCAAGTTTCGCATTGAGCTTACTTTGGCTCGCAATCCCCTTGCCCGCGGCTTTCCGCCCCGGAGGCGCGCCGGTTAGAGGGGTAAAAAAACTTTAATTTTTTTCTAGGCAGCGGCCTGGAAATCCGATAGAAGCGCTAAAAACGGCATTCGAACCGGACAATTGGCTCGGTTTGCCCGTTCAAAAAAAAACTAAAAAAAACCTTGTCAGCCTGAAGATTTTTCAATAATCCCTAGCGCACAACTTAACCAAACCCATGGAGAAACCAATGACTAGAAACGTGCTAAAAACGTTGGGAATTCGCGTCGCTCTTGTAGCCGCCGTCGCGTTTCCATTAATCATCGCGACGGGCGCGCGCGCTCAAAATCCAGCCGCTCCACCGCCGACTGGAACAAACGTCGCACCTGCTGGCGGCGCTGCACCGCCAGCCGCTGAAGCGACTGCCGAACGCGTCATCGTGACCGGTTCGAACATTCCGACCGCCGAAGAAGTCGGCCCGAACCCGGTCGACACCTATCGCCGTGATGACATCACGCGGTTGGGTGTGCGCACTCCGACCGACCTGATACTGCGAATTCCGGCATCGACTGGATCGAACACGACTGAAAACAACACCAACGGCGGCGATGGCAGCACGCGTATCAGCCTCCGTGGTATTGATCCGAAAGAAACCCTCGTTTTGCAGGACGGCAGACGTCTTGTCACTGCCGGCGCGGCCTCAGTCGACTTCAACCAGTTCCCGCTTGGTTTGATCGATCACATCGATATCCTGAAAGACGGTGCTTCGCCGGTTTACGGCACCGACGCTGTCGCTGGCGTGGTGAACGTGTTTTTGATTCATCACTTCCGTGGGTTGGAGGTTTACGCCAGCTATGGCAATACGAACCTTGGTTTCGCCAATGACCAGGGTACAGAAACGGGCTACTTGCTTGCAGGTACCGGCGATGACAAAACGAACATCGTCGTTTACGCGGGTATGTATAACGCTGCCGAGATTGCCTCTCGCGACGTCAATATTTCGCACGATCCGGATAAGTCAGGTTGGGGCGGTTTCGATGTCCGCAGCGGTAACTTCCCAGGCCGAGTTACGAATCGCGTATTCAAGGGGCTGGAGCCGCACGATTCGCCTGCCTTTACAACTCTTCTAACGCCGACGCCACACTTTTCGGCGAACCAATTCACCGATACGCAATTTACGGCCCAAAGCTCTCTGCCCCCGGAGCGCCAGTTTTTTAACTTCGCCGATAATACGCCGGATATTGCGGCGACGGATCGCGAATACCTCTATGGTTCTTTCGATCGCGATATTTGCGATAAATACCTGACCATTTTTGCCGACTTCAAATATTTCCGCCAATTTTGGGATGGCGCTCTGGCGCCCACACCGTTCACGCCTGATATTTGGTCGGACATCAACCACCCGGGTGGCATCAGCACCTCTGGTTTCAGCGTGCCTATACAGAATGCGTTCAACCCGTTTACGGTTCCGGACTTCGTCTCACCCGGCGGGTTTACTAACAACACTCCTTTTTTCTCGATACCGAGCGCCGCGCCTGCGGGCACGGGATTTACCACCGGCGTGCGTTACCGTTCATTGGAAGCTGGTTTGCGGACCTTTAAGGTCTACACGAACAACTACGATTTCACTGGCGGTTTGAAGGGCAATCTGGGCGAATTCGCCAATGCCTGGGACCAGCTCAAGACGTGGGAATGGGAGTTCGGCGTTCGTTATAATGAAAGCAATCGTGTCGTCCGCTTCGGCGGTATCGTCAACAACAACGCGTTACGGACTTTTTTGCTCGACACGGATCCGGCGACTGCCTTCAACCCGTTTGGTCTGAACACGAACAGCAAGACTGTGGTTGACCGAGTCTTCGTCACCACCCATGAGATTGAAGACGGGGTGCTCCTGACTGAAGACTTCACTCTACGCGGTGATATGTTTAATCTTCCGGGGGGTGCTGTTCGGTTCGCGATCGGTGGTATCCACGAAGGAGATACCTTTCACGATGAACCCGATCCGTTGACCATTACCGGGCAGACCACTGGCTCGGTTAACGCACAAGCAAGTCGAGGCAGCCGCGACTCGTGGTCGCTCTTCTGGGAAGCACGGGTCCCGGTCACGGGTCCGACTTGGAACTTCCCCGGCGCCTACAGTTTGGAGCTCGGCTATGCCGAGCGCTTCGAGAACTTCAGCGACTTCGGTGAAACCGAACGTCCCAAGTTCGACGTTCGCTGGCAGCCGATCGATCAGTCGCTAACGTTGCGCGCGGCCTACATCGAAGCGTTCCACGCTCCGACATTGTTCGAACTGTTCGGCGGAGAGACGCAATCGTTCCCGGCAATTAGTGACCCGTTGGGTCTCACCGCTGAAAAACAGATCGAACAGCACATTCTTAGCAACAAGACGCTTAAACCGGAAATTGCCTACGAGTACACTTACGGCGGTGTGTTGACGCCTGGCAAATGGTGGAGTCCGCTGCAGGGGCTGACGCTCTCGGCCGATTTTATCCACATCGATATCCGTGAGTTCACTACTGTGCTGGATGCTCAGACGCTGGTGGATTTGACAGCCAAAGGCGTGGAGCCTACTTTCTTTCCGGGGCAGAGCCCCCCCACGACCATTAATTTCGTGACGCGAAACGGGAGTCCCGGAAGTCCAGCCGACCTGACATTGATCAATACGCCGTTTGTGAATACTGGCCGCGAGATCTTGAGTGCGTGGGACTTCGAAGTCGTGGAGATATTCGATACCACCCGCTTTGGCCATGGCGATTGGGGAACGTTTACCGCAACCTGGAACGAAACCTACCTGGCGGACGTCGACATTCAGATTATTCCTGGCGGGCCGCGGACGACTGCCGTTGGCAAGTTTGGAGGCGGTTTCCAAGGCCCAAACGGAGGCGGCTCGTTTACGCACAATCGCTGGTACGCGAGCCTCTTCTACGACGGCCCGTCGGGGTCTTGGATGCAAGGCATCGATATGGGCGCTGTAGTTCACTATATCGGCCAATACTGGGATAATGAGGGGGCCATACCCGAGGTTCATATACTCCCTAATCATCCCGAGCTTACCCACCCTCTGCTCGGCCACCAAAAGGTGCGCGAATGGACTACGGTGGACCTGGTCCTCAACTACACGTTCAACCTGCCACCGCCTGCAGCGCAGACTGAGGTTGCCGGATACGCCAAAGATGGCGGTAAGAACGTGAAGATGAAAGACGGCAAGGAGAAAAACGTGATGCCCGTTTCCACCGCCGAGTATAACCCCTGCGGATGGAGAGCGTGGCTGAATAACACCACGATCACGCTTGGTGTGGATAACGTTGGCGACCTGGAGCCGCCATTCGTAGCCGCTGCGTTCGAAAACGGCTTCGACGAAAGTACCGCGAATCCAAAAGGCCGACTCTGGTTCGTCGGGATCAAGAAACGGTTCTAGTCGCTTCTTAACTCAACAATTCAGCGGCCGGGTTCCGAAAGGAACCCGGCCGTTTGCTTTCCGAGCAAGGGTCATTCACAATCCGCTGCCGCGTACAAATTCTCTTATGCCTCAACGGACTCGACTGGTTGCTCTGCTGCTTTTCGGCTCCGGATTTTGTGCGCTCATCTACCAAACGACCTGGCTCCGTGAATTCCGCTTGATTTTTGGCGCCTCGACGGCCGCGACCGCGGCAGTAGTCGGTGTGTTTATGGCGGGCCTTGGATTTGGCGGTATTCTGCTCGGACGGCGCTCAGAAACCGTGCCTCAACCACTCGGCTTTTATGCCAAGCTAGAATTGCTAATTGCTGCGAGCGCCGCGTGCTCGCCGGTTCTTGTCGTTGCGGTGAGACACGTTTACATCCTTATTGGAGGAACCGACACGTTGGGGATTTTCCTTGGTACTGTGGTGCGTCTCCTGTTTGCCGCATTGATTCTAGGAACTCCAACATTCCTCATGGGCGGAACTTTGCCGGCCGTCGCCCGCGAAGTGACAACGGGCGCCGATCTTAAACGTCGCTCAGTTGGGTTTGTCTACGGCGCTAACACTCTTGGTGCGGTCGCCGGTGCTTGCGCGGGTACGTTTTACCTATTCGAGAATTTCGGCAATCGCATTACGCTTTGGATGGCAGCGTTTGTAAACATTGTGATTGCCTTCGTTGCATTTCAGCTGTCAAGGCGGCGCGCTGATGTTGAAGCGCCGTCGAAACCTTCATCGACTCGTGCAGATCAGGCCGGAGCGACGGTTGCCGATCAACGGTTCGTGCTTGTTGCTGCTACGGTGGTCGGCTTCGCATTTTTTGTGATGGAACTGGTCTGGTACCGAATGCTCGGGCCGCTTTTGGGTGGATCGACATTCTCGTTTGGCCTGATCCTCGCCGTCGCGCTTCTTGGTATTGGCTTGGGCGGAATTGCCTACGGCGTTTTCGGTTTAACGCGTTCCGCCTCACTTTGGTTTTTTGCGATGACCTGCGCCGCGGAGGCATTTTTCGTGGCATTGCCATACGGACTCGGCGACCGCATTCCAATGGCGGCAATGCTTCTGCGACCCCTGGGTACGCTCGGCTTTCACGGCCATCTTCTGGCGTGGGCGACATTGTGGTTGGCTCACAGACGGGCGCTGCTTACGCATGGAACACAATCGGAGCCTTGGCCGGATCGCTGGCTGGGGGTTTTGGCTTCATTCCGATGTTCTCGGCGCCCGGAGTGTGGAAACTGGCGACTGTTTTGCTGGCAGTGCTCGCCGCGATTTCAGCAGTGCTCGCGGTTGTGCAACGATTCGCCAACCTGAAGAACACACTTTTCCCGATTGTCACCGCATTGGTAGCGATGGCCGTGCTGGGAACAACCGGGCCGACTGCATTTTGGCGGCACAGCGAGATCGGGGTTGGGCGGCTTAGCGTATTCCAAGGTTCCCCAAACGAAATGCGAGAAATAGTGCAAGCCGTTCGGCGCCGCACGATCTGGGAAACCGATGGGGTCGAAAGTAGCGTTGCCATGACGGCAGCTCGTGGTCTTGCGTTTGTCGTAAATGGGCGAACCGACGGTAATGCGACCGGTGATGCCGGAACTCAAATCATGAGCGGCTTGATTGGCGTCGCGTTGCACGCGAACCCGAGTAACGCGCTGGTTGTCGGTTTGGGTACAGGCAGCACTGCAGGCTGGTTGGCGGCGGTGCCAAGCGTGGAACGCGTCGATGTCGTCGAACTGGAACCGGCCATTATAAAAGTGGCTGAGCGATGCGCGCAAGTGAATCAGAACGCTCTCCAGAATCCAAAACTTCATATCAGAATCGGTGATGCTCGCGAAGTACTGCTCACCTCGCGGGAAAAATATGACATCGTTGTGTCGGAGCCCTCAAATCCGTACCGTGCCGGGGTTGCTGGGCTTTTTACTCGTGAATACTACCAATCCGTCGAGCGGTGTTTACGACCGGGTGGAATGTTTTTTCAATGGGTGCAGGCCTATGAAATCGACCAGCGCACGATGCAGATTTTCTATGCCACACTCGGATCGGTTTTTCCCAATATAGAATCGTGGCAAACTGCTGGCGGCGACATTCTTTTGTTGGCTTCGCATTCACCTGTGCAATACAACGCTGCCGTGCTGCGCGCGCGTCTAGCTGGAGAACCATTGAAGAGCGCTTTGTCTGCTGCCTGGCGAGGCGTAGGTCTGGAAGATTTCCTTGGGCACTATATCGGCAATGAAGCAGTCGCTGACACCCTGCAGCATCTCAGTCCCGTTCCATTGAACACCGACGATCGTACCGTCATCGAATTTGCGTTTGCTCGCACTGTCAATGTCGCCGGTGGATTCCAGCTCGTGAACTTGCGCACGAGCTCGCATGCGGCGATGACAGATCGACCGCAGCACATTGAAGGCGACGTAAATTGGCCCCGAGTGAATGAAGCCCGCCTTTCCATGTTCGAATCGCTCAGTCGAGTTGAGGAAAGTGACGAGAACTTCACCATTGACGAACGACATCGCGCCGCCGCATTCACTGCTTACATGGCAGGTGATCTGCTCGGTGCGTTGCGCGAGTGGCAGGCACAATTCGAACAACCAGCAACCTTATCGCAGGTGGCAATGGTAGCGGAGTGTCTGGCCAGTCAGGGCGATGCCAATGCCGCCGCTTACATCGACAAGCTGGCCGAAGTTCTTCCATGGGAGGCTGACGCGATCCGGGCTGAGCTTTTGTGGCGGCAGCGTCAACCCCAGAAAGCTGCCGATCTTTTCGAAAAATGCATCCGAAATTTGCGCGAGCTGCCATGGGCAAATCGTGAGCTGGTCAAGCGATCGCTCATCCGCGTAGAAGCGATCGCAAATTCCGATCGATCCATGGTAGCCTCGAATTTTCTATTTGATGCACTACGGATGCCATTCTGCGCCTTCAATAACGAAACCGAACGGCTTGCAACCGCATTGACCCTCGCCATCCACTTGGAAGGCAATTTTTCCGGTGAAAAATTACGCGCAGCGGTCGAAGCCTTCGAGCCCCACGTTCTCTGGCGAAAAGAATTTCTGCAGGTGCGAAAGGACTGCTACAGCGCTCTCCACGATCCGCGCGCAAGACAGGCAGAGCGAGACTTGGAGGAATTTATGAGCTACGAAACTGCCACGACGGATGTATCCACTATGACGAAATCGATACGAGATCAGTCGGCCAACCGTGGACCTCCATAGTGTTGCAAGCCAATGGACAGCTGGGAACCTAAGTCCAGCACGTAACCCTTTGTCTCCGGTTCCGTTTCGGTTTTGAGAGTTTGCGTAATTAGTCCAACCGTGATGCAATGGCAACGCTCTTCGCGGCTAAAGGTTTTTCTGCTCGCGACAGCGCTGGGCGCTCTCACGCTTGTGATCTATTGGCGGGCGTCGCATGGCGGATTCATCTGGGACGATGATCGATATGTCACGCACAATTACTTGTTAATAGCCCCTGACGGCTTGCATCGAATCTGGTTTTCGCTCGATGCGCCGTCGCAATATTTTCCGCTCGCTTACACGGTCTTGCGAATCGAGCACTCCTTCTGGGGCTTAAATCCGACGGGATATCATTGGGTGAATATCTTGTTTCACGTCGGCAACGCATTTCTTGTCTGGTGCGTGCTCACGCGCCTGAAAGTTCCAGGTGCATGGCTGGCGGCGGCAATTTTCGCGCTGCACCCGATCCAGGTCGAATCGGTCGCCTGGATTTCGGAACTGAAGAATGTCCTGATGGGATTCTTTTTTTTGCTCACCCTGCTGACTTGGATCCGCTATCTCGATTCAACCGGTAGAAATCGGAGGCTTCTCTATGCTGCGGCGCTTGTTTTTTATTTGCTCGCGCTCTCTGCAAAATCCACGGCCTGCACATTACCGGCGGCGTTGCTTTTAATGCTTTGGCTGAAAAAAAAACGGATCGGACTCATAGCGTTTTTCGAAATCATACCATTCGTCGTGCTCGCGCTTGGTATCGGTTCGGTCGCTGTTTGGTGGGAAAAATATCATCAAGGAACGCGAGTCCTGGTTTCACTCGCACCGATCGACCGATTACTGGTCGCGAGTCGCGCTGTTTGGTTTTACCTCGGCAAAATATTTTGGCCGTCGGACCTCACTTTTATTTATCCGCAGTGGCAGATTGATGCCACAAATCCGATTGCTTACTCGTGGCTGATCGCTCTGGCCGTCTTTGCCGTGATGATCTATTTCGGTCGGCGCTATTTCGGTCGTAGCGTCGAAGTGGCCGCACTGTTTTTTGTCGCGACGCTGGGCCCGCTGCTCGGCTTTATCATGCTTTATACTTTTCGCTACACATTCGTAGCGGACCATTACCAGTACTTGGCCTGCATCGGTCCGATCGCTCTCGCTTCCGCCGGCTTGGCGACACTGAGTCGATCCATCAAGAACTTGCACTGGCTCGTAATCGCGAGCGGCGGCGCTGTTTTGATTTGCCTCAGTCTGCTGACCTGGCGGCAAAGTGCGACTTATCGCGATCTGGAAACGCTTTGGCGCACGACACTCGCCAAAAATCCAAGTTGCTGGATGGCCTACAATAATCTCGGTGTGGTTCAATTCGAAAAAGGCAACATCGACGACGCGATCGATAAGTACGAACAATCGCTTCGTTTGAACCCGGATTATCCCGAAGCGCGTTATAATTTGGGTGGCGCTTTACTGCACAAAGGCAGGGTCGATGAAGCGATACGGGAATGCGAGGAAGCCCTGAAATTGCAGCCCAACGATGCCGACGCTCATGTTGTCCTCGGAAATGCCCTCCTGGCAAAGCACGAGCCTGATGCGGCCGCTAGCCATTATGAAAAAGCGTTGGCGATAAGCCAGGATGATTACCAAGCCCATTACAATTTAGGCAGAGTGCTGCAGGCGAAGGGGGAAACGAGTAAGGCTGTTCTCGAATATGGAAAAGCTCTTGAGCTCGAGCCAGCACTGACAGACGCGCACCTTAACCTGGGAAATATTTTTCTGGAGCAACGACGGGAACGCGAAGCGCTGGATCAATATGAGAAGGCCTTCAACAGCTCTCCGCAGTCCGCAAAGATCCAAAATAATCTGGCCTGGGCTTTGGCGACTACTTCCGAAAAGTCGCTCCGGAATGCTCCGAGAGCGCTTCGACTCGCCATTTCGGCGACCCGCTCTTTGGGCGATCAGGATCCATCTGCTTTACAAACGCTGGCCGCCGCTTATGCCGAGAACGCGCAATTCGAGAAAGCAATTGCAGCTGCACAAGCGGCGTTGCAATTGGCGCAGGAGCGTGGCGAGACGGCTCAAGCCGAGGAGCTGGAACGCGAAATTCGTCTTTATCAAGCCGGTTCCGCGTACCGGGAGCCGTGACTTGGAGCACGCAAGTCATCATTCCCAATACTGAGCTTGGTGCTTTCGATAATATTCCAGCGTTTTTTTCAATCCGTCCTTCAGCATCACGTGCGGAGACCAACCGAGTAACTTGTCGATCTTGTGAAAGTCGGCGTAGTAATCGCCGATATCGATTGCTTTCCGGTCGTCCGGGAATGGAACCAACTCGTAGTTGCCGCTGGTGTTGAGCTCCACCAATAGGGCCGCCAGTTCTTGCAGACTGATATGTTCGTAGTGGCCAAGGTTAAATACCTGACCATTGGCACCGTCGCTGGCGGCAGCACCCAGGAGCGCTTCCACCACATCGGCAACGAAATTGAAATCGCGCCGCTGCTTTCCACTGCCGAAAATCTGGATCGGTTTTTGTTCGATCAACCGGCGAATCCAAATTCCAAGAAACGTCTGGCGCGCATCTTTCACTCGCATCCCGGGTCCATAAGTGTTGGTCAGCCGCAAGGCGCAGGCGCGAATTTGATAGACGTCGTTGTAAAGCAGGTGGTACCACTCGCCCGCGAGCTTATTAATTCCATTCACGTCGATCGGATCGATCGGGTGCTTTTCATCGACTGGCAGATATTGCGGCCGGCCGTAGACCTGTCGCGTGCTGGCGAAAACGATTTTCAAGTCGCGGTTGTGTAACCGGCACGCTTCCAAAATGTGAAGTTGGGCGGCGGCGTTGATATTTAAAT
>WNEZ01003061.1_pt1 | contig 14394 bp, 9 predicted proteins | sample 5400521 | NCBI WGS metagenome assembly WNEZ01 (sample SAMN13153339, study PRJNA577476) | soil metagenome | isolation source: 120 cm saprolite under Douglas fir tree site 2 hole 1 replicate 1 | place: USA:California | collected 2015-04-18
GGTAAGTCGTACGCGCTTGGCCGTGAAATGATTCAGGTCGGAAGCGTGTCAGCAGGAAAAGAAACGGATCAGGCTCGCGCTGACGAGCGTTGGAAACTTATCGCTGAATCGGCTTATGTAAATATTTACGAGAATGCGAGGGCGCTGCCGCGTTCCTGGCTGGCGCCGGAACTCCGTGTGGTTGACGATGACACTATGCTCCAGATAATTCGCACCGGCATTCTGCCGGATGGATCAAAATGGGATCCGCTGCACACTGTACTGGCTGAAGCAGAAGCTCCGACTGCTTTAGCGGCCGGCGTGCAAAACGGGAGCGCGCAAATCACAACGTACGAGCCAAACCGAGTGAATGTGCAGACACACTCGAGTGGGAATTCAATTCTGGTGCTGAGCGAAAATTATTATCCCGGCTGGCGCGTGGAAGTTGACGGTAAGTCTGCCGAATTATTGCGCGTCAATTATGCTTTGCGCGGAGTTGTAATCCCGGCCGGCGATCATCAGGTAAGTTTCGTTTACCGGCCCTGGTCCATCATGGGCGGTCTGTTGCTGTCACTGTTTACCGCGGCTGCTTTAATAGTTTTGACGGTGAGGCCGAAGAACGTCGGATCAACTGCCCGGCCCTTTTGATAAAAAATTATGAATGGTAAAGCACAGACACTTGCGGACATGCTGGTCCAGCCGCGTTATGTGGACAGTCTGAGCGACTGTTTTTTCTATCACGCCATGGATCTGCCTGGCTTTGGCGAAGTGCGCGGGCACTGGGACCTGCGCGGTAGATTCAATGATTACATTGGCGGCGTCGATCTCAAGGGCAAGGCGGTGATCGACGTCGGGGCAGCAACCGGCTTTCTCAGTTTTGCCGCCGAACAGAGCGGCGCCGCGCGAGTGTTGTCATTTGATATTGCCGACGCGCGGCAGCAGGCCTTTCTTCCTTTTAAAAATAAACTCTATTACCGCGAGCCCGAGCGCTGGGCTGAGCAGTATGGCGCGGAGATCGAGCAATGGAAGAACGCCTACTGGCTTAGTCACCGGGTACTGAAATCAAAAGCGGAAGTTTACTACGGCAACATTTATGAACTGCCCGCGGAGCTGGGCCAGTTTGATGTCGCCATCGTCGGGTCGGTGCTGGAGCATTTGAATGATCAAATTACGGCGCTCGCCTCAATTGCGCGGCTGACTAAAGAAACCATCGTTCTCATCTCGCCGGTGCTGCAAACTGACGAAAGGATCGCCCGGTTTGAAGCACTGGCCGGCAATCCTGATGCTGACTTTACCTGGTGGACGTATTCGCTCGGCGTTTATCGCGAGGTGTTTGGCATGCTGGGCTTCAGTATCGCAAAAGTGAGTCAAGCGAAGTATTACTACATGTACGGCGACAGGCTTGAGGAGAGAACGACGATCGTTGCGGTGCGCGAGTGAGAATCTAAAGTCCAAAGTCCAAAGTCCAATGTCGGTATTCCGATAATAAGACTTTGGACATTGGACATTGGACATTGGACAGACAAAGCCCGGTTCAGTCCCTAGTTATTCAGATTTTTCTATTACTTCAAAGCTGAACAGCAGCGGCTGCGATCCTCTCTCCTCAAACCAACACACATGCTGGTCCACGAGATCAAGCTTGAGGGTATACGCACCCGCGACTAACGGCACCGGGCAAGGGACGTCGATGGCTATGGTCTGACCGGGCGCGACTGCGCGCGGCAACATTGGGCAGCCGTGAACCTCACTGATCATTTCGCCGCGTTCATCAACGACTTTAACGCCGGGCATCACTACGCCGGCGCGCAGAGTTTGCCCACTGAGCCACAGCGTATCGCCGGCATTTCTAATTGTTATCGCCAGGTTCATTTTCGAACCTGCTTCAACGCTTCGCTGCGGTTGCTCAACGAAATTGAACTCCGCACGCAAAACGCCAGGCGCTCGGCTGTCAGGAACGCTTGCCGCCGGCGCGGCAGCGGCGACCTTGATGCAACTCAGGTAATGATAGTCAGTGGCGAGAGTTCGTAACGGTAAACGATCCTCTTCCAGCATCTCGCGCTCGAAAAGACCATTGACGCTGACGTAGTCACCCACAACGGCACAACCGTTAGCAGAGATCAGCGCGCGCAGATAGTCCGTGCTAAAAGGCGATTCGAGCGTCCCATAGCGCCGCATCACATCTTTCAGCTCATCTTCGGTTGGCGAACCCGCTGACGGCTTGTGGCCTTCAAGAATGAATAACAATCCGCCCACGTCCAGCATCTCGGCCAGATGTCTAAAAACTTTTCGTTCATCTTCGAAGTGATGCAATGAGTCGTAACAGATCACGGCATCAAATTTTTCCGCCAGGGGCGCCAGCTCGACGTCCTGAACCAGGAAACGACAGCGCAGCGCCGTTTCATGATCGACATCATAAGGAACGCGCTCAACACGCTCGCGCGCCATGCGAATCAGGTCTTCGCTGATGTCAATTCCCGTAACTTCGTAGCCCAGCCGTGCGAAGTATTCGCTTAGCCAGCCCGAGCCACAACCAACATCGAGAATTTTCGCGCCCGCGGGTAACGCCAGCGCGACGGCCATGTTGGCGAAGTCGTTGAAATGGCGATGCGTTTCGGCATCCATGCCATCGCCAAAATGTTTCTCCGGCTTGTTGGCAAGGTTATAAAAAGGCTTGGTGCGCAAGTAGTAGCTGCGTTCCGCATCAAGCAGATTTGGATACTCAAGTGCGGCGCGCTTGTAATCGATGCCTTCGATCTTTGGCAGCCGGCCCAAAGCGTTGGAGTCGGAGCTGGATTTAGTTACTGCGGGGTGGCCATTGCCGCTGATTATGCTTGCAGAACCAACCTCCGCACGCGGAACAAGCACGGCAACTTCCCGAGCAACGCTACGCAGTAACGCCTCGTCGCCCGTGCGCACGCCAAGCAAAGAAATTTCACTAGCAACGTTGCGCAGAAAATACTTGCGCGGGCGAAGTATCATCGCCTCACGTATCAAAGCCAGATAGCCGGCGGCGCCCCGTTCGATGTTGTGTTCCGTAAGAATGTGCGCGCGCGCGTTGTTTCCAATTCGCTGGCGCAGGTTGGGGTCTTCGATCAGCCGGCGCAGATACGCTTCGAGCAGTGCTCCTGCGTATTCGTCATTATCTATTTTTACTACTGCGTTGTTGGGTAACTCGGAAAAAGCCCCCACGTCGAAGACTATTGTGGGAACGCCGGCCGCCATGATGCGGCAGAGACTTGCTGAAGTTTCCCCGACGGTGCGCTCACGAAGATTGAGCGCGATGTCGGTCGCCGCTATGCGCTGCTCAAATTCATCCAGTCGCACGTGGCCGGTGATCGTGACCCGATCCTCCATTCCGAATTTACGCACCAGCGCGCGCACGTCGAAAAAGGAATTGGGCTCGCCCACCAGCGTGTAATGAAAATCATGATCGGATTTCAGCGACGACAATGCGCGTAAGGCTTGCTCGATTCCTTTGCCCGGTGTAATGAGACCGAAGTTGGCGATTTGTACTGCTCCGCCTGCAGCGCCAGTTCTCTCGTTAGCAGCATGGCTCACTTGCGGCGGCTTGATCGGCATGTTGATGTGGGCGACAGGGACTCCGGGCGCAAGGGTCTCGAAGCGGGAACGTCCCCACTCCGAATGCGTGATGATGCCGTCCGCGTTTTGAGCCAGGCGGCAGTTAAGTGGAAACTCAAGCGGACGCGCCAGAAGTGAAGGCGTACCGCCGCGCTGCAACGCTCCGGCCGCTTCGCGCGTCATCTCATGACCGTGACACGCGGCGACCTCCTCCAGATAGATCTCGACACGGCCGCGCTCCTGCGCCAGGCCAAGAAAGAAATCCTGTAACGCAAAGTCGTGAAATACGATGATGCCCGGATGGCGGCGCGCCACCTCCAGTATGCCCGCGTGATAACGGTGATCGTTGCCCATGTGATAGACGACCGCGTCGTATTCACCCAGCGTTTGCAGCACACTCGGCTCGCGCCCGTAATCGTGCCAGGTAAACTGCCCACGTATCTCGGGATTTGCAGGCACAAAGCCGTCGACGAAAAGAGTGATCTCCGCCTGCTGAGCGAGATAAGGCAAAAGCTCCTCGCTGTAGTCGGAAATGCCGGAAGGCTGCGGGTTCAACGGGCTGAAGTAAGCGAGGTTCATATTCAGAGGTCAGAGATCAGAAGTCAGAGATCAGAACTCAGATTTACTGGTCGACTTTTACTTTGATATTAGCCGTGGGCGAGCCCTTTTCGTGGAACCATGCCACGCCCTCCTGGACGAGGTCGACTTCCAGCGTGTAGTCGCCTGGAATTTTGGGCGCCGTGATTAACAGCGGCGCTTCAATTTCTTCGCCCGGCTTAAGGTCCTTTGGAATGCCGCCGTGTCCTTCGAGATCGGCTACGGTTTTTCCATCTTTGTCGAGCCAGTGATTGCCGACAGCGATGTAGAACTGATTGTCTGAACGGTTATTGGTCTCGCCGCCGCGTTGCCACCAAATCACGTCGCTGGCGTTCTTGATTTTGACCAGGATAGTTTCTTTTTGTCCCGCACGAAACTTCACCGGCGGATCGGTTAGCGTGATCTGCGCTTTGAATCCTTTGTCGGGCAATGGCCCAGCCGTCCGCGGACCTTCCGGCCCTTTGGCGCTGGAATTGGGCGACTGGCTGGAGGAATGCTTCGCGCACCCTGTTGTCAGCAGGCATGCCAGAGCAGTTACAAGCAATGTAATTCTTAAATTCAAAATTAGTGCTCCTCTCTTGTTCTATCAATTCATATAAAGCTGATAATTATGGCGCGACGTGCACCTTAAGATGTAAAGGGCGCGCGCCTTTTTCGCTGAACCAGGTTACTCCTTCGTGCACCATATCAATCTCCAGCGTGTAGTCCCCCGGCTTCAGCGGTGCGTTGACCGTCAACTTCATTTCCGTTTCACCGCCCGGAGGCAGGTCAGCCGTCATCGCCTTGCGATTGTCCTCGAGCCTTGTTCCGAAGCCGAGCCAGCGGTCGCCCATGTTGATTTGGTATCTGAAATCTTTAGTGCCCACTGCGGGCCAGATCGCGTTGCCCAGATTTTTAACCTTGAACCGAATGTCAATTTTCTCGCCAGGACGCATCATTGACGGGGGATCGATTGCCAGGATCTCTTCACGGTAGTCGGCTGCTGGGAAGGCGCCTTTCATCCAGCCCAATTCAAACTGGCTGCGCGCTTCAGCCTCCAGAGGACGCCGCACCTGGATGAGCATCATACCGATCCGGTCCCACGGCGAAAAGAAGGGAACCTCTACCGGGGTCAACTCTGCGACCTCGAGCCCTCGCTCGGTAATCATCTGCTTCGCCTGCGCCACGTCAGCGTTGAGACAAAGAGAATACATACCTTGTGTGTCTAAGCTGTCAACGGCGCGAATGAACTGCCGCCATGATTCGCGCGTGACGAAGTATTCCGGTTGGCGTACGGCGATGATCGGAGCGTGCGGGTTGATTACTACCTCAAAGCCGGTCGACTCCGGACAGGTTTCAAGCCACAACTTAATATTCTTAAAAGAAGCGCGTTCGCGATCATTGAGAAAATCAGGCAATGACCGATCGCGTAGCATAAATTTAATTTCGCGCTCGTAGTTGTCGGGATCCTTTATGAGGGTCGTGCGCGATCCCCATTCCCGGTCGAGGAAATAGGAAAAACCCAGCGCCGTTTGCGCCGTTAGGACGATGCCTAACACCACGGCCACCACGCGGCTGATCAAGAGTTTAGACGCAGTCATCTGCCAGAGTATCGCCGCCACCACCACAATCGTTACTCCGGCGAAAATTTCCTGGTAAAGACCATAGCGACTGTAGCCCAATCCGGAAACGCTCCATAGCAAAGAGCTGGCGACTAAAATGAAGCATATTTTCCAAACGCGCTCACGCCGCCACGCGATTAACAGACCAAGCAAAGCGACAACGAATCCAAGTGACAAACGACCCGAGTAGACGGCCAACTCCGAATAGCGTTCGGGCTTGAAGTAGATCAGTACCGGCCAAAGAATCGTTTCCCAAAGCGTATGCGGTCCCCAGCGATCGTCCCAGCCTCCGTGTGTTGGCCAGTAAGGCGACTTGAAAAAGGAGTTCGCAATCGGAAAAAGCGGATTGCCGGTAACGCGGAAAATATAAAAACTAAAAGGCAGTTGCGGCGCCAGAAAACCGACCGCGCCAAGCACCGTGGTTCTTGCGAATTCCTTTGCCGAAAACCGCCGAGGACCCATCACCATCTGATAGGCACAGACGGCGAAAACAGGTAAGACCACCGCCAGGTTCGTGAGCTTGAAAGCGGCGCTTGCACCGAGCAGCAGAGCTACATGAACGAAATTCGCGCCGCGGTTTTTGGCCTCGTCAAACCGCAACGTTAAGAGAGTCGCTTCGAGCATTAGCGGGAGCGTGAGAAGATCAACCATGTACGTGCTGATCTCAAACAAGAGCGTTTCGGCAAGTACAATCAGGAGTACGCACGCGGCCCGCTGCCACGCACGGCTCACAAATGGCCGCAAGATCTTGTCCGTAACCTGACCCGCCCAGACGAGCGCCAGAAGGTTAATTATGGTTCCCAGTCTGAAGCCCAGAAATAACCGGCTAATGCCGGTTAATGTATCGGCGATGGGATTGAAGGCGAAAGCTGTGGGAAAGAAATCACCCGGCCCAAATAGAGCGCCTCGCAAAGTTCGCTCGGAATTGAACAAGTGATAATTGAGCACATCATAGGAGTGATCAGGGAAGGCAGCGCGCTGTAGGTAAATCAACAACAGCGGCAGTCCTACCAGCAACCAGAATCCGGCGCCAAACTTCTCGGCTGGAAATTGTTTAGTCGAAACGTAGAGGTACAAACAAACGGCCGCCAGCGGCACGCTCAGCGTCCAGGCGAGAAAGTTGTTATTAATGATCCAGAAATACTGGCGAATAAAGACGAGCGCGTAGAAAAACACCAGCGCGTCGCCGAATTCAACGTGTCCGCGCAGGTTTGCGAAACCCTTCTTGAAAAACGAACCTGACTGTTCGGCTCGGATCATCGCCTTCTCAGCTCAAAACAGGTTCTTGATGAAACTATAGATGTAGCGAAACCAAACCCGGTGGAGCCTGATAGAAGATGTGCCGTGCTTTCTGGAATATTCATGAGTAGGAACTTCTGTTACGACGTAGCCCTTCTTCAGGGCCTTCATCATCATCTCCTGCTCAATCGTGGTGATGTTCTCTTTAAGGTCGAGCGCGCGAATGACGTCAGTGCGAATGGCGCGGAAACCGTTCTGGCTTTCCGTGAACTTCGTTTTCCATCTCATGTTGATGCCGATGAGGATGACGTCGCAGCCGACCATGCGCAGCAACTTGTCAATATCGCCATGCGCCTCATCACTGCCACCACGCCCGCGAGAACCAATTACCAGATCGGCACGCCCGGCCAGGATTGGTTCAGTCAGATGAGGAATGTCCTCGGGATCATGCGAACCGTCGGCATCCATAAAAACGACGATCTCGTGCGATGCTGCGAAAGCTCCTACCCGAATTGCGTCGCCCTTGCCGCGCTTATTATCTTTAACGACACGAACACTGTAGCCTTTTGCTAACTCAACAGTGCGATCTATCGAGTGTCCGTCAACCACCACAATCTCATCACAGAAAGGCAGGGACTTTTCAATGACCTCCTCGATACATTGCTCCTCGTTGCGGGCCGGTATTACCAGGCTAACCCAGCCTCTGGGATCAACCGATTTTGACTTACCAACGTTCAAGGATCGACTATCCTGTGGCGCTAACTCAGACGGCAAAGAATCTCCCCCTTTTCTTCTTCATGGCATGCTTCGTCGCTCTGAACGGCATCAGCGCCGGGTTAGATTTTGCGCGGCACGACGCTTCTTCCTTCTTGACACCAGGTAATCCAGACCAACACAATGCCCGCCTCAAAGCAGTGTAAGTATTGATCCCGCAAGGGCGAGTTTCCGTGATTGGCGCCGCTAAACTGTAAAGGAAAACCGTTGCTGGAATAAGAGCCCAAGCTAACACTGCACACGCCAAAATGACAACTTCGGCAGTTCCCCAGACTCAAGCCCAATCTGACGAGCCAGGCGCAGAGCGCACAACTTTCAGATTTATTCGCAGACTTATTCGCATACCAGTAGTGCGTGAGCTGTTGATTATTAATGTGTTCTGTCTCTTCACGTCGATGCTGACCTGGCCTTACGTAACGCGACTGCGAGACGCTGTCGTCGATACCGGCGATCCTTACCTAATCTCCTGGATCCTTTGGTGGGATTACCATCAGACCTTCACCAATCCACTGCACTTGTTCGACTCGAATTCTTTTTATCCGTTGCGATACACCCTGGCTTTCAGCGAGCACAGCTACGGAATCTCTCTCCTGTTTTTTCCGCTTTACGCTCTCGGTCTTAGGCCGCTGACTGTCCAAGCGGTTGCGCTGTTCATGGGTTTTGCGCTCAGTGGCTACGGTGCTTTTCGCCTGGGTCGCACGCTCACCGGCTCGACTGCGGTCGGATGGGTGGCAGGAATTGTTTTCGCCTTCGTCCCTTACCGCTTCAACATGATGTCGCAGGTAGCCTATCTCTTCTCACCCTGGATCCCGCTGGTCTTCGAGGCTCTGATTTTGTTTGTGCGCGACCGCAGCATAAAGCGAGCGACGTGGCTCGGCTGCGCCTTCTTTATGAGCGGCTTGACAACCATCTCATGGTTCAACCTATCGCTGGTTCCATTCGTGTTGACGGCCGCGATCCTTTTAACGCGTTATGGTCTCTGGGGCGATCCCAAATTCTGGCGCCGGGGCGGAGCAGCCCTCGGGATAGCCACGCTGTTGCTCGTACCATTTATGTTGCCGTATGTACTCGTGGCTCGGCTTTATGGCTTCTCACGCAGTATCGAAGAGATCAAGGCTAACTCGGCGTGGCCGATCCACTGGTTATCTGTCGAGCCTCGTAATCGTATCTGGCGACGAATGGGTGATTCGATTCCCGAAGGCTTCAAATTCAAACTCTTTCCCGGTCTATTGCCCATCCTTTATTCGTTAGCGGCGTTGCCGGCGGTAGTCCCCCTGACTAAACAAGCCTCCGACGATTTGACATCCACAACCAGCAAGAAAGTGTTGCCTAACCCGTGGCTCCGCCGGCTCGATGTCTTCATCATTTTCGCCTTTGGGCTCTCAATTGTAGCTGCTGGTTTTGATCGTTCGGATGCTTTCCATGGAATCTTCCGCTACCTCACATCAGAACTCGTCATCGGTGTGCTGGTAGCAGCCGTTCTTGCCCGGCTGTGCGTGGCCTATCCTTCTTTCCTGGTTACTGCTCACGCAAACCTGCTTGAAACTCTGCGCTCCAACCGACGCGGCGATGCATTTTGGCTTGGCCTACTTCTGACGGTCATCGGGTTTTCTTATTCGCTTGGTTGGAATTTTTTCTTTTACCGTCTTTGCTATGACTTGATCCCGACGTTCAAAAGCATGCGCGTTGTGACCCGCGGAGCGATGATGACCTATCTGGGTCTTGCGCTATTAGCGGGCCTCGGCGTGCAGCATCTGGCGCAAACCCTGCCTGTGCGATTTCCGTGGTTGCGCGCTCGTATGGTCTACGTAGTCGCTTGCGCATTGCTACTTGTCGAACTGAACGCCGCGCCGTTGCGGTTCATACGCGGCGAGGTCAATCCCGACGCGGTGACTCTGAGGCTGAAGCAGACACCAATGCGTGGTGGGCTTGTAGTCCTGCCCGCGGGTGGCGACTTCAATTATCGTTACATGTTGCGTTCGGCGGATCATCAACGGCCGCTGATTGTCGGCACTTCGGGTTTTAATTCGCCTTACGAAGACCAGATTGAGTGGGCAACGCGCGCCGGCGCTATCAACGAACAGTTCATGGACCTGCTCGAAAGAATTCCGACGTCTTACCTCGTCGTGGCAAATAATAATGTTGCCCCTGAGCGGCGCGTGGACTTCGAAGCATTCCTCGCGGCCGCGATTACGGCGGGGCGATTGCGCTACATCAATCGCTTCGATGGTCGCGATGACCTTTATGCAGTCGTGAAGACTGAACCCCAGACGAGATCCGAGGCGCCGCTTCCTTTCAAGCTCGAAGTCAAGGAATGGGACGAACTAATCAAGGAAGATCCAGTTAACATTCTGGGTCAACATCGTTCCTGGAGCCAGGCCCTCTATCGTTTATACCTGGCTTCTTACGGTCAGATGCCGCGTTACGCGGAGTTTTTGGCGGATCTGGAATTAATCGGGCAGCAGGTGCCGGTCGGTTTTCAGGATGACAATTCAAAAGTGGGTAATAATCTGCAAAAGTTTGCGGCCAGCTGGATCGAGCGGGCGAACTTTCGCGTGCTTTATAAGGATCTCAGCAGCGAAGGTTATGTTGATCGAATGATTAGTAATGCGGGGATTAGTTTGCAACCAGCCGAGCGGGCGCTGATTATCGATAAACTAAACAAAAGCGAGATGACGCGGGCGGGGGTCTTACTCGAGATAGTTTACAATCCCGCATTCATTGCAAAAGAAGAAGCGCGTTCGCTCGTGCTGCTCCATTATTTCGGTTATCTTCGGCGCAACCCTGACGATCCTCCCGACAATAACCTAAACGGTTTCAATTATTGGCTAATGGAAGTCGAAGTTTCGGGTGAGAGCGAGCGCCTGACTAAAGCGTTCATGGCTTCAGGCGAGAATAGGGCGGGTAAGTGAAAAGTGAAAAGTGATGAGTGATGAGTGATGAGTGATGAGTGAATTAGACCATCATAAGAGATCGGAAGCTCAGCAATACCCAGCCTGCCTATCTGTAGTGGTTCCTGCTTACAATGAAGCGGCAACACTGCGGGCGGTCATAGGCAAACTGCTGCACGTCCCCTGCCTACTTGAGATCATTATCGTAGATGACTGTTCGAGCGACGGAACCACTGAGCTGGCGCGACAGCTTTCCGACGCGCATACGGAAGTGACTGTCGTGCAGCAGGCTCGCAACTCCGGAAAGAGTGCTGCATTGAAGGCGGGTTTTGCGCTCACTAAGGGCCAAATAGTCATCGTGCAGGATGCTGATCTCGAATACGACCCGGCGGACATTTACGGCGTGATTCGTCCTATTCTCGAAGGTCATGCGGATGCTGTGTTTGGTTCTCGCTTTCTGGTTCGCAGGGCGACGCGGGTTCTTTACTTCTACCACTATGTCGCTAACAAGTTCCTGACCTTTCTTTCCAATGCGCTGACCAATCTGAATATGACCGACGTTGAAACGGGTTATAAAGCGTTTCGTGGCGAGATCATTCGCAACATGACGATCGTTTCAAGCGGTTTTGGTTTTGAAGTCGAGGTGGTAGCTAAAGTAGCGAAGTTGAAAGTGCCCATTTTCGAAGTGCCGATCAGCTACTACGGACGCACTTACGAAGAAGGTAAGAAAATCTCCATGACTGATGGCTTGATCGCGGTCTGGCTTGTAATTCGTTTCAACCTCTTTTGCAGTCTGCGCGCTTCGTTCCGTGAACTTCCGGAATTGCGGCGTAAGTCAATCAGCGAAACAAGTGATGAGTAATGAGCGTCAAGAAGTTCAGAGTACAAACTTCAGTTTGCTGCTGTCGGCTAAGAGCAAGCCAAAGCTTGCACTCTGAACTTCTTGACGCTGTGCTCAGTACTCATTACTGTTTTATTTCTGCCGATAGACTCTAAACTGCCCGCGCTCAAAAATCATTTCGCAGTTTGTGCAAGGTGTCTCATGACTGATGACGACCGCGCCTGTTGGCGGTAGTTCGTTTTTCATGGTGCGGTGAAAGTTTTTCAAATCAAGTCTGCGCAGGGTTGCGTACCAGTAGGCATACATGTACGCAGCGGGAGTTTTGTCGAGCAGATAAATGGGCCGCTCAGGTTGGGCCAACGCGGCGTCAAGCACTTGCGGATAATAACTATCAAAAGCGTCCACACGCGGCGGCGCGCTGTGAAACCGGTATTGAAAGAGCGCGCCTTGAACAATCGTCAATACAACTAAGGCCGCGAGTAACACTCGCCTCGCTCTTTGCCGTGAGCCGGCCGCAAAAAGAAACTCGATTGCGGGCACTGCCAGCACCAGCAGAAAAATCGGGAGGGCGATCAAGCGCAAAGTGTGGAAATGATCCAGCGTCAGCGCTGCGGGCACTGGCGCGACTGCGAGGCCATACACAACAAAGCGCCACCACGCTTCACGCCGGTGATAAAGCAGAATCAGAACAAACCCGAGGATGGCCAGCGCCACGACGCCGGCAAGTAAACTTCCCATGCCCGGAAGATGATGGCGCGGTTCCGGGTCGCCCGTGATCAGCCAGCTACGGGGGCTGAAATCGCGCGCATAGTTTTTAATAAACCGAACAACAATTTGAGGGCGCGAGTCTTCCGGCTTAACGTAAGTCACATATTTGAATCGCTCGCCGAGCGTGCCCGGATGGCGCACGCTAAACACTGCCAACGGCAGCAACAACGCCGCAAAGAGAATCCAGGTGAGCACGACCCCACGCCAGCGCCGTCTCGTCATGAAAAAAGCAAGACCCAACGCTAACAGCGGAGCGAGCAAGCGACCCGCCGAATATGAATAAACCATTAGCCCCAACAGCAGCGCGAGTGCGGCAGCGATGGACCATGACCATTTCTCGAGCTTTGAAGCGCGGTGCAAAACCAGCAGGAAGAGAGCCAACAACACAGGCAGCAGAGTCACTTCAAAGACCAGCCGGCTGATTTCAAAGAGCCAGGGGGTGAGTCCAGCCGCGATAAAAACGATAAGTCCCGCAGCGCGCCGGCGAGTCATCCGGAACGCAAGTAGTCCAAGCAGTAACGCGGCGCTCAACCCAAGAACGGCGCTTAGCAGGCGCGCGGCAAAGACGCCTGGAGCAGTAAACTTGTAGATCGCGGCCAGCACATAGATGTAGACCGGACTCTTGTATTCACCAAACGCTTGAAAGTAGAGCGGGAATCGTTGCCCATGCTCATCGACGCCTTGTTGCGCGATGGAGTGGGCGTTGAAAGCGATGGAAGCTTCGTCAATGAAGAAGCCGGGCGGATTTTTTGGCACGCCGGCAAAGTAAGCAAGCGCCACCAGAAGACTGATGGCGAGCAACAGCATTTCGATGCGACTCCGGGACCCAGATTTCATTGAGAATGCTATTACCGATCGGCTTCAGTCAGATGATTCGTTAGGGGGAGCTAAAGGAAAACCGATTAACTCGTTATCCAGCGCCATCGATCAAACTTTGCACCACGTGTTCCCACGACAGATTCATCGCTCGCAGTTTTTCTTGTCCTCGCTCGCCCATCGCCCGCGCCCGCACGCGGTCGGCATAAAGCGTGTCCAGAGATTCGGCGATGGCCCTCGGTTCTGGTTCGACTATCAATCCTTCGCGTTCGTGCTCGATGAATTCCGCCGCGCCGCCCCCGTCCGCCGCGGCCACCACGGGCTTTCCTGAAAGCATTCCTTCAAGCGTTACATAACCGTAGTCTTCGTCAAACGGCAGATAACAAACGCCGAGCGCGTTTGCATACAAATCAATAATCTCCTGTTCGGAAACAAAGCCGCGCAGGCAAACACGATCGCTGACACCGTGTTTCTTGATCAAAGATTCGTAATGTTTTGGATCCTTCGTGCCGCCGGCAAGAATAAGCTTCACCGGAGTTCTTACGAATTGCATCGCCTCGATCAAAAGCTCCTGACGCTTCTGCGGCTCGAGCCGGCTGGGATAAAAGATGTAGTCGCCCTGCTCGCCGCTGCGCAAACTTTCGGCGCGCGGCGGTGGATGATAAAGCGGCTGGCTCTCAAATTGATTGTAGCGACGCAGTCTTTCCGCGACAGTTTTTGAATTGGCAAAAACTTTTTTTGCTTCGGGGATGAAACGATTGTCGGCCTGGCGAATCCACTCCCGCACCTGCGCTCCATCCGGATAAGTAGAAAGATCGTCGAACGGCGTGTCCCAAAGATTATAAGCCGCGCGGTATTGGTGTATGATCCACAAGACTTTTCTGTGGTGCTCGACCAGGTACGCGGGAAACTTCATACCGATCACGAGATCAACCGGCTTTCCATTGGCCTCGCTCAAGTCGAGCAGTCGCCAGGCCAACGCGCTGCGCATGATTTCCGAAGGCGGATACCACTTGAAAGGCAGCGCCACGACTTCGGCGTTATAGCCTGCCGCAATCAACGCGCGCTGCAGTCCCGCGACATGCGCTTCCGCGCCGCCGGTGGTGAAGGGAACTTGCGTAGTGCAAATTAGAACGTTGCGGATCATTGGGAACCAGAGGTCAGAAGTCAGAAGTCAGAGATCAGAAGTGGGGGCGAGGACGCCCGCGGTCCCAGTAATAACAATATTACAAACAGCAACTGACAACTCGCGGTCATCGCGGGTTTCATCGGCAACCGGACGCGGCTGCCAGGTGTGGCCGGCGCGAAT
>WNEZ01003552.1_pt1 | contig 14394 bp, 9 predicted proteins | sample 5400521 | NCBI WGS metagenome assembly WNEZ01 (sample SAMN13153339, study PRJNA577476) | soil metagenome | isolation source: 120 cm saprolite under Douglas fir tree site 2 hole 1 replicate 1 | place: USA:California | collected 2015-04-18
TGGCGAAAACCCAGTCCGTCGGTTGACGGAAGCGAGCAGTGCGACGCCAAGCACGAAGAGTTCTGACCAAATGCGGGTCCAGGGGCACCGGTTTTTGCGATGCTTCTGTTTTGCACGGGCCGACTGATTGTTTAACGATGGATCGCAGGACGCTAACCTGTTTTCCGGCGAAGTCGACGTCTTGCCACTTTAGACCGAACAGTTCGCTCATGCGAAGCCCCGTGCCCGCAGCCAAGAGAACAAGAGTCCTCTCTCTGTTCCGCAAACTGTGAACGAGTAGGTTGATTTCGGAAGGCAGAAGCACTTCTGGTATCGTGCGCCGTTTCGCGCTTTGGCGGACGAGGGTGATGGGATTGTGGTTGGTGAAGTCGTGCCGTCTCGCATGGTTAAAGAGTACGCTCATCAGATTCCGAATCTTTGTGCGACTAGCTCGGGCGAGCGGGAGCGTCCGTAGCCACAGCTCAACTTCGATCGTTCTGATCGCGCTGATGTTGGTCGATCCCCATCGCGGCACGATCCACTTTCTTAGGTAACCCTCGTACGTGGTTCTCGTTGACAGCGTCTTCCATTCGTTCTCTGTGGCGAGTTCTCGCTGACGGTAGTGCTCAACCAGTTCTGCGAGTGTCAGGGGCTTCGCCCTCAGTCGAGCATCATTAATGTTGATGTCTCTGCGTAGGGCTGCGATCGCCTTCAGTGCTGCAGATTCATCTCTGAAGGTATCGAGTGATCCTACGACGATTCTGCGATGCTTTCTCTTTGCTCCGGAACAAGATTCTCTCCAGCGGTACTCCCAAACATCGGGCCCTTGACGACGTGAAGAGCGAATGAGGCTTCCTTTTTGCATGGCTGCTCCTTAACTCAGGCCAAGCGGGAACAAGAGTCCTCCACCTTCGGCCTGTTGTTTAGGCACAATATAGGCACAAATGTGAAAGTGTCATTTGATCGTCGGTTGTGAGCGGTTTGCGCTGGCTCGGATTAACGGGGTGTCTCGGAGGTCTTTTCAGACCTAGCGTTCTATTACCGCTTTGCTGCGGCGATGTCCAGCGGTGTGCTGTGACGCCTGAACTCCAACACAAGCGATGGCGCATACAGTCATCGCGAGGATGCGGCCTCTCAATCGTCTGCACAACTCCTACGACAAGTCCGTCAATATCGCGCCTTTGGGACGTATTTCAGTCTGTTAGAACGCTCTTCTCTAACCGTCATATCAATGTAAGCGATTTAAAAATCAGGAACTTAGAGCAAACAACATCTGGTCGCCCTGTCACGGTACCTTCTACCTTCCCCCATTTCCAGAAGCTCCTGTCCGTTCTGCTAGAGTCGTTCGCGAACATTCGAATCCGATGGTTTGCCGTACTAGAGTTTCGCGCTCAGGCGCGGTAAATCCTGCGGCTTTCGCGGCTTGATACCGCCCTCACCGCCGCTGGTTTAGGGGCCAGGCGTCGAGAACTTAGTGTTGCGAACGTATCCGTTATATGTATAACATATGTAGAATGCATATAACGAGGCCGCAATGGAGCCCAAGGTCCGAAAACCGGGAGTGAACATAATTGAAGTGAGCACGTCGGAGAAAACCGATACGGCGGAGCTAGTGGAGGTGTCGCTGACTCGCTTCGCCGGATACTTCTTGCGGTTGGGTACATTTGGCTTTGGCGGTCCGATTGCTCTCGCTGGCCACATGCAGCAGGACTTGGTTGAGGAGCGTCACTGGATCAGCAAGCAAGACTACGTCGAGGGTCTTGCATTGGCACAGTTGGCACCTGGACCTTTGGCCGCGCAACTCGCAATTTATCTTGGTTATGTCCGTAACGGAATTCTTGGCGCCACCGCCGTCGCCATTGCGTTTGTCTTACCTTCGTTCTTGATGGTACTTGCGTTGTCCGCGGCGTACGTGCGCTACGGCGGCCTACGTTGGATGCAGGCTATTTTTTATGGAATCGGAGCCTCCGTAATTGCAATCATCGCGAGGTCGGCGTACAAGCTAACGAAACTGACTCTGGGCAAGGACAAGCTCCTGTGGGGGATCTTCGTCGTTCTAGCAGTCACGACAGCATGGACTTCACGAGAGATCGTGTGGCTTTTCCTGGTGGCCGGCGTAGTGGCGCTACTGGTCAAAGCGATGCCCACAACGGCACAGGTCGAGACCATAAGGCCGGCAGTTTGGCTGTTTGGTCCGCCGACCCTGGCAGGGGGCACCGGCCTACTCGGAATTTTTCTCTACTTCGCTAAGGCCGGAGTGTTTGTGTTCGGGAGCGGACTGGCCGTGGTGCCATTCCTCTACGGCGGAGTAGTGCAAGAACATCACTGGCTCACTGACCGGCAATTCGTAGATGCCGTCGCGGTCGCGATGATCACGCCCGGCCCGGTGGTCATCACGGTTGCCTTCATTGGCTATCTTGTTGCAGGCATTTCCGGGGCAACGGCTGCGGCGCTGGGCATTTTCTTCCCCGTCTATTTAATTGTGGTGTTACTTGCACCATCCTACAAGCGGTGGGCCAAAAATCCCCAACTGAATGCATTCGTCCGCGGTGTAACCGCTGCGGCGACCGGGGCCATCGCCGGGGCTGTCATCGTGCTGGCGCGACGCTCCATCTACGATGTTGCGACCCTGATGATTGCGCTCGTGACCCTTGGGGTCCTCATCCGCTGGAAGATGCCAGAGCCGATTTTGATAGCTTGCGCAGCAGTTGCGGGTCTCTTGTTACGGTCCACCTGACCTGTTACTCCGCCCTGGGACCAACGAGAAAACTGCTTCCGGCCGGTATTTCCTATCTCCTAAACGTCCAGCGGAGCTTTACAGCAACGACATCACTTTGTGGCACGATGCTGGTCTCATTAGGGTTCAGGACCAGTCGTTGCCAGCCCCGGTTCCAGACAATGAATAGGTCATTGCCTGGCTTGATGGTCCAGCGCAAGCGGGTGTTGGTGCCGACGTTCTGTGATTCGGTGTCGTATTGAATGAAGCTGCTGAGCACCAGGTTGGGGCTCCAGGCATAGGCACCCTGCAGTTGCCACAGACGCTGGACGAAGTTGCCTTGGGGAAGGTGCCCGAAATCATTCTCGACGTCGGCTTCGAGTTGCACTCGGCCTTTTGGAGATGTCCACTTCAGATAGTTTTGCCACTGCGTCAGGTGGCCATCGAAGAAAGAGCCGAACCATGTGGTATTTCCAAACTGTAAAGGTCGGTGACTGCTGGTTTGGGCTTCTAGCCGGTAGCGCGTGAACTCGTACGAACCTGGAGGGATGACGACTCCGGGAGCGATGGTAAAGGGTGACAGAAGGATTTCGCCGTGCGGGTTCCAGTTGAACTCGAATCGATCGCCGGTCTCGAACCGGACATTGATCGGTGCCATGAAATATTCCCAGGATTCGAGTATGCCTTGCGGGTCGGTATAGCGAACGTATTCGTTTTCAAAGAACTCCTGGCGAATCCAGCGGAAGGGACCGTCCTTGGAAGGACGAGGTTGGTAGGCGCAGAAGGCATCGGTGCGACGCGTGCCAGGTCGAGGAAGAAATCCAAGCAGAGGCTCGAGCGCGATGCCAAACTGGTTCACGCTAGCATTGCAATCCAATAGGTCGTTCGGGTAGTCGGCACGGAGTCCCCAACCGATCTTGCTGCCGGGACCAACGTCACCTTGAGTGGTAGCAGTCCACGCGCCAAACTGCAGATTCTTATTGCCAAAGAACTTTGAGGTGCGCCAGACAGCGTCGATACCCGCCAGCAAATTGTTGCGGCGTGCTTCGGGATCGCCGTGAGTCAAGATTGTCCCGACCCGGAGGTTTTCGTTGAAGTCGTAAGAGATGCGACCGGCGAACAGATTCGTGCCAGGCACCACGGGAGAGGGTAAGCCAAGATCCTGTACGACCTGGTCGGACACGATTGTTTCGCGCGTCTGCACATCCAGTATGCCGAGATTCCATTTTCCAACGCGACCGTTGAGTTTGATGCCAGCATCTATCGGAATCTGGGCGCCGTCCAGCAGTCCGACGTTTCGGCTGAAGAATGGGATGAACAGGGGCGAGTCCTGGCGTGCGAGACCCAAACCGAAATCGTACTGATTTGCTCCTTCGAGGAAGAACGAGCGCTTTTCGGGAAAGAACAGCGGAAAACGAGTCAGGTTGATCTGGCGGGTATCAACTTCGGTCTCGGCAAAGTCGGTGTTCGCTGTGAATACTGTTACCAACTGCGGTGTAATCTTCCAGGTCACTTCGCCGCCGACTGCTCCCTGCCACGATCGCGGTGATCCCGGTCCATAGAATTGCTTCGTTTTCCCGACAGCGTATGGAGTGACTTCCAGACCCTTGCCCTGCTGTACTTCTCCGACGCCAGACAAGCGGCCCGAGCGGCTTAAATCGTATAGAAACGAATCCAATGTCGGAGACGACCAGCGTAGCCATAGGCGTTCGCGAGGAATAAATCGCTCTAGGTTCAGTCCCCAATCATTGAGGCCGGGAGTGAAGCTCAAGGTGCGCGATGGAATGACAATTTCCGCCGACCAACCGTCAGGTATCCTCGCGGTGCGCGCATCCCAAATACCGTCCCAATCAAGCGAGACACTGTCCGCAGTGGAAATCAGACCGTCGACGCGAGTCCCCGCTGCGTTGATCTGGAAAAAGTATCCCGTGCGCCGGTCTCCATAGGTGTCCAGGACAATGCTCACCGTGTCATCCCCTGTCAGATCGCCGTCGCGTCGCATAGTGTGGATGGCGATGTGGCGGGGATCCGGATCTTTACAAATAAAACCAAAATAGATCCGGTCGCTGGTGACGATGACTTGGACTTGAGTTTCATACGGTGTCGGCTGTCCCGGTTTTGGCGCCTGCTGTGTGAGTTTCATTACTGGCGCATCGCGCCAAGCCGGTTCGTTCAATAGACCATCCAGTGTTATCGATGGGGATGAAGTGGGGGCAACTTTTACAGCAGGCCCATCGTCTGAACGGGCACTTGCCAGGGTGGCGGTGGCCAGCAGCGCACACAAGGCCCAGTGCCGTCGGTGTCCTCGGTGACAGCGAAAATCTCGGACCCGCCTGACGGCTTCTGGCTGCGGTTTGTTTCGCCTGAGCATGATTGTGTCTAGTGCTCTTCGGGTGGTCTAAGGTTTCGAAAGGCACGGTACAAGAGCAGGTCGTAGCTGATCTTGGCCCCGCCGCCGATCACCAAGGGAGCCGAAAAAGCCACATTTTGCATCAAGAAGCCCGCAACGGACGAACCGACAGCCCAGAAAATATTGCGTGCCAGATTCGCGATGCCGCTGGCAAATGTCCGCTCGCTCGGAAGGACTACGGCGGCGACATACGATTGGCGGGTGGGGACGTCCATCTCGACAAGCGCTTCGCGACACAGAAACAGCACGATCGCAACTTTCAATGAAGGCGCGAATGCCGCAGCGACCAGGAACAAACTGGAAGGCAAGTGAGTAAAAACCATCGTCTTCACTAGTCCAATGCGGCGAGCCAACCACGCTGCCGCCAGATGAGAGACAGCATTCAGAAGGTGCACAGCAAAGAAGAGGAGGCCCAAGCTTTCTTCCGCTACTCCAAAACGCCGGAAAAACCAGTAAGCAACAAGCGCATCAGTCAGAAATCCCCCGCCAAACGCATCAAGGGAAAACAAACTCGCCAGTTTTGTGACCACCTTCTTGCTTGCGGGCGAGACGTGATGCGGAGGAGCCTCCGTCGCTGATTTGGAGACCTCAACTGCAGCAGAGGCGAAGGGGTAAAGGATTGCGCCAACTACTCCCAGGAAAGCGCATCCAAAAAACACAGTGCGGTAGGAGGCAAGCAGCGGAAGGGCAAACCAACGCTGCAGGAGCAGCGGTAGGGCTGCAGCCAAGGCCCCCAGCGAACCTGCGGTATCGAGGACAACGTTGTACCAGGCGAGGCCCCATGTCCTCGATGAGTCCGGCACCAGTGCGGGAATGATTGCTTGCTCAAGAGTAAATGCAGCCGAGCGGTCCGTGCCGGTTCCGTTCAACATCCCCACAAAGGCCATCACTAGGAGAACCGGAACAGCGGGGGTGGAGGCGAGAGCAAGAGCACCGATCGCGCCAAGGAGCGAAAGCACCACAAGCGTGCGCCTGCGTCCCGCACGGTCTGCCTTTGCCGTGACGCCGATAGTTGCCAGGGCCGACCCCACCAAGCCAGCGGCGACAACCACGCCGATGTTGAACGAGGAAAGACCGACACGAAACAAGTAAATGCCGAGAACTACGCCGGTAAGGCCGAAGGTGAACGAACGCAGGAATGCCGCTGTATTAATAATGAGAAGGTCTCTCGACACAGGCACGGTCACGGCGCTTGACGCGCGAATTCGTAGAGTGCGTCATAGACTGGGAATTGCCGTACTAGCCGTTCTTCATCGGAAATGCCCATGGCCGCGAAGCCCTGCGCGATCGCCCGCAGGCCGATTCCCTCGACTGCAATTGGTTCCTGGCCCTTGATGTCCGCAGAGCGGACGATCAGCGCGAGACGTTCCAGTCCCGGCGCTTGAAGGTGGTAATCCTCAATGATCGCCTCGAAAGAACAGCGTACCCCGCGATGATTCAATTTCACTGCTGGAAGCCGCGGTGCGTCGAACGGAATTGCATTTTCACGTGTGGCCGTTTCGAGGAGTTGGCTCTCGCTGACGAACAGGAACTGAGCTTCAGGATCAACGAAGCGGCGGATCAACCACGGGCAGGCGACACGATCCACTTTGATATTTTCACGAGTAATCCATTTCATAATCGCCCCCGAATCTATCGACGGCTGCTAGGGACCAGTCACGGGCTCGTACACTACCATCCGAGCAACGGGCTTTCCGTCCTCTTCTTGCTCCGGCGTGTAAACCCGATGAGTCTTGGAATCCACGGCGAGGCTATGGACAGCGTGCTGGACGCGAAAGTCTTCCAGTTTGCGGTAGTGGTCTGGATCATCCTGATGGAAAACGGAAACGGCGCCGCTGTAACACGCGACATAAATACGACCAAGACCAAGATCAAACTTGATCACATCGGGTCCATCGGCGACAGGCAGAAAGGCGATTGCAGCGTGCTTGTCTAGATCAAAGACTGCCATCAGGTTGTTCTCTTCGCAGGCGAGAAAAGCACGATGATGCTCCGGATCAAGCGCCATTCCGTGATTGCCCTTGCAGTGCCCGACGGAATATCGACCTACAACTTTGTCAGTTGCCGGATCGATGATCGCGAAGATGTTCTGGTCTTGCAGGTTGACGTATACCTTGCGGGCTACGGGATCGTATTGCGGCATTCCGGTTTCACTGTCGAAATGTAATGTGCCTACAATCTCGTCTTTTTGTACGTCAACGATGGCTTCGGCTTTGCCCCGCTCATCCGAGACGTAAAGCTTATGAAAGGGCGCGGCATAGGTGCTGCCGTCTGGCTTAGATTCAGTCTTGAGTTTCTTGATGACCTTCATCTGCTTGAGGTCAACTACACCGATGGTGTCGTCGTGTGCGTTCGAGGTGTAGAACTTTTTGAGTTCAGACACATATTCAACGCCTTCGGCACCCGGTGTATTGGTTACGATCGCAACGACACGGTTTGTGCGCAAGTCGATCACGTAGGTCTGGTCCGCGGCGAGGTGCGCGGAGATCAGGTAGTGATCGTCCTCATCAATCGTCAGGTAATCAAACCGCTTTCCCCCTGGGCCTGGCAAATCAAACGCGGTGATTTTCTTCAAAGTCGGAGTTGTCTGGGCGACTCCCGTTGTTGCAATGCCCAGAAGGAAAGCGGTCGTCAAAAACCGAACAGCCTTTCGCATCGCGCACCTCAACACTACGTCTCACTACTTCACAGCAACATGGCTCAATGCTGCTTTGATTCCCGCAGGCACCGATTCCGTGCTACCAACAGCCCAGAAGTGCATGAAAAACAGACGAGGCTGCTCGGTCAGCATGTGGCTGTGCAGCGCCGTGACCGCGATGTCGTGCTCTTCCAGTGCGGAGATTACAGGATTCACTTCTTCCGCCGTCAACACGAAATCTCCCGTTGTGGCAACTTTGCGGGCGCCGGCTTCCTGGAAGTTGATCGCTTCGGCGACGCCTTGGGGTGTGGTGAGCGTCATTTCGTGATCGGTGATTGCCGCGGCACGAGGAATCCCGAAGGAGAGTACGCCTCCGGCAAAGTGCCCTTTCGTGCCTAAGATGTCTTCGATGGTTTTCACAAATGCTGGAGGTTCCCCGGCGGGTACTGGCGGCGCTGGCTTGTCGAGAGGTGTCTTCGACTCCGCCAGCCCGGCGTGCAGGGACTTCGCCAGCTCAACGGCCTTTCCGTGGCCCATGTAATGCATGTAAATGACCCGGGGGGATTCATTCAAAACATGATTGTGGACGGCGGTGATTTCGAATCCCGCGGCGCGCAACTTCTTCATGACCTGTGTGAGTTCGTTCTCCAGGAGAACCAGGTCGCCCATGACCATTGCTTCGTTGTCGTTTCCAGCGAACGCCGCCCAAGAGCCGAGTGCCAATCCGGGCTTAATCTCAACGCCGGCAACTGAGACGTGGAGATCTGTTCGAGGAAAGCCCAGCCGGTAGACATCACCGGTCTTTTGTCCCGAGCGGCCCATTGCTTCGTCAATTTTGGCCGTATCCAAGCCCTGCGCCACGAGCATTACGGGGCAAGACAGCAGAAGAGAAAGAACCAGTGTTCGTAGTTTCATAAAAGCAACCATCCTTCGTGTTTGATTTTGCGCTCCAGCCAGTAAGCGCAGTCCTTCCATCGAAAAATCAGCGGAGCGATTTGTAGAGGCCCTCAGCCAGCTGCATTCCTCGCTTGAGGAGTTCTCGGTCACTCAGACCCTCTCGGGCCCAACCCTTCATCACTTCATCGATTCCGAAGCCCTCTTTCCGGCCAAATTTCTCATCGAAGAGGTCTGCATCATGAACAACTTCCGCCATAACCAATACCCTCGTGTCGCGAATGTGAAACACCTTAAGCAGCGTCTCAAAAGTGCAGTCCTCGCCACGGTGCCCAAACCCACCTTCGTACATGTCGAACGGGACGGCCTTGGCTGGTTTCTTGTCCTCGGGGGCAAAAGCGAATTTAGCCTTCGGGTCAATAAACTTGCGAATCAACCACGCCGAGGTCACTCGATCCACACCCGGCCTCGGCCGTGTGACCCATACGCGGTTTCGGTATTCGGCGGGTGAGACCTTGCCAATCTCTGGTGCGGCTGATTTTGTTTTGGATGTTTGCATGGCATTCAATGCGTGCTCGACCTGTTCACGAAGCGGACTGCCGAAGAAGTCGATGGAGACGATGTCCTGGAAACGCTGCCGGAGACGTGTGATCCGCGCCGACTGGCTTCCGGACTCCGGATTTCGAAGCAGCTTAAGCAACTCGCGATAGTCGACGCCACAGGCATCGGAAAACCGCTGCTTCATCTGCTTGAAGGAGCAATTGTCGACGGACTGCACCTCAAGGACAGAAGCCTCACCACCCTCGGTGCGGATCGCTGTCGCCAGCCATTCGAATCGTTCGCGGTTCTCCTCGGTGTTGGGAAGAAAGTAGCCGGAGTTCCCGAGCGCCAATGCTCCATACCGCTGCAGCTTCCGCCAAACCGTCACCCGGAGGCTGGCTCCCTTTCTTGACAAACTGAACACCAACAATAGCCAGGGAGGGTTGGCGTCGTTCTGCTTGGTAACCGTCATTGCCGCTAGTTATACTCATAACAGAAATGCATGGGATCCTTCAATGGGCAGAGCGTAAACAATCCAAAATGCTTACCAATCCCGCGTACCGGCAATGAGGCACCGCAGGTTGCCTCGACAAATCTAAATGACGCTCTTCTCGAAATATCGGCAAAACGACTGACTCGGTTCGCTATGGTTCCATGAACAGGAATTAAGCTTGACTTCATTCGATCTTCATACTGCGTAGCTATGATTGAACGTCTGTACGTCGACAGCGCAATTAACCGGGTGTCGTGTGAAACCATCAGATTCATTCGAGAACGTCCGAGCAAGCGGATCTGGTACGGCGCAAGTTGTCCGGATGAACCGGACGCGAAAGTCAGTCTCCCTCTTGGTTTCCCTTGTTTTCCTCATCGGCATTCTGGGATGTATTCAAGTCGAGGCGCAACTTGGAGGCAAGATTCTCTCCGGACGGGTTACGTCCTCATCCGGCACGCCGGTTGCCAATGCGCGGCTGGCCCTAAAGAACATCACAAGTTCTTCCGTAAGATCGATAACGGTGAACAGTGATGGCAGCTATCTTGTAGCCAACCTAGTGCCGGGCACATACGAAATCACTGCTTCAGCACAGGGCTTTGCGGAGGCACACACCACGGTGGAGATAAGTGCCGACGGCAAGCCGGTGGTGAATTTCGTAATGCAGGCAGGGACCGCGGTCGAAGCAGGCAAGAGCTCTTCAACCGCGAAAGGAGCAGTCACAACAAGCGTGAGTGAACTCCCGCTGAATGGGCGTTCCGCCTCTGATGTTGCGGCTTTGGAGCCGGGAGTAGCAACCGCACGCACTCAGACATCGGGTCAAGCGCAGCGAGGATTTGGGACGCAAATGACAATATCGGGAGGGCGTCCACGGCAGAACGACTCCCGACTGGATGGTATCAGCGTCAACGACTACGCGAACGGCCCACCCGGCAGCGCCCTTGGCGTCAATCTGGGTGTAGATGCTGTCGAGCAATTCTCGGTTCTGACCAGCAACTACCCCGCGCAGCACGGCCGTTCGTCGGGCGGCATCATCAGCGCCTCAACGCGTTCAGGGACGAGCGAGTTTCACGGGTCGGTCTATGAATTCTTTCGGAACAGCGCGCTCGACGCCCGGAATTTCTTTGACACCAAAAAGCCACCCTTCCGCCGCAATCAATTTGGAGGTTCGCTAGGAGGGCCGATTCAAAAAGACCGCACATTCATTTTTGGTGATTATGAGGGCTTGCGCTCTTCCTTGGGTACGACGCAGGTGGACAGCGTGCCCTCGGCCGATGCGCGGGCCGGCAACCTCTCCTCCGGGCAGATCACGGTGGATCCGAATGTTCTCAGCTTTGTGAATGCTTTTTACCCTCTGCCAAACGGTCCGCCGCTGGGAACAGGGGATACGAGGATTTTTACCTTTTCGGGTCAGCAGGTCACCCCGGAGAATTACTTCACGATCAAAGTCGACCATAAACTGTCGGAACAGGACGGACTTTCCGGCACCTACATGTTCGATACCGGCACGGTCAGGCAGCCTGACGAGCTCAACGACAAGCGGACTGGATATGATTCGCGACGGCAGGTGTTCACCCTCAACGAGACGCATACCTTCAATCCCCATTTTCTGAGCTCCTTCCGTTTCGGAGTTAACCGGGTTGTCGCGCTAACAGGTCTGACTTTCCCGAGCGGAAACTCGCAGGTGTCTGATCCAACTTTTGGCACAGTGCCGGGAAAGAACGCAGCTGAGGTATCAGTGACGGGACTTACCTTGTTTTCAGGGGGATTGGGAACGCCGTCAAACTATGACTTTAACTGGACCTCGATTCAGGCCTACGAAGATCTTTCGCTAAATAGAGCAAAACACTCTCTGAAGTTTGGCTTTGGAGTAGAGCGGGCTCGGGACAACATCCTGGGCATATCTGACCCGGGAGGTACGTTCTCCTTTAACTCCCTTTCCGATTTCCTGACCAACGTCCCGTTCTTCCTGAGCGCCGCGATTCCCAGCGCAATAACTGAGCGTGGCTTTCGACAAACCATCCTGGCAGCTTACATTCAGGACGATTGGCGCTGGCGACCGAACGTGACCGTTACCCTTGGTCTACGCTATGAAATGGCGACGGTGCCGACGGAAGTGCAGGGCAAGCTGACAGTACTTCGCCACATCACGGACGCAACGCCTCACCTCGGTGATCCCTTATTTTCCAATCCCACGCTACGTAATTTCGAGCCGCGAGTGGGATTGTCCTGGGACCCATTCGGCAGCGGCAAAACCGAGATTAGTGCCGGGTTCGGGATGTTCGACGTTCTGCCGCTCCCCTATCTAATCCAGACCAACGAGCTCTTTTCGGCACCGTTCTATCAGTTGGGAAGCTCCACTGACCTTCCCGCCGGATCTTTCCCAAGCGCGGCGTTTGCCGTTGTAGCTGCTTCTTCTGACACCTTTCGTCAGGCCTATTTCGATCCTCATCCGCGCCGGAATTACGTGATGCAGTGGAACCTCATGATTCAGCGCGAACTTGCTAAGGACTTGAGCGCGATGGTCGGCTATGTGGGCTCACGCGGAGTGCACCAACCCTTCCGAGTAGAAGACGTCGATATTGTGCTACCGACACCAACTTCCCAGGGCTATCTCTGGCCGTCACCCGCTGGTAGCGGAACCCGGCTGAATCAGAATGCTGGACGGATTACCGCTGCATTCTGGGCGAGCGACTCCTATTACGACGCATTGGAGGTCCAGGTTAAGAAAAAGATCGGACGAGGGTCCCTGGCAGGCTCTTACACCTGGGGGAAGTCCATAGACACTTCTTCGGGCAGCATGGTAGGGGATGAATACTCCAATTCGATCTCCAGTCCGCTATTTTTCACCCCGAGGTTGAATCGCGGACTCTCCGACTTTAATGTTGCACAGAACCTGGAGGTCAACTACACCTGGGAAATCGGCACGCCGAAGTGGGCGTCTGGAAGCAAAGGGTGGGTGCTGGGAGGATGGCAAATAGGAGGAGTGTTTGAAGCCAGCACGGGCGTGCCCTTCACTCCTGGCATTGGGGGAGACGCGCTCGGAGTGAAAAGCACAGACCCAAGCATTGATGTGCCGAACCTGATTGCTGGCCCCGGTTGCGGTTCGCTGGTAAACCCGGGTAATCCCGTCAGCTACATCAAGACGCAGTGCTTCGCGGTTCCGAACCCCATTACCCTCCGCGGGAACCTGGGCCGAAACACGCTCATCGGGCCGGGATTAGTGAACTTCGATTTCTCTTTGTTCAAGAACAACTACATCAAAAGGATCTCTGATCGCTTCAATGCACAATTCCGGGCCGAGTTTTTCAACGTTTTGAATCACGCGAATTTTGCCCCACCCTTGGACAACCGAAACATATTCAATGCGACAGGAAGCCGTGTAGATAGCGCAGGGCTTATTACTTCAACCCAAACGCCATCGAGGCAGATTCAGTTTGCGGTGAAGTTGATTTGGTGAATGCTTCCTTCGGATTTGAATAGACACGATGAGGTGCGAAACATGAACAAATTGTCAACGCTCTTAGTAACGTTATTGATTTTCGGATCTGTTGCACCTTCACAGGATCAGCCAGGCACGCCTGACCGGGCGCCTTTACTTTTGGTCCAACAAATTCCATTGCCGAACGTGGGAGGGCGTATCGATCATTTCACGTTCGACGGTAAGCGGAAACGTGTCATCGGAGCCGCTCTCGGCAACAACACGGTCGAAATTGTAGACACGTTTGCAGGCCGCGACGTACACAGCGTTACCGGGGCCGCCGACCCTCAGGGCGTGGTTTACGTAGCCGAGTTCAGCGGGAAGCGCTTAGAGGACGTCGCTAAGCTCGATGCTCACCCTGAATCGTTTCAGATTGCTACTTCGAAGCCTGTGATCTTCGCCAATATCGCGACCAAAGCGAAAGTTGTGGCGATTGATCGGAATACACATAAAGTCACAGACTGGCCATTGAAAAATGGGAAATCCAACTACCCGATGGCACTGGATGAAGCTGATCACCGAATCTTCGTAGTGACGCGAAGACCGGCACAGCTCGTAGCAATCGACGCAGACAGCGGAGCGACGGTTGCGAGCGTCCCTTGTGTGAACGACGCCGATGATCTGTACTATGACGCCGGGCGAAAACGGATTTATGTTCCCGGAGGCGAGGGCTTCATCAGCGTTATCCAGCAGACGGATGCAGATCACTACCAGGCACTGGCAAAAATTACAACAACAATTGGGGCGCGCACGGGCTTGTGGTATGAGAAAAGAGATCGATTCTATTTGGCTGTGCCCGCAAGTTCCAAAGAAGGAGCCGCCTTATGGGTCTACGCGCCCGAAGACTAGGAGACAGTATGACCAGGGGCTCTAAGATACGGTTAGTTGCTGCCAGCTTGCTCATTGCGCAAAACCGGCGATAACGTTATCGGGACAGACCCGCCCGAACCAATCCAAGCCGAGGATCAACACGGAAATCGCTAAGATCCTCATTCCCGGAGGGTCGGCAATCCAGAAACGATCCCAGCGGCTTGCGGGCTTCCTCTTGGCAACTGAACGAGCGGATAACTGTTGTGACTGGGCCCATCGGTTATATCCTCATCGTTTGGTACGAAAACCTGAGCTCAATCCGTCAGATTGTCGATTTCTGGTTTGGGAGTTTCAAGATGGAGCACATGACTCATGAAGGCCACGGACAAGCGGCTGACCCACATGCCGGCATGAAAATGTCTGCCGCCCACGGAAG
>WNEZ01004340.1_pt1 | contig 14394 bp, 11 predicted proteins | sample 5400521 | NCBI WGS metagenome assembly WNEZ01 (sample SAMN13153339, study PRJNA577476) | soil metagenome | isolation source: 120 cm saprolite under Douglas fir tree site 2 hole 1 replicate 1 | place: USA:California | collected 2015-04-18
TGATAGCTGATAGCTGATAGCTGATAGCTGACAGCTAATTAATATCGAACTGCTCCTGGTGCAGCGCCGGGTCGCTCTTAACAATTACGGTCTTCTTCGTCAGCTCTTCCAGTTCATTCAGCCAACGCCCGCCGTTGGTCTTGAGCGCCTTCGCCACTTCCGGATGTACCCGCAGCATCACGTCGGAGTGGTCGAGCTGTTTCGCGATCTTGCGCATCTCGATATAGATCTCGTTGCAAACCGTGTTTACTGACTTAACGTACCCAGTGGATTCGCAGTACGGGCACGGCGAACCAATCGTGCGCTCCAGCGACTGCTTTACCCGTTTGCGCGTGATCGCCACCAGGCCGAAATCGTTAAATTGAAGGACCTTTGAAGGCGAGCGGTCGCCGCGCAAAGCTTCTTCCAGGGCTTGCATGACTTTTTGCCGGTTGCGCCGTTCGTCCATGTCAATGAAGTCGATGACGATGATTCCGCCGAGATCGCGTAGACGGATTTGCCGAACGATTTCTTTGATGGCATCCACGTTGGTCTTGACGATGGTGTCTTCCAGGCGGGCCGTCTTGCCGACGTACTTGCCCGTATTTACGTCAATCGCCACCAAAGCCTCAGTCTGGTTGATGACGATGTAGCCGCCGCTCTTTAGCCAGACCTTCGACTTGAGCGCCTTATCAATTTCATCTTTCAGCCCAAACTGCTCGAACAGGGGAGTCTCTTTTGTGTAGAGCTTCACTCGCCTTATCAGCGCGGGCTGGAAGCGGTTGGCGAAGCGCAGAATGCGTTCGTATTCCTGCTCGGTGTCCACCCAGATAGCGGAAAAGTCCGAGGTGACCTGGTCGCGCAATATGCGCTCGACCACGTTCAGGTCGTGGTAAATCAGCGCGGGTGGCTTGCCGTTCTCCGCGCGAGTGCGGATTTCGTTCCACAGCCCTTTCAGGAACCGGATATCGGCGCGCAGTTCTTGCTCGTCTGCGCCCTGAGCGGCGGTTCGAACAATGAATCCACCGTGTCCATTTTCGCGTTCGCTCTGGATGATCCGCTTCAGCCGCAAGCGTTCTTCTTCGGAAGCAATCTTCCGGGAAACGCCGGTGTGATTCACCGTCGGCATATAGACCAGAAAACGTCCGGGCAACGCGATGTGACTGGTAATGCGAGCGCCTTTCTTGCCGATTGGCTCCTTCGCAATCTGAACCAGGATTTCCTGCCCTTCTTTCAGCAGGTCCGTAATTAACGGCAGATTCTGCGGCTCGTGGCGGCGAAAGCGGCGCCCTCCTCCCCCGCTCCGGTGGCGCTGGCCGCGTCCTCGGTCGCGGTCAAAGGCCGGGCGCGGCGCACGCTGAGTGTAGGCAGCGGTGGCCACAGGAGCCCGCACTTCGGCCCGCGCGTCCACCGTGCCGTTTCCGACGGCCTCGGCGGCCAACAGAGCCTCAGCCTCAGCCTGGGCTTCCTCGAGTTCAGCTTCGTCTTCAGCAGCGTCATCCACTTCTTCTTCTGCTTGAGCAACCTCGACCGTCCCCTGCGATACTGGTTCGGACGAGAATGGGACAACACCAGCGCTGTCCGCGGCCGAGGCGGCGATCTCCTGCTCCGCTGCAGGCTCAACCCGATCTCCGGCCGCGTGCGTCTCTTCCTCGAATTCATCGAATGCCGCGTCTTCCTCCAAGTCCTCTACGTAGGAAGCAAGGTCGGCTTCCTCTTCGTCGATTTCCTCTTCTTCCATGGTCCCGGCGGGGGCAGCTGGGCGCCTTTGATCGGAATGTTCTGGCACGACAACTAGCTTGTCTTCATCCAGGTCTTCTTCTGGATGTTCGGCTGATTGACCTGTCATGTGCTCCTGTTCGCCACCAAATACTGCAGCCACGTTCATCTGGTTCAACCGCTTCTGTTCGCGGTCCCATTCCGGTGACTCGACTGCGGATTCAGACCTGGAGACTTCCGGCGCGGCTGGCTCCTCAACTCCTGCTTGCTCGTGGGTTACATCTTGGGAAGCTTCGACCGCCGTCGATAGGCTGGTTGCGACCGCCTCGGCAAACAGCGGTTCGTCCTGAGGAAAGGTGTCAGCAATGGCGCTGCGACCCTCATCGGTAGAGAAGGTCGCCTTCTCGGCAATCGGACTTGGGGCAGGTGCATGCTCCGCAACGCGCCGGTACTTCGAAATGGACTCACCCGGCAAGATGATCGGTTGATAGCCCGGCGGTGGCCCGTATTGTTCGCGCTCCGGCTTCGGCTCAGTCTGTGCCGGCCGCGAGAACTGGGGCTCCTGGCCGCCAGTTTCGCGCCGCCCGCCACGGCGACGCCGGCTTCGCCACCCGCCCCTGCTGTCCCGCTCATCGCGTGGACCTGAGCTTTCCCGGGCCTCGGGAGCAGCTAGCTGAGCGGCGGTAACATGATCTTGTACTTCGCGGTCGGAATGCGTCTCCGCGACCGGAACAGCTATCGCTATCGAAGGCTGTTGTGCCGGCCGGTAGTCTGATACGCTCCGTCCCGCCGGAATCTCCTCGAGGTCTTCGTCCTGGTTCTCCAGTTCCATGAAATCGGAGACGTAGAGAAAGGCATCGCGCTCCAATCCGATATCCACGAAGGCGGACTGCATTCCGGGTAACACCCGGGTGACTCGTCCTTTGTAAATTGATCCTGCAAGCGTGTATTCGTTCTCACGCTCCAGATACACTTCTGCTAACTGATCATCTTCCACCATGCCGACTTTGGTCTCGTGCGGCGTGGAAGACACAAACAATTCTTTTGTCATTGAAACTCCGGTCCGCAGGCCGTTAATCGACCGCGGGTTTCACCGGAAACTAGGAGTGGGGCGAGAAGGAGAGAAGAATGCGATGACCGTCGATGCGCCCGGCGCAAAGAATATCCCTGGCCCAGGACTACTGTCCCGAGCCGGGCTGGCTGCAGAAAATTCGAAAGTCTTTTCCACTGATCGCAATGCGCCGGGGTTGTGACCGCTCTCTCAGTTTCTCTGAGGGGGCCGTTACCTGCCCAAAGCGCCCTTACTTCAATCCTACCCGGCCTATCATTCCTGCCGGTGCGTGCCCTCTTCACGTGAGGGCGGTCGTAATCTTTTTAGTCCGCACGCCTCGGCGCGCGGTTTACTGCTTGCTTACCCCTTTTGCTTCAGTTCACGAAGCGGCGCATCCGGACGTTCATCACCATCCCTAGCGCTAGAAACATGAATAGGACCGATGAACCCCCGTAACTCATTAAGGGTAAAGGTATTCCGGTGACCGGCATAAAGCCAACCACCATGCCGATGTTGACCAGGATATGAAAGGTCAAAACCGCCACTACACCCATCACTATGAACGTGCCAGCGCGGTCGGGCGCTGTCTGCGCGTTCTGGGTCAAGCGCATCAGCACTATGAAGTATAACAGCAACAGCGCCAGCGCACCTACAAAACCATGTTCCTCGGAGAAAGCCGCAAAAATGAAATCGGTGTGAGGCTCAGGCAGGAAAGCCAGATGGGTCTGCGATCCCGAACTGCTGCCCCATATTCCGCCCGAACCTACCGCAATTAACGATTGCGCGACGTGGTACCCAGCTCCCCTGGGATCGGCGTCAGGCGCCATGAAGCTAACCAGCCGCTGCTTCTGATAATCCTTCAAGTGATGCCAGGCCAGCGGCATCGCTAAACCCGCCAACATGACAACAATCAGTGCTTGCTTCCAGCGAACACCGCCGAGAAAAAGGCCAATTATCGCTACTGGAAGATAGGTCAGCGCGGTGCCAAAATCAGGCTGCGCCAGCACCATGAGCATGGGCACACCGACGATCGCTCCAGCTTTTACGAAGTCTGACCACGAGAGTTCTCTCTGTTGAAGATCGGCGAAGTACTTGGCGACTGCCAGGATCAGAATCAACTTCACCCATTCTGACGGTTGGAAGTGGTTGCCGCCGGGCAGCTTCACCCAGCGCCGCGCGCCTAGATACTTTTGCCCGAAGACCAGGACCGACATGAGCGATGCAACCGCCCCAATGTACATCCAGTGCACCCGCTCAAGCAGCATCTGATAATTCAGCACGCTCACGGCGAACATCCCCGCCAGTCCGCCAGCGATCCAATAAAGCTGTTTAATGTGGACGCCCGCAAACTTGGTATGCAGAGTGGCGCTGCGGATCTCAACCACGCCCAGAGCGCAGATGATCAGCACAAAAGTCAACAGCAGCCAGTCAAAATCGCGGAATGAAATGTTCCGGGCCATAAAGAAAAGCTTTCAGCTATCAGCCGTCAGTGAACTCCTCCCAACCCCGGCGCTGCTGTCGCCAGTGGCAATGGCTGCTTCGGCAAATTCACTGAAAAGCGCCCGCCTTGCAATTTCTGCCCATCTCCATCAGCATCGGGCTCGGTCCACAGACTGCCAATCTCGACTTGCCCGTCACTCTTCTCCACCATTTTCGTTGGCTGGCGCCGCTGCTTATCGACGTAGGACTTGATGACCTGGGTCGCCAGACGCGCGGCCAGTTTCCCGTGTTCGCCGCCCTCGAATAGCACCGCCACAATAACGTCGGGATTGCGCCGAGGCGTGAATCCTACAAACCACCCGTTCTGGTTCAATGCCTCGTTGTTCTGGTGCTTCGCGCGGGTAGCAAGAGAGACGACCTGGGCAGATCCCGTCTTTCCAGCTATGTCGATTCCCGGAACGTGTGCCGAAGGAGCCGTGCCCTCAGGCAGCAGCACCCGTCCCATCGCGTCAGTGATCAGGTTCCATCCAGTCGAATCGATCGGAATGTTCTTCACGTCCGTGTAGTGATTGATTTCGAGGTATCCCGGGGGGAGCCCAGCCGGGTCGGCCACGTGCGGCACAACCATGCGGCCGTCCGTCGAGATGGCGGCGATGGCGCGCATCAATTGCACCGGCGTAGTGGTCACCGCACCCTGGCCGATGCCAACGGAGATCGTTTCTCCGGCAAACCACTTCTGCCGGAAGTTGCGGAGTTTCCACTCTTCGGAGGGCATCACGCCACTAGCTTCCTGTGGCAAGTCAATTCCAGTCTTCTGCCCCAAACCCAAGGCGGTAGCATATTTGGAAAGGCGGGCGATCCCCAGTTTTTCCGCCAGCGTGTAAAAGAACACATCGCAAGATTGATAGATTGCTTTCGTCAGATCAACTTCACCGTGGCCAGTTTTCACCCAACATCCGAATCGACGTCCATAGAACTCGGCTCCGCCGTTGCAGTGAACATTAAGGTCTTGGGCAACGCCCTCCTGCCATCCCGCTGTCGCCATGATGATCTTGAATGTCGAACCGGGAGCGAGTTGCGCTTGGATAGCCTTGTTCAGGAGCGGCTTATCCGGATCGTTTACCAGCTTGTTCCATTCGCCCTTGGAAATTCGGACTGCAAAATCATTGGGATCGAAGACCGGGCGGCTCACCATGGCAAGGATTTCGCCATTGTGAGGGTTCATGGCGATGATCGCGCCATTTTTCCCTTCGATGGCCTCTTCAGCTGCAATTTGCAGATCAACGTCAATTGTCAGCTTGAGCGGTTTGCCTGGCTCTGCGGGTTTTTCATCCAAAGGCTTGCCGACGTCTTTGCCGTGGCTGTTCACGACCACCTGCCGCGAGCCGTTCTTGCCCATCAAAACCGAGTTGTACTGCAGCTCGACGCCAGATTTTCCAACCACGTCGCCAGGATCGTAGAGCTCAAACTGGGCTTGGTTCAGCATGTCCTCACTGACCTCGCCGACGTACCCGATCAAATGCGCCAGAAATCCTTTAAGCGGGTAGAGACGCCGGTAAGCCATGATGGTGGCGAGTTCCGGCAGTTCGCTCTTATGCGCCTCGATAAAGGATTCTTCATCCATGGTTATGTCTTCTTTTAAGTAAATCGGCTGAAACTGGGGCATGGAAGCGAAGTGGCGAATTTTGTCGCGCACCTCCTTAACATCCATGTGCAGCCCTTGAGCGATCAGGCCCGCATCGGCATTCAGGTCGCGCGAAGAATCGCGCATAAGCAGCGCGGTGAATGAGGGATAGTTGTCAACGATGGTGCGCCCGTTGCGATCCAGAATTTTTCCTCGTGGTGCGAGAATTGGGACATTGCGTATCCGATTCTTCTCGGCCGCCGCGGAGTAGTAATCGCTCTGCGACACCTGCAACCTCCACAGCCCATAAGCCAAAAAAAGGAAGATGACAAGAATGACGTACTGCACCGCAGTCAAGCGGATAGGCGAGAGCTTTTCATCGCGGCCAAACATAGAGTCAGTCGTTGGTCCTTGGTCGTTGGTCGTTGGCCTATACCGGGTCGCCAGTCATCGGCTGTCGGTCGTCGGCCATTACGATCTGCTGCATGGGGTTAACTTAATTGTAAATCTTCCCTGGATTCGTCGGGAATGAACCTTCAGTAACGAAGGTCACTGAGACTATACCGTTTGACTCCCGCCCCGAGCAGCCGAATAACAGTAACTTAAATCCGAGGTGCCGCTAAGGGGCGTCTATTCGGTGTGTGTGTTAGTTTCCATAAAGGTAATATGGGGAAGTGAAAACAACCGTCGAAATCCCCGACCTCGTGTTCCGCCGGGCAAAATCGGCCGCCGCCCAACGTGGCATTCCCCTTCGTCAGTTTGTGACCGAGGCTGTTCAAGACAAGCTCAGCGTGACCTCTGGCACCCGCCAGAAACTGTGGATGAGACATGTGGGCAAACTGAAGCATCTGCGCAAAGAGACCGAACAAATCAATAAGCGGATCGAAGAGGCTTTCGAACAGATCGATCGGGAAAAGTGAGAGTGATTCGTCGCTGGTGCGGAGCACTTGGCAATCCGGGTGGTTGTGTTAGGAGAGTGTCGTTTGTCGACGACCGACAGCCAACGACCGACGACGGCTCTCACGCTCTCTGTTTCAGCCGATCCATCAGCGCAAATAAGAACACTCCTAAAATCGCATTGGCGAAGGCGGCTCCTAATTCGTGCGACCAGCTCCAATGCAGATCCAGGCGCACCATACCTCGGGCAACCATGAAATACAGCACCTGATGGACGACGTAGAATCCGATCGTCACCAGCAGCCGCGTGCCAACGCTTTCCACGTCCAGTTTTACTCCTAGGGACGACGCGCCATAGCCGACCACGGTTTTTGCGATGCCATAGACTCCGATCGGATGATGGGTGAGGGAGTCCTGGAGAAGGCCAATGCACGCACCCGTGACCAACCCAGCAACCGGACTACGGCGGGCCATGGCAAAAAAGATCACGACCAGCAGCGGCAAATCGAAAATGGAGACGAACGAGAATCGCAACGGAACAAACGCCTGGAAAAAGATGGCTAGCAGCGGCACAAAGATCGCCACCGGCAGACTGAACCGGTAGACCTCGATCTGGTCGCGCGATGTATAAGTAACGGCCACGTTTATTGAGGAGTGTCTCCGGAAGACTCGGGTTGAGGCTGGACTGTGGTGGTGTCCGCGACCGGCTTGGGAGGCGCAGCTACTGGCGGTTTCACAGTGGGCTTCGGTTGTTGAGCTGTCGGGATCAGTGGTTTTGCAATGACAGAGGTACTCGGCACACTAGTTTGAATTTTCGCAACCGGAGTCGTTGTGGAGCGCGCGCCCTCGGCAGCTGCTGCTGGATGTGTGACCGCAGGAGCTACCCCTTGCAGAACCGAGTTAGCCGGGGCTGAATTCGGCGCGGGCTCGGCCGGTTTGTCCGGAACCGACGGCAGCCGTTGCGCAAGAATATCGGCCGCCCGCACCGGTGCCGCAGGTGAAAGCGGCGCCTCGTGTTCCGTTTTCTTGGTTATAACCAGGACCTCTTCCAGATGGTTCAAGATGGCGGCAGGCTTTACTGTTATCTGGAGGAATTCTGATCCCTTCGAAATTTTTACTACATTGCCCACGGGCAGTCCCTTCGGAAAAATCTGATCGCCGCCACTAGTCAATACTCTATCCCCGGGTTTCACTTCCTCGTCGGTCATGATTTTGTCGATGATCAGTTCCCCTGAGACCTTACCTTTCAGCACTCCCTGCAAACGCGATTGTTCTAGTATGGCCCCCACGCCGCTTTGCTGGTCATTGATCAGGAGTACCTGCGAGGTACTGTTGAACACAGAAATGACTTTGCCCACCACGCCCTCAGACGAGATTACGGCCATTTCAGGCTCGATCCCGTCTCGCGACCCTTTATCGATGTAAACCGTGCGCGATTGCTCGCTGCCGCTTGAGCCAATCACCTGAGCAGCCGTGGTTTTCGCAATGAACTGTTCTTTGAATCCCAAGAGAGCTTGCAGGCGGTGTGCCTGGTCAGCATCTTGTTTTAGCCGCACTTGCTCCAACTGTAACTGTTCGATCTGCTCCCGAAGTTCACGGTTCTCCTGCCGCACGCCGCGCAGATAGAAGTAGTTGTGCCACAGGCCAGTCGCGCCGCTCTGAGCGCTGACGATGAGCTTTTCAAGCGGAGTCACTGCCGTGACCGCCCAGACACGGATCAGGCGTGATGACTGATTCTCAGTCGAGCGCTTAACTTGGACCGCCAGCCCTAGTATTTGAATGACAATGACTATCGCCAGAATGTTGACGTTGCGATAGCGGCCAATAAGGTTTTCCATAAAAAACAGCTATTAGCCTCTAGCTACTTAGCTTCTAGCAAGCTTTGATTTTGTGGTGGTTGCTAGTAGCTAGCGGCCAGTAGCTGCCTGTCCTACTCGATCGAAATCTTCCTCAGCAGCTTGAAATCACTGAGCATCTTGCCGGTGCCGAGCACCACGCTACAGAGCGGGTCATCGGCGATGGAGACTGGCAGCCCGGTTTCCTCACGAATCCGCTTGTCTAGGTTCTTGAGCAGGGCGCCGCCGCCAGTCAGTACGATTCCACGATCGCTGATGTCGGCGGAAAGCTCGGGAGGTGTACGCTCCAGCGCAACCCTTACCGCGTTCATGATGGTCGAAACGCATTCGCTCAGCGCCTCGCGAATCTCGCTGTCATCAACGGTGATGGTTTTGGGCACGCCCTCGATCAGATTGCGGCCTTTGATTTCCATGGTCAGCGGCTTGTCCAACGGATAGCCGGAGCCAATTTCCATCTTGATCTGCTCGGCTGTGCGTTCGCCGACCAGCAGGTTATATTTCCGCTTCAGGTAATTCATGATGGCTTCATCCATCTGATTACCCGCCATGCGCACGGAACGCGAATAAACGATGCCGCTAAGAGAAATGACTGCTATGTCAGTCGTCCCGCCGCCAATGTCAACGACCATGTTGCCGGAGGGTTCAGTGATTGGAAGGCCTGCGCCAATCGCAGCCACCATCGCCTGTTCTACGAGATAGACTTCGCTCGCCTTGGCGCGGTAAGCCGAATCCATGACCGCGCGCTTTTCCACCTGGGTGATTTCTGAAGGGACACCGATGACGATCCGCGGATGCACCAGCATTTTGCGGTTGTGCGCCTTTTGGATGAAGTAGTTCAGCATCTTCTCCGTGACTTTGAAGTCGGCGATCACGCCATCTTTCATGGGCTTGATGGCCACGATGTTGCCAGGCGTGCGGCCAAGCATTTCTTTCGCCTCTTTGCCGACCGCCTCGACTTCTCCAGTGTTCTTGTTCAAAGCCACGATAGAAGGCTCATTGACCACTATGCCTTTGCCGCGGGCATAGACCAGTGTGTTGGCGGTCCCCAGATCAATGGCGAGGTCGCTCGAGAAAAGGCTGAAAAGCGACCGCAAGTTGTGCATGCGGGATGAACCGTTGTGAAATCCGTTGTTTGACATACGTAACTGCGTCTCTCTCTTCTGTTTTTGAATCTGCCAAACCCCGGCACAGAGTCAGCCGGGCAGGCTGCAACCCTCTAAAAGCTCGATTGTCCTGGGTCCTTTGTCCTCATTGTAAGAGATATTCCGGACCCTATATGCAAATAAAGTTACTGCTTTCAACCACCAGTTCCAGAAGGAGTAACCCACCCTATTCGATCACGACCTTCTGCTGCTGAGTATTGACCCCTCCCCGTTCGTTTTGGGCGGTGATAGTGATCAAGGTTTCGCCATTCGGCAACGGCGGCGTGAAATAGTGAAAACTGCCGTCGGTTCCAACCACCGGTACTTCGCGGCCATTGACCATCACCCGGGCGCCAACCTCGGTCTTGCCGGTCAATTCAATCACGTGCCCGTGTTGGACAAAAGGGTCGAGGGCCAGAGCAATCGCCCCTTGGTCTGACTCCTTGGCGATGACTGTGAACCGGTTTTTCTCGCTTTCTGCCGACTCCCTTTCTTGCGCGTCGAATGAACGGACCATCCAATAGTAGGGCCCCTCGGTTAACCCGGAGACCATTACGTCCGGTGAGCTCACTTTGCGGTCCACGATTAACGACGAAAAGTACGGGTTTCGGGAAATCTGCAAACGATAGCCCTTGGCGTTCGCCATTTGAGTCCAGGAGAATTCGACTGGCTTGGGATCGTGCGAAACAAAAATCGGCATCATGTTGGCCGGCGAAATGGGCATCGGCGGCCCGATCTCCTTTACTTTCTCCAGATGCGCCGAAGTGGGTTTAAAGCTGGCCTTCTCCCAGTCCGCCAATTTGACGGTTTCACCATTACGCTCGACGGTGCCACTGCCCTTTGTGATCAGCATTTCGTCTTGTGCAGATTTCGGATCTTTGCTTACTCGAGCAGCGCTGTTGGGCGCGAGCGATGCTGTCGCGCCATCCATGATGACTTCAGACTTGGAGCCCTGCATGTAGGTACCGGTCGCCAGGTCTACCGTACCGGTGTTCACGCTGACTGCAACGTTGGTCTGCTGCCGCTCGTTGGCTGAATTCTCTTCAATGACGATAAGCGAGTCCTGTTTCACCGTGTAGTTCGTCCCATCGTTGAACACGATCTTCGCCATGCCCTCGGAACCGGTCTGGATAATGTCACCCTTTTCCAAAGGAACGCTGTAGTCGGCCCGCCCCCAGCTATTGCTGCTGGCTTTTTTGACCCGAACTGTGCCGTCCAGCGCGGTAATATGCGCCTGCTGCAGAGTGTCCCCGGCCTTAGCAGACGCTGCGGGTGCGGCCACCCGTTCCAACAAATTGGTGACCAGGTTGCTGGCCGCCTTGACCGTGTTTGCAGAGAACTCTGGGAACGCCATGCGGGCGCCCACGATCATCCCGAGCAAAATAGTGAGCACAATCAGGAAGACGCTACGGTACGTGACCGTTTTCCAAGCAATCTGAATTCCTGATTTGCTTCTCGAAGCCACCTAAATCCTCTGTAGACGAGAGAATCCCTGAATTACGCTCAGATTATTACAGGCAGTACGAAGGCAGGAGTGGGAAACGTCTGTCTTGAGGTTACTGAGGTCACGGCTGAATTGAGGATTGCGGCATCGGGGTCAGTCGGAAGGATCCGGAGAACACTTCAGACCCTCGTTGATGGCAAGTACCAGGAGCTTGGATTACGGCGTGACTTTAAACACTGCACCATCTCCCTGGAGTCCCAGCCCATAACCGCCGTACGCCGTCGTGCCATAAAGATTGCCCGATGAACTCCGGCGAGAGGATAAGCTCCATCGCTACCGCCGGTAAAGCTATACAGCACCGTCTCCGTCCAGGCCCCCTTCGAGGGTATCAATCTGAAACTGTGCCAAATGCGTATCGACCGCCTGCATAAGGGTCCCACTGAGGCGACCGCGGATCAAATGTCAGAGCGCTGGAGGGGCTGGATCCATCGCTCCGGTTGTTAAACCGATGCAGCACAGTCTCGTTCCAGCCGTTCTGTGATGGCGATTAACTCGTAAATCACGCCGTAGCCATCTTGATTCTCGACGCCCCCAAATGCCGTGGCGCCCTAAAGGTTACCGGCATGGTCGAAAGTGACGCTGGCGGCGGGGAAGTTTCCATCCCGGCCACACGCAAAAATATGAAGCAAGGACTCCTTCCAGCCATTGACCGACCTTGCCAACTTGAAGACTGTACCGCAGCCGTACGCACCGCCCAGGGCTGTCGTACCGTATAGACTCCCTGAAGTATCGCCGTCAGCCCGGCCAAGGCACCAAGCCATCTCCGGCGCCGCACATGGGAGTTCCCCCATCGCTTCCGCCAGTAAATGCATAAAGTGTTGTTTCTGCCCAAGTACCATCAGAAGAAGGAGTCAACTCAAAGACCGTGCCACAGCCGTAAAATCCGCCCACCGATGTCGTACCGTAGAGATTTCCTGCTCCACCCTCAGTCCGTTTCCGTTATTAGGGCTACTCACACTTATCCTTATCCTATTTGTAAAGTTTTTTTTCGCTTACAATAGAATTTGTGGTAGGCCGGTAATGGACTCGTCCAGGAAGCTCTCTACGATTTATGCGCGCGGCCACCAAGGCACGGGCGCGAACGATCTCTCCCTACGGCGCCCCGGTTACGAGCTTTGCCGCGAGCTCAAAGAAAATCCGGCCACTCGACTGATTCCGTTTGTTCTGATCACCGGCCTCAGCGAGCGCGAAGACCGAGTGCGCGGAATCGAGGCTGGCGCGGATGACTTCCTCAACAAGCCGATCTTTCCTGAGGAGCTGTTTGCCCGCGTGAAGTCGCTGCTCAAGCTGAAGGAATTTACCGACGAACTGGAGACTGCGGAGAGCATCCTGTGTACTCTCGGCCTGAGCGTCGAGAGCCGCGATCCTTATACCGAAGGCCATTGTGAGCGGCTGGCGGAAAACGCCAGCAATCTGGGGCGCCACCTTCAGCTCGACCAAGATGAGATCATCGCCCTCCGGCGCGGCGGCTATCTACATGATTTAGGCAAGATCGCGGTCCCAGATGAGATCCTGAAAAAGGGCGCAAACCTCACGCTCGAAGAATGGGTTGTGATGAAACGCCATCCGATCACCGGTGAAACCATCTGCCGCCCGCTGAAATCGCTTCGGCTGGTCCTTCCCATCATCCGCAATCACCACGAGCACTTCGACGGCAGCGGATATCCCGACGGCCTCCTGGGCAAAGATACTCCGCTGCTTGCACGTATTCTGCAGGTGGTTGATGTTTATGACGCGCTCTGCACCGCTCGTCCGTACAAACCCGCGCTTAGTCACGAGCAGGCTGCTGTCACTATGCGGGAGGAAGCTCGGGCTGGATTGTGGGATGAAGAACTAGTCGTCGAATTCTTCTCGATGCTGGACAAGCAGCGCCAGGTGGCATAGCTGAAACCCATATATCCCTGACATCCCCGTGTTCGAAGGGGCTCGTCTCGGCACAACTCTCGACCGGGTGCTGAACTACGTCGCGGCGCAACGCTGGGATGCGGAGGTCATTGTCGTTAATGACGGATCGCGCGACCAAACTCCCGACCTCGTTCGCAGTTATGCCCAAACGCATCCTGCGCTCCGGCTGCTCGAAAATCCTGGAAATCGCGGCAAAGGATACAGCGTGCGTAACGGCATGCTGCACGCGGCCGGCGAGATTCTTCTCTTCAGCGATGCCGACCTGTCCTCTCCTATCGAAGAAGCAATCAAGCTTTTCGCCGCGATTCGCTCCGGCGCAGATATCGCCATCGGATCGCGCTGGCTCCAACCAGAACTGCAAGCGCACCGCCAGTCAGTGCTGCGCCAGTTTTATGGGCGAATCTTCAATCTCGCGCTCCGTATACTGCTGGGCTTGAAGTTTAAGGACACACAATGCGGATTTAAAGCATTCACTTGCAAGGCAGCCCAAACTATCTTCCCGCTGCAGGAAATTGAGCGGTGGGGATTCGATCCCGAGTTGCTCTATCTAGCGCGCAGATCAGGATTGAAGGTGAAGGAAGTTGCGGTGGTCTGGTCTCATTCCGAAGGCACCCGCATCAACCCGCTTCGTGACGGCCTGCGAATGTTTGCAGAGGTGCTGAAAATCCGCTGGAACGCTCTTATGGGAAAGTATTCGCAACCTAAGATCTAGGCGCGCGCCGCCTGCACGAAGACATTCGGACGGGTCGAAACGCCGATGCCCTTCTCGAAAACCAGCGTCATCTTTTCGGCGCAGTCTTCGCACAGCCAGTAAAACTCCAGACGGCGAAGAGGTTTCCTGGTTTCTTGATCGTCGCCCATCGTGCGACGGCGCTCAGGACCGGCTTCGGTCTCTATGCGAAAAAGTTTCCCTTTGTGGAAGTAACGGAAGGTAGCGGAGCAATCCGGATTGGCGCACTTGGAAACCATATATCGGCCTGCCAAGTTTTCGCCTCTATTCTATTCCGATTTGTCGAAATGCAAGCCCAGTTTGGACAAAGTTGCGCAAATCGTGGCCTGTTCCAGGAAATTCGCTAAAGCCGGTTGATCAGTGATGCCACATATCCTGCGCCAAAGCCGTTATCAATATTTACGACGCTCACATTGGACGCGCAGGAATTCATCATTCCCAACAGCGCCGCGACGCCCTGAAACGCCGCCCCATACCCGACACTGGTGGGCACCGCAATTACCGGGACACCCACCAGCCCACCAACTACACAGGGCAGAGCGCCCTC
>WNEZ01007334.1_pt1 | contig 14394 bp, 10 predicted proteins | sample 5400521 | NCBI WGS metagenome assembly WNEZ01 (sample SAMN13153339, study PRJNA577476) | soil metagenome | isolation source: 120 cm saprolite under Douglas fir tree site 2 hole 1 replicate 1 | place: USA:California | collected 2015-04-18
CCGCAGCTTTTCGGACGCCTTCCGAAAAACAAGTTGGCGGTCGTACCGATGGAGTCGTTTCGCAGCGCGGACAGCGTGCCCGCCGACTACTCGGTGGGCGCGGGGGACGGCTCGCGGCCGGGGCGGATCAACGTCAACGAGTACGCGCCCGAGAAACGGCTGCTGTTAAACGTGGAGGCGATTGCCTATCACGAGGGCGTCCCTGGACATCACTTGCAGTTTTCGATCGCGCAGGAACTCGCCGATCTGCCGCCGTTCCGCAAGTACAACCTCGATCTCAATGCTTACACCGAGGGCTGGGCATTCTACTCGGAGCGTCTGGGGAAAGAAGTCGGCTTCTATCGGGAACCCTACAGCGACTACGGGCGGCTGCAGAATGAAATGTGGCGCGCGGTGCGCTGGGTGGTTGACACGGGTGTCCATTCGAAGCATTGGTCGCGTCAGCAGATGGTGGACTTCTTCCACGAGCACACCGCCATGGACGACCAGAACATCGAGACGGAAGTGGATCGCTATATCGCCTGGCCGGCACAGGCGCTTTCCTACAAGATGGGCCAGCGGAAGATTTTGGAGCTGCGGGAGCGAGCGCAAAAAGAGTTGGGAGCGAAATTCGATCTTCGCGCTTTTCATGACGCGGTGTTGGATCAAGGGCCGCTTCCGCTCGATGTGCTGGAGGAGAAGATTACCGCGTGGATTGGCGCGCAGAAGTGAGGAGGGCAGGTCGCAGGTGGCACGTGTCAGGTGGCAGGTCGCAGGTGTTAGGTCTTAGGGCATATGAATCTTCTTTGGCGCTGTCGTGCATCTTATGTAAGTGCGTTTCCGGGAGTGACCGATGAAGGTTATTTTGTTTTCTGTGGTGGCTTGTTTACTTTTCCTTAACCGTGCGAATGGGCAATCGGCAGAAACGGCGGAACCTCACCGCGCGACTCAAGCTGCTCCTCAGGCAGCCAATTCACAGAGGGATTCGGACGATATGGAGCAGATGCGCGCCGACCTGGAGCGGCTCAAAGTGTTGCTCAACCAGATGCGGACTAATCTCGCGTTCGTGCAAACAACTCAAACTCCGCTGAAGCATCAGTTCGAGTTGGAAACGGATGCGTGGCAGGTGATTGTCGAGCAGATGGAACGACTGCTGAAACGGATGGAAGATCGCAGAGTACCGGGATCGGGGCGGTAGCGGCTGCGGGCAAGGGTTAGGATCAGAGTCAGCGGCAAACAGCAACAGCAACAGCAACGACAACAGCAGCAGCAAAGTCAATTACAACTGCAACGGCGACTTCAACTGCAACTTCAACTTCAACTGCAACGCCAACTTCAACTTCAACGGCAACGGCAACGGCAACGGACAAGAGTGTCCGTTCTACATTGACGCTGCTCACCTTCGACACTTAACATTTCTGCAATCCTGATTCCCCATGATCCCCCGCAATCTGTCCCACTATCGCGTGCTCGATAAGATTGGCAGCGGTGGAATGGGTCTCGTCTATCGCGCGCACGACGAAACGCTTGATCGCGATGTGGCTTTGAAGGTTCTGCCCACGGGCATGCTCTCGGACGAGCATGCTCGACGGCGGTTCCGGCGGGAGGCGCTGTCCCTTGCCAAGCTTAACCATCCGCATGTTGGCGGGGTATATGAATTCGGCAGTGAAGGCGGTGTCGACTTCCTGGTGATGGAGCTGGTTTCCGGCGTCACGCTGGATGCACGACTGGCTGCCGGGCCGATGGAAGATGCCGAGGTGTTGCGCTACGGGGCACAGCTGGCGGACGGATTGGAGGCGGCACACCAGCAGGGGATCCTGCATCGCGACCTGAAGCCTAGCAATCTGCGCATTAATAAGGAGGGACGGCTCAAGATCCTCGATTTTGGGTTGGCCGAGTGGACACAACCGGAAGATGACTCCGACCCGACGGCCACCAACACAAAAGTCAGCGGCACGGTGGCATATATGTCTCCTGAGCAGCTGCGCGGAAAGAATGCGGATGTGCGCAGCGACATTTATGCGGTGGGGGCCGTTCTCTACGAGATGGCTACAGGCAAGCATCCGTATGCGGAAAGCTTCGGGCCGCAGTTGATCGCGCAAATTTTGGACCGGCCTCCTTCGCGTCCGACGTCTCGCAACCGGAAAATCTCGCCAGCGCTTGAATCGATCATTCTCAAAGCTCTGGACCGCGACCCGGACCTGCGTTACCAGTCGGCGCGCGAGATGCGCATTGATTTGGAGCGGTTGAGCAGCGGATCGACGTCGGTCGCAGTTCGCCGCAGGCCGGTTTGGCCCTGGGTGCTCGCAGCGGGGGCAGCGCTGGCGGCAGTTCTGCTCACCTGGAATCCCGCGGATATCCGGGGACGGCTTTTCGGATGGCGCACCAATTCGTCCTTGTCGCACGGACGCCGGTCAGTGGCTGTTGTGGGATTCCGCAACCTCTCCGGAAAGCCGGAGCAGGCGTGGCTTTCGACTGCACTGGCGGAGATGCTTAGCACCGAGTTGGGAGGCGGCGGGCAATTGCGATCGGTGCCTGGAGAGAATATCGCGCGCATGAAGTTGGATTTATCGCTGCCCGACGCGGAGAGTTACGCACCCGACACCCTGGAGCGAATACGCAAACACTCCGGCACTGACCTGGTCGTTCTTGGCTCGTACATGGCGATGGGTAATGACGCGGGCAATCGGATCCGCATTGACTTCCATTTGCAAGACGCGACTACGGGAGAAACCCTCGCTTCGGTTTCCGAGACAGGAACTGAGCCTGAACTGCTCGACCTGGTTTCGCGGACGGGAAGCCGCCTGCGAAGCACGCTTGGAGTCCAGCCAACCGCCGGAGAGAGTGCTGGAGCGCACGCATCTTCATCGTTGCCATCCACCAACGAAGCGGCGCGGCTCTACGCGGAAGGATTGTCGAAGCTGCGCTTGTTTGAAGCGCGCGAGGCGCGGAGCCTTCTGGAAAAAGCAGCGACTCTCGATCCCAAGTTTGCGCTCAGCCATGCTGCGTTGTCCGAAGCCCTGACTAATCTCGGCTATGACGCGTTGGCCCGGGAAGAGGCACAGAAAGCGTTTGATCTCTCGGCGACCTTATCGCGGGATGAACGGCTGATGATCGAAGGGCGATTGCGGGAAGCGACTCGTGAGTGGCCGAAAGCGGTCGAGACCTACCGCACACTCTGGCGCTTCTTTCCGGACAATCTGGAATATGGACTGCGTCTGGCGGCGGTGCAGACCGCTGCCGGACAACCCAAGGATGCGCTTGCAACCGTGGAAGAAATGCGCAGGGCGACGGATTCCGTGAACGGTGACCCGCGCATCGACCTGGCGGAGGCGAAATCCTACGACAAACTTGGCAGCTTCAAACAGTCGTTGGCAGCGGCACAAACCGCCGGGAAGATCGGAGGAGCCAACGGTGCGCGCCTGGTGGTGGCACAGGCGGGGATCGCGGAGGGATGGGCCTGGGAGCGCCTGGGTGAACGGGGCAAGGCGGCGGCGGCCTTTGCCGAGGCTCATGATTTGTTCTCAGCGGCGGGCGACAAGCGGGGCGCTGCCACGGCCACTCACCTCAACGGACACCTTCTCTATGACCAGGGAAACTACGCCGAGGCAACCCGCACTTACCAGTCAGCACTAGCCGTCTTTCGGGAGATTGGCGACCAGCAAAATGCCGCGGGAACCCTGAACAATCTCGGGAACGTCGCCAACGACATTGGTGATTTCCCGAAAGCGATGAGCTACTACGAACAGACACTGGCAATTGATCGGGAAACCGCATCGAAGGGCGGAATGGCCGGCGCTCTGGGAAACATGGCGAATGTCTTCGACAGTATGGGCGACTTGCCCAATGCCCGTAAGAAGAATGAAGAAGGCCTGGCAATGTTCCGCGAGGTCGGAGATCAGCGTGGCACGGCCAGCACGCTGGGAAATTTGGGCAACGTTCTGGTCGAGATCGGCGAACTGACCGAGGCACGCAAGCACTATGAAGAGGGACTGAGGATCCAGAAGGAAACGGGCTACCGGCGCGGTCAGGCATATGCCCTTAGCAATCTCGCCGACTTGCTTACCGTTACCGGAGACTTTTCCGAAGCTCGCAAGTTGGCCGAGCAGGCTCTCGCCCTTCGTAAAGAACTCGGGGAGAACACCAATGTCGCAATCTCGCAGCTGCAGATGGGATGGATCGCCTTTAACGAGATGCGGCTGAATGAAGCGGAGAGCTCGCTACGCGACGCGGCCCAGGTCTTTCAGAAAGCTGACATGCGCGATCTCCTTATTTCCTGCAATGCGCTGCTGGCACGTGTTCTTCTGGCACAGGGGGAAACTGCGGAAGCGGATCGACTGGCGTCGGACGCGGCGCAGATGGCGAAGAAGCGGCCGTCGCGGCCCCCGCAGTTCGATGCCGCGCTGGGATTGGCCGCGGTTCAGACTTCCGAGGGAAAGTTTGCCGATGCCGCGAAAGCTGCGCAGGAAGTACTTAATCTAGCATCGCGCTACGGATATGCGGGCTATCAGATGGAGTCGCGTCTGACATTGGCACAAGTGCTGGCAAGATCGGGCAAGGTGTCGCAGGCGCGCGTCCAGGCGGCTAGCTTGCAAAAAGACGCGCGGGCTAAGGGCTATGGCCGAATTGAGCGTGAGGCTGCAAAGCTCGCTGGCCTTTGAATCTCGCCACCGCCGCTCATGCTCACGACTTCAAGCGGGCAAGAGTGCCCGCTCCACACTACCTACATCACTTCGTTGCGCTTGCGCAGAAATGCCGGTACATCGAGATCTTCTGGCGTATAGCTGGGCGATGCTGTGCGCATTCCGTCGAGCGATATCACTTCAGCATGGGCCTGGCTGGCAGGCGCGGCAGTCTGAAACCTCCGGTTCGGGCACATGAAAGCGTTCGTGATGACGCGACATGATGACCGGATCGCTGTTCTCGTGCCGGCGCAGATGGCGCATGTCCGACTCTTTGAAGCCGGTCGCGATAACCGTGATCTTGACTGCGTCTTTCATCTTCTCGTCGAGAACTGCGCCAAAGATGATGTTGGCATCCTCGTGAGCTGCGCCCTGGATGATTGTGCAGGCCTGTTGCACTTCGGCGAGCTTCAAGGAACTGGAGCCTGTGATGTTGATGAGAATGCCGCGCGCGCCGTCGATGGCTCCGGCTTCGAGCAGAGGCGACGCTATAGCGCGCTGCGCGGCTTCCATGGTGCGGCGATCCCCAGCGGCAGTGGCCGTTCCCATGACGGCGTAACCCATGCCCGCCATGATGGCCTTCACGTCGGCGAAATCGCGGTTGATGATGCCGGGAATCGTGATGATGTCTGAAATACCCTGCACGCCCTGGCGCAGGATGTCATCGGCGACTCGGAACGATTCGAAGAAGCCGGCATTCTCGGCGACCCCGAGAAGCTTCTCGTTGGGGATGACGATCGTAGTGTCCACCGATTCCATCAGCTCGGAGACGCCACGCTCTGCCTGCTGCATGCGACGCTTCCCTTCAAAGGCAAACGGCTTGGTGACAACCGCCACCGTCAGCGCGCCCATCTCGCTGGCGAGCGAAGCGATGATTGGGGTCGCACCAGTGCCGGTGCCGCCTCCCAGACCGGCGGTAACGAAGATCATGTCGGCGCCTTCGAGAGCCTCGATGATCTTGTCGGAGTCCTCGAGCGCGGCTTTGCGGCCGATTTCCGGATTAGCTCCCGCCCCCAGGCCGTTCGTCAGCTTCACGCCCAGCTGAATCTTGATGGCCGCGCGCGACATCCGCAGAGCCTGCAGGTCGGTGTTGGCCACGATGAATTCGATGTTTTCCATCCCGGAGTCAATCATGCGGTTAACGGCGTTATTGCCACCGCCTCCGACGCCGATCACCTTGATGCGAGCGTCGTTGCGGGCTTCTTCGTTGAAGCTGATGCGTAGTTCGTTGTCTGCTTTGCTCATGGTCAACACCTCGTAAAATCAGTTCTCGGTTCTCAGTTCCCGGTTCTCAGTTAGAACCAAAACCCTGCCGGGCTTTGCCCGGCTGGACGGGTCAGAGACCCGTCCCCACACAAGCTATCTCCACACAAAACTAGGCGCCTTTCTTTGCGAACATTGCTTTCATACGCGAACTCCAGCCGCCGTCCTGCAGGCCGCGTGCTATGCGGGCGCGATGGCCGTAATACACCATGCCTAGAACGGTTGAGAATTCGGGCTCGGCCATTAACGCTGGCATCTTCGCCATCGGCGTTGGCCAGGCGAGGCGCGAGGCTTTTCGCAGGACGGACTCGGCGACGTCTAAAATGCCGGGCAGCCTTGAGGCCCCCCCGCTCAAGACAAATCCCGCGATGCAATGGTTCAGAACGCCGGCCTGGCGCAGGTTTTCTCGCAGCATCTCGAAGAGTTCCCGGGCGCGCGGCTCAAGAATCTCGCCCACCATGCGTTGCGGCATCAGGCGCGAAGGTCGATCGCCGACCGAAGGGACCTCGACTTCGTTGCCTTCCGGGATCAGCGTGGCTACCGCGTTGCCGAAATTTTTCTTGAGGCATTCGGACTCCGCGAGGCCAGTACACATGCCAACCGAAAGATCGCAGGTGAAGTGGTCGCCGCCAATGGGAATGACTGCGGTATGCGCCACCGCACCCTGCTGGAAAACAATCAGGTCGCAGGAACCTGCGCCCAGGTCGGCAAGGCAGATGCCCAGTTCGCGTTCGTCAGCGCGCAGCACGGAGTCGGCACAAGCTAGTGGCTCGAAAACTGTATCGTCGACGTGAACTCCCGCCTTGTTCACTGCGGTCACGACATTCTGAGTGGCGTTCGATGAGGCAGTCACGATGTGGACGCGCACTTCGAGGCGTGTTGCCATCATGCCGGTGGGATCCTGCACACCTGGTTGATCGTCGAGGATGAACTCCTGCGGCAGGAGGTGAAGAATTTCGCGGTCCCCGGGCAGCGGCATGGTGCGCGCCTTGTCCACGGCCTGACGAATGTCGTCACGGGTGATTTCTCTCGCGCGCGCGCCGAATGTAATCCCGCCGTGACTGTTCATGCCACGGATGTGGGCTCCTGCAACTCCGACCAGCGCGTGCTCCACGGGAATGCCCGCTACGTCTTCGGCTTTTTCAACCGCTTTCTGAATGCTTCGGACCGCTTTGTCGAGCTCAGTGATTAGGCCTTTGCGCAGGCCTCGCGATTCGCTGATGCCGTGTCCGCGATACCGCAGACCGTGTTCGCTGATTTCGGCGACCAGGACGCAGGTCTTGGCGCTTCCGACATCAATGGCGGTAATGAAGTTGGGCGGTTGGCTGGGCATGGTTTATCGCGGGTTCTGCGAGGCCTCCTTGGGGATTCCCGGGCTTGGCTTCTTCTGGCTCGCACCGGGGGAGGGCGGTAATGCCGCCGAAGAAACTGGCTTCGAAGTCTGGGATGGTGGCGGTGCCATGCTGGGAGCCGCTTTCGAAGTTTGCGCTGACGGTAGGGCCACTGTTGGCGCTGGCTTGGAAGTCTTGGCGGTATCCGGTATTGGTTTCTTCGCGGAGGCCGGGATCACCGCAGTCCTGGCGGAGTGGACCACAGTTTTGGCGCTCACCGCGCTCGCACGTCTTCCTCTTGGTCTGACCGCTGCCCGATGGGTGACTGCTTTGGCGGGAGTTCTCGCGACTGTCTTAGCCGACTTCCTCGTCGGTCCCGCAAGCGCCGGATGCGTCACATACTTTTCATAGTTCACGATGGCGGCGGGCTTCACTCCTGCCGCCATCGCGGCTTTCGCCGCCGCCGAGGTGAGAACCGCTGGCCGTCGAATCCCTTCGAGATCGGGATTCACGATGATCTGCCCGTCGTACCGCAGGTCAACGGACTCGAGCTTGTCGAACTGCTGGCGCCACTGTTGTACGTGCGTGATGTAGGTCTTGTAGCGATGCAGGAAATTCCCCGAGCCGAGATGCACCAGGACTTCGCCGTTGGGATCGGCAACCACGACCTTCACGTCTTCCGGGTCGCTGAGGTCCACTTCGCTCAGTTCACGGGAGTAGCTGGCGCCTCCGGAATCGAGTTGCTGGACCAGTTCGTTGTAGTTCTTCATGCGGGCGGAGCGGGTAGAGAGAGGCTCGCCGGAATTCATGCCGGCGATTACGGGAAACGAATATTTCTTTTTGCCGTTGGGTGCGAGTTCCATTACCGTGCCGCCGGCGTCGATCAACGAGATGCGCGATCCGAGCCGCGCAAAGGCTACCGGCGTACGCTCGTGGATCTCCACACCGAGCCGGTTGGGAACGAAACGCATCACGCTCGCCGATTCCACCCAGGGGATTTGCTCGAGTTGAACTTTGCGCTGCGCCAGAGGAATGAAGAAGATGTTGCGGCCGATATCGCCGCCCATCACTTCCATGATCTGCGCCTTGGGGACATGCTGGGCGCCGGAGATTTCAATCTGGTCGCTGGAATCGATGCGAAAACGCCAGGAGTGTTTTCCGTAGCTGTAGAGCGATGCGGCCATCGCACCGAGAATGGCGAATGCGACAACCGCGAGCGCGAACCACTTCAAGCGATGGGCTGTTTGTTTCGGGAGGGAACCGCGCCGGACTGAGACCCGCTTTTGTCCGCGCAGAAAAGGAGATTCCTGCTCCGCTTCCAGATCGAGCAGGCGCGAGTCGTCGAAGGGCTCGCGTTCAGGAGCCTCGCTGGGAAGCGGGTACAACTCTTCCTGGACGATAGTGGAACTAGCTTTCCGCGCCACTCGTTCGGTCAGTTGTCGTCAGAAAACCGCTGAGCGAGATCAATATAGCTTTTTTTCGCGAAATGAGACAGTGCAAAGTTGGGCGCTTTTGCACAGAAGGGCAAGAAGGGATTTTGTAGTCTTGTGATTGGGTAATTTTGCAATCTCAAATCGGTAGCTCAAATTACAGAACTACGCGACTGCAAATGGAATCACTGGGCGTCGTCGACATCCACGCTCAGGTCGGCGACGTCGGGCTCGGCGTCAACAGAAACTCGCGTGCCGGCCTGCGGGCAAACTACGATCCGGCGGCTGGTGGCGTTACTTAGCCTGACGCGCGTACGTTCGAGAACCCGTAGTTTTGCCAGCTGAGCGCGGTCCAGAACTACGTGCACGCGATCCAGCCTTTCCTGAAGGCGGTCCAAATCCGCCTGACGCAGGGCACTGACACGATCCATATCGACTTGATGCTCGGCCATAACGCGCTCCACTTCCGCTTGCTGGCGCGCCAGGAACTCGTCATCGAGTTGAAATTCTGGGGTCCGGCCAGTGAGAACCCTGGCTACCGCCCAGGTCTGCTCGGCGCGGGTGGCGATCTGGCATAGGACGGCGCCGGCGCGGTCCGCAACCCGATGGGCGAGGGGCAGATTGCCTTGTTGATATTCGCTAGTCAGTCCCAGCGCGAATACGCCGAGCGCGATCCAATAGAGGGCTTTGTTGTTCATGACGGGCTCTCCGACCTTATGGGCGTTGGACGGGCGGGGCAAAAAAAGGTCAACCAGACAAAGCTAGGGGTGGGTATTTGCACCGTTTCGGGAATCGGCCCGAGAGTCAGGTCATGGCTTGGTCCATCGGTAGAGACGCGGCTTGCCGCGTCTCAATCCTATACCGGAAGATGCGTCGCGGCCTTGGCTAGGGAGACGCGGCAAGCCGCGTCTCTACTTGAATGTTGGGCGGTACGGTCGGTCATTTGGCTAGCGATTTATCGACCAACATCTTTTGCTCCAGCCTCTCCAGAATGATTGGCCCCAGTTGCGACACGTTTCCGGCCCCCAGGGTCAGGATCATGTCGCCGGGCTGGGCGAGGGCCGCAACCGCGGCAGAGGCGTCTACAAAAGACGGGATATGAACCGCGTCGCGGTTGCCTCTCGCCGCAATCTGCCGGGCTAGAATTTCCGCCGTCACGCCTTCAATCGGTTTCTCGCTGGCGGCATAGATATCGAGCACGAAGACTGAGTCGGCATCGGCGAAGGCGGTGGTGAAGTCGTCCATCAAATCGCGCGTCCGGGTGTAACGGTGCGGCTGGAAGATAACATGCACGCGCTGGAATCCGCACTGGCGGGCGGCGGCGAGAGTGGCGCGAATCTCGGTTGGATGGTGTCCGTAGTCGTCAATCACGCTTACGCCGGCAGCCTCGCCCCGAAGCTGGAAGCGGCGGTCGACACCGCGGAAGTTGTCGAGCGCGGAGCGGATATCGTCGGGCGGAACATCGAGTGCGGTGCCTACCGCAATTGCCGCGGTCGCATTCAGAACATTGTGTATCCCCGGAACATGTAGGGTGAACTCGCCGAGACCTTTTCCCTTGTACGCCACCCGGAACCTGCTGAGCGGAACGCGGTTGCTCTGTAGGGCACCGGTGCCCGTGATGCGTATCAGAAAGTCTGAGCCGTGCGCTGTCCCATAGGTCAGGACGCGTCGATGAACTCGCGGAAGAAGGCGTTCCAGAATCGGATCGTCGTTGCATCCCACCACCATGCCGTAAAAAGGGACGCGCTCCATGAACTCCAGAAATGTCCGCCGGACATCGCGCATGTCGCGATAGCAGTCCATGTGCTCGCGATCGATGTTGGTCACGACCGACAGAATGGGCGAGAGCTTCAGGAATGATCGATCGCTTTCGTCGGCTTCAGCGACCAGATATTGCGACTTGCCAAGGCGGGCATTCGATCCCATGGCGTCGACGCGACCGCCTACCACTACGGTTGGGTCAAGTCCGCCGGCAGCCAGGACAGCCGCAACCATCGAAGTCGTGGTGGTCTTGCCATGCATCCCGGCAATCGCGATGCCGTATTTCAGGCGCATCAATTCTGCCAGCATCTCGGCGCGAGGGATCACCGGGACATGCAGGCGGCGTGCTTCCGCCACCTCGGGATTGTCCATGGAGACGGCCGAACTTACTACGACTACGTCCGCTCCGGCAACGTTCGATGCCGCGTGCCCGTCGTGGATCGTCGCACCCAGAGAGGCGAGACGCTGAGTAACGGAGGAGCTTTTCAGATCGGAGCCGGAGATTTTGTAGCCAAGATTCAGTAGGACCTCGGCAATCCCGCTCATGCCGATGCCGCCTATGCCGACAAAGTGAATGCGCTGGATCTTGGCAAACATGGGGCTAGGGGCTCCGCGGGTGATGATAGAACATTTCGAGGGCTGAAGCGCTGCGAGCTTCGAGCCACGAGCTACGGGCAACTGTCGAGATGCCAGCCAACCGTTTGCTCGAAGCTCGCGGCTCGAAGCTCGCAGCAGCCTACTCGCGGGCGATAAGGCCCTCGACCATCGACGCGATTTCCTCGACTGCCTTGGGATGGGCCAACGATTTCGCAGCGGCTGACATTCCCTGGAGGCGGTTGGGCTCGGGGATCAGGGCTGCGATTGTATCTACGAGGTAGGCTGCCTCCAGGTTCGATTCCTCGACGACGATCGCCGCGCCGGCGCGCTCCAGCACTCGTGCATTCACGTTCTGGTGGTCATCTGCGGCACGGGGGAAGGGAACGAAGATCGCGGGCTTACCGGCTGCTGTGATCTCCGCTACGGTGCTCGCGCCGGAACGGCACACTAGCAGATCGGCGCGCGCGAATGTGCCTGGCATGTCGTCGATGAACTTGTGGACTTCACTCGACAGGCCAGCTTTCTGATATGCGGCCAGTACGTTGTCATAGTCGCGCTCGCCGGTCTGGTGAATTATGTGGAGCCCTGGAACACGTTCGCGCAAGCCCGGCAGCGACTCAATCATCGCCTGGTTAATTGCACGGGCGCCCTGGCTTCCGCCAAAGACTAGGAGCGTCGGTGCGCCGCCGGCTTTGGCTGGGATGCTGAAGAATGCCGCGCGCACGGGCACGCCCGTCACTTTGCAACGGGGAAAGTACTCGCATGTCTCTTCGAAATGCACTGCCGCTAACGACACCCAGCGCGCCACCAATCGGTTAGCAAATCCGGGGACTACGTTCGGTTCGAATGCAAGGGTCGGGATGCGCCGTCGGATGGCTCCGAACATTGCCGGCCCTGAGGCATACCCTCCAACACCGATTACGACGTCCGGATCGAAGTCGGAGAGCATCCGGCCCGAAGTCCAGAGGGCGCGTGGCAGGTCGAACATGGTCTTCGCGCGGGTCATGAGGCTGACATTTTTCAGGCCGCCGACTTTGACGAGTTCGAGGGGGAATCCGGCTTGCGGGACCAAGCGCGTCTCAATGCCGCGGGCGGTGCCGATGAAGAGGACTTCGGCGGCGAATTGCTTTTTTAGTTGATGGGCTATGGCCAGGGCGGGGATGACGTGTCCACCGGTGCCGCCGCCTGCGATGACGATGCGCATTAGGTCAAGATTTACCACAGTGGCACAGAGACACGCAGAAAATCTGAGAACTCCAGCTGGCCCGTTCGTTTCCCTAGATAGCGAGGGTGCCCCGTCCTTGTCGCTCCGTTTCTTGGAGCGACAGGGCGGGGTCTCCTAACCAGTGTCTCTTTTCTCCACCTGAGGAAAGAGGCCAAGCGCTTCCCGTTTTCGTGCCGTCCACTGAGATTCGATTTCTACAACTCCCTCCGCTCCGGTGAGGTGGTGTCTATAGCTGCTCCATTCCCAGTCTTCGGGATTGGCCACCAACCCTCGAACAACCGGATTGCGATGTATGTAGCGCAGCTTCTCGATCCGCTTGTGATCGGTCCAGACGTTGAAGTCGTAGTAGCGGGCAAGCCAGAAGGCTTTACCTTGGGTGAACTGACGCAGTTCGTGGGCGCTGACTTGCTTGAGCATCTGGAGCGCCACGGCGAGCGTGCCCCGGTCAGGTTCGCTCACCAAAAGATGAACGTGCTCGGGCATAACAACGTATCCAGTGACGCAGAATCCATACCAGACCCGCACTCGTTCCAGTGTCAGTTCGAAGACACGGCGCGCTGATGGACTGCCGAGCAGCGGTTCGCGGCGATAGCAGCTGAAGGTTATGAAGTGCAGATCGCCGGCCTGCTGGAAGCGCTTCAGTCCCGAGGGCATGCTGCCCAGACTATGTTTAGGTGGGGATTGGCGCTGTGACGACGGACACCGGGAGTTTGTTCAATTTCTTCCCAAGAAAGGCCCCGCCCTGTCGCTCCAAAAAGCGGAGCGACAAGGACGGGGCACCCGGTGGTTTGGGTGTTTTCCTCATTCCGCCTGCTTCGTGATATTCAGCAGTACGCCTACGCACGCTAGCGTCACAAATAGCGACGAGCCACCGTAGGAAACGAACGGCAGCGGGATGCCCTTGGTCGGCATCAGACCTAGCACTACGCTGATGTTGATGAATGCCTGGAGCACGATCATGCTGGTGATTCCTACCGCCAGGAAGCGGCCAAAATTGTCCTGAGTTCGCAGCGCCACCCGTGTTCCCCGCCACAAAAAAATTGCGAACAAGACTATGACCGTTAGAGCGCCCAACAGGCCGAGTTCTTCCGCGGTCACAGCAAAGATGAAATCGGTGTGCGGCTCGGGAAGGTAGAAGAGTTTCTGTTTCCCTTCCATTAAGCCGAGGCCGGTTACGCCTCCGGTTGAAACCGCGATCAGCGACTGAATCATATGGAAGCCGCGTCCCTGCGGGTCTGAATAGGGATTGAGGAATGCCAGGATGCGGTCCTTCCTATACGCGACGTGAAAGATCAGGAAATAAAGCGGCACGATCGCAGCTGCAAACGCGTACCCGAAATAGCGTAACCGGATCCCTGCTACGAACAATATGCAGGCCGTGATCCCAGCGCAGGCAAGGGCTGTCCCAAGATCGGGTTGAAACACAATCAGGCCGAGGAAGACTACCGTGGGCGCGACTGCGGGCAAGAGCGTGTTGCGCCAGTCGTCCATTGCGCCGGTTTTGCTCTCGAGGAACCATGCCAGGAAAAAAATGAGCGCGGGTTTTGCCAGCTCCGATGGCTGGAAGGAAATCGGGCCCAGGTGGAACCATCGATGCGTGCCGTGGGTGCGGTCAAGAAGGAAAACGGAAATCAGCAGGAGAGTCGTAAATCCGACCAGTGGAAATACAAATGCAGGATGCTTCAGGCGCCTGTAGTCCACTCTCATGGCCACAAACATCGCGGCCAGTCCGGCGACTGCCCATACCAGTTGCTTTAACAAGAATTCGTAGGCCGATCCGTAGCGCTCTTTTGCCATCACCGCCGACGCGCTGAACACCATGATCAGACCGATGAAAACCAGGATGGCCGTTACGGTAAACATCCAGCGATCGACACTGACGCGCTTGGCCATGGGAATTCATTTCACCACGGAGACACGGAGGCACGGAGGTTTTTTCACTTAGGTTTTGGGGCGGGGGGATTACTCTTTTGGTACAAGTGTGTCGGTGGCTATTTGCCGGCGGCCAGCGAATGCACGATTTCCTTGAACACTCGTCCCCGGTGTTCGTAGTTCTCGAACTGGTCGAAGCTGGCGCAGGCCGGAGCGAGCAGAACGATGTCGCCGGTAGTGGCGGATTCGCTGGC
>WNEZ01009009.1_pt1 | contig 14393 bp, 15 predicted proteins | sample 5400521 | NCBI WGS metagenome assembly WNEZ01 (sample SAMN13153339, study PRJNA577476) | soil metagenome | isolation source: 120 cm saprolite under Douglas fir tree site 2 hole 1 replicate 1 | place: USA:California | collected 2015-04-18
CCTGCGCAACATCGGGCACCTAGGTGGGCATGCCAGGCTCCACGAATTCAAGGCAGTGGACGTGTTCGGGCTAGGGCAGACGCCCATCCTGGGACCCCTGGTGTTCCACCAGAACGCGCTGGTGTACGTATCCTGGCTGCTGGTCCCGCTGGCGATGTTCTATCTCTATCGCACCCGGCCCGGCCTGCACGTGCGTGCCGTGGGCGAGTCGCCCGAGACAGCCGACGCCATGGGCGTCAACGTGGCGGCCTACCGGTACGCACACACCCTCATCGGCGGCGCACTGGCCGGGGTGGGCGGCGCCTACTTCAGCCTGGCTATCTCCCCCAACTGGGTGGACGGCATGACCTCCGGCGCCGGCTGGATCGCCATCGCGCTGGTCATCTTCGCCTTCTGGCGGCCGGAGCTGGCCCTGGTGGGCGCCTATCTCTTCGGCGCGTTTTCCAGCCTGGCCTTTACCCTGCAGGCGCGCCAGGTCCACCTGCCGCCCGAGGTCTTCAACTCCCTCCCCTACCTGATGACCATCGTGGTGCTGGTCTTTGTCTCGACCGGCTGGGCCAAACGGCGGCTCGGTGCGCCCGCATCGTTGGGGGTTCCGTATGTCCGCGAAGAGCGCTGATTAGACTTACTCCATCAAGACCGAAGACGTCCATCCCGAACAGGCGGCTCACGACGCAGTCGATCCGGACCGGTGGCTGGACAACGAAAACCCGGGCAGCCGTCTGCCGGAAGACGCCCGCCACTGGATCCAGGTCTATACCGAGCTCCTGGCGTTTAAGGACAAGGCGCTGGCCACCGCCCACCACAGCCTGGGTGGCATGTCGGAGGAAGAAGCCCGGGTGGAGATGGCCCAGACGGACCTGGCCGTCATGGAAGCCGAGCGCGACCGGCTCCGGCGCCACCTCGACTTCTGGAAGCAGCGCCACCTGGACCTCACCACCCCGACCACGACGTAAGACTTGACAAGACGCGACGGCTCATCTAGCGTCGTCGCATCGTGGATTCGCGCAGCCGGATTCTGACCGCCGTCCGGCCTGCTTTCGCTCAAGGCGCCCGCCCGTCGGTGCAGGAAGTCGCGCGGGCAGCCGGGGTCTCCCGGGCCACCTTCTACCGCCACTTCCGCAGCCGGGACGAGCTGATCCATGAGCTGGCCGTCGATCCCGACCCGGCGACTCGCGACCGGGTGTTGCAGACGGCCCTCGACCTGGTCGGGCGCCACGGACTGGCCGGCCTGTCCATGGATGGGCTGGCCGCCAGCGCGGGGGTGTCGCGGGCGACAGTCTACCGCCTCTTCCCCGGAAAGCCGGCGCTCTTTCGCGAGGTGGTGCGGGCCTTCTCGCCGCTGGAGCCGGTGGTCGAGACGCTGAGCCGGCTCCAGGACCGCCCGCCGGAGGAGGTCATGCCCGCTATCGCCCTGGCCGCCGCGCGCAGCTTGAACGGTCGGATGGGCGTCGTCCGCGCGATTTTCATGGAGGTGTCGGCCCATGGGCCCGACACCGCCGAAGCCGTCGAGTATGTCTTCACCCGCGGCCTCACCGCCGTGCTCGGCTACGTCATGGCCCAGATGGCAGCTGGCCGCCTGCGGCAGATGCATCCCCTGCTGGCCATCCAGTCGTTCATCGGCCCCGTCCTGTTTCACCTGATGACTCGGGAGCTGGTCGAGGAACGGCTAGGCCTGGATGTCACGCTCGAGGACGCAGTCAGCCAGCTGGCCACCAGCTGGGTGCGGGGCATGCGCCCATGATCCAGACCACCCAGAACGCGGTCGAGGTGCACGACGTGGTCAAGAGCTTCGGCCGCCTGCGCGCCCTGGATGGGATCAGCCTCAGCATCCGGCGGGGCGAGATCTACGGCTTGCTCGGCCCCAACGGCGCCGGCAAGACCACCCTGATCCGCGCCATGGTGGGCCTCGTTCGCCCCGATGCCGGGACGGTCACGGTGCTTGGTCGGCGAATGCCCGAGCTGGCGGTCCTCTCCCGGATCGGGTACATGACCCAGGCGGCCGCCCTCTACCCCGACCTCTCAGTCGAAGAGAACGTCCGCTTCTTCGCCGCCATCAACGGCTCCAGGGACGGCGTTGATGACGTGCTCCGGTTCGTGGATCTCTATGATCGCCGCCGGTCGGTGGTCTCGACCCTCAGCGGCGGCATGCGCACCCGGGCCTCGATGGCCTGCGCCCTGGTGCATCAGCCCGAGCTGCTTCTGCTCGACGAGCCGACGGTCGGCGTCGATCCCCAGCTGCGGGCTCAGCTCTGGGACCGGTTTCAGCAGATGGCGGCCAACGGGACGACGATCATCGTCTCCAGCCACGTCATGGACGAGGCGGAGCGCAGCCAACGACTGGGCCTGATCCTGTTCGGGAAGCTGCTGGCCCAGGGCAGCGCCAACGACCTGCGCCGGCAGGCCGGCGTGGACCGGCTGGAAGACGCCTTTCTCAAGCTCTCGGCGCAGGCTCCGCGTCCCGAAGGGGAGCAGGCATGAGTCCGCGCCGGGTACGCGCCATCACCGTGCGGATTCTTTCGCAATTCCGGCACGACCGCCGAACGCTGGCCCTACTGTTCGTCGCCCCTCTGCTGATTCTCACATTGCTCGACCTCTTGCTCCGCGGCGGGAGTTCCCAACCGGCCGTCGGCGTGGTCAACCTGGACAGTGGTCCCCTGGGCAGCACCATCGCGGCGCGCCTCGAGTCGTCTTCCCTGGTGACCGCCACCGCGATGGACCGCGCCACGGCCGAAAGCAAGCTCCACGATGGCCGCCTGACCGCCTCCGTTCTGTTGCCATCGGACTTTAGCGACAGGGCCCTCAACCAGCACGAGCTGCGTCCCGAGATCCACCTCGAGGGCAGCCAGCCTGGCCCCAGCCAGCAAGCGCTGCAGGCCGTCAGCCAGGCGGTGCTGGCCGCCATCGGCGCTCTGCCTGTCCAGGGCGGTCCGCCGCGATTCAGCCCGCAGGTCAGCTATCTCTACGGCGGGCCCAACCTCGATACCCTCGACTACCTGGGGGCGGCGCTGATCGGCCTGGTGGTCTTCTTCCTGGTCTTCGTGATCACCTGCGTGTCCTTCCTGCGGGAGCGGACGCAGGGGACGCTCGAGCGTCTGATGGCGACCCCCCTCCGGCGCGCCGAGATCGTGCTCGGCTACATGATCGGGTTCACCGTGCTGGCGCTGATCCAGTCGGCCGAGGTGCTGGTCTTCAGCCTCTACGTGCTGAAGCTGTACAACGCCGGGAGCGTCTGGCTGATCTTCCTGGTCGCCATCCTGATGGCGATTGCGGCGGTCAATCTGGGCATTTTCATCAGCATGTTCGCCCGGACCGAGTTCCAGGCCGTGCAGTTCATCCCGCTGGTGATCGTGCCTCAGTTCCTGCTAAGCGGGATCCTGGTCCCGGTGTCCGGCGAGCCCGGCTGGATGCAGGCGATCTCGAAGGTGCTGCCGCTCACCTATGCGGTGGATGGGCTCCGGAGCGTCATGATCCGGGGCGCCGATCTCTCGTGGGCTGCCCTCCAGCTCGATACCGGGGTCGTCTTCGGCTTCTGCGTCCTGATGGTGGTGCTGGCCTCCCTCACGCTGCGCCGTCGCGTAGCCTGAGGGAGATGCGTAGAGTTGACGTCCGGCCGGCCTCCCGTGCGGACCGCCCCGCGCTCGTCGCCCTGATCCGCGCCTATCTCGATTTTTACAAGGCACCCCAGCCGGACGAGGCGCGCCTCCATGGTTTCCTCGACCAGCTGGAAGCCAACTCGAGCCGGGGAGTCCAGCTGGTGGCGGAGCAGGATGACCGCCTGGTCGGGTTTGCCAGCCTGTTCGCGTCCTTTGACACGCTGGTCGCCGCCGAAATCCTGGTGATGAACGACCTGTTTGTGATGGAAGCCCAGCGCCGGCAGGGCGTGGGCCAGGCCCTCTTCGACGCCAGCCGCCGCTACGCCCGAGAGCATGGCTACGTCCGGCTTGACTGGGTCACGGCCACCGGCAACCAGGTCGCGCGTCGCTTCTACGACCGGAACGGCGGGGTGGCCGGCCCCTGGATCGCCTACAGCATTCTTCCGTAACCTTTCCAGCGGCGATCCGTATTACCGGCATGAACCCGCACGACGCGAAGGCGATGTTCGACCTGGAGCTGGAGCTGCATGACCTGGCCACCGGCCGGCGGCCGCGGATCACAACCGACGAGGTGGTCGAGGTCGCCGCCGTCCTCGGCCTCCATCAGGGAGATCTCTGCAGTCTCCTTCACGCATGGCCGAGCCGCTAGCCGTCCGCCACGTCCTCGCCCTCTTCTCCCGTGACGCCGACGCCGAGACGCACCTGGCTTTCGCTGACGCGGAAGAATACCTCGCCCTGGTGACCTACCTGGTGTACTGCCCCAAAGGCCGGCGGTAAGGGGCCCCTCCCTGGCGGGAGGGGGAATCAGCTCAGGCCGCGCCGAACTCGTCCGGGGAACGCGCCCGACTGAACATCCCGGGCCCAGGCGGGACGGTCAGCAGCCGGCCGTCATCGGTGCGGACCAATTGCCATCGCCCCTCGTGCGCCATGGTGTGGTGGCGGTGGCACAGCAGCACCATATTGTCCAGGTTGGTGTCCCCGCCCTTGGCCCAATGCAGCAGGTGGTGCGCGGCTGTCCAGGACGGTGGTCGATCGCAACCGGGCCACTGGCACTGCTTATCGCGCACGTCGAGCGCGCGCCGCCGGCTTCCGGAAACGACCCGCTTTGCCCGGCCGACATCGATCACCACCGATTCCGAGCCCAGCACGACCCGGGTGATGGCGCTATCGCAGGCGAGGCGCTGCACCGTCTCGGCGGAGATCGGCAGGGTGAACTCCATCTCGCCGGCCGGGGACCCGCTCAGCCCCCGGAGCGTTTCGAGGGAGGTCGTGATCTGCACGTGCGGCCGCTGTCCGCCTCGGCGCGGCAGTACGCCCGCATCCAGCCCATGGCTGGCCAGCTCGACCAGCGCGTCGGCCTGGCGCTGCTCGCGGGTGCGATCGTCCTCCGAGCCTCCCAGCCGGGCCAGCGGCTCGAGGGCGCTGCGCACGGTCGCGCCGGCGGCCGCGTCCAGCCAGCCGTCCAGCCCCAGGGAGCCGTCCTCGTAGGTATTCAGGTTGAGCCGGCGAAACCGGGCCGCGTCGGCCTGCTCGGCTGCCACACCCTCCGGATCCGCGGCATGCCGGACGTGCTGGCAGAAGTGCCAGAGGCGGCCGACGCTACTCTCGCGGGCCGCTTCCAGCACGAGGCTCTCGTCGAAGGGTTGATCTGGTTTCGAGGTGGCCACCGCATTGGCCGTGCGGGCGATCAATGAGAGGTGCGCGAACCCGATCTCACCATCCGCCAGCGCCTGCGTGCTCTTCGGCAGGCTGGCGAGCTGCTCTCCCACGTTCACCCGGTCGGCCGCGTGGCCCGCTCCCATCCGGCAGTTGTGCCGGATCCAGTCGATCGGGCTGATCGAGCCCTCCTCCTGGTACTCATCGGTCTTGGACCAGTTCCCGGCCACGATCGAGAAGGAAAGCTCCTGGATATCGGTGATATGCCGCTGCCGAGTCATTGCCTCGCGGCAGAGCTCCTGCGGGAGGCTGGGCGCGAGCTCCAGGAGCCGTTGGGCCGTCGCCTTAGCCACGTCCAGCTGCCGGAAGTACTCCGACCCCTCGTCCCCACTCATCACTCGCCACTATACAAACATGTGTTCGTTATGTCAAGGGCGAAACCACCATTCTGCGGTCTCCGGCGAGTGAGTAGGGAGACCGAGCACGGCCACCGGCTTCATGCCAGCGTCACACTGGCTGCGTAGGCTTTTCTCAGGATGACGCCGGCTGCTGCCCCGATCCTCGGGTGGACGACGATCCCAAGATCGTCACGCTCGTTCGCACCTATCTGGAGCGGGAGGGACTTTCGGTGATCACGGCCGGCGACGGCCGGGCGGCGCTGGCGGCCGTCGGGGCAACGCCGCCGCGGCTCATCGTCCTCGACCTGATGCTGCCCGAGCTCGACGGGCTGGCCCTGCTGCGGATCGTGCGCGAGCGCACCGAGATCCCAATCGTCATCCTCTCGGCACGGGGATCCGCGGCCGACCGCGTGTTGGGCATCCATGAGGGCGCTGACGACTACCTGGTCAAGCCCTTCTCCCCCGCCGAACTCGTCGTTCGGGTCAAGGCCGTCCTGCGGCGGACGGAGCGCGCGCCCGGACGAGCGACCGATCGCGGCATCATCCGCCATGGCGACCTGGCGATCGACCTCGACCGTCTTGAAGTGCGGCGCGGAACCCAGATCGTCCCCCTCACCGCGGCCGAGTTCCGACTGCTGACGGCGCTGGTGCAAACGGGAGGCCGCGTCCTGACCCGCCAGGTGTTGCTTGATGCGCTCTACGGGCCGGTGCAAGGCGATGCGCTGGAGCGGACCATCGACGTACATGTCGGCCGACTCCGGGAGAAGCTGGGGGAGACGGTGGATCAGCCTCGCTACATCGCGACCGTGCGGGGAGCCGGATACCGGGCGGTGGACGCCTCGACCCCCACCGCCCTAGCCTCGCCCTCGGGGGGAGGGAGATGACGGTATCGAGGGGGAGGAAGAATTGGTGGCGGCCGCGTGGCATCGCCGCGCGAATTGCCCTGCTGTCGCTGTTGGTCACGGCCGTAGCAGTGACCATCATGGCGATCGGCGTCCTGGGCGTGGCGCAGGCCACATTCGATCGGCTGATGTTGGAGGCTGGGCAGCCGGCCGCCACGGCCCGCGCCATGTTCGACCACAGCGTCGTGCCCGTCTTCATCGTGGCCGCCGGGATCGCCGCAGCCGTAACCCTGCTACTCGCCTCGCTCCTCGCGCTCTGGGTGGCAGGGCCGCTTGACGACATCGCCCAGGCCGCCCGACGGGTCGCCCGCGGCGAATACCAGGCACGCGTCGAACGGAGAGGGCCGGACGAAGTGGCGTCACTGGCCGACTCCTTCAACCTGATGGCGGAGACGCTGGACCAGCAGGAGCGCATGCGCCGCGAGTTCATCGTCAACGCCGCCCACGAGCTCAACACCCCACTCACGAACCTGCAGGGGTACTTGGAGGCGCTCCGCGACGGCATCATCGCCCCCAGCCGCGAGCAGTTCCAGTCCCTTCATGAAGAGGTCAACCGGCTGGTGCGCCTATCGCTGTCGCTGCATTCGCTGGCGCTGGACACCGAGCCAGCCAGTGAGAGAGCTCTTCAGACGATCGACCTCGTCCCCTCGGTGCGCGCGGCCTTCGAGCTGGCTCGCCCAGCCTTTGACGGCAAGGCCATCCGAGTGGATCTCAATCTCCCCGACCGGCTCCCAGCACGCGCCCAACCCGATCAACTGGCCCAGGTGCTCGCCAACCTGCTCCAGAATGCATCGCGCTACACGCCCGACGGCGGAGTGGTGACCGTCGCTGCCGAGGCCGGGCGGAGCGATGTCCTGGTCAGTGTGAGCAACACGGGTGACGGGATTCCACAGCAGGATCTCCCCCACATCTTCGAGCGTTTCTATCGGGTCGAGAAGTCCCGCGATCGCGCCCGCGGCGGCGCCGGCATCGGCCTGGCCATCGTGAAGCAGCTGGTCGAGGCCACCGGCGGGCGGGTAGGTGCCGAATCGCAGGCGGGCACTACGAGGTTCTGGTTCAGCCTGCCGGCCTAGCGATTGTGTCGATTGGGTGACGCCTCGTTATCGGCGTGTCATCCGCCGGCTCACCTTCCCGGACATGTCGAAACCACCGTCCCAAGGAGGAACCATGCGACACCTGATCCGACTGTCGACCGTCATCGCCGCGATGGCGACGGCCCTGCTGGGGGGCCCCCTGGTGCTGGCCCACGCAGCAGCGCCGGGGGCGGGTGCAGATCACGCCGTCTTCGTCCAGACCATCGACCCGGCGGGCAACTCGATCGCCGCCTACTCTCGGAGCGATAACGGGACCCTGACCTACGTGGCGACCTACGCCACGGGTGGAAACGGCGGACGAGCGGCCGGCGCCGTCGTCGACCCGCTGGCCTCGCAGGGCGCGCTGGCCTATGACGACACCAGCCGGCTGCTCCTGGCCCCGAACGCCGGTAGCAACACCGTCTCGGTCTTCAGCGTCAGCGGGGATGCCCTGCACCTGAACCAGGTCGTGGCATCGGGCGGCCCATTCCCGGCCAGCATCGGCGTCCACGGCGACCTTGCCTACGTACTTGACGCCGGCTTCGCCGGCTACGTCCAGGGCTATCGCGTCGCGGGCGGAACGCTGCACCCGATCACCGGATCGCTACGTTCGCTCGGCCTTGGCAACGGCAACCCCCCGGCGTTTCTGCAGTCGCCGTCGCAGGTGGACTTCACGCCGGACGGCAGCCAGCTCGTCATCGCGATGAAGGGCAACCACGGCGGCTCGGTGGACGTCTTCAGCGTCGCGCCCGACGGGCGGCTCTCCGATGCCCCGACCGCGACGGCGGTGGGCGGCAACGCGTTCGCGTTCGTGTTCGATCCGGCCGGCCGGTTGGTGATCGTCAATGCGGCGTTCGGCAACCTGTCGACCTGCACCGTCAACAGCGACGGCAGCCTCTCACTGGTCAGTGCCGGCGCGTCGGACGGACAGCGGGCCGCGTGCTGGGTCACGGCCGCTAATGGCAATTACTACGCGGCAAACGCCGGCAGCGCCAATCTGAGCCAGTACACCATCAATACCAACGGAGCCGTGGTGCTGGGGAACCCGCTGGCGGCCACCGGCATCCCAGGCGCAGTCGACATGGCGGCGTCGAGCGACGGGCGCTTCCTCTACGCGCAAAGCGGCGCCAGCGGATCGGTGAAAGCGTTTGCGGTCAACGGCGACGGGTCGCTCTCGCCGGTCGGTTCATGGGCGATCCCCGATGGCGCGAACCAGGAGGGTATCGCGGCGGCCTAGTCGACGCAGCGTTGAGGTAGCAGGTCGGGGAGGGGGTGCGGGGTGTCCGCCACGGCAAGGGATGCCCACCGCTCAGGCGCGGTAAGGTAAGGGACGTGGAAGCACAACCCAGCCGGCTCGCTCAGGCGCGGAACTGGTACCTGGAGGCGGTCGACGCCATCCCAGCCGACGGTTGGACTAAGGGCACGCTCTGCGAGGGCTGGACGGCAGCCAACGTCGTCGCCCACGTGGTCACCGGCGACCAGCTGATCCGCGGACTCGTGTGGGACGCCACCGGCAAGGATCGCGGCGGTCAGGATCTGCCGGTCGATTTCGCGGATCGCCAGCGGCGATTCCAGGGGGTGTCGACCTGGGAGCCGGCGAAGCTCAAGGCGACCGCCCGGACCGAGTCCGAGCAGACGCTCGCGGCGATCGCCGAAGCGCTCCAGCACGCCCCCGACGCGATCGTCACCATGCCAATCGGCCCGGCGCCGATGCCAGTCTTGCGCAGCATGCGGCTGAACGAGTACATCATTCACGGGCACGACCTGGGGCCCGCGATCGGGCGATCGATCGCGACCCCCGACTGGTTCTTCGATCGGGCGCTGGGGGACGCCGTGAACCGGATGACACGGCTGCACCCGCGATCGCCACACAAGGGCAGGTCGGCGACCTTTCACATCCACCGCACCGACGGCGAGGGCGAATGGATCCTGCGGGCCGAGAACGGCGAGGCGGTGGCAGAGTCCGGACATAGCAAGGCCGACGTGGCCATGCGCGGACCCGCCGAAGCCCTCTACTGGGTGGTCATGGGCCGCGGCAAGCCAGCCGAGCACGGCGTCGAGGTACATGGCGATCCGGCGCTGGCCGCCGCCTTCAAGGAGTGGTTTCCCGGCCCCTAGCTGGGGTTCTCTCACCCCCTGCCCTCCCCCTGAGGGGGAGGGACATTGAAATCGCGGTTCCGCGCTGAAGCTAGGATGGTCGGCGTGGCAGCAACGGGCAAGCCGCGGACTGGACCGCCGGACCCTCCGCTGACCGCAAGTCGGACGAGACACCGGCGTAAGCTGGGCACCATCACATGACCTACTGGCACCCCGACGACCTCGCCCTGGCGGCGCGCGCGCTTAAGCGACCCGCTGAGCCGACAGGCAATGTCTCCATCAATCCAGTGGCGGTCGGTGTCGTGGTGGGCCTGGCCCATCTGATCCTGGGTCAACTTCTTCTATCCCACTCCTGAATCCGTCTCGCTCTCGGCTCGGGGCAACCCTGGTAGCACTGATCGTCTCGTGCGTCGCCTGCACCGCCTCTCCTGGACCGCCGGTCGTCTCAACCCTCACACCAACCTCCCCAGAGTCGTGCGCCGGCCAGGTGCTGGCAACCATGAGCGACGACCAGATGGTGGGCCAGCTCTTCCTGCTCGGGCTGGCCGGCAACCAGCTGGGACCGGACGAGATCCACGCCATCCAGGCCGAGCACGTGGGCTCGGTGTGGTTCGTCGAGCAGAGCAATGTCGGCGTCGCGGGCATCCGCGCCGTCACCGACGCCGTCCAGGCACAGGTCTCGGCTGCGTCCACGGCGAATGTGCGCTTCTTCGTCGCGGCCAACCAGGAGGGCGGGATCGTTCAGGCGCTCCACGGGCCCGGCTTCTCGGAGATCCCGAGCGCCATTGTCCAGGGCACTTTCGCGGTGCAGACCCTGCAGGACGACGCCGCCACCTGGGGCACTCAGCTCTTAGCTGCCGGCGTCAACCTCGACTTCGCGCCGGTCATGGACGTTGTGCCGCCCGGCGCTGACGCCCAAAACCAGCCAATCGGCGCCCTCAATCGGGAGTATGGACACGACCCGACAACCGCCGGCTCCCACGGCACTGCTTTCTTACGTGGGCTGCACCAGGCGGGCATCGACGCGACAATCAAGCACTTCCCCGGGCTCGGACGCGTCCAGGGCAACACCGACGTTACGGCTGGCGTGGTGGACACCATCACCAGCGCGAACGACCAATTCCTGCAGTCGTTCGCCCAGCCTATTGCGGCGGGCGCCGACATGGTCATGGTGGCGCTGGCGACGTTTACCCAGATCGATCCGAACCACCTGGCCGCCTTCTCCCCCACCGTCATGCGGCTGCTGCGGGGAACCTACGGGTTCACTGGTGTCATCGTGTCCGATGACCTGGGTGCCACGGCAGCGGTGGCGGATATTCCGCCGGCGACACGCGCCAACAATTTCCTCGAGGCGGGCGGCGACCTGATCATCTCCAAGACAGCCACGGCCGCCGACGCCATGATCGCCGGCCTGCGGGCCCGCATCCGAGCTGATGCCACGTTCCGCGCGCGCGTGATGGAGTCGGCCCGTCGCGTCCTGGCCGTCAAGGCCCGATGGGGGCTCCTGCGGTGCGGGGCGTCGTAATCGCCTGGTGGGCCAGAGAGAGTCAGCAGTACCCCGGCGCGAAACAGCACCGGGATACTGCCAGGTGACCCTCCGCTAGCTGACGATGGCGCAGGTGGCGAAGATGCCGATGGTGTGAGCTATGGTGTCGTTGTTCTGCACAGCCGCCAAGAAGACGAAGGTGACGCCGCCTCCAGTGGTCCCCACGGTCGCCTCCTGGATGACGGTATGGAAGTTTGCAGTCCCCTCGCCCACGACTGATGCACCACCACCCAGCACCTTCTTTCCAGACGGGCACGACACTGTATTGCGCACGAATCCGCCTGCAGGCACGGCGAAGGTAGCCTCCACGATCTCGTAGCCGGAAATTCCTGGGGGTCCTTGCGGTCCCGCCGGTCCTTGCGGTCCTGCTGGTCCTGTCGGCCCCGTCGCTCCCGTCGGTCCGACGGGTCCAGTGGGTCCAGTCGCCCCCGCTGGCCCCTGCGGTCCTGCTGGTCCCGCCGGGCCTTGCGAGCCTACCCCACCAGATTGGTTCCATTGAAGCGCGACCTCGTCCGGATGGCAGGCGCGTATCGAGTGCCGTGCCGACGTCGGGTCGATGACACGCAGCTTGCCGGTCGAGCGCTGGTAGCAGGCGCTGATCACACCCCCCGGTCCTGGAATGGATGCGAGCGCCGGTACGGCCAGCAACCCGCCCAGCGCGGCGGTCGCGACCGCACCCACCAGCAGCCGCGAGCGAACCGATATTCCGAGTTTCATGTCAGTTGTCCTCCATGTCATGAACTGAATTACACAACCAGTCCAGAAATGGAGGACCACGAGCCAAGGAGTGACCGGCGGGCCGCCGCCAGAAGCAACAGGGTCGCAGACAGGACCTGTCCGTCTCCGATTCCCCCCGTCAGCAAGAACGCGCGACCCGTCAAACGCTGACGGCTTCAGGACCCCGACGTGGACGCTTGGGCGCGACCTCCTGACAACGCAGCCGTCACCTCGCGCACCGCACACAGCAGCGCCCGCGCACCCAGCACCAGGTGCTCGTCACTGGTGTTCTCCTCCGGCGCGTGACTGATGCCGCCGATCGACGGCACGAACAGCATGCCGGTGGGCACGTGCCGTGACATCACGCTGGCGTCGTGCCCCGCGCCGCTGGCCAGCTTGGTCACCCGCGAGCTCAGCGATTGGCACGCCCGCTCCAGGGCCGCCATCACCCCCGCGTCCATCGCCACCGCCGGCTCGTACGATCGGAAATCCGCATCCGCGCGACAGCCCTCTTCGGCGCAAATCTGGTGCAGGCGGTCGTGGAACGTATGCACGATGCCCCGCACCACCGCATCGTTCCCGTGTCGAACCTCCAGATCAAACTCGGCCCGGCCGGGTACGACGTTGATCCCGCCCGGATCGAAGTGGATAGCGCCAACGTTGGCCACCGCCTCCTGGTCGACGGCCTGCACCAGTTCGCGGAGCCCTGCCACCGCACGCGCGGCGGCCCGACCCGCATCCTTACGCATCCGAAAGGGCGTGGTCCCTGCATGGTTCTGTACCCCCTCGGTTCGGACCTTCTCCCGATGGACGCCGACAATACCGGTCACCACGGCCAGGTCAAAGCCGTCTGCCTCCATCCGCGGTCCTTGCTCAATGTGCAGCTCGAGATAGCCGTTGAGGAAGTCGAGGTGCTCGTGCGCTTCGTTGATCCGCTCCAGGTCCACGCCCGCGCGCGCCAGCACCACCGCCACCGGCTCGCCCTGCCAGTCGGTCTGTTCTTCCAGGTCGTCGGGATTCAGTTCGCCGGCCAGCGCACGGCTGCCGATTAAGCCATTCTCGAACCGAACGCCCTCTTCGTCGGCCCAACCGACGATCTCGACGTGCTCGGCCAGAGAATCGTGTGCCTCGACCAGCGCGCGCAGCACCTCCAGCGCCGCGATGGTGCCGTAGGCCCCATCCAGCCGCCCGCCCCGCGGGACGCTGTCGGTGTGCGACCCGAGCAGCAGCCACGGTCCCGTGCTGGCCGCCAGGTGACCAAAGACATTGAGCGCCGGGTCGGTGCGCGCGTCGAGACCGCACGCCCGCATCCGGTCGGCCAGCCAGCGCCGTCCTTCCAGGTCGGCCTCCGTCCAGGCGAGCCGGTCCAGCCCCCCGTCAGGGCGCCCCCCGATCTGGGAGAAGGCGCGCAGGTCCTCCAGCAACCGAGGCCCGTTGATCTCCGTCATCGCAGGGCGATGGTTCGGTCGAACGGCTTGCAGCGCTGAAACTCCCCAAACCCTGGTTTGCCGACGACGGTCCCCTCCCGATACACAACCTCCCCGCGGCAAATGGTGGTGGTGACCTTTCCCACGACCGGCAGCCCCTCGTACGGGGAATAGCCGGCCTGGCTGTGGAGCTCGGCCGCGCTCAGCACCCGCTCCGGCACGGGATCGAAGACCACGATATCGGCATCGAAGCCTCGGGCCAGGTCACCCTTCCGCGGCCAGAGCCCAAAGATCTTGGCCGGGTTGGTGCTGAGTAGTCGAACCAGGTCGAGGACCGTGATCCGCTTGCGACGCACCCCGAAGGTGTAGAGCAGCAGCAGCGACGTTTCCACCCCGGGAATGCCCGGGCTGACCTTGGTGAAATCGGTAACGCCCGACCGCTGGGCCAGGCTAAAGCCGCAATGATCGCTGCCCATGCTGTGGACGTGCCCCTCCGTCACCCGCCCCCAGAGCGCCGCCTGCATGGCCGCGTCGCGGAGCGGCGGCGTCATGAGATAGCGTTCCGCGTCCGGACCTTGATATACGGCGTCGTCGAGCACCAGGAAGTGGGGGCAGGTCTCCACCATCCCGAGGGTGCCCCGCTCGCGGGCTTCTTTCACCAGGTCAACCGACAGCGGGTTGGACAAGTGCACGAAGTAGACGGGACTGCCGGTCGCCCGGCTGAAGGTCAATCCCCGCGCCACCGCCTCCGCTTCGGCAACGGGCGGCCGGGCTACCCCGTGATAGGCCAGCGAGGTCTTGGCAGCCTGCACGAGCTCCTGCTTCTTCCCTTCCAGGATGTCGTCATTCTCGGCGTGCACCTGGACCAGGAATCCCGTCTTCCCGCTACGCTCCATCAGCCGATACCAGCTCCAGTCGTTGACGTAGAAGGGCTGGTCTTTGTAGGTGGTGTAGACCTTGGCGCTGGTGACACCCTCGTTG
>WNEZ01009145.1_pt1 | contig 14390 bp, 14 predicted proteins | sample 5400521 | NCBI WGS metagenome assembly WNEZ01 (sample SAMN13153339, study PRJNA577476) | soil metagenome | isolation source: 120 cm saprolite under Douglas fir tree site 2 hole 1 replicate 1 | place: USA:California | collected 2015-04-18
TTCGTTGCCGTAATTCCCCTCGGCCTGTTGCTGGCTCATCGCGAGCGACTTTCTTTCCGCAAACTCGCGGCAGAGAGCCGCGAGCAAGAGCAGGTCAGCCTGCCTTCCTCCCCACCTCCTGCCTCCACTTGAACTTCTCATAAAGTCTGCATGTTCCAGTCAGGGAGCCACTTGCCTGCGTCGAGTGACTTTGTTTGCCTGTTACAATGCGGTGAGTTCCCAAGCCCATGAAGTGTCCTTTTTGCGGATTTGCAAACGATAAGGTGGTGGATTCGCGCGAGAGCAAGGAAGCCGATTCCATCCGCCGGCGTCGCGAGTGTCTGAAGTGCGCCAAACGCTTTACTACCTATGAGCGCATCGACGAAATTCCCTACATGGTGGTGAAAAAAGATGGCCGGCGCGAAAAATTCGAGCGTCAGAAAGTTTTGAACGGTCTCCTGCACGCCTGTGAGAAGCGCCCCGTACCCATCAGCAAGTTGGAACAGATTGTGAACGAAGCGGAGAGCTTCGTGATCGAGTCTCCCGAGCGCGAACGCAAAACCAGTGAACTGGGAGAGCTCATCATGAATCGTCTGCGTCGATACGACAAGGTCGCTTACGTCCGCTTCGCTTCCGTCTATCTCGACTTCAAGGACGTAAAAGAATTCATGACGGAACTAAAAGATCTGCTGAAGACCAAGGAGACTCCGGAAGTTCGCAGCAAGACTGCGGCGAAGGACTAGGCAAAATTCGCAATCCCAAATTCAATGGCATACAAGATCACTCTCATTCCCGGCGATGGCATTGGTCCTGAAGTCACTCGCGCCGCAGTGCGCGTCCTCGAAGCCACCGGTCTGAAATTTGAATGGGAAACTTTCCAGGCGGGCGCCGAAGCCTATGAGAAATATCACGAATACATCCCCAAAGAGCTGATCGAATCCATCGAACGCACTGGGGTTGGGCTCAAGGGTCCGGTCGCGACTCCCATCGCTGGCGGGTTTGCCAGCATTAACGTGGCGCTGCGGAAAAAATTTGAGCTTTACGCCAACTTTCGTCCCATCCGCAACCTGCCCCACATTCCTACGCGCTATCCCGACGTCGATCTGATCATCGTGCGTGAAAATACCGAGGGACTATATTCCGGCATCGAGCACGAAGTCGTTCCCGGTGTTGTAGAGAGTTTGAAGATCATCACCGAAAAAGCTTCCACCCGCATTTCGCGCTTTGCCTTTGAGTATGCGCGCAAGAACAAGCGCAAGCGGATCCACGCCATCCACAAGGCCAACATCATGAAACTCTCGGACGGCCTTTTTCTGCGCTGCTCCCGCAACGTGGCCAAGGAGTATCCCGAGATCACGTATGGCGAGCACATCGTGGACAACACCTGCATGCAACTGGTAATGAATCCCTACCAGTACGACATGCTGTTAATGGAAAACCTTTATGGGGACATCATCTCCGACCTCTGCGCCGCTTTTGTCGGCGGACTGGGATTTGTTCCCGGCGCGAATATCGGTGATCATTGCGCCATCTTCGAGGCAGTGCATGGCTCGGCCCCGGACATTGCGGGAAAGAACATCGCCAACCCCACGGCAGTGATCCGTTCTGCCCTGCTGATGCTTCGCCACCTGGGTGAGTATGAAGCAGCAACTAAGATCCGCAACGCTCTGGAAAAGGTTTACCGCACTCGCGACAAACTGACGCGGGATGTGGGAGGCAAGGCCGGAACTTCGGAATTTGCCGATTCGATTATTGAATTCATGGAATCTGAATCAGGGGTCGCGCCCGCCGCCGAGACTTCTCACGCGTGACAGTTTGCCTAATTCGAGCGAGCCAGTAGCCACATCATGACCATCAGCGCAATGCAAATCAGGATGAAAGAAAGAATTGCAGGTTGAAGGATTTCAAGCGCAGCAAAGACTGGTGGCCTTTCCGTGTCGGGTTCCAGCCAGTCCCTGCGACGCTTGTCCCGCTCGAACCAAATTACGAAAGCCAAAGATAGCGAGAAAAATACGACCACAACAATGACTTCGGTTATGGGGTGGATGCGTGGTCCGCCAATAAAAACTACAATAGACAACATTTCATCAATCATGCTGCCGCATCCCGCCGCTTTAGGTTCCAATAATCCTACCAATTTCAAACTACCACCAGATTCTGTCGCGACAGATTGACCAACCTTCTCAATATTGAGTAGTATGCTCTGTTCTTCAAGGAAACCCGGGGAATGGTGAGCCCAACACGGCGAGTAGGCGTAGTTCTGTTCCAGCTCGGCGGCCCCGACACGCTGGACGCAATCGAACCTTTCCTTTTTAATCTTTTTTGCGACCCCGATATCATCGATTTCCCTTTCGCCCGCCTAGGCCGCAAGCCTTTGGCCAAACTCATTTCCAGCACACGCGCTAAAAAAGTTCAGCATCATTACTCAGTCATCGGCGGAGGCTCTCCCATCCGCCGTTTTACCGAACAGCAGGCCCGTGCCTTGCAACTCAAGCTGACGGAATCCGGCCTCGACGCCCGCTGCTTCGTGGCCATGCGCTACTGGCATCCATTTACTACGGAAGCGATTGAACATTTGCGCGCAACCAAATGCGATGAGGTCGTGCTGCTGCCTCTCTATCCGCAATATTCCAGCACCACTACTGGCAGCAGCCTGAATGAGTGGCGGCGGCGGTTCCCCGACGATATCCCGGTGCATTGCGTGGACCCGTTCTATGAGAACGAGCTCTATTTAGAAGCCGTAGTAGAAAAATTAGAAGAAGCACTGGCCCGTTTTCCTGATCCCCAGCGAGCCGACATCGTCTTCAGCGCGCACAGCGTCCCGGTGTCGGTGATTGAACAAGGCGACCCCTACCAGCGGCAGATCGAAGAGACAGTCGAGCGAATCATGCAGCGGGGCGGATGGCGGAATCGCTATCGCCTCTGCTATCAGAGCAAGGTTGGCGCCAGCAAGTGGCTTCAGCCCTCACTGCGTCGCACGCTGATTGATCTGCGGGACCAACACGTTCGAGAAGTATGTGTCGTCCCAATTTCATTCGTCTCCGATCACGTGGAGACGCTGGGAGAGATCGATCACGAAGCGCGCGAGCAAGCTCGCAAATTGGGAATTGAACGATTTGAAATGAGTTCTGGGCTCAACGACGCCCCGACTTTCATCGCAGCGTTGGCCGAATTGGTAATCGCGGCACTGGACGTCGACAGAGCTCACGTTCCGGACGTGAATTACCTCGTAGCAGCAGATTGATGTGCGAAATGTTTCTATAAAGGACGAATGGCAGACGAGTCCCCAAAAAGCGTAGCCAATGGCGTCCTCGGCCATCTTCCGCCGTGGCCGCGCCCGGCGTTGAATAATTCCGTGATCGGCATGGAGCAGGCCTACCGGCAACGCAAGAACCTGCCTCTGTTGACCGATGAGGACATCGCTGCCCTGAAAGCCGGCGAACAGATGCCCTGGGAACGTGGTGAGACCTCTGCACCGGCCGCGAGCCCCGCGCCCGCTGCGCCACCCGCAAGCGCAGCTCCGCCAGCACAAGCGACAGCAACTCCGCCTGCTCCGGCCGCGGCTAGCGCGAGTGCAGAGATCGGTCCAGAAGTTGCCGCCATTGTTGCAGCAGGAAAAAAATGGAGCCGCTCCACGGTGGCCGCCGAGCAGGCACGCCGCAACCGCAAAGGATTACCCGCGCTGAACGATGCAGAAGTCACTGCGCTACTTGGCGAACCAGCGACTCCCGCCGCCGCTCCGGCCCCGGCAGCAGCAGCTTCCGCCGCGAGACCGGCAGCTCCGGCTGCGGCCCGACCCGCGGCTGCGCAAGAGACAGTGGCATCTGCGAGTGCGCGCGGCACCGAAGCAAACACATACGTCGGCACGCCCGCGGTAGGAACTTCAAAAAGCGACGTCAATCAGGGACGACGCCGTTTTGTGTGGACTGCCGTCGCCGCCTTCCTGATGGCGTGGTTCATCGCTTTCTTCCGCTTCTTCCTGCCGCGCACGTTGTTCGAGCCCGCAACCAGTTTCAAAATTGGTTATCCTGCGGATTACGGACTCGGTGTCGATACAAAATGGCAACAAAAATATCGTATCTGGGTCGATCGCACACCCGATCGCATGTTCGTGATCTACGCGCGCTGCACGCATCTTGGCTGCACTCCCGACTGGAAGCCCAGTGAGAACAAATTCAAATGCCCGTGCCATAGCAGCGGATATGACAGCGAAGGCGTGAACTTCGAAGGACCGGCGCCGCGTCCCATGGACCGGGCGCATGTCGACATCGCCCCCGACGGTCAGATTCTGGTGGACGTCTCGCGGCTCTACCAATGGCCCAAGGGACAGCCCAGCCGCTTTAACGACCCCGGAGCTTACTTGCCGGTTTAAAAGAGGATGTGATGGCTGAAGAAAATCAGAACGGAAAGAATGGCAATCGAGTCAGCCTGCTGCAAAGAGTGAAGGCGGGCATGAAGGAAGATGTTGAGTCTCTCAAGACTGATCTGCCCGCGAAAGCCAAAGAGCAAATCGACGGGCTCAAAGACCCGACCAAGACCCAGGTCTACACCTCAATCTTCCGCCACAAGCATGACGACACCCCGCGCAACCGGGCTCTGGGTGTGCTTTCGAACGTATTCCTTCACCTTCATCCCGCGAAAATTAATCGCGACGCCGTGCGTTACAGCTACACCTGGGGCATGGGCGGAATCACTTTCTACCTGTTCATCGTCCTTACCTTCACCGGCGTCTTGCTGATGTTCTATTACCACCCTAGCAAGATTCAGGCGTTTCGCGACGTCTTGTACCTCGAACACGATGTACCCTTCGGCAAACTGTTGCGCAACATGCATCGCTGGGCGGCGCACCTGATGGTGATTGCGGTATGGCTACACATGTTCCGCGTTTTCCTGACCGGGTCGTACAAGAAGCCGCGTGAGTTCAACTGGAACGTGGGTGTAATCCTACTCGTCCTGACCCTGCTGCTCTCCTTCACTGGCTACTTGTTGCCAGACGATCAGCTTGGATTCTGGGCAGTCACAGTAGGAACCAACATGGCCCGCGCTACTCCGTTGCTTGGACATGAAGGCCCATTCGGCCCGCTGCTTCACATGACGCCATACAACGACGTTCGATTTGGATTGCTGGGCGGTTCAATCGTGGATGCCAACGCACTGCTGCGCTCTTACATCTGGCACTGCATCGGCATTCCCATCGTGGCTTCGATTTTTATGATCGTGCACTTCTGGCGCGTGAGAAAAGATGGCGGCATTTCCGGCCCAGCGCCGGTGATGCTTGCTTCGGAAGTAAAAGAGAAACGCTGAGTAGCGCCGGCGCTACACGCAGGAGCATTTATGGATTGGCGTCAACTCTGGGATATCGCTTCCGCGCCGGACAATGTCCCCATTGTCGGCCTCATGCCATTGCTGGCTTTCTACATCTACCTGGGATGGAAGCAGGCCAGAGCCACCGACGCACTCATCGGCGAACTGGAAACCAGTCCCGCCATGGCTAAAACTCATCATCGCAAAACCTGGCCTTTCCGCCCCGGCTGGCAGAAAGAAGTACATGTCTGGCCCTTTCTTCTGCGAATCGAATTTCTCGCCGCCATCATTGTCACCATTGTTCTGATGATCTGGTCCATCACGTTGAACGCACCGCTCGAAGAGCCGGCCAATCCCAACCTGACGATGAATCCGGCGAAAGCGCCGTGGTACTTTTTGGGCCTCCAGGAAATGCTGGTGTATTTCGATCCCTGGATCGCCGGCGTAGTGATGCCCACGCTGATCATCATCGGCCTGATGGTGATTCCTTATATCGATACCAATCCGCTGGGCAGCGGCTATTACACCTGGAAACAGCGCAAGTTTGCGATTGGCACTTTTTTGTTCGGCTTCATCATCTTGTGGGTGGCGATGATCATCATCGGCACATTCATCCGCGGCCCCGGCTGGCAATGGTTCTGGCCCGGACAAACCTGGGACCACAATCGCCTCATCTATGAGGTCAACCGCGATCTGCCGGATCTGTTCGGAATTACCTCCAACTGGGTTAAGGCGGTCTTCGGCGCGGTGGTGGTGGGCGGCTTTTACGCACTGGGCGGGTTCGCCTTGCACGCCTTCTTCCGGCGCAATAACCCAAAAGATTACAAGCGCATGAGCTTCTTGCAGTATTCGATCATGTTTTTCTTCGTACTAACCATGTTCGCCTTGCCGATCAAGATGCTGCTACGGCTTCTGTTTCATATCAAATACGTGTGGATCACGCCCTGGTTCAACGTTTAGATGGTCAACGTTTCGGTCGCGCGCAACGCTTAGGAGGAAGTGGTGCCGGAAAAGCCCGTCCCCGAGAATGATCCGCTAGTCCAGAAATCGTTGGCGACTTGGTATGTTGTGACGATGGTGATCCTGACCGCGTCGCTATTCTGGGCGCTGTGGGACGAAGCGTTCGGACAGCGTCCCTGGAAGGCTTACCAGCGCGAATGGAAAGACCGCTACTCCACGTTTCTGAAGACGGCTCGTTCCGCCTCGGCGCAATCGGAAAAAGATGTCGAGGGCAAGAGCGATTACCAGAAGCTGAAACAGGATTACGAGCAGACCTATCAGCAAGCGGCGCCCCGGACGAAGGAAATCAACGATCAGCTGCGCATTTTAAGCGCGAAAATCCTGGCGGTGCAGAACGTCTTCACGGATCGCCGCGCCTACGTGAATGCCCTGACCTACGATATCGAGACCACAACCAGCGCGTCCTCGAGGCAAAGCAAGCTCAAAGATCTGGAGAAGTACAAGCAGCAGACGGCGGCAGTCGAGTACCCGGACGGCAGCAAGGCGACCTATACCTACCCACAACTCGAAGAAACCTACAATGACCTCAAGACGGAACGAGCCAAACTAAGCGCAGAACTGGGAGAGTTGATCAAGCCAGTCAGCGACCAGAAAGCGAAGCTCGATGCTTATGTGTCGGAGCACATGGTGAACCTGACGCCGGCACAGATTCGCGGTTTGCAGGACAAAACAGAGGCGTTGGACCCGGCTATCTTACAGATCAACGTGGCCGAGGCCAATATTGTGGATCGCTGCGAATCCTGCCACATGGGAACCCGCGAGCCCGTCAAGCTGACCGCGGCATCGATGGCGCCAAAAGGGAAACAGCCCGACGAGTATGCCCGGGCGTTCGCCAGCCATCCCGAGCCGGAACTGCTGAAGACCCATGATCCGGACAAGTTCGGCTGTTCACCCTGTCACCAGGGGAATGGACGGGCCACCACCAGCGTTGAGAAAGCACATGGAAATTACGAGCATTGGCTCTGGCCCCTTTTCCCGAAACCGAACGTCGAGGCCGGCTGCCAGACCTGCCACGCCGCGGACATGGTGTTGGTAAGCGGCGACGTGGGCTGGACTCTCAGCGAGGGCAAAGACTTGTTTCGCCAGCGCGGGTGCGTGGGCTGCCACCGTTTCGAGGGCTACGACAAGGAACCGGAAGACCTGAACTCCATGGCACAACAGATCAAACAAATGGAGGGGGAGAAGAAGGACAACCTGAAGCAGGCCGCGTACCTGATGAAGCAGGCGGATACTGCGCAGACAAATGAGGAAGCCAATCGTCTGAACGACCGGGCGGTGGCGCTCCGGGTCTCGAACAGCAAACTGGATTTGCGGATCGTCCAACTCGACCGAACCACGAAGAGCCTGCTGCAGGACATGAAGAAAGTCGGACCAAACCTGAAGGACGTCCGGTTGAAGCTCAACAAGAACTGGATCCCAGTCTGGCTGAAGAAACCGACCGATTTTCGTCCCATGACGCGAATGCCGAATTTCCGGCTCAATGACGAGCAGGTTCAGGCGATCTCTGCGTACCTGTGGCAGTCGGCGTTACCCGACGCACCGGTGAAGCACAATCCAGGAAATGCCGGCCGCGGCAAGGAACTGTTCGAAACGCGCGGATGCCTGGGATGCCACTCGGTCGGGGAAGGCGATCAGATGCAGGGTGGGGGATTTGCCGCCAACCTGACGCGCATTGGCGAAAAGGCAAACTTCGATTACCTCGCGCGTTGGGTGCACAACGCGCGCCAGCGCACGCGCCCCTATTGCCTGTACGAGAAAAAGGACATCGGTCCCGAAGACTATGCGAAGAAGGGTTTACCCTTTGTGTTCGACCTGCAACACAGCAAGTGTCCGAACGACGGCCATGAACTGCAAGTCCAGAACATGACGGTCATGCCCAGCCTGCGGCTGACGGAGCAGGATGCATCGGACGTCGCCTCCTACCTGGTCACGTTGAAGAAAAAGGAGCCCAGTTCCTATCCCGATGCTGCTTTCATGGACGATCCCAAGCTGAAGGACGAAGGGAAGAAGTGGATCCGCAACTTCGGCTGCGCTGGATGTCATGAAATCTCCGGCCTTGAGGATGAGGGAAGGATCGGGACGGAGTTGACTTTCGAAGGCAGCAAGCCCATCGAACGCCTGGACTTCGCTCTGCTGACGGAGATGGCGCAACGGGGAGATGGCGAACCCATCAAGGATCCGGACGATCGTGCGCGTCTCCCCGAGGGGCCCGCCAAAGGACCCTGGTACTCAAATTTGGGCTTCTTCGAGCACAAGCTCGCAGAACCGAATGTGTGGGACCAGGGGAAGATCAAGTCGGAGACGGAAAAACTCCGCATGCCGAACGTGCACCTGACCCCGGAACAAATTCGTGCCCTGACCACCTTCCTGTTGGGCAGCCAAGAGAGCGCACTTCCGTCGAATTATCAGTACCGGCCTCTCGACTACCGCCGTGATATCCAGGAAGGCTGGTGGGTGGTCAAGAAGTACAACTGCATGGGCTGCCACCAATTCATTCCGGGCCAGCAAACGGCTCTGATGGGAATGCAGCGCTATCAGGAGGTGCAGGAGCAGCTTCCCCCCAAGCTGCTCACCGAAGGCGCACGGGTCAACCCGCAGTGGATGCTGCGCTTCCTCTCCAATCCCTCGTTAAGCGAGACCGATACCGACCGCAACGGCGTGCGCTCGTATCTCCAGGTGCGGATGCCCACTTTCAGCTTCTCGGAGAACGAACTGGGTAAGCTGGTGCGCTTCTTTGCGGCCCTCTCGCGGCAGCCCTTTCCGTATATTCCGGAACCGGCGACCACGTTGACGGCGAAGGAAACGGACATGGCACGGGGTTTGTTCTCCAGTACCGCGGCGCCTTGCCTGAAGTGTCACGCGACCGGCGATGCTACGCATGATCGCAATGCCACGGCACCCAATTTTCTTCTGGCGCGCGAACGCCTAAAGCCCGACTGGGTTGAACGCTGGATCATTGATCCACAAGCCATCAGTCCTGGGACGGCGATGCCTTCCGGTTTGTTCAAGCGCGAGAACAACCGCTGGGTGTTCGCCGGTCCGACGCCGCCCGCATTCCAGAGTTACGATAAGGATCACACCCGGCTGCTCGTGGATTATATTTTCCAGCTCACACCGGAAGAGCAGCGCCGTGTGGCTGGAGCCATGGGGCGCAGCCAAGCCAGCACCAACCGAACTTCTCCCGGTACAAAGCCAGCCGGTGGAAGCGCTCGGGGCATCCGACCCTCGATCGTGAACAAGCGGCCTGTGGGGACGGGCGGCGCGCGGTAAAATATGGCAAAGGTCTCATCCCAATTCCATGAGAGGTGCAGGGCAATGATGAATCGAAAACAATGGTTAGTTACCCTTGGCCTATGTGCGGTCGTGGGCCTCGTTCTGCTGACTGCGTGCAGCAAGAAGCCGAGCGAAGAACAACCTGCCGCTCCGGGCACTGCGGCCACATCCGCGCCGGCGGCGGCACCGATCGATCCGGCGACCGCCGCCAGTGTCAGCGGCACGGTGAGTCTTGACGGTACCGCTCCCAAGGCAGCGAAAATTGACATGACCCAGGATCCGGCCTGCAAGGGCTCGAACACCGCCGAGACAGTGATAGCGGGCGGCGGCAAGTTGGCCAATGTCTTCGTGTACGTGAAGGAAGGGTTGGGAAACCGGACGTTTGACGTTCCCAAGGAGGCCGTGACCATTGATCAAAGTGGCTGCAAGTACCATCCCCATGTTTTGGGAGTGATGGCTGGACAAACGCTTAAAATCGTTAACAGTGACCCCACTACTCACAATATCCATCCCACCCCGGCCGACAACCGTGAGTGGAATGAGTCGCAACCCCCGCAGTCCCCGGCCCTGGAGAAGACCTTCGCCCGCGAGGAAATCATGCTCCCGGTGAAGTGCAACCAGCATCCGTGGATGAAGATGTACGTCAACGTCGTGAAGACTCCGTTCTATGCGGTCACCGGGCCGGACGGAAAGTTCGAAATCAAGGGTCTGCCTCCAGGCGACTACACGTTAGCCTTCGTGCAAGAAAAGATGGGTACGCAGGAGCAGAAGGTCACGCTGGCGGCCAAAGATAGAAAGAGCGTGGACGCAACGTTCAAGACGCAATAGGCTGAGTGGGCCGACTGAGCCGTCGGCCCACGTTTCGTCTCTCGTTGGACGCACGGCTGAACGTAAGACTGAACGTACTGGAAACCATTTGAGCAGTATTAAGGAGGGCTGTTGCTTCCGATGATGCTAGTGATTTCCATTGTCATGGGCATAGTCCCTCTTTTGGGGATTGCCTGGACAATCGCCACGGGTACGGTCACAACGGTGGACGGCTTGTTCATGAGTTTGATCCTATTGACTCTCTCCGCCGTCTTTTTCTTGAATGCTTTCTGGGAACTGCGCGATCGAGGAGCTCTCGCCTTTCTCGACAAGAAGAAACTGGCCGCTGAAGCAACGCCCAAAGTGACGACTAAAGTAACGCCCACAGTACCTGCGAAAGTCGCTCTCGAGAACAAAGACTCCAAGCCCAAAGAGAGTGAGAGCTAGGGGCTGGAAATCAAGCATGGCTGTACAACCCATCCCGCTCGTGCCTGCGGACAAGACCGCTAAGGTCGGGGATAACCTTGCACCACAACCGTCACGTCCCCGCCTGTCTACGCGCAACCGGCTTCTATTCTTCCTGACGGCGTGGCTCGTGGTGCTCATGCCGTTCATGTTCTGGTGGAGTACCTGGTTTGGCCGCGCGCTCACTACCAAGCAGATGGGCGAATACCTCAACGACAACAGTCATCCGCGGCACATCCAGCACGCCATTGTGCAACTCGGTCAGCGCATGAGCCGGCACGACCCGAGCGCGGCACGCTGGTATGCCGATCTGGTGCGGCTCGCCTCACATCCGCGCGAGGAGGTGCGTAGCACGGATGCCTGGGTGATGGGACAGGATACAGCAGGCCCCGGTTTCCACGATGCGCTTTTGAAAATGTTGGAAGACACCTCGATGATCGTCCGCGGCAACGCTGCCTTGTCCCTGGTCAGCTTCGGCGACAGTTCGGGGAGACCGCAGATTATTTCTTTATTGCAACCGGTCGCGATCACCGCTCCCACCGCCGCCCGCGTCATGGATACCGCGGGGGTCGGTACGGCGATCCATCAGGGTGGACTCATCGCGAAACTGCAGGATGGTGATGGCCAGCAGACCCGCGAATTGCGTTCGCCGATAACAGGCCGCGTGCGCACACTTTCGACGGCGACCGGTGCCAGTGTAGTTCCAGGAACTGCGATTGCCACCGTCGAACCCGGGGAAGAACAAGTCTGGGAAGCCCTGCGCGCCTTATATCTGATTGGCCAGCTGGAGGACCTGCCCGCGATCCGTCCCTACCAAAGAGAATTGCCCGAAGTTCCGGAGCGGCTGCGTCAGCAAGCGCTTGAGACCGAACGGGCAATCCAGGAGAGAGCGAGCAAGTAGGTGCGGGTGAGTTGTTGAGGGGGCCTTGTGGAGGCGGGGCCCTGCCCCGGTTTGTGTGGGGACGGGGCTTCGTCCCGTCTAGGCGCCCCGACGGCTAGTAGCTCATCGGCCCGCAATATCCACCATGACAATCACGGGCATCCCGGGAAGTCATTTTGAACCCAGGTTGAAGTTGACGGTTGTTGTCTTCCCGGTCTCGACCGTGGCCTCCTGTGTTTGTGTGCCCAGGGTTTCCTGCCACACCTTTATTTGGTATTTGCCAGGCGGCACATCGGTGAGTGTATAAGCGCCACCAGCGCCGCTCAGGGCAGCGTAGGGGTTCTTGGCAACAAAAACGTATGCCTGCATCCACTTGTGGATGTCGCACCGAATCGTCGCTTGGTCCGGACGCATCAGGGTAAGTTCGACCGGAGACATCTGGGCTGGACTGCTCTGATTCACCTCGCGGTTTGCAGATGAAAAAACATGAATGTTGTGCGAGCAGAGGTCGGTATTCAGCAGCTTCATCGCTCCCGGTTGGATCAAGAGGACATGCGGCACAAACTCGCAATGTTTCTGATCCATTCGAGCCTCCGGGAAATTGAATGCCTTGCCGCTGGTGATGTCATCGAGCCACACCACAGCCTCCGCCACTCCCCCCACTTGGACTTTCACGGGATATATCTCTCTGGTCTTTCCACAGTTGGACACATCTTGTGTTATCGTGAACACCTTCGGTCGGACCGGCTTTCCGCTGTACAGAATTTTGCCAGCAATCGTCCCGCCGCCAGACACTTGTGTAACGCTATAGCCAACAGGGGGAGCGGCCGAGACGGCGCGAACGCCGTCAGGAATCAATCCTGGCAAGAGAATGAGTCCAACCCCCGCCACCAGAAAAATTCGGTCCTCCTTGAGATGATGGGTTCGTATTTCAGACCGGCCCTGAGGTGGGAAGGGCAGGCAGGCAAACCAAAGAAAACGCGCGTTTAGCGCGCGTCGGAATCTTGCAAAAGGATGTGAGGAAAGGCGGGCACTTCAATAGGACATCGGGCCGACTTCTTTTTCCACTTCCGCAATATCCACCATGACTATCGCGTCCCATGGGCATCCGTCGAGGAAGGCGCCCTCTGGACCCTTGCTGAGGCACTTCTTACATCCGATGCATTGCAGGGGGTCTACGTCGATGCGGCCGTAAGGTGGATGATCGTCATCCGGTATCCAAAACATGCAATCTTCCACCGGGCAATACTCCACGCAAGCCGGTGATCCCGCGCAGCCCGTACAGCACTCGTTGATGACGGCAAGTTCTTTCGGCTTTTTCTTGCGGGGGGTAAGTATGCCCTTCGAGCGCGGTTCTTGTTTCAGCTCGTCAGGCACCATCCCCGGCGCTTTTGCGACTACGGGCCCGGTTGCCATTGAGCTGAATTATATCGTGGGCTGGGGCTTTTGCAAGGTGCCTTCTGGCCACTGCCGGGCGCCATCCAGAGACTGTCGCAACTCGTGTGCCGTCCCTCCGGGATTCGATTTTGTTCCACTTTTGCTACCCGGCACTGGCGTGCCGGGCTTTCCTGTGTCGCCGCTTCGCGGCTGGAGGAATGGCGCGGTCCAACGGCGACGCCTCAGCGCCAGAGGCGGGTGGTGTAATCCGCCATGCTGAGGGCGAGCAGGACGAACAGCCAGAAGATCGCGCTCACCACAACCAGGCCGGTCAGTTTCTCATGCGTGTACTTCACATGCATGAAGAAGAGGACGACCAAGGTGGCCTTGATGGTCGCGACGGTGAGGGCGACGATGGTGTTGAACGGGCCGAGGTCGATGAAGGCGGCAGCCACGGTGATGCCGGTGCCCGCGAGCAAGGCCAGCCAGATCGCAACGGAAGAACCGACCGAGGAAATGTGTTCGGAAGCGTGTTCGGGCATTTGTTCGGAAGCGGATTTGTGATCAGACATGGCTTATCTCACCTATGACGCTTATCTCACCTGTGACGGTCGATCAGGTACAGCAACGGGAATAAGTAAATCCATACAATATCGACGAAGTGCCAATACAATCCTGCGTTTTCAAGGGGCGTGTAGTAATCGGGAGTGTATTTGCCGCGCCACGCCATGTAGGCGAGGAATCCGAACAAGCCGACACCGACGATCATGTGCAAGGCATGCATACCGGTCATCGCAAAGTAGAGGGAGAAATACATCTCGGCGTGAGGGGAGTTAGCATACTGGCGTTCCGCCGCAGCGAGCTTCTCCTGACCGGGAAGCAGTTCGTGATAGCTGAAGCTGGCTCCGGGCACGTGATGCTTCTCGAATTTCTCGGCATACTCGTCGGCCTTGATGCCCAGAAAGACAAGACCTAGAAAGATGGTAGCGAGCAGCCAGAACACGAGGGCCATGCGCTTGCCAAGCTGGGCGGCACGAACCGCGAGAACCACGGTCAAGCTGGAGCAGATGAGTACCACCGTGTTAACCGCGCCGAGTCTAATGTCCAACTGCTGACTGGCGGAGCCAAAATCCGCAAAATACTTGTAGCGGTAAACCAGGTAAGCGCAGAACATGCCGCCGAAGAACATGACTTCCTGGGCGAGGAATACCCACATGCCCAGGCTCGCGGCATTTTTCTGCTGCTCCTCGGTCGCGAAGTGGTGCAGGAGCGCCGGGTTCTCGTG
>WNEZ01020360.1_pt1 | contig 14386 bp, 19 predicted proteins | sample 5400521 | NCBI WGS metagenome assembly WNEZ01 (sample SAMN13153339, study PRJNA577476) | soil metagenome | isolation source: 120 cm saprolite under Douglas fir tree site 2 hole 1 replicate 1 | place: USA:California | collected 2015-04-18
CTACCGGGCAAGCGAGCTAGCGCTGCTCCACGTGTGGGAACTGCTGAAACCTTTCATCGGCAAGAAAGGCGCACAAGCGAATGCCATGGCAATTGCTCTTCACCAACTGGTGATCCTGCACACTACCGTCGCAGGGCTTTTCCTGGAACGAAAAATATTGCCTTACGTGAAACAGCAGCACGCGCTTTCATTCGCCGTTAATTCCAGCGAACCGACCGATGTGAACCTCAGAATGTTCGATGTTCTGGGCCGGTTGGCACTGACTGGCCACTGGATGATCTGGCTGGGGCGCATTGGCGGTCGTGACCTGGACGATGTGCAGATCACGGGGCTGCGCAAGCTCGTCACCAGTGGCTTCAGTTTGATCTTGAACAACCCATCTCTATTCCTGCCGCTGATGGACGAACAGGCCATCGAACTGGTTCTGTTCTTGGCGCTCGCGGCCCAGATCGGCCACGTAGATGCGGAGATCAGAAGTTGGCTTGCGGAGATGGTGCGCCGCCTGAAGACCACCCTGGTAAGTCACGGCAGGTATCCCTTCGCGCTGAGCGACTATGCCGATCTTCTTGCGCACCCAAAAGCGCAGACCGATGAATACCGGAAGGAGGTTACGTCCGGCAGCGTTTTGGTTCCGATGCTGCTCGCCTTTGCTGCTGCTCACAACGACACGACAAGCATTACTTCGCTTGAGGAAATCATCGCGGGCCCCCTCGCCCATTGCACCTTGCAGCTCTGGCTTCCGGAAGAGGACAGCGAGAAGCATCTCTACCTGAACGACGCCGTTCATGGCGCAGCGTTGGCCGATTTGCCCGTCTCCGGTTCTGGCCAGGATCTTCTCAAGATACTCGCCGCAGCTTGCAAGAGCGCAGACGGGTTCAATAACCTCTCTGCCATTAAAACTGGCTATTTTCCTCTTGTACTGACGGCCTGTCGACATTACCGGCTACCCGTTCCGCCTCCGTTTTGGATTTCGCTCTTAGCGCCCCGAGAGACGAACACCGCCGCAGCGGATTGATGTCAAACATCGGCGACATCTACTCCGGCGCCGCGGCCGCCTCCGCGGCGACCAGCCCATCGGCCGAAAATAGCTCGAGGGATGCTGACGCCATCTTTATTGGTTGCAAATTCAGGGCTCGACGCTCAACCTACGATGGATTGACGTCTTTTAAGCCCGTGATTTTCCGCCCAAGACTTCCTCTCTGACTTGATCCAGTGCAGCACCACGCATGAGACCATCGTCGGAACATCCGCGAAGCCAGACAACCATGTCCAAAGTGTCGAAGCTCAGAGATATCACGACAGCACCCGCCACCCCCGAATACCAGGAGGAGATGGACAGGCAGACAAGCGCTCAAGCGGACGACCGTAGCTTCTGCCTGTTGCTTACAGCCATGCTTGAGAACGAGTTGGACCGGGCGATTGATCACTGGCTCGGAGCGATGTCCGAAGACTTGCGAAAGGCACTTTATGATCACGACGGGCCGCTGGGCAATTTCTCACGCAAGATCGCTCTCGCCGCCGCCCTGGGGATCATCGGCTCCGTGTCGCACGAAAACTTTCGGCTCATCCGCCACACCCGCAACGCTTTCGCTCACGCCAAGCTGCCGATCAGGTTCGACACCCCGGAAGTTACGGCAGTTTGCGCTGACCTGCAGCGGATCAATCTCTTCGAACCACCCGAAGAGGTCGACCAAGCTCCCAATTTGTCGGCCCGCGAACGATTTGAATTTGTCTGCAACGAGACGATGGTGCGTCTTGCACGATACTCCGGGCACGACCCACAATTCAGAGATTCGACCGGCAAAGTACGAGAGATACAGGCTGACGCCCTCCCCTAACCCCTCGGACCACAATGGCGAAGAAAGCAGCAAAGACACCGGCTCGGGCGAAAGTGCTGCCGCTCTGGGCGCCGATGTTCAGTCTGCCAAATCTCCAGGTCAAATTTCCTATCGATGTCGACGGTTTCGCTTTAGTGGCGCCTGACGACTTCCGCGTTGCGGCTATCAAGAAGCAGCAGCCCCGCCTCGGCACTTTCCTCGGGAAGTTCAGGACCGAGTTCGGTGACCCCGTACAGCCAAGCACCATCATTTGGCGCAAGGACAAGCCGGACACCTACCGCACCATCAGCGCCATCTCAGGATTCCGCGACCTCATATCGATGTCCGTCATTCCGCTGAGCTGGGCCAAGGTGCACCAGTTCGGCCATGTCCAGGGACCGATGTATTCCGACACGTTCGCGGTTTATCCATGGATGGTGGACAACAAAGGAGAAGGTCTGGTCACGCAGACGCCTGCATTGCTTGGCTACCACGAGGTCCGACGCCTGCGCGGCCAGACCATGCCGGCATTGTCTCCGCACCAACTCGACCGGCGTGACGTGGATATATTGCTTATAACTGAACTTCTGAGGCGCTGGGAGCGATGCTTCGCTACCGACAGCCCGTCCATCGAAGATGAGCGGCTATTTCGTTCACTGAACATGGCCAACGCGGCGGCTATGCTTCCGAAATGGCAGAGATTGTCGATCGCAAATGGACCCGAATGTCCTGGGCTCTCTCGTGGAACGTAACTTCACCAAAGGTCCTTCGGCGAGACGGAGATCGCTTTCTTGCGATCCAAATCGTCGACGAAGTCGGTCCACGCCGCCCTGCCCATCCTCATCGAGCAGAAAGCACCGGCCATAGCCGCAAACCCTGTTAGCACAACCACCAGGTCATCGACGAAGGTCATCAAAAGCGAGGGGACAGAAGTCCCATAAGCGAGGTAGATTGCATCTCGGTAATTGGCTTTCCCGCGATATCGCGACGCCTGATGGAGAAACGCAATACCGTTTCTGGCGTAGGCGGCATCGCGCAGCGACCGCGCCGCCTTCGTTCTGAAATCCGAAACCTTTAGGTCCTTGAACTCACGCGAGCTTCTAAGTCGCTCATCGATATTCCACTGTTCCCAGCCGGCGGTACTGGAAAGATATTCCGCGCAGCAACCCCGTGCTTCCGACGGTGTCGTCGGCGTGTTTACCAGCGAATGCTTTCCTCGCGCTCTTATCGGCGCGAGTTCAGCCGCGACAGTGCCAGCGACCAAATTTGAAATGCAATCGGCAAACGGATCCATAGCCAACGCTTTGACCGGAACCTTCAGCCCGGAACCGTGCTTGTCTTAGGTTCATCACACGGACCTTTTCGCGAGACGGCCGACAAAAGCTATAGCCTGCTCTTGGAACGCCGGCTCAAGCTCGGTCGCCTTGACACGCGCGACGATCAAATCGTGATTCAGCGGACGCGCGGCGTGGAATGCTTCAATGAACTCCCTGTCCTTCTCGGACAAGCGGGCGAGCTTCGAGACAATGACGTCCTCGGGGCATGGTGCGACAGCCAGAACTTGCCGACCATCAACTTCGACTTCCCGGTAGATTGCTCGCTTAGTCCAGTCGGGTGGTAAGCGCGCCGTATTCTCATCGACGCCGTCTATATAAAAACCATGCTCTCGATGGAAATCGGAGCCTTCGCCGAATAGCGCGTTGATTTCTTCGGACGCTTCCGGCGGATACTCGGGGTCCAGCTCCTTTTGCGTGATCTCCCAGATTTTTGCATTTTCTGGATATGCGTCGATCTCTCCGGAGGTTCGCAGAATGATCGGTGCATCGGGCCACGAAAGGAGAATGCTTTGGCTTCCGACGATGAAAACCTTGTCGGTTTTGAACAGCCGAGCTATCGCTCGGACCGTCTCGACAAGGTCTTCAAAAGTTCGGACGAAAGAGGGTTGCTTCACGCAACCATCCGCGGGAGTTCCGCGAATGTCGGCGCCCCTTGAGCGACACGTTTTGCCGCCCTCCAGATACGGCGACGCAGCGCCGTGTTACCGAAGTCGATTCCCTCAGCCAGAATGAAAGGCGACGAAAGACGCAAACGCGTCATTCTTTCGCTGCGGCTCGCCAAAAGACGACAGATCTCGGACGGGGGAAGATCGAGCAGTTCCGACCATTCGCGAACGAACGAATAGCCTTCGAAATGCTGTGAACTCCGATCAAGCGAAACCTTGGCTTTTTCGACCAACGAAGGGTCGCGACCGATCGCCCGCGCAATAAGCCGATGGATCATCAGCTTCGCAGTGTCGTTCACGTGCTCCTGGTTGAGTTCGACGCTCATGGCTTCGACCAGATACCTCAAAACGGGAGAATAAACACCTGCCGTTAAAAATCCAACTACTTCGAAGTTAAAGAGCGGCGACTTTTGTTCCCGTTCTGTTCAGAATAGTACTTCCCTGTGGTGGAGACAATGCCTTCGGAGCCTTCCGGTTGCCGCCTCAACGCCCACAGAGGGGGGGGTCCCATGGCGCCTTCCGAGGCCGGGGTGGGGGGGGCCCGTTTCACGCAATATCGGCCCAGCCTCCGTTGTCCGTTTTTGTCATCCTGTTCAATTGCAGCCGATTCCTGGGAGTCGTACGTCATAGACGTGGGATGCGATTGAGATGTCCCGGTCCCGTCCATCACGGGACCCAATTGGCACTCCCGGCATACCCCTCGCTTCACCCCTCGAACGAAGCTAATTCAACAAATACTTGATATTGTAATAGGTTACGTTAGCAATTCGAATCTCTCCGAGAGCGCCAGCACTTAAGCCTGCAAATCAAGGGTTTCTTGTAGTTTCGGCTTCGTTCTTGTGGCTGGTTTCGTGTTGCGGGCCGTTGCTTAGCGCTTCTAGTAAAATCAACGGGTTACCAATCGCTACCAATCGCTACGCGCAACACGGACGCAACACTGCTATTCGTGCTTTTGTTCTTCAAAAGGGTCCCCCATGTCTGACCAAGGCACAGAGCTAACCACTGAATTCGCCAAAGAGTTAGCGAAGCAAATCCCCATTCGAGATGCTCTCGCCGCGCCGGCGCGTCAGACCGGCCAGATCCTTGAAGACATCGTCAAAACCATCCAGCTCGCACTTGTTCCCTTCCAGTTGGGCGGGGCCCTTCAAGACAGACTGAGAGGATTTATTGATCGTTCTGTGCGCGCAGTGCCCGAAGGTAACCGTGTTTCTCCAGCGCCTCAAATCCTCGGGCCAATAATTGAGGGGATTCGTTACGAGCCTGCGGACACGCCGATAGATGAAATGTTTTCGCGGCTTCTTAGCTGTTCCATGAACATCGCCCAATTGAACGATGCCCACCCGGCTTTTCCGCAAATAATCAAACAGATCTCCGCCGATGAAGCCATCCTGCTGAGCAAATTAGCGGACGGTGCCTTTAGCCAAGTCGCACACGCCGAAATTGATCGAGCAAGAAACCTATTCAGGCCCGGAGTGATCGAAAGCGAAGGTATACCCCGCGACGGGTTGAAGTTTCCGGACAATGCGAGGCTATACATCGAGCATCTAAACCAACTTGGCTTGGTTGAATTCAGCACTACTAGAAGTCCCGAAGCAACCATGACTGGCGGTCAGCAAACCGGATCGAGGACTTTTGGCGAGCACCAGCTCAGTCGGTGGGGACGACAATTTGTCCGAGCATGCACGTCAAAGACTCCGCCGGCCTGACCAAGCGCCCCTGACCTCTTATCGTCCGGCGCGCCTGGGTAGAAGACCCGGCCCCGGACCGAGCACAATCCAAATTATTTGGATTTCGGCCTGCCCGTCGTGCGCGATTGATGCGACAAGCTATCGTGTATTTCGTTCAAGGGATCGAATAAATGACGGGTCAAAACATCTGGCACATCAAAACGCGAAAGCCCGGCGGCGCGGAATTCAAGTTTGCCGAGACACAGCACCAGCCCCGAGAACCTCGCGACCGTGAAGTGATCGAGGTTGGGATCGGCGGAAAAATCGTGCGCGCCAAGATCATGACCATTCACGGTTCTCATTCTGGCGCGACAGGCACGTTCGAGATCAACGCTGATGAGATTGAAGATGACCTTTCTGCACAGGATCACAAGATCGTCCGCGTAGGTCACGATACGCGTGCCGAGACTTTGCTCCAGCCCGAGCTTCCTCCATCCCAGCACGAACCGACGCATGTAGAGATTCGCCAGCAGCGGTGAGATGGGTGAGCCCACATCTTGATCAGATGCAGCACGCGCCGATCAACGATCCGGCGCGCCACCGACTGCAATAGCCCTGAGGTGGCGGAGAGGTTCGGAGTACCGCTGAGGCCGGGTAACGCCGGTGGAGGGAAGGAACCTCAGTTCAAGCGGCAACCCGTTGGGCCAGCGCGAAGCCGACGAGGACGATTTCTAGTCTGGCCGGCTGCACGGGGAGACTATCGTCATGGCTCGAAAGTTTCCGCTGCGTATCGAATTGGTTCCTGAACCATTATGGGGTCAGAACCTGCGCTCAAATCAGGTTGGCCTCGGTCCTTATCGCTGGCTGGCGCTGAGCCGCAATGTTCGTGCTGGGCCGTTGCTCGATTTGCGCTAGCAAGAAACGGCTGCATGGCCACAAAATCTGGAAATTCAGTGAGAAGCCGCGCAGCGGTATAGCGACCCTGATTAAGGTCAACGCCATCTGCACGGTCTGCCACTCGATCCAGCATTGGGGTCGAACGAAGATGCTGATCGCAGGCGGACTGATGTCGATGGCGGACGGGCGGCGTCTGATCCGGCATTTCATGAAGGTCAACCACCGCGCGCGGGCGGCATTCGATAGACACGAAAGACGGGTGACGGCTGAATGGCTCACTAGAAGAAAAAAACGATGGAAGATCGATTGGGGGCAGTTTAAACCCGCAGTTGAAGAGGCTGCCGCAGCGCGCGAACGCTGGCACCGGTCTTGAAAGTCGCCGGGGTCCATACTGGCCAGTATCGCCCCGTCATTTTGTGTAGGCTTTTTCGGCGTGTAGCGCCGCCTGTGAAGGCACCCGGTAAGGCTTGGTTACGCCGTGTACCGCCTTGTTTGGGTCCAAACTTGGGTCCAACCGCGCCCTCACCTCTCATCGTCTGGATTGATGCCAAGGCCACACGGGCGGCTTGCGCGCGCTCTGCGGAAGCGTGACTGAGCCTGGGCCAGAGAGGCCTTGGGGTTGATCCGGCGTGCCGTAGGGGCATATTCGGAGAATGGCTACAATTGTTCGATGCAATTGCGGCGCTGAGTACAAACGCACTGAAACAAAGTTCTTGGTACCGCATACGGGTAACGCGGTCTGCACGGTCTGCGGGGCTACGCTAGAGTCGTGGTGGGAAAGCACCCACGTTCCCTCATTCGAACTTGTCAAACGTCCAGACGGAAAGCCGATATGACTTGCCATCCCAAACGCCCGAGGGACCCAACCCTCTCGCCAAATCAGCCGCGACACCCTGAAACGCACAACGCCACCAAGCTGAATGATGCTTGGTGGCGTTGGTTTAAATCCGGACAGCGCAATCCCCCGGTAGCTATCTGTCGGCACAGGCGGTGCCAAGGTTCAACGTGCTGAACTGGGGCGGCGCTGGAACCGTCTTTAGATCGGCGGATTGTGGGATTGTGCCGAGCTGCCCCCGGCACAAGTGTCCCGTAGAGGGTCTCAGCGCGGTTCCCTACGCTGGGGCCGTTTCTTCAATTACCATGAACTTGCGCCGCCGATCCGCCGGAGTCTCAGTCGGCAGCGATAGCTCCATCAGACGTTGGCGGTCTCATACCGAGCTGCAGGCTGGGACGCCTGAGGTTTTACCTCGATTGGGTTTGCAGGCAATTGCAGTACCGTAGCCCTCTGCCCCGCAGTGAGGTTAGTGACAAGAACGATTGCACCGTTTGAGAATTCCAGCGCGTCGTGATGTTGGTATGGCTTGTTGAGGTCAATTTGGCGAAAGCGCGCTAATCGAACGCCGATGTTCTTGCGAAACATCATGCCATCAGTTCGAACATCATTCTCGAATGCGATCTCGGTCCCAGGACGAAGGCAGACCGCGACTTTCGGATCGTCAGGGCTCGCAAAGCCCCGCGTCCCTGTAGAAAATGGGGTCGAAACCAAGGTTTCCGCGACCTCAGCGGGACGTGTCGCGACCGCATGTAAGCTGTAATCGCACATGGATGCGCTCCTATAACTCGCCACCCCACAAATTACGAACCTTCGCAAACCTATTTGGTTGCGATACCGCCGAAATAAACCCGCCGGCGTGAACCGCCGGGCGGTTCACCGCTCCTCGTCCGGGTGCACCCAGACGTAAGGCGTGATCTCCCGTGTCCCGGTCAGCTTGATCATGTGCACCGGCGGCGCGTAGCGGCCTTTCCTGAGCGGCGGCCGGACAATGTCAAGCAAAAATAAATCAGCCGACGGGCAGCCGAGCGCGAGGCAGAACAGGCCATCGATAAAGCGCCTGCCCCGAAAAGACGAGGCTGAAACGGCCTTAGGTGCCTGGAACGAATCGCACCACCTGGCGCTTGAATCCTGGTTCGTTGTGCGTGGCAGCGACGAATTGAGAGGCGAGAATGTTCCTGATGGGACTTGGCGCGTTGCTCGTTCTCGGCGGAATCCTGTTCCTGGCGCGCACTGCTATTTGGCGGGGACCGCTTAGTGGCCCGGATTCCTCCCGGCCGGTTGGCGACACTCTGGAGCCGCCACGGCGTAGCGTGCGATTTTTGGGGCTCGGAACGAACTGGCCGGGCATTCTCCTTATGGCAATCGGTGCAGTTCTGTTGGTGTCGGGGGCCAGTTTCTAGCCTCGGCCACCCTTGCTGTATCTAGGCAATGAACAGCGCCGCACAGCGGCATGAAGTCGAATCGATGAAGGGCGGATGTACCCCTTCAAACGACCCAAGGCCCCGGAGCGGCTGGAACTAGCCGCCCCGCTAAACATTGGTCGAGATGTCCCCGAGGGCGTTCTGCGACGTTTGCCGTCGCGCACTACTTCGTGGCCTGAAGATCGGCGGTGGCAAAGACCCTACTTTCGATGCCGGATTTGCGGTACCGGGCGTTGGCAGAAATCCGGAAGCAACCGGGCTGCTCGAACGTTCAGGGCATCACGATCAATCGCGTCTCGGATCAGCACGCTGAGAATAATTGGTCGCTATGTGTATCATCTGCGGGCACGGCTGATGCCAACACGGCCGCCCGTGCGGCGCTACATGTCCAAAGCGTTTTGCGCCGCGATTATGATTTGATGCCAGATTGACCGCATGCAACCGCGGAAGAGTAATCCAAATTATTTGGATGTCTGCACGCCCGTCGTGCGACAGTGACGGGGACAACGGCCAATATGACCATGATCGACCAACTGACTGTGAATGATCGGATCGAACTGCTAGCACGCGCACAGGACGCGTGGAATCGCGCGCCGCAAAACACAATGAGAGCGGTTTTCGAATGGCGCGGGAAAAACTACGTTGTCTCGCACTCGTCAGTTCAGCTGCGCATCCACACTGAGGAAGGCATCAAGGTCTACTAAACGAAGGGGCATGAGCGCCGGCCTTGATAGTCGCCGAGGCCCGATGCGCGCCGCGATGAGGTTCGTTGTTGCTGAGGGTGGGTTAGCGGTTTTTGGTCCCCAGCGATGTTGTGAAGTATTCGGCCACACCGTTCGGTTATTCGCGCGGTTATCAGCTATTTCGAAGTCTACCCGGAAGTGTATCACCATCCCCAGGAAGACCTGGTCTTTGCCAAGCTAAGAACGCGCGATCCGGTTGCGGCTGCGAAGGTCGGTGATCTCGCTCGCGAACACCTCAAAGGGGCTGAACGCTTGCGCCGCGTCGCTCACGCGGTCGAGAACGTGCTCGCGGATGCTGAAGTTCTTCGGCAAAATGTCGATGCCATTGTTCGCGATTTCATCGCGCACGAGCGGCACCACATGATGATGGAAGATCGAGATTTCTTCCCTGCCGCGCTTAAGGCCCTCAGGCCTCGAGATTGGACGGAGATCGCTTCGGCCGTAACCAGTCATAAGGATCCGCTGTTCAGCGATGTCACCGAAGAGCGGTTCGATACGCTACGCGCACATATTTTGCGGCTGGAGCAAGAGGCTGAAGCCGAACGAAAGTAAGACTGCTGGAGCGGCCAGTGACACGACATGTTCAGTCTTCAAATCGGGGCTAAGGATAAACGCGGCTCCTTTACGAAGATTGACCACCGTCAAATTGAGGTCCGTCACGACTTCGGTTTCGCTATATTCGCGCCGGATCTTTTCGATTGCTTTACGCTGCGCGTTGGCGCGCTGCTCGATGAGCAGCTTCTCATAACCGGATTGAGCCCCTTCCTCGCCGCGCAGCCGGAAATACGCCTTTAACCGGCAGTGCTGCAGGGCATTGATGACATCGTCGGTGATCTTGCTGACCATCGCGTACCCCCGTTGCCACCAAAGTGGGACGTTTGTTGCACGAGGCGGCGCATTCTACGCCGATCGCATCTTGATGCGAAAGACCGACGACCTGCCGGTACATTTCCTGAAAGCGACCGCATTGGCCACCCGCGATGATGCGGATGTAGTTGCGTCTTTCGACAAGCATCAGAGCTGACATCTGCCAGTCTCGTTTCGCATCGTTGAGATCGTTTGCCGCCTTGTCATCGCACTTCCAATCCTGGGCTCGCGACCTTCGATGACGCCTTCGGCGCCGCGTCGCGGTCGCTTGCGCGATCATTGACCGTCGCTGCGCGCGATGCTTGGCATGAGGTTGGCCGTGGCGGAGAAACGGTCCCTTTTAGCCGAACAAAGGAACGCCGGCGGAGCCAATTTTTCTCCAGATCCAACCTAGTCCCTACGTGTAAAATGAAGTCTTTTGCTCATGGCTCCGCATGGTGCTACTTCGCTCGGCGAATAGCCGTCCCCAAACGCGCCAATGTCCGTTGTTGGCTGAAGGCGGATGCCATGCTTTGGTGTATTAGTTTACTCGGGGCAATCGTCCGGATTTGGCACGCAGCTAGTGCGGCTGCTTTTTATGAACCCCAAGCGAGAAGTTAGTCGGCGGCAGTCGATAGGCTCGCCCTGCGGATCCGTTCCTCGAGCCTGGCGGCTTCGGCGACCTTCTGGCTGGCAGCACGCGCCGCCAGCAGATCCGCGCGGGCATCGGCCTCGCCTAGCGCCGTGCGAATGTCGTAACGCAGTTCCAAGAACTCGCTACGGAAATGCTCCGCCCCAAGTCGTGCGAGCGCCTGGTCGATCCAGATTAGCGCATCCTGCGCGTCACCCTGCCCCAAGCGGGCCCGCGCCATCAGCCGCTGGAGCCACTCGCTTGTGGCCAGTTGCTCCTGCGTCCTCAGCATCGCCTCACCTTCAGTGGGGCGCCCCATGTCGATCAATAGTTCGGCGCGCCTTTGGCGTTGGAACGCGTCGGGCTTGGCCAGACCCTCGTAGAGCGTCAGAGCCTTGGCGCGAAGCCGGGCCTGGTCAGCACCGGGAAGCTTGGCGGCCTCCGCATAGATCTCGGCCCAGGCGAAGCGATCACTATCGCTGTCGAAGCACTCGACGTCCGGCTCGGGCAATTGACGGAAGATCGCCTCAAAGAAAGCCGGGTTCTCGCCGGATAGAAAGCGGCCAAGCGGCGCAAAGGCCCTGAAGGCTTGCCCCACGCCGAGATTGGCCGCCGCCACGATCGTTCGCTCGATGGCCCTGGCGTGTTTGTCGATCACCTCGTTGCGCCAACTACCTCGGCCGGCTGGCAGTCGCTCGATTACGCCCAGCAAGACTGAATAGGTCACCGCGCCTCCGCCTGCGAGCTCGTCGAAAATCTCATCGACCAACGCGATTGTCTCAGCCGCTTTTTCGGGAGCGCCACGGTAGAGGTCGATCAGTTGAAGCCGCGCCTCGTTCATTGGGGAAGGGCCGGCGAGCACGGCTTCGAACAGGACCGCCGCTTCGACTCCGCGGCCAAGCCGTTTCAGTGCCTTGCCCTTGTGGTGCTGGATCTGCGCGTACTCCAGATCAGTTAGCTCCGCCAAGTCGGCCAGCACGTCGAACGCTTGCATCCGCCCGTCTAGGCGCTGTTTGGCGACTTGGTCGCCCTCATGCTTGTCGAGCAAGAAGAGTTGCTCGATCGCCTCGATGACGGTGATGACCGCGAGGCTGTCTCGTTTGCGCCCTAGTAAGGCCTTGGCGTCTTCGAGGGGCGCGCCCACGAGGTCGCGCCGAACCTCAGCGGGCTCCCAGACAGACAAGAGCGCATAGACAAACGCCATGCGCCGGTCGCCGCTCGCGGCCAGGGCCTCGAGCTTCGACTGCAAAGTGCGCCCGACGGCCCAGAAGCGTAGGCCAAGCTCGTTCGCGGTCGTCGTCAGGAAAGCTTCCAATCTATCGGCAAGTTCGGCACCTCGCGCGGTGTCGCACCAGACCTCTCCCTGCAGGGACGCGAAGACGACGTCATGCAAGCGCACCGCGCTGGGGCGGTCGGTAGCGGTCAGGCCTGCATCTCGGAGCTTTCGCACCCCCACCGGCGCGAGCACTTCAATGAGGAAATCGTGGCTGATCGCAGCGAGCCCCGCCCATTCAAAGACCGAGAGCTCTCGCTGCAGCATTGGTCGAAGGCGCGCCAACATACGGTCCGCCAGGCGCTGCCCCCTGTCGTCGGGAAACTCGCCCACCGCACGGCAGTCGATCGCAATCTCGGCCCAGGTGGCGCCTTTCTGCTGCACGGTCGCGCGCAGAAGATTGAGGCTCAGCGGATGACCGTCCACAGTCGACCAGATGGCGTCGAAGATGTCGTCGGGGCATGGCACGCCGGCTCGGTCTAGGATGGCCCTGGCATCGCTCTTGCAAAGCAGCGGAGGTTCGTAGGCGCCGGTGCTTTGTTGGCGCTGGGTCAGGATGACATGGGTTTTGGGTCCGCAAAGCGTCGCGAGCTGGTCGCTCGCTAGACTGGGATCCGCGTCGTCGATCACCAACAGACAGTCCCGGGTCTTCAGTAGCGCGGTGATGTTGCGCGTTTCTCCCGCCCGGATGAGAGGGAGGGACTTGAGGTCTTCGATCCGCTTGATTGCGCCTGCCTCGAGCCAGACGATTAGGTCGTAGTCGTCAGCATGCTTTTCCGCGAAGGCCGCAGCCGCGTGCGATTTCCCAAGCCCGGCCATGCCGGCGATGGTCACCACCGGCGCGAGGGTCACGCGTCGGGAAAGTTCGCGATCCACGTCCGCGCGCGGAAGACTGGTAGGCTCAGGACGTGGCGCAAGCCCGCTGGCAGCTTCCTCCTCCCAGAGGCGCTGGAGGTCCGGCAGATATTGCGAAAGTCGCCGAACTATCCGATCGCTGACCATCAACTCATCGACGATCTTGGCAGCGATCTCCTCGTTCCCCCACAGATGAAGCGTTTTGCCCCGCAGCTCTGGCCAAGCCATCGCTTCTGTGACGAAGGCATCGGCTTTCTGAGGCCGCCGTTTCGTCCCAGACAGCAGAAACATTTCCTTCGCCTTCGGTTTGACGCCCACTGCCTTGACCAGATCATCCTTGGCCTTTTGCATGCCTCCGTCGAAGTAGTCCGCCCGATCGGAGTATTCGACCGCCACCAGCTCGTCATCGCTGACAGAGTCGACCACACCCGCGACTGGATAGCCCAGAAGGTTGGTTCCGGCATGGGTCATCGGCACTTGGAGTAACGCGTCCAGAAAAAGGGTGGCAAACCGTTCGAACTCAGGGCCGATGCGCGCAATTCCTTGCGCCAAGGTCTCGATCTGTCCCGTTCGGCGCTTGGGGTTCATCGCGAACTCATCTCGTCTTTGCTCGCAACTATTGAGCATAAATGACGTGAGGTTGTCGAGGCGAAGTTATGCATCCTGGTACGGGGTGAATGTCCGCTCCTGGCGGCCTACCAATCTGCGAAATCCGATTGCCGAATGTCAGCTGTCAGGCGCAGCAAACGCCGATCTTAACGGCCGCCGCCCCGCAATTCCGAAGCCGCAGCTAGATGTGCGCGAGTGATTTACACTGCGGCAGCAACCTTCGCATTTCATTTCCAATGCGTTGACATTCGATGATAGCCCGCGTAGGGCCGCCCGGCGTACCAGCTAGGCCAACGAGAAACGCTGGCTGCGATGAGGTGACGCTATCGAGACTGCAATGCCTCCAGCCCCAGGCAAAGCATTTCGTAAACTGTTCATTGCTCATACTGTAGAAATCGACGAGCGTTCCTTCCGAAGCCGTTCATGTAGGAACCTCCGGGGTCCGCTAACTGCTACGCGCGGCAACGGCTGACCGATTAACACCAAACCAGCGCCAGCAGCGATTGCACCAGGACTAGCCGACGACGACCAACGGTGGTCGTGGTAACACGGCCATCACCAATCAACTCGTAAAGCTTGGTTCGCCCCAGACCTGTCACTTCGCAAGCTTCCGCGACTGTGCAAGTCAAACGCTGCGCAAATGGAATGTTGCCTAGTACTACTGAGTCAGAAAGCCGCAGTTTCGGGTATTTGAGAATCATTTATGGAGGCGAATCCCACTGAAACAAGGGGGCTGGGATGGGTCTCCACGGAGCGAAAGAGATTGAATTGCGTTTTACCCGCTATGTCG
>WNEZ01007100.1_pt1 | contig 14385 bp, 10 predicted proteins | sample 5400521 | NCBI WGS metagenome assembly WNEZ01 (sample SAMN13153339, study PRJNA577476) | soil metagenome | isolation source: 120 cm saprolite under Douglas fir tree site 2 hole 1 replicate 1 | place: USA:California | collected 2015-04-18
CTGCCCAAGCTTGCGCCAGCCTGCCTATTCCTTGGATGTTGCCCGGGATTGCGGTCCTGGGGCCAGGGCAGGCGGACAATCTAGCACAATCCCGGCCGTCCCGGTTTTGCAATCCGCATGCCAGGTTGACGCGCTGGCCAAAGCCCGGATGGTGCTTCGCAGCAGCTATTTTCGCGGGTTTCGACTGCAGCGGAAAACGGAGGGCGCCGCCGGAGCGGTCACTCGGCGATGATGGCGCCCGTGCGCTCCACGATCATGCGGTAGTGCTCCGGCCGCCGGTGCTTGGCGAAGTCGAAGGTGGTCGTCTTGTAGGACTTGCCGAGATCGAGATCGCAGCGCGCGACGACGAGCTCGTCGTCCTGGGTGAGCGCCTGCGCGACCACCTGGCCGGTCGGCGCCACGATTGCGGAGCCGCCGATCATCTCGCAGCCTTCCTCGACGCCGCATTTCGCAACGCCGATCACCCACGTGCCGTTCTGATAGGCGCCCGCCTGCATCGAGAGCTGATTGTGGAACTCGGTGAGCCGGTCGTGCTCGGGCGCCGGCGGATGATGGCGCGGCGTGTTGTAGCCGAGCAGCACCATCTCGACGCCCTGCAGACCCATGACGCGATAGGTCTCCGGCCAGCGCCGGTCGTTGCAGATGCACATGCCCATGAGGCCGCCCATGGTGCGCTTGACCGGCCAGCCGAGATTGCCGACCTCGAAATAGCGCTTCTCGAGATGCTGGAAGGCGCGGTACGGCTCGCGCGCGGCGTGGCCAGGCAGATGGATCTTGCGGTACTTGAGGACGATTGCGCCGCTCTTGTCGACGAGGATCGACGTGTTGAAGCGGCGCGTGCGGCCTGCCTCCGTCGCGAGCTCGGCAAAGCCGAGATAGAATCCGATCGACAGGCGGCGCGCCTCCTCGAACAGCGGCGCGGTCTCGTTCGACGGCATGGCGCGCTCGAAGAACGAGTCGATCTCCTCCTGATCCTCCATCCACCAGCGCGGAAAGAACGTGGTGAGCGCAAGCTCGGGAAAGACCACGAGGTCGCAGCCGTGCGAGCCGGCCTGACGCAGGAGATCGAGCAAGCGTGAGACGACGCGCGGGCGGCTGTCGCTGCGCTGGATGGGCCCGAGCTGGGCGGCGCCGATCGTCAACGTTCGCATCAAAGCCCTCCGTGCAGAGATCCGCGCAGCGTAACACGCGCCGGCGTGCGTGCCTCGAGCCGCGACGGAGAGGATTCGATTTTTCCTGGCAGGCTTGCCGAGTGCTTGCGAAACAAGCGAGGGATGGTGGGCGCGACAGGGATCGAACCTGTGACCCCTACCATGTCAAGGTAGTGCTCTCCCGCTGAGCTACGCGCCCGAATTCCATGAGGGGTGGATGTCGTATATCGGCTCGCCCGAATGGGAGCAAGGACCCCCTGGTTCCCTCGTCATTGCGAGCGAAGCGAAGCAATCTCAACCGCGAGCGTCCGATTGGCGGCGGCGATTGCTTCGGCGGCCTGCGGCCGCCGCGCAATGACACTCAAGCCGCCAGCACCTTCTGCACCTCGTTGACGAGGTCGCGCAGATGGAACGGCTTCGAGAGCACCTTCGCGTGCTTGGGCGCCGACGAATCGGGGTTGAGCGCGACCGCGGCGAATCCGGTGATGAACATGATCTTGATGTCGGGATCGAGCTCGGCGGCGCGGCGGGCAAGCTCGATGCCGTCCATCTCGGGCATCACGATATCGGTGAGGAGAAGCTCGAACGGCTCCTCGCGCAGGCGCTGATAGGCGGAGAGACCGTTGTCGTAGGAAATGACCTCGTAACCGGCCTGCTGCAGCGCCTTGACCAGGAAGCGCCGCATGTCGGTGTCGTCTTCGGCAAGAAGAATCTTGGTCATGCCACCGGCCGTCCCCTGCCTCTCGATGCGGGCCGGAGCCGCTGCCCCAAGACCCGCCCCGCTATGGATTCCATAAGCCGGATGCCGGGTAAACATGGGGTGAAACCATGAGCGCCGCCGATAGTTCTTGGCAGGAAGGGCCAAGCCGTGGGAATGTCACGCTTAAGAGGTCGTAAACAAGGCTGCGGCCGGACCGTCACCACCACCCCGCCGAAAGCGAATGCCCCACCTGCCATGAGTGAAATCCGCGACGAGCTCGATCAGCCGTTCGAAATCCTGGAGCCCGCGGAATGGCAGGGCGCCGTCGTGTTCAATTCGCCGCATAGCGGCGACATCTATCCGCGCGCCTTCCTCACCGCGGCACGGCTCGATATCGCGCAGCTGCGCAAGTCGGAGGATTCCTTCGTCGACGCGCTCTTTCTCGGCGTGGTGCAGCGCGGCTTTCCGCTGATGCGCGCGCATTTCCCGCGCTGCTACGTCGACGTCAACCGCGAGCCCTACGAACTCGACCCGCGCATGTTCGACGGCCGGCTGCCGTCGTTCGCCAACACGCGCTCGATGCGGGTGGCGGGCGGGCTCGGCACCGTCGCGCGCGTGGTGGGCGACGCGCAGGAAATCTATGAGCAGCGCATTCCGGTGGACGACGCGCTGCGCCGCATCGAAGGCCTCTACAAGCCGTATCATCGCGCTTTGCGGCGTCTCGTGACGCGCGTGCACCGCGAGTTCGACGCCGCCATCCTGGTCGATTGCCACTCGATGCCGTCGATCGCCGGCAGCCGCGACGAACGGCCGCGCGCCGACATCGTGCTCGGCGACCGTTACGGGACGAGCTGCGGTCCCGAGGTCACCGAGACGATCGAGAAGTCGCTGCACGACTGCGGCTATTCGACGAGCCGCAACAAGCCCTACGCCGGCGGCTTCATCACCGAGCACTACGGCAATCCGCCGGCCGGCCTGCACGCGATCCAGCTCGAGATCAATCGCGCGCTCTACATGGACGAGCGGCGCTATGAACGCATCCCGAGCTTCGACCGCCTCGCCGCCGATCTCGAAATGCTGGCCGCGCGCCTGGCCGCCATCCCGCCCGAGGAGCTGCGTCCCTATCGCGCGGCGGCCGAATAGGTAGCCGATTGCTGCAAAGCAGCAATTCCCGCGACGCATGCGGGCGACCCGCCGGGAGGGCCGGCGGGGGATCGCGCTGTCAAAAAACCGACGTCAGAATCGCCTAAGGCTACGGCACCCTTGATGAAAAAAGGGCCGCTAGGAGGTCCCAGCGGCCCAAGTCTAGGGAGGAAACGCCCAAGGAGGGCGACAGCAACACGAGAGATCGTGTCGCTGCACCGCAATAACCTGCCACCGCAGCGCACAAAAAGCAAGGGGGTCGTAACCACGACTCCGGCAATCCACAGTCCTTCGCGTTTGCCGATCGGCGGTACCACGCCGCCGCGACCTGCATTGCCGGCGGGCCCTCCCTCCTATAGGAGCGTCACGGCGGGGCGGGGCGAGGGGATTCATGCATGACCGCGGTCGACCTGACGGCGTTCATCGACGATCTGGCGAGCGTCGCGGGTGAAGCGATCCTGCCGTTCTTCCGCACCGCGCTCAGCGTCGAGGACAAGAGCCGCGGCGGCGTGTTCGATCCGGTGACCGCCGCCGACCGCGCGGCCGAGCAGGCCATGCGCGCCGTGATCCGCCGCACCTTCCCCAACCACGGCATCGTTGGCGAAGAGTTCGGCGCCGAGCGGCCCGACGCCGAATATGTCTGGGTGCTCGATCCGATCGACGGCACGAAATCCTTCATCTCCGGCATGCCGGCGTGGGGCACGCTGATCGCGCTCACCCATTCGGGCGTCCCGGTGCTCGGCATGATGCATCAGCCGTTCATGGACGAGCGCTTCAGCGGCGACGGCCACGCCGCCCGCTACCGCGGACCGGCGGGCGAGCGCGCCCTCATCGTGCGGCCCTGCGCCAAGCTCTCGGACGCAGTGCTCTACACCACGAGCCCGCGCCTGATGAACCCGCAGGACCGCAAAGCCTTCGCCCAGGTCGAGGAGATGGCGCGGCTCTCGCGCTATGGCGGCGACTGTTACGCCTACTGCCTGCTCGCCGCCGGCCACATCGATCTCGTCATCGAGACCGAGATCAAGCCGCACGACATCATTCCGCTGATGCCGATCATCACCGGCGCGGGCGGCATCGTGACGACGTGGGAAGGCGGGCCGGCCGCCGGCGGCGGCCGCATCATCGCGGCGGGCGACAAGCGCGTGCACAAGGCCGCGATGGCGGCGCTGAAATTGTAGCGCTCCTTCGTCATGCCCGGCCGTGCCGGGCATCCACGTCTTTCTTTTTCATTGCGAAGGCGTAGATGGCCGGGACGAGCCCGGCCATGACGAATTCATGAGCTAGCTTCCGAACAGTGGCGAGCCCGGCACGAAGGCATCGAACGCGGCCCAGAACTGACTGCGGTATTGATCCTGCTCCATCAAGAGCTCGTGCTGGGCGCCGGCGACGACAAGGTGCGCGCCGGCGCGCAGGTGGATCGCGAAGGTCTCGATCGCTTGCGTGGATATGAGCTGGTCGCGGCCGGCGGCCGCAATGAGGATTGGCTGGCGGATGCGCGCCGGGTAGGACGTCGCGGAGAGCTGGCCCATCACGCGGAAGGCGGCGTCGGCCCACGCGATCGTCGGCGAGCCGAGGCCGAGCGCGGGCTCCGCCTCGAGCACCGCGGCGCCCATCCCGGCGATCCGCATGATGCGGGCGACGCCGGGTGCAAGCCCGAGCATGCGGCGACGCGCGAGGCGGATCATCGGCGTGGTCAGTACCATGCGGTCGAACCAGCGATGGCCCTTGGCGGCCGCCTGCACCAGGATGGTCGCGCCCATCGAATGGGCGAGCGCGAACAGCGGCGGCGGACAGTCGGGCAGCACGATCTCGCGCATGAAGGTCTCGAGATCGGTCTCGTATTCCGCGAAGCTCTCGACGTGTCCCTTGTAGCGGTCGTAGAGCGGACGCTGCGAAAGCCCCTGCCCGCGCCAGTCGAAGGTCGCGACCGCAAAGCCGCGCGCGCGCAGATCGCGCACGACCTCGAAATATTTTTCGATGAATTCGGTGCGCCCCTGAAAAATGCACACCGTTCCCTTGCGTCCGGGCGGCGGCGCCCAGCGCGCATAGCGCAGCAAGACGCCGTCCGGCGTCTGCAGCATCGCGGTCGCCGCATCTTCGGGGACCGGATTGGCGGGAATCGAGATCAGTCTCATTGTGGGTTGGAGCGACGCGCGGAACGCAGCGTTATAGCAGCATGTTGCAGTCGCTCAACGGCCCGGCGGGTGCGGGCGGGGAGCATTCCGGCTCTGCACCGGAACCCGGTTCATTGCAGTAAGATATTGTAAAACAACAACTATTTTCGCAGTTCCGGACCCTTGCAAGGCCCCGTCGCCTTTCCCATATCGAACTCGCGCAGGGCCACATGGCCTGCGCAACGGCAGTCCGGCCATGATGGCGGACCGACCGCATGTCGCTCAACCGGAGGAGGATATGCCATGCGTACTTTCGATTTTGCTCCCCTCTATCGTTCGACCGTCGGTTTCGACCGGCTCTTTTCGATGCTGGACCAGGCGTCCGGCTTCGACGGCAGCGGCTCGAGCTACCCGCCCTACAACATCGAGCGGACCGGCGAGAACGCCTATCGCATCACGGTAGCGGTCGCCGGCTTCTCCGAGCCCGAGCTTTCCATCGAGGCGAAGGAGAACGCGCTGACGATCAAGGGTGAGAAGCAGACCAAGGCCGACGACAAGAAGGACGAGGTGCTCTATCAGGGCATCGCCGCGCGCGCCTTCGAGCGCGTCTTCCAGCTCGCCGAGCATGTCGAGGTCCGCGGTGCGGCGCTCGAGAACGGGCTCCTGCACGTCGACCTCGTGCGTGAGGTCCCCGAGGCCATGAAGCCGCGCCAGATCCCGATCGGCAACGGCAAGGCCAAGGTGATCGACGCCAAAGCTGCCTGAGTATTGGCGGCGTAATCAGAGCTTCTCAATGAGGCGGAGCGCCCCGGTTTTCCGGGGTGCTTTTATTTGAGCGGAACTCTCGATCACTCCAGCGGCGCGACCGGCGGCAACGTCACGCCGGCATTCTGCGCCGGGGCGGCGTCCTTTGGCGGCTCGGGATTTTTCTGCGCGGGCGGCGAACCGATCGAGCCGGTGGCGTCACGCACATAGGGCCGCGGGCGCGGCAGCGGCGCCACCGCGGCGCTCGCGCGCGGGTGGGGCTGTGCGCCCGGCACGCCGCGGGGCGGCCGCGCCGGACCAAAACCATCGTCGAGACGCTGGAGCCCGAAGATTCGCCCGTAGACCGGGCCGGGCGCCGGCGGATAGCCCGCACCGGCATAGCGCGAAAGCGCGTCATTCGCCGATACGATGCGGCCGGTGCGCGCATCGACGATGAGGCGGACCTCCATGTCGTACGGATCGATGGCGCGCAGCACGTAGGTCTGCCCGGTGCGAACCGGCCGGCCGATCGGCTCGAAGCCGGTCGAGCGGATGATGGTGAGGATCTCGTGAGGCGGCAGCCCGCCGGCCGCGGCGCTCGGCGGAGGCAGCGGCGACTGCGCGAACGCAACAACGGCTGACATGAGGACGCACGCGATCGGTGCGAGCAATGCGGTGCGCGTTTTCACGACGGCTGTCCCCCGTGCTGAATCACCACCCGCACCGAGTTGAGCGCGCGAATACGGCGGCGCTGCGGCGTCAATCCGCCACGAGCGCGGCGAACGCGTCGACCTCCTGTGAAGTCGTCGCGTACGAGGTCACCAAGCGCGCCAGCACGTCGCCCTCCTTGATCGCGATACCGGCGGGCAAGCCATCGGGGTTGCGCGCGTAGTAGCTTGCGCCGGCAGCGCGCAGGCGCGCGTCCACCGCTTTCGGCAGGACGACGAAGACGAGGTTGCCTTCGACCGGCCACACCGGCGCGAGCCCGGCGGCCGCAAGCTTGCCGGCGAGGCGATCCGCCATGGCGTTGGCGTGGCGCGCGAGCGCGAGCCAGTAGTCGTCGGCGAGGAAGGCGTCCATCTGCGCGGCGAGGAAGCGGTGCTTGGAAAGCAAGTGGCCGCCACGCTTGCGCCGCTCAGGCATCGCCTCGGCGCGGGCGGGATCGAACATCACGACCGCTTCGGCCGCGAGCGCGCCGCCTTTGGTGGCGCCGAACGAGAGCACGTCGATGCCGGCCTTCCAGGTCATCGCGGCCGGCGATGCGTTGGACCGCACCAGCGCGTTGGCGAAACGCGCGCCGTCCATGTGAACGCTGAGGCGATGGGCGTGCGCGATCGCGGCGAGCGATTCGATTTCGGCGACCGAATAGATCGTGCCGGCCTCGGTGACCTGAGACAAGGAAAGGGCGGCTGGCTGGACGAAATGCGGGCGATGCCCGCTGTGGCGCGCGATCGCGGCGCGCACCGTCTGATCCCCGAGCTTGCAGCCTTCGCCGGGAAGCCCGATGAGCTTGAGCCCGCCGCCAAAAAATTCCGGCGCCCCGCATTCGTCGGTCGCGATGTGCGACTGCACATGGCAGAGCACGGCGGTCCAGGGCGGCGCGACCTGCGCCAGCGCCAGCGCGTTCGCCGCCGTGCCGGTCGGCACCAGGAAGACCGCGACCTCGCGCTCGAACAGTGCGCTGAACCGCCGTTCCACCGCCCGCGTGAGATCGTCGTTGCCGTAGCCGAGCGCAAAGCCCGCGCCGGCGCGCGCCACCGCGTCGAGGATGCCGGGCGCGACGCCGGCGGTGTTGTCACTGGCAAAATTCATGAAACCTCCGTGCCCGCCCATCTTGGAGAGTCGGCGAGACCGAGGGAACCCGGCGAAAGTGAACAAAGGCCCTTGGCGCTCGTTGACCAGGAAAACCGCTGCCTGGTGTCACACTTCCGCAACGCCGTTGCGTTCATCGGGTCCGGTCCGCCCGATCGTTGCGCCGGCGGGGCCCGCCGGGCAACAAAAGCATCGGACAACTCGATTTTTGTGGTGGCGGACCCTTGTTTCCGTGGCAGAATTTTGCCATGGTAAGTTAGGACAGCAATACTGTCCCATATGGGACGATCCGCGCCGCCGGTCGTGGGGCTTATCGGGCGCCCGTGCGGCGTGCGGAAGTGGTGTCCTGCGGTGCGCGCTGATGCATCGGGGCGCCGAAACGAGCAGCCGCGAAAACGCCAGAAGGGCGACGCGCTGCCCGTCATGACAATGGTTGACACTCGTGCCGTTGCGTCCGCGGGACGCCGCGGGCGAGAGAGACGCGCCGGACGCAGTCGGCGCGCGAGACGAGGATGAGGATGGGCGCGACCGGGCTCGACCCGAAGCAGGCTGGACGCACCGCGACGAGCGGCGCGCCGCAGGCGCTCGCGACCGCCGATCCGGGCGTGCCGCCCGCGCGCGGCCTCTACGACCCCGCGCTCGACAAGGATTCGTGCGGCGTCGGCTTCATCGCCGACATCAAGGGCAAGAAGTCGCACCAGATCGTCAAGGACGCGATCACGATCCTGCTCAATCTCGAGCATCGCGGCGCGGTCGGCGCCGATCCGCGCGCCGGCGACGGCGCCGGCATCCTGGTGCAGATCCCGCACAAGTTCCTCGCCAAGGAAGCGAAGAGGCTCGGCTTCACGCTGCCGGCGCCCGGCGAATACGCGGTCGGCGCGCTCTTCCTGCCGCACGAGCCGGAGCGGCAGAAGGAGATCGTCGATATCTACGAGGAAGTCGTCGCCGACGAGGGCATGCGCATCCTCGGCTGGCGCGACATCCCGACCGACAATTCGACGCTCGGCGTGTCGGTGAAGCCGACCGAGCCGGTGCATCGGCAGGTGTTCATCGGCCAGGGCAGCAAGAAGCTCAGCGAGAGCGACTTCGAGCGCCGGCTCTACATCCTGCGCAAGACGATCTCGGGCGCGTTCTACCGACGCTACGAGCGGCGCGCCTCCGGATACTATCCGGTCTCGATCTCGTGCCGCACGATCATCTACAAGGGCATGTTCCTCGCGGACCAGCTCGGCACCTATTATCCCGACCTGCGCGATCCGGACTTCGAGAGCGCGCTCGCGCTGGTGCACCAGCGCTTCTCGACCAACACCTTCCCGACCTGGTCGCTCGCGCATCCCTACCGCATGATCGCGCACAACGGCGAGATCAACACGCTGCGCGGCAACCTCAACTGGATGGCGGCGCGCCAGGCCTCGGCGCGCTCGCCGCGCTACGGCGAGGACATCCACAAGCTCTGGCCGATCTCGTACGAGGGCCAGTCCGACACCGCCTGCTTCGACAACGCGCTCGAATTCCTGGTGCAGGGCGGCTACCCGCTCGCGCACGCCGTGATGATGATGATCCCGGAGGCGTGGGCCGGCAATCCGCTGATGGACGAGGAGCGGCGCGCGTTCTACGAGTACAACGCCGCGCTGATGGAGCCGTGGGACGGCCCGGCCGCGATCGCGTTCACCGACGGCCGGCAGATCGGCGCGACGCTCGACCGCAACGGCCTGCGCCCGGCGCGCTATCTCGTCACCCGCGACGGCCGCATCGTCATGGCGTCCGAGATGGGCGTGCTGCCGATCCCGGAAAAGGACATCGTCACCAAGTGGCGCCTGCAGCCCGGCAAGATGCTGCTGGTCGATCTCGTTGAGGGTCGCCTGATCCCCGACGAGGAGATCAAGGCCGCGCTCGCAAAAAGCCATCCCTACCAGGAGTGGCTGCACAACACGCAGATCGTGCTCGAGGACCTGCCGCCGGCGCAGAGCCGGCCGGCGCTGTCGAACCTGAGCCTGCTCGATCGCCAGCAGACCTTCGGCTACACCCAGGAGGACCTGAAGATCCTGATGTCGCCGATGGGCACCACCGGCGAGGAAGCGGTCGGCTCGATGGGCAACGACACGCCGATCTCGGCGCTGTCGGACCGGCCGAAGCTCCTGTTCACATACTTCAAGCAGAATTTCGCGCAGGTGACGAACCCGCCGATCGATCCGATCCGCGAGGAGCTCGTCATGAGCCTCGTGTCGATCATCGGCCCGCGGCCGAACCTGTTCGACCTCGAGGGCATATCGACGACCAAGCGGCTCGAGGCGCGCCAGCCGATCCTCACCAACTCCGATCTCGAGAAGATCCGCTCGATTTCCGAGGTCAGCGACTCGCATTTCAAGTCGCTAACGCTCGACGCGACCTGGGCGGTGGAGAACGGCGCCGCCGGCATGAAGAAGGCGCTCGACAATCTGTGTGCGCAGGCCGAGGCCGCGGTGCGCGCCGGCATCAACATCATCATCCTGTCGGACCGCGCGGCCGGCTCGGATCGCATCCCGATCCCCTCGCTGCTCGCCTGCGCGTCGGTGCACCATCATCTCATCCGCGAGGGCCTGCGCACCTCGGTCGGCCTCGTGGTCGAATCGGGCGAGCCGCGCGAGGTGCACCACTTCGCCTGCCTCGCCGGCTACGGCGCGGAGGCGATCAATCCCTATCTCGCGTTCGAGACGCTGGTCGCGATCAAGGACGAGCTGCCGCAGAAGCTCGACGAGAAGGAGATCGTCAAGCGCTACATCAAGTCGATCGACAAGGGGCTGCTCAAGGTGATGTCCAAGATGGGCATCTCGACCTACCAGTCCTATTGCGGCGCGCAGATCTTCGACGCGGTCGGGCTCAAGTCCGATTTCGTCTCGCAGTATTTCACCGGCACCGCGACGCGCATCGAGGGCGTGAGCCTCGGCGAGATCGCCGAGGAGACGGTGCGGCGCCATCGCGACGCGTTCGGCGACTCGCCGGTCTACCGCGGCGCCCTCGACGTCGGCGGCGAATATCAGTTGCGCGTGCGCGGCGAGGATCACGCCTGGACGTCGGCGACGGTCTCGGCGCTGCAATACGCGGTGCGCGGCAACTCGCTCGAGAAGTATCGGGCCTTCGCCGAGATCGTCAACGAGCAGTCCGAGCAGCTGCTTACCATCCGCGGCCTGTTCCGCATCAGGGACGCCGACGAGGACGGCCGCAAGCCGATCCCCATCGAGGAGGTGGAGCCGGCGAAAGAAATCGTCAAGCGGTTCTCGACCGGGGCCATGTCGTTCGGCTCGATCTCGCGCGAGGCGCACACCACGCTCGCGATCGCGATGAACCGCATCGGCGGCAAGTCGAACACCGGCGAAGGCGGCGAGGAGTCGGACCGCTTCAAGCCGCTGCCGAACGGCGATTCGATGCGCTCGGCGATCAAGCAGGTCGCCTCGGGACGCTTCGGCGTGACGACGGAGTATCTCGTCAATTCCGACATGATGCAGATCAAGATGGCGCAGGGCGCCAAGCCCGGCGAAGGCGGCCAATTACCCGGATACAAGATCGACAAAACCATCGCCAAGGTCCGGCATTCGACGCCGGGCGTCGGCCTGATCTCGCCGCCGCCACACCACGACATCTATTCGATCGAGGACCTGGCCCAGCTCATCTTCGACCTCAAGAACGTCAACCCGACGGGCGACGTGTCGGTGAAGCTCGTCTCGGAGGTCGGCGTCGGCACGGTCGCGGCCGGCGTCTCGAAGGCGCGCGCGGATCATGTCACCATCGCGGGCTTCGAGGGCGGCACCGGCGCCTCGCCGCTGACCTCGATCAAGCATGCCGGCAGCCCGTGGGAGATCGGGCTGGCCGAGACGCACCAGACGCTGGTCGCCAACCGCCTGCGCGGCCGCATCGCCGTGCAGGTCGACGGCGGCATGCGCACCGGCCGCGACGTGGTGGTCGGCGCGCTGCTGGGCGCCGACGAGTTCGGCTTCTCGACCGCGCCGCTGATCGCGGCCGGCTGCATCATGATGCGAGTATGCCATCTCAATACCTGCCCGGTCGGCGTGGCGACGCAGGACCCGGTGCTGCGCAAGCGCTTCAAGGGCATGCCCGAGCACGTCATCAACTACTTCTTCTACGTCGCCGAGGAGGTGCGCGAGCTGATGGCCTCGATGGGCTTCCGGACCTTCAATGAGATGGTCGGGCAGATGCAGATGCTCGACAAGCGCCAGGTGATCGAGCATTGGAAGGCCAAGGGCCTCGACTTCTCCAAGCTGTTCTTCAAGCCGGAGGCGGGCCCGGGCGTCGCCATCTATCACTGCGAGCCGCAGGACCATAAGATTCACAAGATCCTCGATCGCCGGCTGATCGCGGAGTCGCAGGCGGCGCTCGACCACGGCGCGCCGCTGCGCATCGTCACCACCATCAAGAACACCGACCGCACCGCCGGCGCGATGCTCTCGGGCGAAATCGCCAAGCGCTATGGCCACGAGGGCCTGCCCGACGACACCATCCACGTGAAGCTCAGCGGCACCGCCGGCCAAAGTTTTGGCGCCTGGCTCGCCCGCGGCATCACGTTCGAGCTCGCAGGAGAGGCCAACGACTATGTCGGCAAGGGCCTCTCGGGCGGGCGCATCATCATCCGCCCGCCGGCGGATGCCGGCATCGTGCCGGAGGAATCGATCATCGTCGGCAATACGGTGCTCTACGGCGCGATCGCGGGCGAATGCTATTTCCGCGGGGTGGCCGGCGAGCGCTTCGCCGTGCGCAACTCCGGCGCCATCGCGGTCATCGAGGGCGCCGGTGACCATTGCTGCGAATACATGACCGGCGGCGTGGTCGTGGTGCTCGGACGGACCGGGCGCAACTTCGCGGCCGGCATGTCGGGCGGCATCGCCTATGTGCTCGATGAGGACGGCACTTTTGCCACGCGCTGCAACCTCGCAATGGTCGAGCTTGAGCCGCTGCCCGAGGAGGAAGACGTCAGCGAGCGCATCTATCACCAGTCGCATGATCTGGGGTCGCATGGTCGCGTCGACGTCATGGGCGACATGACCCAAAATGACCTGGAGCGGCTCCACCTCCTGATCACGCAACATGCGCGTTTCACCGGCTCGACGGTCGCGGCCAAAATTTTGGCCGAATGGAAGAAATATTGCCCGATGTTCCGCAAAGTAATGCCGGTCGAGTACCGCCGCGCGCTTGCCGAACTGCAGCGGGAACAGCTTGTGGAAGCGGCGGAGTAGCGATTTCCGTCGCTGGACACGAATGGGCAAGATCACCGGCTTCCTGGAATACGAGCGTGAGGACCGCCACTACGAGCCGGTCGCGGAGCGCGTCAAGCATTGGCGCGAGTTCACGCGCCCGCTGCCCGAGGCGGAGACCAAGAAGCAGGCGGCGCGCTGCATGGATTGCGGCGTGCCCTATTGCCACACCGGCTGCCCGGTCAACAACCAGATCCCGGACTGGAACGACCTCGTCTATCGCGGCGACTGGAAGGAGGCGGCGCGCAACCTCCACTCCACCAACAATTTTCCGGAGGTCACCGGCCGCATCTGCCCGGCGCCGTGCGAGGCCTCCTGCACGCTCAACATCGAGGACAATCCGGTCACCATCAAGACCATCGAATGCGCGATCGCCGACAAGGCGATCGAGCAGGGCTGGATCGAACCCGAGCCGCCGGCCAACAAGACCGGCAAGAGGGTCGCGATCGTCGGCTCCGGGCCGGCCGGCCTCGCCTGCGCCCAGCAGCTTGCGCGCGCCGGCCACGACGTCCACGTCAACGAGAGGCACGCAAAGGCGGGGGGCCTGCTGCGCTACGGCATTCCCGACTTCAAGATGGACAGGTACATCGTCGACCGCCGCGTCGCGCAGATGGAAGCCGAAGGCGTGACGTTCCATTACGGCGTCCATGTGGGCGTCAACCTCCCGGCCGAAACGCTCGTCGAGGATTACGACGCGGTCGTGCTTGCGGGCGGCGCCGAGAAGAGCCGCGACCTGCCGATCCCGGGCCGCGAGCTCAAGGGCATCCATTACGCCATGGATTTCCTGCCCCAGCAGAACCGGCGCGTCAGCGGCGAGCCGGCGGGCGACGTCGAGCCGATCCTCGCCACCGGCAAGCGCGTCGTGGTGATCGGCGGCGGCGACACCGGCTCCGACTGCATCGGCACCTCGTTCCGTCAGGGCGCGCTCTCGGTGGTCAATTTCGAGATCATGCCGATGCCGCCCGAAAAGGAGAACAAGCTGCTGACCTGGCCGGACTGGCCGCTCAAGCTGCGCACCTCGTCGAGTCACGAGGAAGGCGCGCAGCGCGAGTTCTCGGTGCTCACGCAGAAATTCACCGGCGAGAACGGCCAGGTGAAGAAGCTCCACTGCGTGCACATCGACGACAGGTTCAAGCCGGTGCCGGGCACCGAGTTCGAGCTCGACGCCGATCTCGTCCTGCTGGCGATGGGCTTCGTGCATCCGGAGCACGAGGGCATGATCCAGTCGCTCGGCCTGGCGCTCGACCAGCGCGGCAACGTGCGCGCCAATACCGAGGACTACAAGAGCTCGCTCGACAAGGTGTTTTCGGCGGGCGACATGCGGCGGGGCCAGTCGCTGGTGGTGTGGGCGATCCGCGAAGGCCGCCAGGCCGCGCACGCGGTCGACAAGTTTTTGATGGGGTCGACGCTGCTGCCGCGGTGAGCGGGTTTGGGCGAATTCATTTGAATTCGTAGGTTGGGTCGAGCCCTTGCGA
>WNEZ01004410.1_pt1 | contig 14384 bp, 10 predicted proteins | sample 5400521 | NCBI WGS metagenome assembly WNEZ01 (sample SAMN13153339, study PRJNA577476) | soil metagenome | isolation source: 120 cm saprolite under Douglas fir tree site 2 hole 1 replicate 1 | place: USA:California | collected 2015-04-18
GATAAAGAGCATGTTCTCATGGAACAATGTGAAAGGCAGGTTCCTGGTAATAGCAATTATAGTGCTGGTATGTAGTTTGCTCCTGGCTACATTCGCGTATCGAACAGCTACTACCGTAAAGGTAATACCGACACCGAAAGCGACTACAGTTAAGAAACCTTTTCCTACACCAACTTTACCACCGACGATAGCACCAACACCAACAGCTACTCCACTGCCATTAGGACCAATACATGGCGTAGAGAGCGATCTTAAAACCGCCTATACCGGCATTCCGTGGGTGCGCTTTGGCTATCGAACCTGTGGCGTGAATCAATTAAGTGGTGATGCTTTGAGGGCTGCTATTGAAGCCAAGCATAACCAGGGAATTCGTGTCCTGGTAACAACCTGCCAATCAAATGGTCCATCTCTATATGATACGAAGACACTTAACGATATTGCTCAGAGCGGAGCCGACGCAGTGCAATGTGGTAATGAGCAGATAAAATATGATCCCGGATATACCACCTACGTTCCGCCAGCGAACTTTGCCAAATACTACGATCTCTGTGAACGTACTATGCATACTGTACGCCCTGATAGGCCTGTACTCCTTGGTTCACTTGATCCTCAGGTCGGCGGCGTCGACTTTGGAGGATTGAATAACCAGGTGAGCTACCTTGACACCATGCAAGATGCGATGAACAACTCAGTACACCCGGGAGGCAACTGGAGTTGGCGTTCACAAACACTGGGACTGATTGACAGTTGGCATAACGGCTATCCAAGCCAGTACATCAATAGTCTTTATGGGTTATTTGTCTTCTGGGCACAACAGTTTAATGTTGATCTAAACAGTGGTAGCTTAGGTAAACATATTTGGGTAGTAGAAGGCACTGGTTGCTATCAAGGGTGCGGCATTAATCCTAATAGTTCATATGAAGTAGCGGTTTCCCATATCTTGACACTTATCACCGACGTTCAGACGGCCCTGCAATATAAAGTACCTTTCTTTTATTTTAGCGGCAAAGATTTCTACTTCACTGCAGGTGGAAATATTGCGCCATTCGGTGTTCTCGATGTAAATGGTCATCCCAAGCCACTCCGCCAGGACCTTTCGATGGGAGCGCGTTCCCTGACGATGTCCTGCTCTAATGGGCATGCTGTTGTAGTTGATCAGGAGCAATTGTTGGTGAAGCTCTACCAGGGTTGCAGCCTTCCAGGTAACTATCTCAGTATACTGACAAGTTAAGGAAGACAGATACGATTATACAGACATTGTAGGGGCTACATCATTGGTTTTCAAAAACAATTGACGCATCTCACAAACCTGTTATACTAGAGAGTGCATTCCGACAATTGATACGTAATGTCCATTTCTTCAGTAAGGGTGATCTCATGAGATCATCCTGATAGACAGGGGAGTTCGCGCATGAGCAAGATTAAGATGCGCTGCACCACCTGCGGCAAGTGGTTTCAGTCGGCAAATGCTAAAGAAGTAACTTGCCCCGATTGTGTGCAGAAGGCCAGAAAAGAGAAGTTAGCGGCTAAGACAGCTCCGCCTTCTTCTTCGATCAAAACACCCGGACAGATAGGACAGGGAGCAGCAAGTCCCTCACGACCATCGCCACCCAAACCAAAAACAAGTTCCAGTGGTACAAGCCATTGGTTTGATTCGGTTGAGGACGTAAAAGTGAGTGAGGCAGAGCAGCCACAACGTCCCAAGTCGTCCCCCTCCCCTGCTCCACGAGATACGCAAGGTGTATCGGGACTGGAGCGACCTGGTAACCGTGCCTCTGGTACTTACCGTGAAGGAGCCGATCGAGGCCCCGGTGGCTACCGTGATGAGCGCGGCCCTGGTACTTATCGTGAAGGAGTCAATCGAGGCCCTGGTGGCTATCGACCAGGCGGACCGGGGGTCTCCGGGGGCATAGGGCAACGCCCACGACAACCTATGGAGAGCGGGTTTGGTCGAAGCCCGAGACCAGGAGTAAGCGGCGAACCTCGTCCCGATCGCTATACCCCTGATGTTAAAAAGGGCGGCAAACCCGCAAAGGCCAGGGCACCTAAGCCCTCCACTCCGCCCAAACCCAAGCGAGAGAAGATTCCGCCTCCTGCGCCGTTTGTACCGACACCAGAACAGATTGCACAGGTCGAGGCTCGCTACCTGGAACTGGCGTCACCGGCAGAGTTTGACGGGATTCGCACACAGATTGCTAATGAGATGTCGATCCCTAAAAAAGCCATCAAGAAGATTATTAGGGACCTGCGGGAACGGCAGGGGATTCCAAGTTGGTGGGAAATTCAAACCTATAAGGGTGATGGCGAAGAATTGGCGAAAATCAAGGCTGCCTATGAACCATACCTGCCTTTGCCACCCGTTGGGGTGCACAAAAAGATAGCCGAGGAGTTTTCACTCAAACCTGGGGAAGTCTATCAGGCCATCAAAGCTATTCGCCTGGAACTGAATCTACCTCAATACAACGACCCTACATTGCATGCCCTGGAAATGACTTCAGCCAAGAAGCTGTCCGCTACACCAGAGGAAAAGGCGAAAGAGTTCCAAGAGGAGAAGACTGAGGCTTCCACCGTAACAGCAGAGACGCCAGACAAAGCTACAGAAGTTGAGGCGACAGCGGAAGAAGCAACTGCTGAACCAGTAGAAGTTGCCGCTACTACTTCGGCCGATAGCACAAACACCCAGGAAGAATAGCTTAGAGGAAGTTGTATGGAGAACTGCCTTTTCTGTAAGATTGCGGCTGGCGAGATACCCAGCAAAATTGTCTATCAAGACCAGGACGTCGTGGCGTTTGAGGATATCAACCCGCAAGCGCCACACCACGTCCTGATAATTCCGCGCCGTCATATAGCCTCCATGTCTGACCTGACGCTCGAGGATGGACCTATACTTGCCAAAATCTTCATGACTGCTGCGAAGCTGGCGCATGAAATGGGCATAGATGAGAGTGGCTATCGTTTCCTGACCAACGTTGGCCCTGACGCCGGGCAAAGTGTCTTTCACTTGCACTTTCATCTGCTTGGAGGCCGCAAATTAGGCTGGCCGCCAGGATAGGAGCTGCAAGGTATTTTCCATGCGCATTGCAATTGACTATACAGCGGCTATCCGCCAGGGGGCAGGAATTGGTAATTATGTGCGCAATTTGGTGGATGCCATACTTGCGCAGGACTCCAAAAACCAATACACTTTGCTCACCAGCGGACGCCCCACACCGGAGCATCCGTTTCCTCAGGCAGACAATGTACGGGGACGTAGCATCATTATTCCCGATCGCTATCTCAACATCCTCTGGTATCGCTGGCGATTGCCGCTCTCCGCGACCTATTTCACGGGCCAGGTAGATATCTATCATGGTCCTGATTTCGTTTTGCCACCTATCAACGGTAAAGTACGCAAAATTGTCACTGTTCACGACCTGGCCTTTTTAGAGCATCCCGAGTACGCCGTGCCTCAATTGGCGGATTATCTCAAAAAAGTTGTTCCTGAAGCGGTAGCCGCTGCTGATGTCGTCGCCGCTGTTTCACAGGCGACCCGCCAAACCCTGATTGATTACTTTAAGACGCCAACTGAGAAGATTAGTATTATTCCCAATGGGATTCGATCACACTTCAGGCGTATTACCGATCCTATTTTGTTAGCATCAACGCGCCATAAATTTGGTTTGAAGCATCCACTCGTGCTCGCCGTGGGCACACTGGAACCACGCAAAAATCATCTTGGCTTGATTAAGGCATTTCACAAAGCACAAAGTGCGGCAGGAAAGAAACGACGCCCCGCAATGCTCGCCCTGGCAGGTGGTTCTGGCTGGCTCTATGAAGAAACACAGCAACTTGTAACAAAGCTCAAGCTTGAGAACAAAGTTCGTTTCCTGGGACGTGTAAGCGAACTTGAATTGATCACGCTCTATAGTATGGCCGACGTGTTCGCTTTTCCCTCCTTCTTTGAGGGCTTCGGCGTGCCTCCAATTGAGGCTATGGCCTGTGGTGCACCGGTCATCACGTCGAATACGTCTTCCCTGCCGGAGGTTGTGGGAGATGCAGCTCTACTAATCGACCCACACAATACCCATGAACTGGCCCAGACCATATTACGGTTACTTGAGAATGAACAACTCCGAGAGGAATTACGCCAGAAAGGCTACGCGCGTGCACAACTCTTCACCTGGCCTAAATCGGCAAGCAAGATGCTCTCCGTTTACCAACGGCTCTACAATGGTGCAACAAATTCTACCGACGAGGTCACTATGGTATGAAAATCGGTATCAATACCCTTCCTTTCAAATATCCGGCAAGCGGCAGCAGTGGATATCTATTTCACCTTTTACAGGCATTGGCCGAAGTTGACCAGGAGGATGAATATGTCTTGCTGAGGCCACATACCCTCCCACAAGAAAATGGTATGCTCAGTACATTTTCCTACCAGGTGACGACCGTACCTGGCTTTGTGGCGCGGAGTGAGAACATAGAAAAGCTCTTCTGGGAACAATTTATAGCTCCTGCAGCCGCACGCAAAGCTGGAGTTGATCTCTTCCACGTTCCCTATTTTGCACCGCCTTTATTCCCACGCACACCAGTTGTGATCACGATTCATGATGTTATTCCACAACGTCTGCCAATCTACCGGGCTGATACTAAGACGAAGGCCTATATGGAACTGGTTGCCCGCGCCGCCCATAAAGCGACTCTGATTATTACGGTCTCACAACATGCCAAACAAGATATGATCGACGCATTGAAATTGCCTGCCGAGCGCATTCGCGTGATCTACGAGGCCGCTGGAGATGAGTACCGTCCGATTACCAACCCTGCAGTGCTGGCAGAGGTACGCGCCCGTTATGGACTGAATGAACGCTATATCCTCTATCTCGGGGGACTTGATCAACGCAAAAATGTGCCGCAACTGGTACGTGCCTTCGCTCACCTCTATCAACAAATGCACGACCCCGCTCTGCAATTGTTGATTGCAGGCAATCCTGACCAGCTGAGCGGACCACTTTTTCCAGATCCGCGCCCAGTTGCCGCCGATTTAGGTCTGACCGGCCAGATCATCTATCGCTACATTCAAGAGGAAGACAAACCAGCCATCTATAGTGGAGCAAGCGTCTTCGTCTTTCCATCACTCTACGAAGGCTTCGGCCTGACACCATTAGAGGCCATGAGCTGTGGTGCACCAGTTATCAGTTCAAATCGCACATCACTTCCAGAGGTAGTGGGAGATGCAGCCATCAGCCTGGATCCTGACGATATACACAAATTGGTTGAAGCTATGTGTAGCGTTCTGACGAATAGCGAACTTCAGGCTGATCTGCGTGCACGTTCACTGCAACGCGCTGCGCAATTTAACTGGCGCAGGACCGCTGCTGAGACCATTGCTGTCTACAAAGAAGCATTTGTAAGGAGTAAGCGTTAGTATGCGTGTATTGATGATTTCAAAAGCCCTGGTTGCAGGGACCTCGCAACGCAAGCTTGAAGAGCTCGCGAAATGTCCGGGTGTCGAACTTACGCTGGTAACACCCGAATATTGGCAGAGCGACGACGGCAGTAAACAAGTTCTCGAACCTCTCTATACAAGCGGCTACCGCATGATTGTTACACCGATGACCTTAAATGGTAACTTTCACCTGCATTACTATCCACATCTGAGCAAGATTATGCGCGAGGTACGCCCCGAAGTTGTGCATATTGACGAAGAGCCATATAATTTCGCTACCTTCCAGGCAATGCGTCTTGCTCGTAAGCAACAGGCACAGGCACTTTTCTTCACCTGGCAGAACCTATATCGCAACTATCCTCCACCTTTTCGCCAGCTTGAGCTCTATAACTACCATCACGCGGTTGCCGCACTGGCAGGAAATCGCGAGGCTCAGAATGTATTGAGACGTAAGGGTTTCCGAGGCTCAATACATATAATTCCGCAGTTCGGCTTTGACACAGAAATCTACCAGCGCAGTATGCCACGCCCTTCACGGACCGCTGATGCTCCTTTTGTACTCGGCTACCTTGGACGTCTCGTTGAGAACAAGGGCCTGCCCTTGCTGGTAGAGGCATTAGCCAGCCTACCCGAGTACTGCCATGTTGTCTTTACTGGCAATGGCCCTATGAAGAGCGAATTAGAAGCGCTGGCCGCACGCCTGGGAGTTACTGAGCGCACCACCTTTAAAGCTGGCGTCCCCACCTTTGAAGTCCCCAAAGAGTTACAGCAGATGGACGTGCTTGTACTTCCATCCCTGACCCGTCCGAACTGGAAGGAACAATTTGGCCGTGTCCTTGCAGAGGCGATGGCCTGCGAAACGCCAGTGATTGGCTCCAGTTCTGGCGAGATCCCTTATGTTATTGGCGACGCCGGCCTGGTCTTCACTGAGGGAAATGCACAGGAGTTGGTAGCTTGTGTGCGCCAACTTTTAGGGAATCCAGCACTCTACGCAACCCTGGCAGCCCGAGGGCGGCAGCGCGTCCTGAAGCATTATACTCAGGAACAGATTGCCAGGCAGACCTACGAGGTATACCTGGAGATGATGGGCAAGCAACAACAGGGGGATAGTGCGACTTTCCTCATTTCCTTGCCTCCTCTGAACTCATAACCTTACCGTAAAAATCTGCTGTTGAGCACGAAGTCGGTAACGAAAAAAGCTAGGGTTGACTGCCTTTTCACTCAAAAATTGCCACGAGTTTAAAAAGAAGGCATAGGATTGCCGTGAGTTGTAGAATATATTGTTTTGGACAATGCAACTTGGACCCACTTGACAGTCCAAACGGGGCTCATCCTCAGATTTGGGGAACACTGCTTGATTGATGTGGAGTGATATACTCCTGAATGAGATGGAAGGAAAGTGTTTTTCATCTGTTCAGGAGGATGATGGAGATGGAAAAGTCCCCGTTTCTGCCCTTACCCGAAGGGATGGTCATTGGCCAAGTTGAAATCACCGCAGCTCAGCTCACCGTAGAAGTGATCTCCACACAGCCGTTTGCCCGCTGTCCTGAGTGTGGGCGTCTCTCCGATCATGTCCATTGTCAGTACCAGCGCACCGTCCACGATGCGCCGTGTGGAGGCCGCAACGTGGTTCTCCGACTCCTGGTACGCAAGTTTGCTTGCTGGACAGCCACATGCCCACGCAAAGTCTTTGCCGAACGTTTTCCAGATTTCGTCCGGCCTTGGGCACGAGTGAGCAATCGTCTCCTGGAGGAGTTAAAAGCCCTGGGGCTCTCTGCCAGTGCTGAGGTCAGTGAGCGCCTGGCTCCACGATTGGGGATGCAGGTCAAGGCCCCAACACTCCTGCGCTATCTTCGCGCCATTCCTTCCCTCTCTGATGCGCCGGTGCGAGTGTTAGGGATTGATGACTTTTCCATGAGGCGTGGGGAGAGCTACGGAACCATTTTGGTCGAGTAAGATAATGCCAGTGGCATTCCTGGTACCAGGAACCCAGGGAAGTAGGCATTTCAGATGGTTTTACCGCCTCTGTTTACAACAGTCGCTTTGAGATCGTTAAACAGAGAACCAGGTGGGAAAGTGGAGGATATATGACAAAGATCCAACGGATCAAAGGCCAACCAGGTACCCCTTACGAAGTCATGTTCGTTGATCAGTACGGTCACCTCATTGTTGCGCTCACGGAGTGGTATCGGTTACGTTCCTCGCAAGGCCCGACGAGCACGCGAGATACGTACCTCTCCTGCCTGCTTCCTTTCTTCGTGTTCCTGAGTGAAAAAGGGTGTGCTTGGAACGCTGAACCCTCGCAGTTGCGACCCATCCTCATCAACTTTTACCGGGAACGCTTCTGCTGCCTAGTTCGACCAGAGAGAGGGCAAGAGCGTGTGGCCGTTCTCCCCACACGTGATACTCCCCTGCAGGAGAGCACCCTTCAGGTCTTTCGGTCGGCGCTTCGCGATTTTTACCTCATCATGAAAGATGAGCGGCTGTATGCCTTTCCCAATCCACTGACCTCCGACACCCTCCTCTCCCTGAAACGTCTGCATGATCAAGCCATTGCTAACGCTGGTGCCCCTGATCATGCAGGCATTCGCGGGGAAATGCATGAGCGTTCACGACGACACCCGACGGCTTTCATTCGCTATCCCAAGGCCAGGGAGTGGAAACCTGATCTGCGCAAGGAGTTAGGAGATGTCCGATCTGGTATCCATACGATTCTTGACGCCATGATGGAGAGCCCAGAGATCTCTTGCCGAGAGAAAATCATTCTCGAATTGCTCAGAAACACGGGTGCTCGGCTCCATGAGGTGGTTTTGCTTACCGTGGGCGGCTACCGGAACCAGGGGATTGCTGGTCAGGCGCAGATCGTGAGCAAGGGAAGTCTGGGACGCGAGGTCAAAACCATCTACTTCACTCACCATCCTCGCGTGATGCGACTTTTGACCCGCTATCTCGAACAGATTCGCCCTGGGTGGGATACACAAGGACGAAGCAGGCTCGACGTGATGGAGGACAGGGAACCGCTCTTTCTCACCGAGCGGGGAACCCCCTATTCCGTCAAGAGTTTTTACTACCACTTTATGTGGAATACAAATCATCGTTTCACCTATTCTACCGTTTTCGATGGACTTGTTCAAGGGGAATGACCGTCCTCAATCCCCGCTCACTCGTTCCCAAAGCTTGCGGGGTAGACCCCATAGCATTCCCATCACCGGTTAGTTGTCTCGGCGTTGGCCCAGCTGGGGTCGGGACATCCACGAGCCGTTCCAACAACTGATCGAGCGCACCCTCGCCCTCTTCCACTGCTGCCCGTTCTTCTTCGGTAAGCGGAATAGTGGCCAGCATGCGCTGTAGGTTCCCTTTGGCCTCCAGGAGTTGCCCCTTGGTTGAGCCTTTCGGCAGATAGAAATCACAGCGAGCGCAGGCCATGCGGTGTGGGCACTGCTCGAAGAAGCTGTACGTGCAGTAGCCGTGTCCCAGATCGAAGTAGTGCCAGGGAGTCCCGCTCGCCGCCGCGCCACTCTCAATGGTCTCACGGTCGATCAGCACTTCGATGGTCCGCACGTTGCGTGAGAAATACCCTGCATCGGTGTACGCCTTGGCCAGGGTTGTTGGAGTAATGCGCGCGTAATATTGCGTGGTTTCCGCTGAGCGATGGCCAAGCCAGGCTTGCAGCTCAAACAGCGTCATCGGCTCTTTGGCATTGTAGAGTTGACTGGCGATAGTCGCCCGCGCACGATGACTGGTGATCCGACCACGAACGTCCTCCAAGGGCACGCCAGCCTTGCGACCCAAAGCAGGAATCAGTCCCACGTTGAGGTACTCCTTTGCCACGTGCGTTGCACGATAGCAGAAGAGAAATTGAACGTGTTCTCCTGTTCGGCGATCAAGCATGGAGGGCTGCACAGGCCGCACCGCTTCCCAGGCCGCAATCGCTTGCCCAACGAGGGGATCGACTGGCTTTGTGAAGGCCGTGCCCGTCTTGTGCGTGGGGACATCGAGCAGGCAGACCGCCGCTTTGGAAACTTCCTCTGTGGGCTGCCCAGGCACTGTCACATCTTCGCGTTGCCAGCGGATACAGCCGAGTCGCAGGCGGGAAAGTTCATCGCTGCGTAAGCCAGCGAAGAGCCAGGCAATGGCCAGCGCCCGCACAAGTTCAAGCGGATAGAACTGCCCGCCCGTGTTGGCTGGCAGATCACTGGCTTGGAGATTCAATCCCGCCCACACGAGCTTGGCCCAGACGGCGTCGGAAATGACCCGTGGGTCCGGCCCAGTCAGCGCTCGGATACTGCGAGGGGTAGCAAGGGCGCGCGCGGGATCAAAGCGACGCGTGATCCACTCCCATTCTTGACAATCATGGAAGAAGGTGCGGACAGCCGTGATGTAGTGCGCCTTCGATTTCGCCGACAAGGGGCGCCCGATCCGGTTGGCGAAAGGAGCCCGGCGTTGTGCATAGTCCCCAATACATAAGCGCTCGACCAACGCCAGGTACTCTGCACACAGCTCTCGCGTCCATTGCGCTGGTTCACCGATATCCGGGTGTACCTCAGCCAGCCATCGGCCTACTTTCAGTAAAATCGTGCGAAAGATTCCGCGTACTTTGAGCGTCAAGGTAGAGGTGGCCGTCCAGCGCTCCACCCACTGCTGCCAGGGTGCCGGGACCCCCTCGACGATGATCGGAGGTCCGGCAGGCAGACGAACTGGGGGATCGACATATCCCAGAGCGGCCACAGCGCGGTGAAGTGCGTAGATCGGAGAACGCAGCAAGGGGCGGACCGTGATGTTTGTGCGAAACTGCTCCAGGGTTGACGTAGTGAGATCTGAGAGGTATGGGCTGCGATTAAACAAGAGCAGCGTGCAGAGAAGTCCAGGGTATTTGTCTCGGCTGTTTGTCTCGTGGTAGCCCCATCCGTGCAAAATTGTCATGACCTGCTGCATGGCTTCCTCCAGAAACTTCGGACCAAAGACCCTTGTTGCCAGTGTGAGCCGATTGAACGATCCAAGGAGTTGGAAAGCAGAGAAGCAGCCCAGCAGGTAGGCCATCGCAACCATGTACGGGCGAACCGTAGCGTCGAGCCATCCAGAGAACTCTCGCCGCTGAAAGGCGCGCTGATCTGCGCCGAGGACCTCAACCCATGTGGCTTCATTCCACTGCCAGAAGGCGGTCTGGTGTATGCGACATACATGCAGGATGAGACCAACCGCATCGAGCGCGCTGCGCTGATGATAGCGCGTGTTGGGAGTGTACAAGCTCAGGCGGGCATCATCCAGGGGGCGAAGGAGACGCTCAAGCGCCGCCCACTCTGGTCGTTGGGGGTCGTGGCATCGGCCCCGGCGCACGTCCCAGTCCAGCGCGACGAGGGCGGTAAGCTCGTTAGCCGATAACTCTGGTGTGCGGTCGTAGCGAGTTGGGTCGATGGGCCAGCTCCACAATGACTGGCCGAACGTCGAAGCCGAGGCTTCGGGATGAGCAGCATGGTTCATCAAGGGATATCTCCTTTCGAAGCTGAGCCCTCGGCGAGCAGTTGCGCCCGCCAGCTATGGATCTGGGCCATCCCGCGAGCGAGTTTGTCGGCCAGGTCGCGCCCTGACAGGTGGATATATTGAAGCGTGGTGGACAGACTCCGATGGCCTGCGAAGGTGGCAATGGCGTGCAGTTCCCAACCTGAGCGAGCCAGGTCTGTCAGGCAAAGATGGCGCAGGGTATGCGTGCTGAACTGTGGAACCGAAGCCAGATCGGCGATCCGCTTCACGACCTTCGACCAGGTCCAGATGGTGATGGGCTGCGAGAAGTTTCGATCTGATTCTGACAGGAAGAGCGGTCCGCGAGCGCGGCTCATCGTCTGCCGGTGCGCGAGGTAGTGTTGCAACAAGATGCCGGTAGAGGCTGAGTAGGCCACGATCCGTTCCCGGCGTCCTTTCGTGGTCTCCGCCCGGATGCGCAGCGTCCGGTGTGCGGGGTCCAGATCATCGGTACGCAGCGCGCACAGTTCCTCGCGTCTCAGCCCGGCGTCGTAGGCGAGGGCGAGCATCATGCGGTTGCGAATGGGTTCCTGGCAGGCCACACGCAAGATGGCTTGCCATTGGTCATCATTGGGAATCCAGGGGAGCTTGGTGTAGCGCGGGATGAGTCCTTTCTCACGCTTCCCCCCAAAGCCTTTGCCAGCCGTGTAGCGCCCGCGGCCGACGGGGTTGGTTGCGCGGTGTCCCTCCTCGACGAGGTAGTCGTAGAAGAGTCGGATGACGGTCAGACGCTGTTGGAGCGTCGCATTGGCAAGGCCCGCTCCAGAGTCGAGGACACGAATGGTGGAGCCACGGGGATTGGGGCGAGATGTCAGGTCATGAACATACTGGGCGATGTGCTCTTTGGTTGCTGTCTCAACACTCATCCCATGGCACTGGCAGAACACGAGGTAGTCATTGAGCGCACGGCCATAGGCAGCAACCGTATTCGGTGCCAGACCGAGGTTCGCTTGAATCTGCAACCACGTCTGCGCATGCTGCATCTGGGTAATGAGTGGGTAGCGATCCCACTGCACATCGGTCATGGACAGCTCCTTTCACTAGAACAGACAGGTGGCGTCTGTCAACAGCACGTCTGGGCAGGACGTGACGGTGACATTCCTCCTCCATCAGCCGCGCAAAGAATACCACGCCGCTCACCCGTGTCAAGGCCAAGCCCTACGGGTGCTTCGCTTCGCTACGCAGCCTTGACACGGCTTCGCTTGCGTGGTACGAAGGTCTTGCGCTGATGGAAAAAGGAAAAAAACAGGCCTGTTTTCCTTTGTTGATGAGCTGCATTCCACGTAACTGATATCTTGGCAATACGCCCTACTTCTTGCAGTGCCTGTTGGAGGGGATTTTGCTGCTGCATCGCCTGAAGCTTTGAGATGAGAATCGAGGGACGAATCAGCCCATCTTTGAGCGAGGCGGCGACGCGGTTCAGGTCATCCCAGTGCTCCATGATCAGGTGGACCTTGATATCTTTTTTGAGCGTGGGTGTGAGCACCCCATAGTCTACCCTTTTTCTTGCTCGATAGAGGGTTTGATCGGAGAGATCACGCAATCTCGGAGCAAAGCGAAATCCCAGCAGGGTAAAGAGGCCAAAAATGAGGTCGGTATAGCCGCCGGTATCGGTGTAATGTTCTTTAATTTCCGGTGCATCCTGATACAGGAGTCCATCCAGGACATACGTGGCTTCGCGCATCGTGCAGTTGACCACATCGATCCAGTACTGTTCGCCCCGGTTGTTGACGTGGTTGTAGAGCGTGACCCCACGACGCATCCCAAAAAAGCGCCGATTATGCCGGGCGTTCATGTTGGAGGCTGCCATCCCAAAGCGAATGCCATCAGAAGAAGAGGTTTTCCCATCGCCGAAAAGAGACGTGAGGGGAAGCGTTCCATGATAGGTAATGAGATGATGGATCGCCGTTCGCAGGGTTTCTTCGCGGAAATACCAATCATATGCTGCTTCCAGTTCATGTAAGGGGATGCCAGAGGAGTTCGCCATGGTCGCCAGACCCAGATTCGTTGCCTCCGCTACCAGCACTGCAAACAAGGCGGGAAGGATCGCCGCGTCGCTCTCAGCAGAGGGTTGACGACGACCCGTCAGGTGCGTCAAATCCGGCGCGAAGTTGGTCCAACGATTCACCTCCATCAGCACTTCTGGTAATCCCGTCGGTGGAAACAGGCTCACCAGATCCGCTCTGGCCGCAAGAACCTCCGGGGGAAGCTCGATTTTCTCCAGCGGAGTGAGGACGAGCTTTTCCTCTTCGATGCGGGCATCTTGATTTTTGTGGTTCGCAATCCGTTTGGAGACGCGCAGCGTCTGACCATGAAGCTGATCGAGCATGGCGGACAGAAAGGTTGCTGCGTCTTGTGGCAGCTCCTGTTCACTGTACCAGGCATCTCGGCGCGTGGCCCAGACCTCGCGTTGGTAGAGATCGCTATCCCAGGCGGCATAGCGCTGGCTCCCTTCGACCGTGACATCTCCTGCTCGTAAGGCCGTCTTTGCCTACCACCTGTTCCCATCGTTTCGGCACAAAGGTCACTGGAGCCTCATCAGGACGGGCTTTTTTGCCTTGTTCGTTCATCTTTTCCAGGCTGTCGAGGCCCTCGAGAACGGGATTGTTCGCTCTGGGTGAGCCGAACTGGAGCGTTCGCAACACCGCTGGCGCGAACTCGCGCATATATTTGTAGCGTCGATCAAGCAGATCAAAGAAGGAGGCCATTTCTCCTTTGTCTAATTCTTCTGATAATGTGACCAGGCCGCTCACCTGTTCACGAGGAACGCGTTTGAAAACCTCTTCTCGGACCATTTCTTCAGCCACATCGGCATCCAGGAGTACTTCGGCGATCTTGCGAAACAGGCGCGCACTTTGCCGATGCGTCTGAATCTTTTGTACTTTGGTGAGGGCGAGATCCTCCTCGCTCTTCGTAAATAGTTTGCCCACCAACTGATCAAACATGTCCACAATGATGGTGGTGAGTTCCTCTGCTCGAATACGCAAAAACGCGCACAGCATAGTATAGCGCTTGGTCTCAGGATACGCGCGAATATTGTGTGCGCGATGCTTGCGGACGACGGCTGCCCATTGGCGCAGGCGATTGGTCGTCATCATTCCCCAATTGAGGGTTGCGGGAAGAGCTTGTCGAACGGCCACTAAACGAGCGCATTCTTCTTTAATGGTGACCGCAGAGGCTGCACGCGGAGGAGCAGCCAGCCAAGCGATCTGGCTGGCATCCGTACTGGTCTCAAGGAGGTGATCAAGGCGTTCACGGTCCTCTGGAGACAATTGTCCGGCAATCTGTTCAAAGAGCACATCTTCTGCCTGATTACGGGCCTGGTAAATCAAGCGCTCCAGGGTCGTTTCGCCATGAGGGCGTAAGATCCCCTCGCTGACCAGCCAATCCATCGCAGCTTGAGAAAGTGCCGCGAAGTTGCCAGTGTGCGTGACCT
>WNEZ01003063.1_pt1 | contig 14381 bp, 7 predicted proteins | sample 5400521 | NCBI WGS metagenome assembly WNEZ01 (sample SAMN13153339, study PRJNA577476) | soil metagenome | isolation source: 120 cm saprolite under Douglas fir tree site 2 hole 1 replicate 1 | place: USA:California | collected 2015-04-18
AGTGCCTCCAGCGTGGCCAGCAGTGGAAGTGCCTGGAATCTGTGCTGCGGCCTTCCCCTCGTAGGTGAGCGGCGCCTGGAACTGTGGGTTAGCGCTGGCGATCTGTTTGAGCGTGGCCTCGGCATCCACGTAGTTCCCCGCTTCGTACTGCGTGATGCCGCGCTCCCAGGTACTGTTCAGGGGATTGAGATGCGGCGCCTGGATAGCCGGCTGCTGGTTCACCAGGTTCAGCAAGGTCTGCCCGCTCAGCACGGCACCGCCGCTCACACTCATCCCAACCACGTTGCCAGCACTATCGACCAGCGGCATCCCCGGTTCACCGGTGGTCGCAGCAGTGGCGGAGCCAGCACTACGGGTGGCGGTAGCCGAGGTGTTGCTGCCCGCCCTGTTAAAGAGCTTGGGACTCAGATAGGCCAACGGGTTGTCGGTCGCGAGCAGGGTTGCTTTGGAGGGCCAGCTACCGGTCGAAGTAGTGCTGTTGGCCAGTTCGATGCCCAGCGGTGTGCCCGTCGCTTGGGCAGCCACACTCAGGAATGGCTGTAGGTGGGCAGCACCGGTGTGGAACGAGAACAGGAGGGCGCCCTCCGGTATTGACAAGAGCGTCTCTGGGGTCGTATCACTACAGGTAGCTTTTTGCCCTGTTTGCTGGCGACACTGCAGCTCAGCAATCAGCGCCAGGTTGAGCATGCTGTTGGTATAGAGGGTATTCGCGTACAGCTTGATATCGGTCAGCGACCCTTTCGTCGTGGAAACGCAGGTTTGCCCGTTGACATTGACCAGCGTGCCGTCAGTGAGCACCCAGTTGTTCTGCTCAGCAGGAGTGGTAGGGGACCAGCTTGCGACCAGGGTTCCCAGGCCGGTACAGCGCGCTATGAGATGGGTTGTCGTGCCGGTATACTCCACCACCAGGCGCACGACGGACACCCCAGCCAGGTCCAGCACCCCTTGTGGCGTTAAAGGTGGAACGGCAGGGCGTTCAGGGGAGGCAAAGGCAACCGGGGACAGGACGAACTGGAGGGCAAGCAGGAGCCCGCTGAGAATCGAGAGCGCAGTCAGACCGATGCCCTGTCGCAACTTACGTGTGTTACTTTGCGTACTCATATGCTCTTTCTCCCTTACACCGGGTCTGCATCCTGTTATCGTCCCAGCTGGCCGCTTAACCGCTGCAGCATCGCCAGGGCAGCTTGATTGCCCGGTACCGCTCCTACTACATATCTGCACTCGCGCAGGGCATCTTCCAATTTGCCCTCGCGCTCGTATACCTGGCTCAACAGAAAACGTGTTGTATGGTCCGCAGGATTGATTACGAGCACCTGTACAAAGGCTCGTTCGGCGACCAGCAACTGGTTGAGTCTCCAGGCAAGCTGACCAATCGCATAATACAGGTCAGGTCGTTTCGCGCCTGGCGGAACTAAACGCAGTACCTCCTGGTATTCACGTAAAGCAGGCTCAAGCTGGTTCGTCTCTTCATAACACTTCGCTAAACGCTGATGGGTTTCAAAATCACCCGGATTTAAGCGCAGCGATTGCGTATAAGGAGGAATGGCCTGCGCCGGTAGCTGCTGTAGATAGAGATAGACATCGCCAACGAGTTTATGCGTTTCAGGATCGTTCTGATTGAATATCAACGCGCGATTATAGGCCTGTATTGCCATGTCTGGCTGCCGCCGGCGTGCGAAAATTTGCCCGTAGATTTTATGTACCAGTGGATTGTTTGGCTCAAGCACATATGCTGACTGAATCGACGCGTAGGCCTCGTCAACACGCCCGGTACTGAGCAGGTCTTGCGCGGTTCTGATATAGGCACTGCCAGGGCCGGTCAGCCCGCTGCTAATGGGGCCTGAGCCGACTGCTACTGATACAGGCGGCCGGTCGGGTGTAAGCCGATCACCCGCCGGCTGCGAAGGTAACGCCGTCCCCACAACTTGTGCAGACGCGGTAACCGGTGGGAGATTGATAATGGCTCGCTCCATTTCGGCAGCGCTGCTCCAGCGTTGCTCGGGCGCAGGCGCCAGCGCTTTCATGACGACCTGCTCAAAGGCAGGGGAAATGTCGGGCCGCAGCGCCCGCACAGGCGGGAAGGAGAAGATGGTCGGCTTATTGTTGGCAGCGTCATGAAATGTCAGCACACGGTGCAACGTCGCCCCGAGGGCGTAAATGTCGCTGCGCGGCTCCGGCATGCCAAGAAGCTGCTCCTGGGGCGCGTAGCCAAGGGTCATGATGATCGTTGACTGGTGCTGCGACTGGAAGGTGCGCGCGATACCAAAGTCAATCAGTTTGATCTCGTCGCGGTCGGTGACCATCACGTTCGACGGCTTGAGATCACGAAAGATAATCGGTGGGTCTTGCCGGTGCAGATAGGCCAGCACGTTGCAGACCTGTTGCGCCCAGCTACGTGCGCGAGCCTCTGATACGCCACGCGCATCCCCGATTCCCGGTACATTGCCCTCCCTGGCAAATACCTCGGCCAGCGTACGCCCATCAATGAAATCCATGACGAGGTAATGCCTGCCACCCTCAACGAAGTAGTCACGCACGTGCGGGATATAGGGATGGTTCAGCTTGAGCAGGAGTTTCGCCTCGCGCTTAAACCAATCGACGGCCTGGCTGTGCTCGATATCGCTCTGGTAACCATCCAGCATTTCCTTCACCGCGCACGGCGCATCATCAAAGCGCGTATCTACGGCGCGATATACCGCTCCCATGCCGCCGGCTGCTACGGACCTTGCGATCCTGTAGCGCCCTCCTGAAAGCTGCGTGCCGGCAGGCAAGCGGCGAGGGCCTTCTCCCGAAAGTGAGGCCTCCTGGGCAGAAGACGGCGTGGAAATTACCTGGGATGCAGCGGGCGGCAAAGGATATTCCGGTGCCGCACTGCTGGGACCAGCACCGCTTTGCGGCGTGACCGGATTCCCAACCGAGGCCGCGTTCTTCGGATCTGGTGGATACTTACTCGCCATATTTTCTACACCACTTATACGAATTTGCAGTCAAACCTACACGCATTTCCCGGCAAGGGGCGATGCAAGCATCCCCTCCCCTCGTCCTCTCCTCCCCCGCCCCTACGCGGTTTTTGAGAGATCGGTTCGCACATCGGTATTATTACAGGGCGCAACGAATCTGACCCCCCGTTATGATGATAGCATAGACACTGATTCTGCTAATGGTAACAGAGAAAAACTACTCATAATAAATCTATTTATTCTCTTGTTGGGCGCATTATAACACATTCTTCACGCCTTGGGCAGTGGGCAAGAACGCAGTTATCATGCGGCCCAAGTCACATTTCGGGCCGCTCTGTCACTGCATTGGCATGGGCAGGAAAGCCCTCATATTCCGCCAGGCGGCGCGTTGTCTCGCTCAACGAAGCGTATCCTTCGGGTGCGAGGTAGGCAATGCCGGTGCGCTTCAGAAAATCGTAGACTGTGGTGCAGGAGAATGTATGGGCAAAGCCACCCGTGGGCAAGACAGCATTTGTGCCCACGCTGTAGTTGGCCGTACTGAACGGCGTGCGCGAACCCAGTAGAATCTCACCGGCATTCTTTAGTTCGGGCAAGAGAGCGAAAGGCTCGCGCACCTGTACCTCGAGATGCTCGGGCGCGTATGTATTGACAAAGTCGATGGCTTCGCGCATGCTTCCTGCCAGCACTACGCCGCCGGTGCCCTCCGGAGCTTCAAAGACGGTACGCACAAAGGCCTGCCGCCATTCCGGCAGCGCTGCCATCTTGGAGGGCAGTAAAGCCATGACACGTTCAGCCAGGGAACGGCTGTCCGTGACTAAGAGGCTGGATGAATCTGGCCCGTGCTCTGCCTCGATAAGCAGGTCCCGCGCTAGCAGTTCAGGACTCGCGCTTTCGTCGGCTAAGGTGATAGCCTCGCTGGGACCCGCCGGCAGGCCTACATCTACCGTTCCGTAGAGCAGCCTTTTAGCAGCAGCGACATAGCCGCTGCCCGGCCCGGTAATTTTATGCACGCGTGCGATACTGTGTGTGCCATAGGCGAGCGCAGCAATAGCCTGGGCACCACCCACGCGATAGATTTCGTGCACGCCACACAGATCGGCGGCAACCAGCGACGCGGGATCGACTTCACCCTGCGGCCCCGGCGGGGTGCAAACGACGATACGGGGAACACCGGCAATGCTGGCGGGTGTTGCCAGCATATACATGACAGAGGGAAAAGCCCCTTTGCCGCGCGGGACGTAGAGTCCTACGCTGCTAATGGGCGTGATCTTCTCTCCGGCGATGACGCCAGGAGCAACCTGCGTAAACCACTGCTCGTGCGGCAATTGGCGCTGGTGGAAGGTGCGGATATTGTGTATAGCGTGTTCGAGAGCTGCGCGTACCGAAGAATCAAGCTGGCTATGAGCCTGCTCGATCTCCGCACGGCTTACGCGCAGTTGGTCAACACCGAGCTGCACGCGATCGAAGCGCCCGGTGAACTCGATGAGCGCGTCATCGCCACGGTCGCGCACAGCCTCTACTATCGGGCGCACGCGCTCAACCAGCTCGTCTATCTGTATTTCGGCACGGCGCAAGAGATGCGCACGCTGCGCAGTATCCATTGTCGAGAGTTCATAGAAGTGAATCATGACGCCCCCTTAGCCAATCTGTCAGCCTCCTGCGCCGCCGCCACATCAGCCTTCATCCAGCGCGCGCCGAAGATACCAACCAGGCCGGCAATAACCAGCGCCGGGGTACACGTTATTAAAAGCGCCTGGGCGAGATCGCGGCCGGCCACGGAGTTTGTGAAGTGCGTTCCATGCGTTGGGTCAAAGGCTTTAGCCAGCGTTCCTACGAGGGTAGGAGCAAAGGCGTCACCCAGCAGGTGAGCAATCAGCAGCGTGACTGCTACAGCCGAGGCACGCAGGATTGATGGAACGACATCCTGCGTCGCAGCCGTGCTGGGGCCGGTGTAGATGGTAAGTAACATCGCCGTCAGCACAAAGAAGATGATGAAGACGGTAAAACTGTGGGTGGTAATGGCGACGGCGAAGGAGGGCGTACCCACCAGGAAACCTATGCCACACACCAGCACACGCGCTCCTTGATGCCGGCGGTTAAGCCAATCTGCCATATAGCCGCCGAGCACGGTACCGGCCATACCCGCCAGCACAATCACACCGCCGGAGATCAGGCCCGCCTGCCCTGAAGTAAGGCCAAAGATATCTTTCTGCTGCAGGAACGTGGGCAGGTAGACCAGGTTTACACCCAGGACAAAGTATGCGAAAATCTGCATGATAATCAGGACGACCAGGGTCTTGATGCGCAGTAACGAGCCAAACTGCGATAGGACATTTGGTGTTATTTTCATTGCCTGGTGTGGCTCCTCGATTTCGGCCACGTTGCCCAGGGTGAACGGGTAGAGGGGTATTTCCTCTTCGTCCGCCTGGTTGCGGCGCGGCTCGCGCAATTTCCAGGCAAGAAATGCCAGGATGAGGCCTGGAATACCTGTGAAGACGAAGGCCAGCCGCCAGCTTCCTACAAAAATACCCGCAACCTCACCGCCAATTACAAAACCTATAAGTATGCCTACCAGTTGACCCACGCTCCACCAGCTCATGATACGTGAGCGCCTGGTGCGGCTGAAATAATCGCTCATCAGGGCAGTGCCGGCAGGAAAATAGCCCGCTTCTCCTATGCCCAGCACCATGCGCGATATGAAGAGTGTAATGAAGCTATTTGCCAGGGCGGTGAAGGCAGTCGCCAGGCTCCAGATAGCGACACTGATGGCTACTACGTCTTTGCGCTTCGCACGGTCCGCCCAGATGCCCAGCGGCACGGTAGCCAGCGTATACACCACCAGGAAGGCCGAGGCGATATAGCCGATGCCATCGATGCCAAAGCCCAGTTCACGGGCAACCACGTTGGCAGCCCCGTTCAATATGTAGCGGTCCAGGTAGTTCAGGAAGCTGATACTGAACATTATCCAGAAAACGAACATGGCATAGTTCTTTGTGGTTTGCTTGGAGATTTCCAGGTCGGACCCGGCGGGCGGGTTCAGGTCACTCATATGCACACCTCCAGGGGATTAAAATAAAGTATGATAACCATCTCAACTGTACCATAGAATGGGAGAAGAGAAAAGAGGGTAATCAGAACAGGAGTAGCACATATTGAACATACCTCACCAGCCGACAGGTGGAACCTTGAAGCTCTTAGTTTCCCTTGTCGAATACAAAATAGAGGAAAAATAGAGTGGCTTGTGTTATTATTGCTATCAGTAGATGGAAGAATTGCAGCCTGACTATATAGTCAGGGAACGAAGCACGATTTACAGCAGGCTGTTGAAACTATCGCGTGGACATTAGAGTGGCTCCTACGTGGAGCATCCGTATGTGAGTGAGGACTTACGCCAGACGTTCGCAGGGAGAGCAGAGGGTCACCTGCAATGCAAAATGAAAGAGCCGCTTTCCCGATCAGCTCAGCACCCGGCCCTGGACCGGCAGCACTACACGCTCTGCCCGTGCAGTTCACCCCGCTCATTGGGCGCGAGCAGGATGCGGCGGCCATCTGTACCCTCTTGCAACGCCCCGAGGTACGCCTGCTCACCCTGGTCGGGACCGGTGGCGTAGGCAAGACGCGCCTGGCCATCCAGGCCGCGCAGCAGATGCGGGAGCACCTCGCCGATGGTGTCTGCTTTGTCGGGCTGGCGGCCGTCAGCGACCCCGCCCTGGTCCTGGCGGCACTCGCTCAAGCGTTTGGCATTCAGGAGACCGGGACCCATGCCCTCTTTGACCAGGTCAAAGCCTTCCTGTACCAGAAGCACTGTTTGCTCCTGCTCGACAACTTTGAACAGGTGCTCGACGCAGCTCCCTTGCTCGAGGAGCTGCTGGCGGCGTGCCCATCGCTGAAACTCCTCGTGACCAGTCGTGCCGCGTTGCATCTTCGGGCCGCCTACACCTTTCCGGTGTCCCCCCTGGCCCTGCCTGATCTTACCCATCTTCCGCAGAGCACCGCGCTTTCAGCGTATGGTGCGGTGGCTCTCTTTGTCGAGCGTGCACGAGCCACGCTTCCCACGTTTCAACTGCTCCAGGAGAATGCCCGTGCCATTGCGGAACTGTGTGTCCGCCTGGACGGGCTGCCACTGGCGATTGAACTGGCAGCCGCTCGGATCACCCTCCTGTCGCCACAGGCGCTGCTGGCGCGCCTCTCCCAGCGGTTCCGGCTCCTGACTGGTGGTGCGCGCACGCTGCCAGCACGGCAGCAAACCTTGCGTAACACGCTCAAATGGAGCTATGACCTCTTAGAGCAAGAGGAGCAGAGACTCTTCCGGCAGCTCTCCGTCTTCGTCGGGGGATGGACTCTAGAAGCTGCCGAGGCCGTAGCGAACGCGGGCCAGGAATCGGACGGCGGTGGTATATCTGTACTCGACGGGGTGGCATCTCTGTTGGATAAGAGCTTGCTTCTGTCGATCGAGCCGCAGGGCGAGGAGCCACAGCTCATGATGTTGGAGACGGTGCGCGAGTATGGTCTGGAGGCATTGGCCGCGAGTGGAGAGATGAAGGCAACCCGACAGGCACACGCGGCGTACTACCTGCAACTGGCAGAGAGGGCCGAGCCGGAACTACTTGGCCCCGCACAACCTGTGTGGTTGGAGCGACTGGAGAGCGCACATGACAACCTGCGGGCATCGATGCGCTGGGCGCTTGAGCAGGCAGGGCAGCAGGAGAGCGGGCGGGAGCTGGCGTTGCGGTTCGGGCGAGCCCTCTGGGTGTTTTGGTACACGCGTGGTCCCCTGAGTGAGGGGCGCGCCTTCTTGGAGCAGGCGCTGGCAGCAAGTGAGGGGATGGCAATGCCGGTGCGAGCGAAGGCGCTGTGGGTTGCCATCAACCTGGCAGAGCAGCAGGATGATCTGGATCGGGCGGAGGTGCTGGCCCAGGAGAGCCTTGTGTTGTGTCGTCAGCTTGAAGACAGTGAAGGCACCGCACGCTCTCTCCGCTTGCTGGGGAGGATTCACTGCGAGCAGGGCGAACTTGCTGGGGCACGTGCATTGGTCGAGGAGGCCGTGACGCTCTCGCGAGCGGCGGGCCACAAACTGGAACTCGCATACTCTTTTTCTGACTTGGCGAGTATCGTCATGCTCCAGGGCGAGTATACCCGAGCACGTGCCCTCGTGGAGGAGGAGATTGCGATCTTCAGGCAAGTGGGAAACACGAGAGAGATTGGCCTGGGGCTCCTGTTTCTAACAGAGATGCTCATCGATGCAGCGAGCGATCCGGCGACTGCGCGCCCACTGTTCGAAGAAGGTCTTAAGCTCGCTCAAGCGGTGGGTGATCAGGCAGGTATTGCCTACTCGTTTTACCTCTCGGGAAGGATAGCTCTTAGCCAGGGCGAGTCCGTCACCGCACATGAGCTGTTCCAGGAGAGCGTGGCGCGCTTTCAGGAACGAGGAGATCTGTACCATACGACTCTGTCGCTCTCCGGTTTGGCACGCGTAGCCAGTGTTCAGGGCGACGACGGAACGGCACGTGCCCTCTACCAAGAGAGCCTGGCGCTCGCCAGGAAAGCAGGCAGCAAGATGTTGATTGCCCTCGGCCTGGAAGGCCTGGCGGGCGTGGTCACGACGCAGAGGGAGCAGGTATGGGCGGCACGGCTTTGGGGAGCAGCAGAGGCCTTGCGCGAAGCTATAGGAGCACCTATCCCGCCAGTCTATCGTGCTGCCTACGAGCGTGCGGTGGCTGCCACACGCGTCTCTCTCGGAGAGAACACCTTCGCAGCCGCATGGGCCGGGGGACGCACTATGACGCCAGAGCAAGCTCTTGCGGCAAAAGAACGAGCAGTGATACGCGCGCCGATCCCTCCGGCGAAATCGCCGGTCACCCATCCGGCTGGACTGACGAAACGAGAACTCGAGGTGCTGCGTTTGCTAGCGGGGGGAATGACCAACCCCCAGATTGCCGAACACCTCGTCATCAGTCTGCCCACGGTCAGTACCCACGTGATGTCGATCTACAATAAGCTTGGCGTCACTTCACGTAGTGCTGCCACGCGCTATGCTGTGGAGCAGCGCCTCGTCTAGCACCGGTCTCTCTCAAAGCGTGGTCCGCTCAGTCGCCCCACATCATGCTTTCCCGTCAGGTCCCTTACTCCATCTCTCAAGACCCCTCTCATGCATTCGCATGAGGAACCTTGAGCAAGGTCAACGCACCTCGTTCCCAGAATTCATGTATTTATACGATGTGTCGCAGTTTCTAACCGGGTATGCTATCAGCAGTGATTCAAGCTATTGGATCTACCACGACCAGGCCTTTAATGACTGTAACCGTAGCATCCAGTGCTATTGCCAATCCAGAAGTTCTCAAAGAAAAGTGCAAACATTCGGCTTCACTGCCAACTAATGTCGTCTTTACCCTAGACCAGGGAGCAGTTCATACGCACCAAAGAAAGGAGCACATCCATGTTCAAGCTCGCACTGCGCTACGCCCGCTACGCCCTCTCAGCGCTGGCCACCCTAGGCTTCGGCCTGACTAACAACTAATGTCGTCTTTCTCGTAGATCAAGGAGTAGTTCACTCACGCACACCAAAGAAAGGAGCACACCCATGTTCAAGCTCGCACTGCGCTACGCTCGCTACACGCTCTCGGCGCTGGCCACCCTGGGCTTCGGCATGTCTATAAACTAATGTCGTCTTTACCCTAGACCAGGGAGCAGTTCACTCACGCACACCAAAGAAAGGAGCACACCCATGTTCAAGCTCGCATTGCGCTACGCTCGCTACACGCTCTCAGCGCTGGCCACCCTGGGCTTCGGCCTGTCTACCAACTAATGTCGTCTTTCTCGTAGATCAAGGAGCAGGGAACGTCTTTACTTCCGCTCCTGGCGGCCTTTTGCTTGTTTTGTTGTCCCCTTGAGAGAAGAGGAGGGTCGTATGCTTGAAACAACACTTGCCCAATTGCGTTTTGCCGCCTCGCTCGTCTTCGGCATGCGCTTCTCGCCGCGCTCGCTTGAGCAACTCGTCGACAGCCTGCGCGCTACCCAGCGCGAGTTCGGCACGATCGGCTCCGACGGGGCAACGCTCCTCGGTGGTCCCACGCTCGATGAGGAGACGCGCCGGGCGATGCAGCTGCGCCGCTTTCGCACGCAGGCGGTGCGGGCTGCTCGCGAGACGGCATACTATCGCCGCCTCTTTGAGTGCCTCGCTCTCGATCCTGCCCAGCTGCGCTACGAGGACATTGCTCATCTCCCCCTCACGCCCAAAGAGGACCTGCGGGCTGACCCCGATGCCTTTGTGTGCCACACGGCCAGGCCGTATGTGCGCGCCCTGACCACAGGCACAACCGGGTGGCCGACCAGCATCTTGTTCTCCGAGTACGAATTGCGCGTCTACTGCGCGCTCACGGCGCTCTCCGCCCTCTTCAGCGGCGACCTGGAACCAGAGGACATTGTCCAGATCAGCACCAGCACTCGTGGCACCCTCGGCAACGTCTGCCTGGCTGGAGCTTGCGCGCACCTCGGGGCGATGGTCTCCCTGGCGGGAGTTGTCGAACCAGCGCACACGCTCGCACTGCTGTCGGAAAAGCGTCACCTGGCGGGCAAGAAGCCCCACACCAGCGTGCTCTACACCTACCCTTCGTATCTCGGGGAACTGATCGAGTGCGGGCTGCGCCTGGGATATCGTCCGGCGGATTTCGGCCTGGAGCGCATTTTCGTCGGGGGAGAAGTGGTCACGGAAGGCCTGAAGGTACGCAGCCAGCAGCTCTTTGGCCCGGCCCGTGTGCTTGAGGGTGGTTACGGCATGACCGAGATCTGGCCGTTCGGGGGGCGTCTCTGCGAGACAGGTCACCTGCACTTCGAGGTGTCACAAGGACTGCTCGAGGTATACAACTTCGAGACTGCCACCCCCGCCCTGCCTGGAGAAATTGGAACCATTGTGGCAACGCCTTTTCCACCCTACCGCGAGACTACCCTCGTGCTCCGCTACGACACGGGGGACGTGGTGCGAGCCCCGGCAACGCCACTCACCTGCAGCCTGCGCCACCAGCCCGCCACCAGCCCTTTGCTGGGTAAGCTGAGCCTCTCGGTGCGCCACGAACAGGGCTGGACGTACCCCCGCCAGCTCGCCGAGGCTTTGGAGGCACTCGCGGCGGTGCCCCTGCCCGCGCGCTACGGCTGCTGGGCCGTGCCTGGGGGCGTGGCGGTTGAGGTGGTCGTGAGGGATGACTCCCCCCATGCACGCCGCAGGATCGAGACGAGCCTGGAGGAGCAGGGTGTGCCCGTGCGGGAACTCCACCTGCTGGAGGACCGCCGGCAATTGCAGCACCCTATGCCGCTGCGAGGTGACCTGCGGGAGCAGGCGTTCAGTCCGCCGGTGCTGGACCGCACAGCGACGAACAAGGCAATTGTCCTCCAATGGCAACCGGAAGAGACACGCATAGGAGGGCAATGAGATGCAATACCTATCATACGCTGTGGTGCTGGGCGGCGCGGTCTGCGCGATCCTGGGTGGTTGGGCCTACTTCAGGCGTTATCAGGTCAGCCGACCGCCCATCGGTGTCTTCAACCTCAAGGACCTCGCGCTCATGGTGCTGTTCATCATCCTGGTGCCTTTCCTCTACCTCGTCTTGCCCACCTGGCTCGCAGCAGGTCTGCTGCTGTTGGCAGCCCTGAGCGTTCTCTACTTCACATGGGAGCCCGTGCTGCATGCTCGCCGGGCGACCTGGCTGGCCGTGTGTGCGCTGCTGACCGCGGACCTGGGGACGGCTTTCCTCCTGGGGGTGAGGAGCAACGGGTTCTTCGCGGTCAACGATGCTGTGCTGGTCATGGTCGTGGTCGGCATCAGTAATCTCTGGGCGCAAAGCGGGATGAAGGCACGCGATGCCGCCCTGCTGGGCGCATTTCTGGCCGTCTACGATGTCCTGGCCACGTCCCAACTGCCGCTGACAAGCACCCTGTTCGCCCATCTGGCTGGCCTTCCACTTGCTCCGCTGCTGTCTTGGGACAGTGGCCGCGGTGCGCTGGGTATTGGCCTGGGGGATCTGCTGCTGGCGACGGTGTTCCCGCTCGTGTTGCGCAAAGCCTTCGGCCGCTCTGCAGGGATCATCGCCATGGTCCTCGCTCCAGGTGCCATGGGTATGTTGCTGGCGCTGCCCCTCCAGGGAGTGTTCCCGGTGATGGTGGTGCTGGGTCCACTGATGGGACTGCAGTACCTCTTCTGGAGAAGGTACCGGGGGCAGGAACGGACGACCTGGCAGTACTTTCAGGAGGACCCGCTGCGTCGCCGTGGACAGCAACTCACCCCCCAACAGGCAGGATAGCTTGCGGAGACGATTTCGTTTACCCATGAGGTGCTTCGCGTCTACAGAGAGGGCCTATGAACCATACACAAGAAGCCAGCGTGAAATCACCGGGGAAAACACAGCGCAACCATCTGCCGCTGTACGCATTCTTTACTGGCAGTGCCATCTCCTACACCGGGGATGTGCTCACCCTACTGGCTATTCCGTGGTTTGTGCTGCAGACGACCGGAAGCGTGACCCAGACGGGCATCACAGCCTTTTTCTCGACCGTGCCGATGGCGCTCTCCGCCTTCTTTGGCAGCATGCTGGTGGATGGTCTGGGCTACAAGCGCACCAGTGTCATCGGCGATATTGCCAGCGGCATCACGGTGGCGCTCATCCCGGTGCTGTACCACACGGTGGGACTGCTCTTCTGGCAACTGCTGGCACTCGTGTTCCTGGGTGGGCTACTCAAGTCTCCTGGAGTGACTGCCCGTACCTCCCTGGTCCCAGACCTGGCAGCCAGAGCAAAGATGCCTTTGGAGCGAGCAAATGCACTCGCTGAAGGGGTGTACCGCATCGCTGGTTTTCTCGGAGCCCCGCTTGCAGTTGTCCTGATCGGGGTCATCGGGGCAAGTAACCTCCTCTGGTTCGATGCGGTCTCCTTTGCGTGTTCTGCCCTCCTCATCGGCCTGGCAGTGCCATCGACCCCTCCACTCCTGGAAGCGGGAGCAGACGCACGCCGCTATCTGACCAACTTGTGGGAGGGAGTCCGCTTTCTTGAGCGCGATGCCCTGCTCCTCACCATCGTGCTGACCGTCATGATCACGAACCTGCTGGACGGTGCTCTCCTTTCGGTCGTGGAGCCAGCCTACATCAAGTCCGTCTTTCACAGCCCTCTCCCTCTCGGTTTGCTGCTCGCGGCCCTCGGAGGCGCTACGTTTGTGGGAACGCTCATCTTTGGTGCAATCGGCCAGCAGTTGCCACGACGTCTGACCTTTGGTCTGGGGCTCACGCTAAACGGAGCACTGCGGTTCTGGGGGCTCTTGTTGCCCATCCTGCCAGCGCTCCTTGTGTTGCATGTCATCGCCGGGTTGGCTTTCGCCCCCGTCAATCCATTGATCGATACCGTGATGCAGGAGCGACTTCCAGCCGAGATGCGTGCGCGAGTCTTTGGCACAGCAAGCGCAGGAGTCCTGGTGGGTATTCCACTCGGCGCAGGGGTGAGTGGATACGTGGTTGCATGGGCAGGGTTGCAGATGACCCTGGTGGTCATGGGAGCATTGTATCTGGTGACGACGCTCTCGCTCTTGATCCATCCTGCCTTGAGGCAGATGGAAAAAGGATGCCGGTGATAGACATTTGGAGCTACTGCCTGTCACCCTGAGCCCCTTCGCTTCGCTCAGGGTAAACTCCGCGAAGGGTCTGGCTCGCCGGACGCAGAGATCCTTCGCTGCGCTCAGAGCTTGCCCTGAGAGAAGCGAAGGGATGACAGCAGGACACCTCTCAAGTCCGCTCACGGGAAGCCTTCTCTCCAAATGTCTACGCTGGTGAATGCCCTCTTGACATCTTCTTCTTTTCCGGCTATAATCTAACCAGATAGTTACATAACCATCTGGTTAGATTATAAAAAGGAGATGAGAAGAGGATGTCTGAACCTGGAGAACCTGGAAGTCGACGAGGACGAGTCCATGATGCAAGGGGTGCACGGGAGGCAATTCTCAACGCGGCAGAAATGGTCTTCGCGGAACACGGTTTCGATGGCGCGCGCATCGATGCCATCGCGGAGGAATCGGGCTACAACAAAAGCCTGCTCTTTCAGTACTTTGGCGATAAGCTCGGCCTCTACGCGGAGGTGATCAAGCGTGCTGACAGAGAAATGACTGAATTTCAGGTGCGCCTGCTCGCGCCCTTGCTGCTTGAGGATGAAACCATTGCCTCCAACGCTCACAAGTTCAGGGCATTACTTGCAACGATCGTCGCAGCAATTTTTGATTACCTGGCAGCACATCCGCGCCTCATGCGCATGTTGCTCTGGGAACAGGCAGAGGGCTGGCAGACCTACGAAAAAATCATTTCACAATTTAATACAGAGGATAATGAGCAGATCGAGGCACTCTTTCGCAAGGCGCACAGCACCGGACTGCTCCGATCTGATTACGTTCCC
>WNEZ01004558.1_pt1 | contig 14379 bp, 8 predicted proteins | sample 5400521 | NCBI WGS metagenome assembly WNEZ01 (sample SAMN13153339, study PRJNA577476) | soil metagenome | isolation source: 120 cm saprolite under Douglas fir tree site 2 hole 1 replicate 1 | place: USA:California | collected 2015-04-18
CGACCGCCGGTGTGGTCTCGGCGATAGGTTTGAAGGCAGCGGGGCTGACGTTGGCGGCGCCGTGGACGACGAGGTCGATGGCTCCGAAGCGGGCGACGGCGGCATCGACCGCGGCGGACACGTCCGCGGCGTCCCCCACGTCGGCCGGCACGACGAGGACCTCGTCCCGCCGGGATCGCATAGCCTGCAGCCGGCGCAGGACACCCCGAAGGCCGGCCTCGGTCGTGTCCCGCTGGACGAGGTCGTCCCACCGCTCGGGGTCCGGGAGGCCGGTGCGGCTGGTGAGGACCAGCCGGGCACCGAGCCGTTCGAAGAGTGCCTCGGCAAGGATGAGACCCATGTGGCCGAGGCCGCCGGTGATCAGCACGACGGGGCGCTCCGGGAGAGCGGTCGGCCCGTCCGCTCCGGCGATGGTCACCGGCTCCTGGCGCTGGGTGTAGCGGCGCCCGCCCCGCAGAGCCACGTCGGGCTCGGCCGCACCGGCGGCCAGCTCGGCGAGGAGCAGGCCGGCGACACTGGGGTCGGCATCGACGTCGACGTGCGCACAGCGGAGCCCGGGGTGCTCTTGCGGCAGCACTTTCGCCGCCCCGATGCCGAATGAGCGAGGAGGGTCGAGCGGGTCCCTGCCGAGGACGATGGCCGTGCCGCGGGCAACGAGCAGCATGGGCAGCGGGCGCATGGTGGGATGCGATCCGAGGGCGAGCGCCAGCCGCAGCGGGGTCAGGAACGTCACGAGCGAGGCCTCGTCGAGGTCCGTGGTCCCGGGAGGCTCCGCCCCCCAGCAGTCGATGACGCCCGCGAGGCGGTTGTCGGCCCGGCAGATCTGCTCGGCCAGTTGGCGCAGGGCCTCGGGGCCGCCGGGGTCACGGGGGTCGAGCAGGAACTCGTCCTCGGCGGTTCGTTTGAAGGCATCGCCCCGCCGGACGACGACCGGCACGGCACCCGCCTCTCGAAGCCTCGCCACCACGCCCGCGCCGAGCCCGGTCGCCTCGTCGAAGACGAGGATGCGGGCGCCCGCGAGGGGGGGTGCGGCTCCGGTGGCGGGCGGAGCCTCCGACCATGTGGGCACGGAGAACCAGTCCGCCGGGTCCCGGGGCTCCGGTGGTGCCGCGCCCTCGGGCCGCACCGGCACGCCGATCCAGTAGCTCTCACGCTCGAAGGGGTAGGTGGGCAGGCTGACCCGGCGGCGCCGCTCGGTGGTGTGGAATCCCGCCCAGTCGACCGGCACCCCCTTCTCCCAGAGCCGGCCGAGCGCGCCGAGGGTCACCTCGTGGTCGGTCCGCTGCTCCTCGGCCCCGGGCAGGGTGTTGAGGGTGCACGGCGGCCGGTTCCCGTTCCCGGCGAGCTGCGATGCGAAGGTCGTCAGCGTCCGGCCCGGCCCCACCTCGAGGTAAACCGCGTCCCTGCCCGCAGGCTTGGTGGTCTCGATCAGAGAACGCAGCCCCTCGCCGAAGCGCACGGTCGAGCGCAGCTGGCGGCTCCAGTACTCGGGACGCATCGGTTGGCCGTCCGCCCATTCGCCGGTCAGCGTCGCCACGTAGGGGATCGTGGGAGCCGAGAGCTTGACCCGTCCGACGATGGCTTCGAACTCCTCGAGGATCGGATCCATCATCGGCGAGTGGAAGGCGTGGGAGGTGTGCAGGCGCCGAACCGGCACCGACGTCGCCGCCAGGGCGGCCTCGACCCTGTCGATGGCCGGGGCCGGTCCCGACAGGACGCAGAACGCAGGGCCGTTGACCGCGGCGAGGCTGACCTCGTGGTCGACGAACGCCGAGACCAACGCCGCAGGGGCCATGACCGCCAGCATCGACCCGGCTGGGAGGGCCGAGATGAGGGCCCCCCGGCGGGCCAGCAGCATGAGCGCGTCGTCGAGGCCCATGACCCCGGCCAGCACCGCCGCCACATACTCGCCGATGCTGTGGCCGATCATCGCCGAAGGCTCGACGCCCCAGGAGGCCAAGAGCTGCGCGAGGGCATACTCGACGACGAACAGGGCCGGCTGCGCCAGCGCCGTGTCCCGCAGCTGCGCCGCGGCGGCCTCCCCGCGCTCGCCGGGGAACAGGGCCTCCCGAAGGTCGAGGCCGAGGTCCGCCTCGAGCACCGCCGCGCAGTAGTCGATCCGGTCGCGCACCACCGGCTCGCCGGCGTAGAGGCCGGCCGCCATGCCCGGGTACTGCGAACCCTGCCCCGGGAACATGAAAACCACCGGCGGGACGGCACCCGACTCGGTGGCTTCCAGCCGGCCGGGCTCGGCCATCACCTCGACCGCCCGTGCCGGGTCGCGGGCGTCGACGACGAGGCTGCGCCGGTGCCGGAACCCCCGCCGCCCCACGTGGAGGGTGAACGCCACGTCGGCCAGGTCGAGCTCGGGATGGCGGCCGAGGTGCCGGGCCAGGTTGAGCGTCGCCTCGTCGAGGGCCGCCTCACTGCGGGCCGACAGCACGAGGATCTGGTGGGGACGGCGCTGCATCGGGGCCGGCTGCGCCGGGGCCTCCTGGAGCACCGCGTGGGCATTGGTCCCGCCGACGCCGAACGAGCTCACGGCCGCGCGCCGGGAGTGGCCGTTGCGCTCCCACGGCTGCAGCTTCGTCGTGACGTAGAAGGGGCTCGATGCGAAGTCGATGGCGGGGTTCGGCGCCTGGTAGTGCACGGTGGGGGGGATGGCGCCGTGCTCGAGGGTGAGCACCGTCTTGATGAGGCCGGCGATGCCGGACGCGCACGACAGGTGGCCGAAGTTGGACTTCACGGAGCCGATGCCGCAGAAGCCCCGCCGGTCGGTGTGGGCCCGGAAGACCTCAGTGAGGGCCGAGAGCTCGATGGGGTCCCCGAGAATCGTGCCCGTGCCGTGCGCCTCGACGTAGCCGATGCTGTCGGGGGAGACCCCCGCCGTCGCGTAGGCGTCGCCGACGGCGGCGACCTGGCCCCGGAAGCCGGGGGCCGTGTACCCGATCTTGTCGCTCCCGTCGTTGTTCAGCCCCACCCCGAGGATCACCGCCCTGACGGTGTCGCCGTCGGCCAGCGCGTCCTCGAGCCGCTTCAGCACGACGAGGCCGACCCCGCTGCCCACGATCGTCCCCTGCGCTTTGGCGTCGAACGGCCGGCAGTGCCCGTCGGGGGAGAGGATCGATCCGGCGACGTAGAAGTAGCCCCCTCGCTGCGGGACCCGGACGGTCACGCCACCGGCGAGCGCCATGTCGCACCGGCCCGCCTGCAGGCTCTCGCAGGCCAGCGCCACGGCCACGAGCGAGGTCGAGCACGTGGTCTGCACGCACACGCTCGGCCCCCGCAGGTCGAGCCGGTAGGACACCTGGGTGCAGAGGTGGTCCTTGTCGTTGGTGACCATGAGCTGCATCCCGTCGATGTAGCCGAGGGCCTCGATGTTTTGGTACAGCTGGTACAGATAGGTGCTGAGCTCGCAGCCTCCGAAGACGCCGATGGAGCCGGGGAAGGCCGCCGGGTCGTAACCGGCGTCCTCCAGCGCCTCCCACGCGGTCTCCATGAACAGGCGGTGCTGGGGGTCCGTGAGCGACGCGTCGCGTGCCGAGAAGCCGAAGAACCCGGCATCGAAGCGGTCGACGTCGCCGAGGAGGGGAGATGCATTGACATAGCCGGGAAGTCTGGCGATGTGGTCGGGAACACCGGCGGCCCGGATCTCCTCGGGGCCGAGGGAGCTGATGGACTCCACGCCCTCGGCCAGGTTCTGCCAGAAGCTGTCGAGGTCCTCGGCTCCGGGGAACCTGCCCCGCATGCCGATGATCGCTATGGGTTCGGCCCGTGCGGCGGTCCGTGCGCCGGGGGGCGGTGCCGTCATGACGGCACGGGTTCGACCGGGGCGAAGGCCGGCGCGGCGCGGATCCGCAGGGGCACCTCCAGCAAGGTCTGCGTCGGGCTCAGGATGTGGAACGTACCGCCGTACAGCGGCCCCGGCTCGTACGATCCCTCCGTGAGCCGGATGGACAGGGCCACCGTCTTCTCCTCCCCGGGTTCGAGATCGAATCGCTCGGGAGCGATGGTTGCCTCTGGCTCGAACGCAGGCCCGACGCCGTCGAAGCGGCGGACGTCGGTGACGACGCACCGCACCGACGTCGCGCGTGCCGCGGTGATCGACACCGCCAGCCGCACCGGTTGCGTGCTGCCCAGCGGGCCGGCCACGTCGAGGGCCGCCCCGGCCGCCCCGGGGATCCGGTTGGCCGGCGCCAGCACCTCGGTGAGGTACTGCTCACCGTAGTCGCCCTGCAGTTCGTCGAGGCCACCCAGCAGGTCGAGGTACAGCCCGACCAACTTGCTGACGCTGGCCGGCAGGTGTTGCTGGTGGAATCCCGCCGACGCCGCCTCGGCCTGGACGGCGGCCACCTCGCCGGCGGCCACCTTGTCCATCACCAGCCGCACCATCTCGGTGACCCCGGCATTCTCCGACGCGGCGTAGTCGGTGAGCCGCTGGAACCAGTCGGCCCAGTCGCCAGGGTCGAAGTCCGGCGGGGTCGTGACCGGCGGGGGGACGGCCCCGGGCACGACGGTCTCCACGAGGTCGTACGAGTAGGTCGTCCCCGTCTGCACCAGGCCCGTGAGGAACCGCATGCTCAGCGCCGCCAGGCTGTTGGCGTAGGGGATGCCGTGGGCCAGGACGAAGCCAGCCCGATGGTCGTCGAGCGCGGTCGGGGCCAGCTCACGGGCGGCGACGCGGATCATGACCTCCTGGTAGAGGTCCTGGGTCCGCTTGGAGCGGGCGGCGAGACGGCCCAGGTAGTCCTGGTACCGCGCCTCCCATTCCGCTGCCTGCCCTTCCGCCATGAGACGAAGCTCTCCGTGTGCCCACTGCCGCCAGGGTGTGCCACGAACTTCGGGCCGATCGCCCCATGCAACCTACCGTCTGGAGGCCGCGACGGACAAGGGGTCCCGCGACGTCGCCGGTGGGCCCTACCTCGTCGCTCAGCGTCAGTGAGCGACGAGCTTCGTGTTGATCGCTCCTTGCTCAAACAAGGGGTGCCAGCACCCTTCCGGGAGTCTCCTACTAACCCCCCTAGCGCCTGGTATCGGTCGAACCTAGATTTATGTGCTATTAGCCAAAGACGGCTACTAGTCCTAAAGGTGATGGACCGGAATCGGAGGGGGAGATGCCGGAAACGGGTGGCAAGAATGGTACGCAGCACAGCCTAGAGATTTCACTCGATGTCTCACAGATCAGCGGTGAGGCTGAAGCGCAGGAGTTGCGGGTCGCCGCCCGCGCCCAAGACGGTTCGCTGACGGCGAAGACGGTCCGGGCCGAGCCCGGCCGGCACGTCGTGGTCGAGCTCCGATTCGCTGAACATCCCGGCCCGCTCCAGGTGCTGGTTGGGCCGGCGACCGCTTCCGAGTCTGACCTGGTCAATCTCCAGACGATCAGCGTGAATGTGTCCGGTCGCCAATGGGAGGAAGGAACCAAGCTCTCGATCAGCCCCATTGTCATCACGCCGTACTACTGGTGGTGGTGGCTTGAGTGGTGCCGCACGTTCGTCATCCGCGGCAAGGTTGTCTGCGCCGACGGCAGCCCCGTGCCCGGCGCCACCGTCTGCGCCTACGACGTTGACTGGTGGTTCTGGTGGACCAGCACGGAGCAGATCGGCTGTGCCACCACGGGAGCCGACGGCACGTTCAAGATGGAGTTCACCTGGTGCTGCGGGTGGTGGCCGTGGTGGTGGTGGCGTGAGCGGGTCTGGGAGATCAACCCCGACCTGATCTCGAAGGTCAGCGCCACCCTCGAACAGGACCCCCGCATCAGGCTCGGCCGGGCCAGCGCGCAGCCGAGCCTCGCCGTGTTCAGCGACCTGCTGGGTCCAGCCACCCCCATCCGCGGGCAGTTGGTCCCAGCCGACACCGAACGGCTCGAGAAGCTCCGCAAGACCCTCGTGACCAAATTCCCGAGCTCCTCTGAGCTCACGGCGCTGCGAGTGTGGCCGTGGTGGCCGTGGTGGCCGTGGTGGGACTGCAACCCCGACGTGATCTTCAAGGTCACCCAGGACTGCACAGCTCCCGGAACGGTGCTCCTCCAGGAGGGGGTCGACCACGTCCGGTTCAACGTCGGGGTGGACACGACAGTCACGCTGACCGCCAACGAACTTGCGTGCTGCCGGCGGCAGTGCCCGACGCAGCCCTGCACCGAGGGCGAGTGCCTCGACATCTCCGATATCTGCACGGTGCCGATCGATGAGGTCGGCGGCAACGCAGGGACGAGTGGTCCTGTCGGGTACGCCTACCCAGGCGCCGGCGACCGTGCTTTTGGCGGCCAGGTCGATATCTACGAGGCCAACATCGTGACCGGCATCGACTACTACGAGGTCCAGTACCTCAGCGCCTCCGGCTGGGCCAGCCTGCCCCCTGGCGCCGCGATGAATTTCTCCCGGAAGTGGGAGCAGCCGCCGCTTGCTCCAGGAGATCCCTGGTCGTCGGCTTGGGTGCCATTCCCATTCGTGAACCGGGTGGTCGCCGGGAGCTCGGCATCCGTCAGCGTCGTCGAGACGCGGGAGCATTACGAAACGACGACCGGGTTCGGGTTGCCCAAGTTCTGGACTGTCTACGAATGGCTTGTCATCCCCATCGACTCGTCGAAATTCACCTGGTCGGATGGCGGGACGCGGGCGGCGGACAAGTTTCAGGCCCGGCCGTCATCCCGGGTGGGACCTACACTCTGCAGGGCGGCGAGGTCCTTCCGGTCTGCGGCAACCCAACGCTTACCAATAGCGTGGTGCTCGCCTTCAACAACCGTCTTGAGCCCGATCCTGGGGCGATCCTGCCCTGTGGAGCCGGCTCAACCCACGTCTGTGTCACCGAGCCGAACACCAACATCATCTCCGTCAAGGTGGACGGCAAGACTGTGGCGGAGTGCGGCACCGTCGACACGGCGGGCGCCGTCCTCGAGGTGGAGTTCCTGGCAGAGGATCTGAGTGGCAACCTAGCCTCCTACTCGTTGACGGCAGTGTACGGGTCCAGCCACGCTGTCGACCTGCTCGCCCTGCGTAGCCAACCGGGCGGCTCGCTGACCCTGGTCTCCGGTGACGCCGTCGGCCCGACGTACGCCGAGGCCCTGGCCGAAGGAGTTCCGGCCCCGGTCTGGAGGGGCGGGAGAATGAAACTCACGGTGGACGCCGCCAAGGCCTTTCCGGTGCCATGCTGTTACGACCTGGAGCTCACGGCGTTGTCCCGCACGATCGTCAGTTGTCATGTCGACGACTACGTCTACTGGAACCGCAGCGACTTCACCGTCGGCGTGGGGGTTTGCCCACCGCCGCGCAGGCTCCAAGTGGCCGAGCTCCCTGCAGTCGGCGCGACGTCCTGAGTTGGGCGACCAGACCCCGGACACCACAGCTGGCGAGCGCGTACTTCGGTTCGCGCTCGCCAGCCTGGCGGTGTGGCGGCTGACCCACCTGCTGGCCGCGGAGGACGGGCCAGCCGGCGTGATCGCCAAACTGCGGCGCCAGGCGGGAGGCGGCCTACTCGGAGAGCTGATGGACTGCTTCGACTGCTTGAGCTTGTGGGTGGCGGCAGGGTTTGTTCCCTTCGTTGCCCGACGACCAGCCGACCGGGCGGTGGCCTGGCTGGCGCTCTCGGGCGTTGCCTGTGCGCTGCAGCGGATCACGGGGTCAGACAACGAACAAGAACTGGACCTGATGGTCGAGAGAGGGGGAGGACATGGGATGTTGCGGGAATAAGCGAGCGGCGGCGAGCGCCGCCGCTCGGGGGCAGGGCGGGTCGGGATCCCTCAGCCGGGCGGCACCGACCGCGATGACCGCCGGGCGACCGGCGGACGTGGTTGTGCGTTACATCGGCGGAGGGCCGGTACGGGTGCGCGGGACGGCGAGCGGGCGCGTGTACCATTCGTCGCCGGCCGCTCCCCTGCTGCAAATCGATGGCCGCGACGCCGCTCCACTGGTTCGTACCGGTCTATTCCAGCCCTAGCGTGAGCTAGTGTTGCGAGGGATCCGACGAAACGGAGAACCTAACTGACACCGCCGAAGTCGGTTGTCGCCCACGCCAGCGAATGGTGGCCTCGCACACCAGCCCGGCCGGCCGCCTCTCCTGAGAGACGGTGTCGACCAGGAAGGCATCGGCTCGTGCTCAATGCAAAGTGACACCGGGTTGAGGGGCTACCGGGGCAACGTGAGCAGCGTTGAGAGCACGCGGTCATCGAACGCTCTCACTGCCTTCGTGGCTTCCATGGGCATGAGCTGGACCCGCATGTGGCGAAGCGCGATCAGACTCGTGGTATCTCCGAACTGCGTAGCCATCGTGAAGGCGTCGGCACCTCGGTCGCAGGCCTGCTCGACGTCGCCCGTCTGGCAATGGGCCTCGGCCAACTTGCTCAGCGTATAGACCCGCCTCTTGGTGGGAGTCGGGCCCAGATGCTCAAGTCCCTCCGAGAGTGCCGGTACGGCCATGGCGGGAAGCTTCAGGCACAGGGCTGCAAATCCTCGTTGACGGGTGACCTCGTCGTGATCCATGGGAAACCCCCAGGGCCAGGTTGCTTCACTCGGCCCGTCCGTTTTGCCAAGCGATTCCTCCGCCTGCATGAGAGCGCCCGACATTGCGGCCTCATCCTGGGCGCTGGCGTAGGCGGTTGCCTCACGGGCAGCGATGTACGTGTGAGCCGCTGGTGGCGCATTGCGGGGGAGCAAGCACCTGGCCTGCTGAATCAGCCTGACGGCCTCGGCTCCGCTCCCCGTCCCCCAGACCGCCCACTCGCTCATGGAGCATGCCACGAACGCCTGGCGTTGAGTGTCCTGAGACCGCTCGGCGTAGCTCCGGGCCTCCTGGTAATGCCGTTGTACTGCGCCCGGGTCCCACTGGTCCTCCGCCAACCAGGCTGCAAGCAGCGCAGTGTCGGTTGCCGCTGCCGCGAGCCTCGCCTGGTTCTTCTCCGAACTGGCGGCCGTGAGGAGCCGGGAGATGAGCCGCAGGTGACCGAGCACCGGCCCCCGCAAGTCCTCGTTGGGAGTGGTCGACCAGAGCCGGTGATAGCTCCTTGCGGCCGTCGCGGCCGCCTCGATCGCCTCGCCGTCCACCGGCATTGTGGAGGCAGACGCTGGCAGGCGCCCCAGCGTGGAAGTAAGGACCCCTGCCGTTGCGGCGCGGGCCATGAGACGAAGGAGCTCGCGGCGTTCCATGTCCTCATCAAGTGTCCCACATGGAGGCTCGCCCCAGGGGGTGTCGATCGACGCCAGAAACCGCAGCTCCTGACGGTACCTGCGCTGCTTCCGGGCTGCGGCGGCTACCTCCTCGAAGGGAAGACCGAGGGCCGCCGCCAGCCAGCGTAGGGCGTCTGGTTGGGGAATGCGCCCTCGCTCGTACCCCAGGATGGACTGGCGAGTGGCCCCGGAGAATGTGCCTTCCTGCTGCGCGGCCACGTGCATCCCACGAGCGACGCCGTTCAAAGACAGCCCCTGGCGTTGCCGAGCCCCCGAGATGAGGTGTGCGAAAGGAATTTGTTTCACTGATCGATCTAGTATCCCAAACCTGTCGCCAATGACGGCCTGGTCGAATCCTACAGCACCCTTCGTTCCTGCACTGTTGTCAGATTGTTGTCATTTCAGAGTTTCTCCACCTCCAGATGTTCCCCGCCTGCTACTCCCTCGAAGGCGTCAGTGGCCGGTCTTACACCAACTTCAAGAACGTCCGGTCATACCATGACAAGCGGGCAAGTCCGACGGTGGGTTTGGCGACGGCCACTGAAGGACCCGGACGTCCGTGCTGACGCCGTCCTTGCAGTGTGCACCGGAAAGAACCCTAACGTGTTCTACGAACTCGGACTCTCGGATGGCCTGCACGAGGCGATCCTTGTGGCGGAAGACAAAGACGACCTTCCCTTCGATGTGGCACACCTTCGGACGATCTTCTACGGCGGAGATGGCCCCCCCAACGACAGAGCCTCGTTGAGGGCGCGGGTGGGGCAGACTCTTCCGGAGACGCGGGCCGACGCCAAGCGAGCAGGAGTCCCCCTTGCCGATCATCGGGTCAGAGCGGTCGTCAACGCCCGAGTCAGCGTGTCGGGCGGCAACCGCCTGCTGGAGGTGGTGAACGAGGGGGATTTTGCCCATCCTTGAAGTTCATGGGAGCTCAAGGACCCAGTGTCGGCCTGGGTGTTCGCCAACTCCGAGCTTCCCTCGTATCCCGTCCACCGGCTGGATCCGAGCGACATCGCGACGGCGCCTGTGATCGTGTCCGACTAGATGCCCTCCTTGGTGGAATTGCGGCTACGAGGGAAGACAATGGTCGGGCATGACTACGAGCGGCTCATGACGGTTTCCCAGTGGGCATGAAGGTCCCAGGCTGACAACTGAGGGGATCCCAGGCTTTGCAGGAGCAAGGGCAGCTGCCTCGTGACGAGGTAATGGAGCTGATCGAAGGGCAGCCCGCCCTCTGGGTCCGCCTAGCCGCGACGCGGGAGGGGGGCGCATGGCTGCAGTCATTGCTGGAGATCGTCGGCGGCGAGGCACCTCCCGGTTGGGTCGAGCGAACGTGGGAGTACGACAACATCGTGTTCGTCTCTGCCGTGAGCGATGGTAAGGAAGTGGCCGCGTGGCTTCGGCAGGAAGAGGCCAGGCTCAGCGGCTATCGGGTGAAGCTCCCCCCGGCTGCCGACTCCATCCAGTGGGAGGCCAAGGCGAGCAAGAGTTCCAGCGCCTTCGAGCTACTACCTTGGCCGCATAGAACTTTCAGCCTGGGCTGGAACCCCCTAAAGGAGCCACCTGGATCAGGTTCACTGGTCGCGCCTGACGCGCCTTCATTCGTGCAGTACGTCTACGCGGCGGGAAGCTTTTTCGGACTCCCCGGGGCGCTCGGAGGGACGGGCGGTCAGAGCCAGGTCCTGAGGCTCCAGGAGCGCTCAGGACGCGTCTCCTCGGTTCGCGTGGGGGCCACTGAGGTTGAGGTGACGGTGGAGGGAGAGCAGCTCCCTGGAAGCGTCGTGGAGTTGGCATCCGAGCGTCCGGGATCCTCGATCACCCTGGGCAAGGAGGGGCTTGACGTGGTGCGGTTCCCGCTCCCAGAGGGTCTCCCGCGGGGCGCTTGGATCGTGCTTAAGCGGGGGAGCCAATGGTTCGATCGAAAGTTCCTGAGCTGGCCCAACGCCGCCGACCCCGGGGTCGAGCAGGTGGTGGAGGACCGAGATCGCCTCTCGGCGCTGATCGCTGCCGGCGAGGGGCCGAACATCGAGTTCAAGCGCGAGTTGTCCAAGGACAGGGGGACGGGAACTTCCTCCGGACCGTTGCTGCATTCGCCAACGGTGGGGGCGGTGTCGTCGTGTTCGGGATTGCCGACGACGGTGAGGTGACGGGGATTGAGGGGGGTGACGTTGGACGGCGCACGCAGGACTCCATCACCGACCTAGTGACGAAGATGGTGACGCCCCTTCCCTCATTCGCCTTGAAGAGCTATGCCGTCGAAGGAAAGCTCGACAGGGTGGTCTTAGTTCTTCAGGTCGAGCAGGGGGACTCGCCCCCCTATGGAGTCGATCGAGCAAAACCTCTTCGCTACGTACGCCGCGGAGCTACTACATTCCCGGCCTCCTCCGATCAGATCCGGGCCTTGGCTCGATCCCAGCCGCTTGCCGATCAAGGTTCGTGGAACCCTTACGGGCTGCCTGGTCGTTGATGGTCCTCGACGGGTCCAATTGACGGCCAAAATGACAGCCACGGCGATGGACTTCCTTCAACCAGCCTGGACTGCGATGGACCCGAATGTGCCTGCTACCTGCACAAATAGACTCTCGTGGACGAGTCTGGACTGCTCGCCTACGACTCCTAATCCGAGAGTCGGGGGTTCGAGTCCCTCCGGGCGCACCGAGCGTCTCCGCAGGTCAGGAGCCCCTTCATCGATGAGGGCGGGGCCCACGTCGATCGGCCCGCATCGCGGCCGATGACCGCCGGTGCTGCCGCCGGCCATGCTGCCGCCGGCCGAGAGCGGGTGTCAGTTTTCGAACCTGCAGCGAGGCCGGATCGGGGACCCTTCCGGAGAGGTCGTCCGTGTTGATGCCGTGGCTACCGGTGCGGCAGGCCTTCCAGTGCCACCTGGGACGTTGTTGAAGATGCCTTCGTTGTAGACCAGCGGGATGTTCGCTTCAGCGCGCGTAGCGCAACTCAGCGGCCGACCTTCACGGGGGGATCGCCGTTCGTCCGGTCGTGCTGGACCGCCGTGTCGTATCTTGGCGGTACCCCTTCCCGAGGAGGCTCCGTGAAATTCACCGTCGAACTGGAACAGGAATCGGATGGCCGCTGGATCGGCGAGGTGCCCGAGTTGCCCGGGACACTCGTCTACGGCGCTTCACCGGAGGAAGCCACGGCGAGGGCAAAGGCATTGGCGCTCCGCGTGCTCGCTGACCGACTGGAACATGGCGAGGCCGATTCAGCTTTGGACGACATCACGTTCGCAGCGGCGTGACCGACTGGCCTTCCACAAAGGCCCGTCGCGTTCTCGCCGCCCTTCTACGGATAGGTTGGTCGATCAAGCGTGACAGCGGCGGTTCGCACCGCGTGCTGCGCAGGGAGGAATGGCCCGACTTCGTGCTCGCCTTTCACGACGCCGACGAGATAGGGCCCCGCATGTTGCAGCGAATCGCTCGCCACACCGGCCTCACCCCCGAGGATCTCTAACTGACTAAAGTGCTTAACTCGTAGAAAAGATGCCTGAACAGGCTGTCGCGAAATCCCCTCACGGGGGGCCCAGATGCGGGGGGCCGGAACTTTCTTTGTCCGCCAGGCGGCGTTGCAACACCCCGTGGCGGACGAAGAAGGTTCCAGTTCCAGCGCGTCCCGCCGAAGCCGCCCCAAGATCGGGGATCGTTCAACCACGCAGCGTGGCAATGCCTCCGAACGGCCCACCAGTGGGCATCCGTCACCCGAGGCTCAGCGCTGGCTCGACCCTGTCTCCTGGCTGCAGGCCCGTAGTCGGACTCGCTATTTCGCGACACCCTCTGAAAGGTGGTTTTCGCCAACCCCGGGAAGGCGTCTGGGTCAAGGCCAACTGGAGTGGAAGACTCGCCGAGAGTTGCGCAGCGGCCTTTCGTCGGGGGGGAGGCCGGTTACTCGGTGTGGCCGCGGCAGCTCATGGAATTCACATCGAAGCAGGTTCTGGCTGCTCGAGGATCTCGAGCTCCTCACCCTCCACGTTCACCTTGGGCAGCAGGCGGTCCAGCCAGCGCGGCAGCCACCAGTTCGCGCCGCCGAGCAGTTCCATCGTCGCCGGGACGAGGACCATCCGCACGAGGGTGGCGTCGACGAGCACGGCGGTGGCGAGGCCGAGGCCGAACAGCTTCAGCACTCGGATGGGGTCGTTGATCAGGAACGATCCGAAGACGCAGACCATGATGGCCGCCGCGGCGGTGATGACCCGGGCCGTGGCCGCCAGGCCGTCGGCGACGGCTGTGGCGTTGTCGCCGGTGCGCAGGTACTCCTCACGGATCCGGGACAGCAGGAACACTTCGTAGTCCATGCTCAGGCCGAACAGGATCGTGAAGAGGAACAGGGGCACCCACGGATCAATGGGACCCGTTTTCCCGATCCCGATCACAGACCCGAAGTCGCCCTTCTGGAACACGGCGACGACCACGCCATAGGCGGCCCCGATCGACAGCAAGTTCATGATGGCCGCCTTGACCGGCACGGCGATCGACCGGAACACGGCCATGAGCAGGACGAAGGACAGCCCCACCACGAGACCGATCACCCATGGCAACCGGCGGGTCAGCTCGACGGAGGAGTCGATCCCACCCGCGGTGAATCCGCCGACCAGGACCTGCGCGTCCGTGCCGCGAACCGCGGCCGGGATCACGGTCCGGCGCAGGTTTTGAACGAGGTCCTGCGTTCGGGAGTCCTGCGGCGATGTCGTGGGGATCACGATCATCACCGCGGTGTCGCCCGACTCGTTGAAGCGGGCGGGCGCCACCGCCTGGACACCTGGATCCCCGGCGATGGTCCTGCCGAGATTGGTTGCGGCTTCCTCATTGTGGGAGGCCGTCGTCACGGCGAGCACGAGCGGGCCGTTGCTGCCGGGACCGAATCCCTTTGCCAGGAGGTCGTAGGACTTGCGGGTGGTGAGGTTGGTGGCGGCGTTGCCGTCGTCGGTGAAGGCCTGCTTCATCGAGAACAGCGGCATCGCCAGGCCGACCAGGATCGCGAGCGAGACCAGCGCGGCGGCCCATGGGTGGCGCTGGATGACACGGCTCCAGCGGTACGCCATGGTGTGGCGCGCGTCACTCGTGCCCTTGTGGTGAAGGCCTGCTTCATCGAGAACAGCGGCGTCGCCAGGCCGACCAGGATCGCGAGCGAGACCAGCGCGGCGGCCCATGGGTGGCGCTGGATGACACGGCTCCAGCGGTACGCCATGGTGTGGCGCGCGTCACTCGTGCCCTTG
>WNEZ01003064.1_pt1 | contig 14378 bp, 16 predicted proteins | sample 5400521 | NCBI WGS metagenome assembly WNEZ01 (sample SAMN13153339, study PRJNA577476) | soil metagenome | isolation source: 120 cm saprolite under Douglas fir tree site 2 hole 1 replicate 1 | place: USA:California | collected 2015-04-18
GCCGCGTAGCGACCCGACTTTTCGATCTCGTAGGTGATGCCCAGCACGTCGAGCGTTTGCGAGGCCCCCTGGTGCACCGGGGAGGCGTCAGGGATGAGGTCCAGGACAATCCGCTTTGCCGCGGCGGCGTCTGACGCCCGGAGGACCGTGATTCCATTCGCCTCGAGGGCGGCCATGGTCCTTTTCACTCGGCCGTCGTCCCCGCTGGTGCCCCACCGCCGGGTCAGCGATCCATCCGGGTCGAGTTCGACTTGTTTGATCAACGCGATCTCCTTCCGTATCGATATACTTGCGACTGCAAGTATCTTAATCTCTGGTGATTGCATATGCAAGTACTTTCGGAACCGGACGCCGCTGCTCACTTCGATCGGATCCTGGCAAGAGAGGTGCCGGGCGGGCGCGGGTTGAAGGCGTGGGACGCGCTGCTCCGGGCCCACGCCACGCTTTTGCGCCAGCTCGAGACCGATCTCGAAAGCAAGACCGGTCTGGCCCTGGCCGACTTCGACGTGCTGGCTCAGCTGGCCATCGCTGGAGGTTCGCTGCGGATGACAGAGCTGGCGGACCGGGCCCTCATCTCACGCTCCGGCATGACTCGGCGCGTCACCCGGCTCGTTCACGAAGGCCTGGTGCGTCGTGCCCACGCCGATGGCGACGCGCGCGGTGTCGTGGTCCAGTTGACAAAGTCCGGATTGGACCGTCTGACCGTTGCAGCTCCGGTCCATGTGCGCGGGGTTTCCGATCTATTCCTCACGAAGCTGGACGACCAGGAGCTCGCCGTTCTCGAGAGCGCCCTCGCCAAGGTCACCCTCGACTGCACCTTTGGCTAAGGCGTAGACGGGCGCCGACGGCGAGTCGGACGTCCAACCCTGGCGACCGCGCTGGAGGCGGGTCGAGAGCTGGTCGCAGGGAAGAAAGCAGAGCCTCATCGCGGATGGGCACTCGGTCATTCAGACCTGAGAAAGTGCGTAAGGCTGCCCTGGCGCACACCCGGGACGCCGATAGCGATAGGTCGATGCAGGAGTAAGACGGAGTGACGCGCCGGACGGACCAAACCGCGCGTCACAAAAGCGACCTGAGAAACGAAATCAGCGACGCCTGGCTCTAACGAGCTGGCTGAATAGGGTTTTACGGCACACCGTCGCGCAAGACTGCGTAATGCCAATCTGCGTTATGCGGATCGGCATTATGCAAAAGAGGGCAATTTGGTGGACCCGAGGGGATTCGAACGCCTGACCTTCTGAATGCCATGCCAATGGTGGGTAGTCCGCCAGGGTCCTCTGACGTCGTTTTCGAGTTCAAACCTGCCAGTGGTCGCAGGCGGCCGGTCCACCGAAGTCCACTGAAGTTCAGCCCGTAAGCTGTCATTGAGGTAGGCGGTTGTGGATAAGCAACTTCAGCCGGCGGGAGGTTCGACGTGTCGCACGGCACCCCGAATAACTACATCTTCGCCAAATACTCTTCGGAGCGTTTCGCTAGGTCCAAGTCGCCTAACTTCTCGTATAGGTCTCTGCTCATGAGAAGGAGCTCCCGGAAGAGCTGTTCAGAACGCGCCGCGAGCAGTGATCCCCGCGCCTGCCCCGGCCACTCATAGAGCCCATCGAGCATCCGCTGCGGTGGCTCGCTCTCGGTGGTCAAGCTTGGAAAGAGGAAGCGAGCGAACTCGTACATGGTCTGCACGCCGCGCAGCTGAGCCGACTCGAGCGGCCCCGTCACCGACAGCCGGCGGCCGAAGCTGGCCTTGACCGCGGTGTCAATGGCTTCCGCCGATGCGACCCCTTCCGACCACAGGGCGAGCGCTTCCCGGAGGAGAGCGAACTGGAGCCTGTTGCCGATGAAGCCGTCGATCTCCTTGCCCACGACCACAGGAGGAGGCAAGCACTGCCCGTGGCGGGCAGATGCCGTCCAGCTTGCCGAAGATCGCAAGCTTGAGCTCGGTGTCCTCGGGCACGGCCTCGACCACGAGGTCAGCGCCCGCCGCGTCCAGCAGGGAGGTGGAGGTGGAAACACGGGCGAGCGCCGCCTCCGCTTCCTGCTGGCTAAGCAGTGCGTGGCGCTGGAATAGCTGCAAGCTGTCGCCGATCCGCGCCCGCGCCGCGCGCAGGCCGGGCTCATTGCGGCCAATCATCACGACGTCCTTGCCCCCGCCGGCGAAGACCTGGGAGATCCCGTGACCCATGATTCCGTTGCCGATCACCGCCACGCGCTGCAGACGCTCGGGTACTGCCATTTCAACCCTCCTCCATAAGGGCAGTTTGACTGGGTCCGCATGGCGTGGATACGATTGATCAACCGCATCGAAACGTGACATCAGGCCGGTTCTGAAAAAGGGGGATTGACGGCAATGTTGCAACCTTGGGGAACGCTGCGGCTCTATTCGCGCATCGCAGCGCTTTGCCTCGCCGTACTCGCGCTCTTTCCAGCGACCAGCGTGAGCGCGAGCAAGGGGCCGACATCAGCGCAATGTCTCGCGCGCGTCAATGACACGCCGAGTAAGCTCGTGGAGTGTGTCCAGACGAAGGACCTGTGGAATCACATGCAGCAGTTCGAGGCGATTGCGCAAGCCAATCCGAGTCCTGCGGACGGCCATCCATCGCGCAACTCCGGCGAACCTGGCTACAAGGCGTCGGTCGACTACGTCGCATCGGTGATGACCGCGGCGGGCTACAACGTGACGATCCAGACCTACACGTTCAATTACTTCGCGTTCACGAATATCCCTACCTGGACTGAATCGTCACCCGTCGCTCAAACCTTCGGACTGGCCACCGATTGGAACCCAGGGCAGAGCATGGGCTCTGTCACCAACGCCACGCTGCAGGCGGCCGGCGGCATCATCATCCCGTCGCCCGGCGGCTCGACCAGCGGCTGCAGCGCCAGCGACTTCGCGGGCTTCGTGCCAGGGCACATTGCACTCATCCAACGCGGAACGTGCTTCTTCGGCGTGAAGGTGCTCAACGCGCAGGCGGCCGGCGCGTTCGGCGTCGTCATCTTCAACGAGGGCAACACTCCGGAACGCAGCGGCGTGTTCGGGGGCAGCCTCGTCGACGCCGCCGGTAACCCGATCGTGCCGACGATTCCGGTGGCATTCACGTCCACTGCCATCGGCCAGGACCTTCTTAACTCCTCCCCGGCACCGATGCTGAGCATGGACATCCAGGGGATTTTTAAGTTCAACGCACCGGACTACAACGTGATCGCCGAATCCAAAGGCGGCGACCCGAACCACGTCGTCGTGATTGACGCGCACCTGGACGCGATCTACGGCGAGGGAATGCTCGACAACGCATCCGGCTCGGCGACCATCCTCGACATCGCCCAGGAGTTGAAGAACGTAACCCCGACCAACAAGCTGCGCTTCATCTGGTTTGGTGGCGAGGAGCTGGGTGAGCTCGGCTCCAACTACTACGTGACCCATTTGAGCTCGAGCGAATTGAACAAGATCGGGTATGACCTCGACGCTGACGTTACCGCCACGCCAAACTACGTGGTGGGGGTGCTCGATCCCGCGGGGCCGGACCTCTTCACCCGAACGAGCTCCGAGGCATTTCCAAATCGTGTGTACAAAGCTTCGACGGTGGCCGAGAACCAAGCCATCGGCTACTTCAATTCGATCAACCTGAACACCGAGGCGTTTTCGCCGGTCGGAACCGATGCCGAACAATTCAATCTCGCAGGCATTCCGGCGAGCGGCGTGCTCACAGGGCAGGACTGCTGCAAGACGCAGGGTGATGTGAATCTCTTCGGTGGCACGACCGGCCTCTTTGAAGGCTTCGGCACTCCTGGAAGCTGCGTTGACAATCCGTTTTTGTGGTGCGACAACCTAAGCAACAACGACCCGACAGTCCTGACCTTCATGTCGAGGGGATTCGCCGTCATGGTGATCAACATGGCGTTCGACACCAAGGTGATGTCCGCCAGCAACAATGCCGTCTACAGCAAGAAGCTCGCGATCACGAGCGAGGTGGACAAGCACTTCTTCGTCGCGTAAAGCGTTTCGATCGTTAATGACGGGACGGGGCCGGGCGCCATGCCCGGCCTCTTCCATTGTTCGGAGCAAGGGAAACGTGATCCTTCCGAAAGTCCGCGACCCTCGATTCATAACGATCCGCCGCGGAGGGACCCTGACCGAATCTGATGCGAAAAAGGCAGCACATGCTCGGCGCACGTAGCCCACACAGACGATGATCCACCCCAGGTCGCCACTTCCAAATCGCCCCAGACCTGCGGCAAGGTCGAACGCTTCCACCAGACCTTGAAGCTCTTGCCTTCCGCACCATCTACAAACAGCAGCGTCCCCACCGAGCCCTCGACGGCCGCACGCCCCTGCACGCTTTCCATGCTCGTCTCAAAGCCTCGCCTTCTTCGGCTCAGCCTCAAGTCGATTACCGCATTCGCCGCGACCGTCTCGACGGCGACGGCCGCGTCACCCTTCGCTACATCAGCCGCCTCCGTCACTTCCACGTCAGCTACAAACGGCGCGGCCAAGCAGTTCATGCTCCTTGTCGCCGGCGACCACGTCCGTGTCATCGCCGAAGACGGACAACTGCTCCGCGAACTAACCCTGGATCCCAGCCGCGATTACCAGCGCTCAGCCGCGCCTACACTGGTCCGGCATCAGGTGAGACTGCGGTCCGCTTATACCTGAGACATGACAATGGTGGACCCGAGGGGATTCGAACCCCTGACCTTCTGAATGCCATTCAGACGCGCTCCCAACTGCGCCACGGGCCCACGTCGCGCGCGAAGAATGATGATAACCCGCACCTGAACGGCCCTGACCGCGCCGCCGCTACGATGCTGAATCGGATGAAAACACGCGACGTCGCGCACAACATCCTCAAGGGCGGCGCGTTCGTGGCTCTGCCTGAGGGCGACCGGCCGCATCCGGGGGTCGTCGTCATTCACGAGGCTTACGGCCTCAACGACAACATCAGAGACATCACCCAGCGCTTCGCCAACGAGCGCTACGCGGCGCTCGCGGTCGATCTGTTCAGTGACCGCAACAAGCCCATCTGCATGACGCGCTACATGGCCGGCATGTTGCGCGGATCGGTGAATCGATTCGGAGTCGAGGACTTGAAGCTCGCGCTCTCATACCTGGCCGGCCTGCCCGAGGTCGATCCGGATCGAATCGGCGCCATCGGCTTCTGCATGGGCGGAAGCTTCGCTGTCGCGTGGGCCTGCACTGACGACCGCTTGAAGGCAGTGGCGCCTTTCTACGGCGTCAACCCGCGACCGATCGACGCGGTCCAGCGAATGTGCCCGGTCGTGGGCTCATACCCGGAGAAAGACATCACCGCGGGCGCAGGTCGCAAGCTGGACGTCGCGCTCACGCGCCACGACATCCCGCACGACATCAAGATCTACCCAGGAGCTCAGCACTCCTTCTTCAACGACACGGGCCGCAACTACAACAAATCGGCGGCCGACGACTCGTGGGCGCGGGTTCTTGAGTTCTTCGACACCCACCTGAACCAAAGGAAGGTGGGGATCAGGCCAGGCGTGTAATCAGGAACATCGCGACCGCGCCGCCGAGCGTGAGCGGCAGCGCAGTTGCGAGGGCCAGCTCCTTCGAGCGCGGAAGCAGCGTCGTCGAAGCGGCGTAGATGAACAGGCCCGAGAAGAAACCGATCGCGACCGGAAACACGATAGCGGGCACCGGCACGAGCGACGCGAACGTGGCGCCGGCGAGCGGCGCAAGCGCGTCCGCGACCAGCAGCGCTCTCGAGCGCCCCCTCGGCTGGCGGTGTGTGACGAGGTACGAAACAGTGTTCAGGCCGTCCGAGAAGTCGTGCCCGATCACCGCCACGGCAACCAGCAGGCCGAGCGTCGTGTCGATGCGAAAGCCAAGCCCGATGGCGAGGCCGTCGAAAACGCTGTGGACGATGAACCCCGCCGCACCGACCAGGCCCGCACGGCTTGGGCCCTCGTCCTCCTCATGGTGGTGGTGCAGAAAGCGCTCGAGCGTGTAGAAGCCCAGGAATCCAACGAGGCACGCTCCGACAGGCAGCTGCGCGGTCAGCTTGAGCGCGATCGCGCGGTCGATCGCATCAGGCAGAAGGTCGAAGAACGCTGCCCCCAAAACGACCCCGCCCGCCAACGCAGCCAGCGCCTGGACTCGACCCGGCCAGCGCAGGGCCGCAAATCCACCGGCGACGGTCGAGAAGAACGCGACACCGGCGAATGCAATCGCGAGCCAGGTCGTCATCTGCAGCTTGGACAGAGGCCGGAGAACGTGAGGCGGTGGCCCGTGATGGCGAAGCCCGTTCCCTGCTCGACGCGCGATTCAGCGCGCTGCAGCACGCATTCGGGCAGCGAGGCCACCGCGCCGCACGACTCACAGCGGATGTGGTCGTGATGGCGGCCGGACGCTTCGAACCGCAAACGTCCATCGCCCAGGTTCACGCTACGGATGGCGCCATCGCGCTCCAGGCGCGTGACCGCGCGGAACACGGAGGAAAAGTCGGCCGTGCGGCCGCTCGCGATGATCGCAGCGTGCAGGTCCTCGATTGACCAGTCGTGGCGCTTGCCCTCATCGAGGACGTGGCGCACCGAATCGCGGACGTGGCTTGGCCTGGCCATGTAGCGACATAGGCTAGCAGTTTTGCAAATGACTTGCATTACCGAGGTGGCCGGCCTGACCGTCGCCCACAATTGATCCGTCATGAACGTGCTCGTCACGGGCGGCACGGGCGCGCTGGGCCGGGACCTCGTGGTGGCGCTGCGCAGCGCCGGCCATCGGACGCGAGTCATGAGCCGGCGCCACGGCACCGGTGCCGACTGGGCGCAGGGCGACCTCGCCGCTGGCAAGGGTCTCGACGCGGCGGTCGCGGACATGGAGGCGGTCGTGCATGCGGGCTCTGCCGCAGCGCAGCCCTGGCGATTGCGCGCCACCGACGTTCACGGCACGCGCCGGCTGCTCGAGGCCGCCAAGCGCGCGCACGTCAAGCACTTCGTCTACATCTCGATCGTGGGCATGGAGGGGGTCGCCTACCCCTACTACCGCGCCAAGCTTGCGGCCGAAGCCATCGTCGCCGAGGACTTCGTGCCCTGGTCGATCCTGCGCGCCACGCAGTTCCACACGCTGATGGAGATATTCCTCGGCGCGTTCTCGCGGCTGCCGCGCCTGTGCGCGATCCCGTTCGCGTGGCAGTTTCAGCCGGTTGACACTCGCAACGTCGCAGCGCGGCTGGTCGACGTGGTGGCCGGCCAGCCCGCGGGGCGCCTGTCCGATTTCGGCGGACCCGAGGTGCGGACGTTCAAAAGCCTGGCCGAGTCGTGGCTCAAAGCCCGCCAGCTCAGCAAGAGACTCGTCAACCTGCCGATGCCGATCAAGTTCAGCAGTCAGGTCGCCGAGGGCCGGCTGCTCAGTCCCGACCACATGGAAGGAAGGACCACCTTCGAGCAGTACCTTGTTCGGAAGCACGGACGATGGTGAACCGACTCGTCGAGCGTTACGGTAGGACCGGGTTCGCAGCCCTGAGCAGCGTCATCTGGGCGCTGCCGATGGCGGCGTGGGCCGGCTCGTCCGACCTGTCCCCCATCGACAAGACCGCGTACCCGTGGGTTGCCCTCTCGATCGGGCTCGTGATGCTGGTCGTCTGGCTCGTGCTGCTGACGCGCCTCGGCCGGATTCCCGTGTCGGCGCGCCCGCGCCGCTTCGACCTCGCTCAAATGAGCACATCGGAGAAGCGCTGGACTCTCGGTTTCCTCGCCTTCGTGACCGGGCTGATCGCCTGGCTCAACGCCGCGGCCACCGTCGATTGGGGTCCGCTCGGCACAGCGATCTCCGCCGGACAGACAGGACCGATCCTGCTTGCCGTCGTGCTGGGCGTTTACGCGGTCGTGATGGTCGGAGGCATCTGGTTCACGTGGCGCCGGGCGTCGCGCGCTTACGCGCAGCGGATCAGTTCGTCACATCCCGGCGCCGCACCAGCAGCGCGCTGATCACGACGAAAGCCACCACGTAGATCATCAGTACAGAGATCGCGTGCGTCCCGTCGGCGTATGGCGCGGGGCTTGAAGGAATTCCTTTGATGGTGACCACGCCGACCGCGTCAGCGAGGTAGCCCGTATTGGCGATCGGAAACCACTCCTGGACCTTCTTCACCCAGTCGCCAAGCAGGCTGCCACCGAAGCCGAAGATCAGCCCTTCGACCACCAGCGCGTACGCCAGGCCGAGGCCGATCGCCATCGCCGACTGTCGGAAGGCGGTCGCGAGGATGAACCCGAATCCTGACCACAGGCTGTAGATCAGGACCATCGCGGCGACGCCCTTGGCGATCTCGCTCGCCGGCGGAAACTCGATGCTCTTGCCGTCGAGCAAGGCCGCCACCACGCTGGATGCGGCGCTGACGGCGAACAGGCCGATCACCATCACAATCACGACGAGCAGCAGCGAACCGAGCTTGCCGAGCAGCATCGCGGTGCGGCCGTCCCGCTGCGTGTACAGCGTCTTGACCGTTCCCCATCCGTACTCACTTCCCTGCGAGAGGACCCCGACGATGAGCGCGAACACGCCGCCGAGCAGGTTCCACTGCTGCAGCGTCTCGCGCACGAAGTTGATGGGATACAGCGTGACCTTGAAGTCGGCCAGCGTGGTTCCCGGCGGCAACCCCTGGGCGGCGCTCGGCGGCGCGAACGTCTCGGCCAGCCACGGGAGCGCGTAGCCGATCGTGACCGCGACCGCCATCAGGCCGAGGACACAGACCCACACGCCCGGACGCCGAATGGTCTTGAAGACTTCGCCGCTTAGTGAGTTCACAAGCCGCTCTCCGTGCCGGTCAGCTCCATGAACACGTCCTCGAGCGAGCGCTCGCTCTCGCGCAGCTCGGTGACGTCGATGCCGGCCTGAACGAGCCTCCGGTTCAGCTCCGCCGCGCGTACAGGCTCGACGCTCAAGCTGAACGCACCGTCGTCCGTGACCTTCACCTTGTCGGCGCCACATTCGCCGGCGAGCACCGCCATCGCCTGGTCCGTGGGCTTGGCGCGAATCAACAGCTTCGACTCGCCGCGCAGCTCGTCGATCGTGCCTTCGGCCACTAGCTTGCCCTTGCGAATGACGCCGATCCGAGTGCACATCTGCTCGACCTCGCCCAGCAGGTGGCTGGAAACCAGCACCGTGCGGTCGCCCTGGCCGAGCTGGGTGATGAGGTTGCGCACGTCGGCCATGCCCTGCGGGTCGAGGCCGTTGGTCGGCTCGTCGAGGATCAGCACCTCGGGCTCTTTGAGCAGCGCGGCCGCGATGCCGAGGCGCTGCTTCATGCCCATGGAGTAGGTGGAGAACTTGTGACGTGCGCGTGGCGTGAGCTCAACGGCGTCGAGGGCGGAGTCGACTCTTTTGACCGGAACGCCGCAATAGATCGCGAGCAGCCGCAGGTTGTCGTAACCGGTCATGTATGGATAGAACGCGGGCGCCTCGACGATCGCGCCCACTTTCGTGAGCGAGCCAGGCGTGCCGGGTGAGCCGCCCGCGACGTTCGCGCTGCCCGCGGTCGGGCGTATGAGCCCGAGGAGCATGCGTAGCGTCGTGGTCTTGCCGGCGCCGTTGGGGCCGAGGAATCCATAGACCTCGCCGCGGCGAACCACCAGGTCGAGCCCGTCGACCGCGATGATTCCATTCGGGTATCGCTTGGTCAGACCATGCGTTGCGACGACCGCATCATCAGTGGTGGTGGCCACGCCAGCGCGTAACTGTAGCGGCGCTACGATCTCGACGTGAGCCTTGCGTATCGCCTGATGTACAGGCTCGGCTTCACGCCGTGGGATCGCGTGCTGCCGCACGAGCTCGCGGATGTGATCACCGGCCCCAACGCACTGCCGCCCGGACGAGCGCTCGACCTGGGCTCGGGTTATGGCACGAAGTCGATCTATATGGCCACGCATGGATGGAACGTGACCGCCGTCGAGTTCGTGCCGCGAGCCCTCGAAGAGGCGCGCCGGCGCGCGTCCAAAGCGGGCGTCAAACTCGACTTCCGGCGCGGTGACGTCACGCGACTCGACGACCTGAAGCTCGAGCCCGGCTACAACCTCGTGTTCGACTTCGGCTGCTTCCACGGTCTGAAGAGCGGGCAACGCGACGCGTACGTGCAGGGCGTGAACGCCCTAGCCGCGCCCGGCGCGACCCTACTGATGATGGCGTTCACCAAGCCGGTGCCACCGATCTTGTCCGCGGTGTCCGAGCCCGAGCTCCTAGAGCGGTTCGGGCCAGGCTGGAGGTCGGCAGGATCACATGTCGCCGAGGTCGAAAACCCGTCAACCGTAACCCGGCAGGGCGCCGCGGGATGGTTCCACCTGGTCAAGAGTGGGAATAGTTGATTGCGCACGCAAGTAGTTCGTGTTAGTAATCCAGTTTCCAGGAGGACCACATGGTCAAGTACGAACTCGATCCCGCTCACACCAACGTCGGCTTCACGGCCAAGCACCTGGCCGTCTCCACCGTCCACGGCCAGTTCGATCGCTGGGAAGGCCAGTTCGAGAGCCCTGACGATGACCTGACCAGAGTGCGCGGCACCATCAAGGTCGAGGTCGCAAGCCTCAGCACCCGCAACGACAGGCGCGACACACACCTGCGTTCTGCCGACTTCTTCGACGCTGAGAAGTACCCCTACATCACCTTCAAAGTCACCGCCATCGAGAAGGTCGACCAGGACAGCTACAAGCTCCGCGGCGATCTGACGATCAAGGAGACCACCCGCCCCGTCGAGCTCACCGGCACCATCGAGGGCCGGGTCGCCGACCCGTTCGGTGGCAAGGAGCGGCTGGGCGTCAGCGCTTCGGGTCACCTGAACCGCATGGACTTCGGCCTCAACTGGGACGGCCTCGCCGGCTCAGTGCCGCTGGCGAGCCACCAGATCAAGCTGGCGATCGACGCTGAGATCGTCGTCAAGGCGGCCGAGGCCGCGGCGGCGTAAGGGGGACTCCCTACGATTACGGTCGTCGATGGCGAGGACCAGTGCGGATGACACCACCAGGTTGTGGGAGGGCTTGACCCGCGCCCACAACCTGATGACGGCCGCGCTGGAGAAGGACCTCGTGCCTCAAGTCGGCATGCCGCTGGCCTGGTACGAGGTCCTTCATCACCTCACGCAGGCGCCGGACGGACTGCTTCGCTTTCAGGAGCTCGCGAAAGTTTCAGGCATCACCGACAGCGGCGCCTCGAGGCGTCTGGACCACATGATCAAGGCCGGCCTGATCGACCGGCAGTCGTGCCCCACCGACCGGCGCGGCGTCTTCGCGCACATCACCGACCAGGGACAGACCGCATACAAGCGCGCTCACACCGTGTTCTTGCGCAGCCTGACAAAGAACCGAGAACTCCTGGAAGGCCTGTCGGCTACGGAGTAGCCTCCGCTTTTTTCGCCAGGTTTCGCAGCAGCGTCCCGAACTCTTTCGAGACGTTCGGGCCGAACATGAAGCCCAGGAATCCCAGCGGCCCCTTCACCTCGACCCACTGACCCACTCGCGAGCCTGAGCCGTTCGGCTCGATGCGGCAGTTGAAGCGAAACGTCGTGCCGGGTATGACGCTGGTCTCGAGCGCGAACCCCTTGCCCGGCTGGACGTCCAGCAGTTGCATCTTGTGATGCTGGTTGGAGGGTGTGTTCATCACGGCGCTTGTGCCGGACTGGAATGGACCGTGCATGTCCATCGTCGTCACGTTGGGATTCCATTCGCCCCAAGTTGAGGTGTCGGACCATACCTTCCAGATGCGATCGGGCGATGCCGTCGACTCTACGCTCTCGCCGTACTCAGCCATGACCGGCCTCCTCAATTTAGTGAACGACTCTAGTCACGTAGTACGACGTTCAGCCGGCCACCAATTCGACCGGCCTCGCCTGCGCAACAGGCGGTGTCTTCTCCTTCGTCCAGCCGAGGAACAGGATCACGCCCAGTAGCAGGATCGTGCCCACGATCTGCGCCGGAAAGACCTGCTGCTGGAATCCCCAGGGCGCCGGGGCGGCCGAAATGAGCGTCGCGGCGACCGGAAACGCCATCTCCGCGATGGTCGCGAGCGACGCGGGCGTTTTCGACAGCGCGCGGTAGTAGAGGAGAAGAGCGAGCAATCCAGGTATGAGCGCGATGCCCAGCAGGTTGGGCACGAAGTCGTTGAACGTGTAGTGGCTGAACCCGGCGAAGCCCTCGCCCGGCGAGAGCAGCACGACGGCGATGAGGATCGGCAGCGCGATGGTGAAGCGCAGCGCCGTCATGCTCCAGAACGAGATCGAGCCTAGCGCGTAGCGCCCGAACACAGTGCCGCCGGCCCATAGGGCGGCCGCACCCAGCGCGTAAAGCCCGGCGTCGACGCGCCCTTGGGTGAGCGATGTGATCGGCGCAAACGGCTGCGTCAGCGAGATGTTCGGCGCCTGCACGACCATGTAGACCGCGATCAGCGCGACTACGACCGCGCCCCAGAACCACGGCCGCCTGCGCTCGCCGAGCATGATCCAGGCGAGCACGATCGCGATGAGGGGCTGCGTCTGCTGCAGGACGAACGTCTCCGAGTAGATGCCGTAGGAGAAGGATTTGGTGAACAGGATCGTCGCGAGCGCCTGAGCGCCGGCCGCGATCGCGATCACCGCGATCCAGCCCCGAGTGCCGAGCTTGCGCACGTCGCCGAGGCTGCGGATCAGCACGGGCAGGAGGAAGAGCGCGACGAGCGCGTCCTCCATCACCACGATCTCGCTCGGCGTGAGGTGCTTCACCAGCTGGTTGCGGAAGTAGGCGTCGGTGGCCCACAACGTGGCGGCGACGGCAACCACGACCACCGAGTACCGGTCGATCAGGCGATTCATAGGCTCAAGTACAACAGCAAAGCATGTGTGATCGCTTCCACGCTGCACCAAAAAAGAAGGGCCGGCCGCTACGTGCGACCGGCCCTGTTCAGGTCGAGTGTTAGCCGGCGCTCACCAGGGTGATCCTGGTGCCCCAGTTGCCAAGAGCGGTGCGAGTGCCGCCGCAGCGGAAGTTGGTAGCGAGCCAGGTCGTGAAGTCGCAGGACTGGCCGATGTACTCCGAGGCGATCCACACGCTGCCGCCCCAGGGCACCGCGGCTCCATAGTCGCCCCACCTGGGGCGCGGAGTGAAGCTGGGCGGGCCGGCGAACAGCCTGTAGTTGGTGAATCCGTCGTCGGGACCCTGGCCCATGGCGGCGATGTGCACGTCGCCAACGCCGTTGTTGCCGATCAGGGCATAACCGGCGCTCGGGTAGAAGTCAGTGCCCACGACCGTGAACGCCATCACGCCGTTGCCTCCGGTCGTGATGCCGATGGCCGGGTAGGTCAAGTTGTCATTGCCGAGCGAGACGTAGCCAGAGCTCGCAAGTGAGGCTCCGCTAGAGCCGCCGCTGGCCGAGACCTTGAACCACTCGATGCCCGCCTGCTTGCTGTTGGCACTGTTCACGCCCGTGTCTATGGCGCCCCACAGGGAGCCGTTGACCCAGGTGACCTGCTGCATACGGGTGTCGTTGCTGTCGAGGTTGGCCGACTTCTCCGCGAACGGGTCCTTGATGCCTTCGAGGAAGAGCGAGCACGAGTTGTTGTTGAGGCATGTCCGCAAAGGCTGGTTCCCGGACTTCTGCTCCGCGGAAGGCGGCAGCGTGTAGAGGCCGACCCCGAGCTCGCTGTTGCGGAGGGTCAGGTCCGGCGTGCCGCCAAGCGAGCTTGTGTTGGTGAGAGACCAGACCAGCAGCTGGGTGGACGGGTGGAAGATGGACTTGCCGTCGCCGGTGTCGTGCGCCTCCGCGCCGCCGTTGCTGCTCAGGAAGTACTCGGTGCCTCCGGCCTTAGCGTCGCCGCCGCCGTAGCCGCCGTTGACCGGCGTGACCGACGGCCACAGCGTGAAGCCGTTGAGGGCAAAGCCGAAGGTGTCCATGCCGTGGGTGTCGAACTGCGTCAGCGAGGCTGTTCCGCCACCGGACGTGAGCTGCGACTTGGACAGCGCGTAAACCTGCGCGCCGTGGAACTCGACCCCGAAGAGCGAGTACTCGTTGGTGGTCAGGAAGATGCCATCGCCGTTGGACCCCATGTGCGGGTAGTCGCCGAGGCATGCGTGCGGGTTGGTCGGCAGGGGAGTTGCGGTGTCATGGCCGGCGGAACACCCGTGGTCCGGGGTCCCCTGGGTGCCATCGTCCTGCACCGGAATCCGGAAGACCGTCCAGGTCCCGGTCGGGTTAGATGAGTCGCTGACCGCGAGGTCCAGGTGGTTGGTGCCGGTGAAGTGCTCCTGGCCGTCTGAGCCGCGGTGAGGGAACGTGTCCAGGGTCAGGACCACGATGAACCACCGGCCTGTGGGCGCGTCGTAGATGCAGGACGGGTCGGTGACGAACGGACCGAAGGTGACCGTCGCCCGGATGATCGCCGGCGGGTAGCCGTAGAAGGCGT